>Ga0207797_1003657_pt1 | contig 10099 bp, 9 predicted proteins | sample PRCRCaboRojoPR_6_FD_187275 | JGI IMG/M metagenome (GOLD analysis project Ga0207797, IMG submission 187275) | Marine sediment microbial community from Cabo Rojo, Puerto Rico - PR CR 10% Liquid 1 (SPAdes) | ecosystem: Environmental > Aquatic > Marine > Coastal > Sediment | place: Cabo Rojo, Puerto... | reverse complement strand
GAAGAGCTTCAGCTCCCGGGTCCCGGCGTTCGCGATGACCACACGGCCGTTCGTCAGCCGGGCGGCGCCGGTGACGTCGTAGAGCTCGGTCTCCGGGTCTCCCGACCATCCGCCGATCTCCATGCCAGGACGTTCCGAGAGGACGATTCGGGTGCGTGGCGCCTCCGGCACCACCTGGACGATCTCGATGCCGGCGCTGTCCCGCCGGGTCATGGCCCGACTCCGGTCCAGACGGTCGGCCTCCGAGCAGGTCGTCAGCACCACGGGAACCAGAAGGGGGAGCAGGCCAAGGCCCCGCCGTCCATGGGGCTGCCTCCAGTGCCCCTCCCTTCGTGACACCGTGGCGGGCCTCCCGAGTCCATTCATCACGTCTGCAACTCCGCTCCCCGGGAGAGCCTTCGGGCCAGAAGAAAGAGACCCAGGGCCGCGATCAGGGGAGATACGGAGGCTACGAGGGCGACCTCGAACAGCGCCTCGGAGAGGGAGCCGGCCTCGGCGGGAAAGTGAACGAACCTGGCGAGGGTCAGGTTCCCTGCCAGGGATGCGGCTCCGGTGGCCGCCAGGATTCCCACCCCGCATACGAAGGGACGCTTCGAGAGCCAGCCGGCCCCTCCCTGGAGCCTCCGGGCCAACCTTCCTCCCGGTCGTACGGTGGAGTGGATCATGACGGCGGCGACGCCTCCCAGGGCCAGGACGAGGGCCGCAATCGCGCCGGCGGCGGCGGACAGGCCGACGATCGAAGCGCCCAGGGCCGAGGAGTAGATCAAAAGCTTCGCTCCCTGCCAGAGAAGCCCGAAGGTGAGGACCCCGGCGATCATCCAGTAGAACCGCCGGGCCCAGGCCAGACCGGGCCGGACCTTCTCGAACTCCACGGCCAGAAGGGAGGGATCCCCGACGCGGCGCAACGCCACCAACAGGGCCTCCTCCTGACTCAGCCCCGTGGGCTCCAGGTCTTCAATGGTGTCCCGGACGTGGGTCTCGAGCTCGTCCAGGTCCTCTTCGCTCAGGACGCCGCTCCGGGCCAGGGATCGTCGCCACTCGCCGAGAGACTGCTCTACGCCGGCCATGGGTGGGGCCTCCAGAGTCGGGTCAGGGTGGAGTGGACGGAGAGCCAGGCCTGGCGTTCTGCGGCCAGGGCCTTCCGTCCCTTGGGGGTCAGGGAGTAGTAGCGTCGGCGCCGCCCCGACTCCGGCGTCACCCAGCGGGCTTCGAGCAGTCCCTGGTCTTCCAGTCGCCGCAGGGCCGGGTAGACCATGCCCTCGGACCAATCGATGGTCGCGCCCGACGCTTCTTTGACCTTCTTGATGATCTCGTACCCGTAGCTCTCCCCCTCCAGGAGGACGGAGAGGATGAGAGGGGTGGTCGAGGCGGCGATGAGTTCCTTGTCGATCTTCATGAGTGATACCCAACAGTATGAGGTATACGAGCCATCATACCTCACTCTCTTAGGTATCGCAAGGGGGGAGCTCGTCCTTCGAGTATCGCGAGGGGGAAAACCCGCCGGCGCCGGTTTTGAGGCAGCCGCATGGAGGTGGCGATTGCTGACCTGAGTCGTGTGATGTAGATTATGGCTGAGTACGTAATCACTGAGTCACCTATGACTGACGCAGAATCGGCATGCCTTTCGTGACGCAGCAGATTGCCGGAGGAGCGGACTTCACGGATCGGGAGCGGGAGGTAGGCAGGGTTCTGGACGTGATGCGGACGGCCGGCCGGCTCGTGGTGTACGGTGAGCGAAGGATGGGCAAGAGCTCCCTGATCATGCGAGCTGCAGAGCGTCTCCAAGGGAACGGCGGTGTCGCCTTGAGTGCGGATGCATGGGGCACCGAGACACTGGACCAGATCAACAACGCGTTGTACAGGGCCCTCCCCCGGGACTGGCTGGTGGGCGATCGTCTCGCATCGCTTCTGCGATCCCTCAGAAGCCTCGCCGCGCTGTCCGTGGACGATGAAGGGCGCCCAACGCTCCAGCTTTCGGGAACCGGCCGAGACCAGGACGAGGCTCGGGAGCGCCTCCAGCGGCTACTCAAAGGCATCGACCGAATCGCCGCATCCGTGGACACACCCGTGGTTGTGGTGATCGACGAGTTCCAGCGGTTCGAGGACCTGGAGGACGCAAGCGTGGGGCTCCTTCGCTCCTTGGTGCAGCACACGCCGAACGTGGCCTACATTTTCAGCGGATCCATCGTTGGCCTGGTTTCCCGACTCCTGTCCCCCAGTGGTCCCTTCCACGCAATCGAGCGCCTCGAGGTCGGCGCCATGGATCCGGAGCACCTGGTGCCGTGGATGGAGCACAAGATGGAGGTGAACCACGTCGAGGTTGAGGCCGGGACCGGCAGCCGGATATGGGAGATGGCCGGTCCCGTGACCGAGTACGTGCTCCGGCTGGCGAAGGTGGTCTACCGGCGGGCCCGTCAGGCGGGGCGTGCGGCGGTGGCCGGCCCCGACCTGGTGGAGGCTGCGTTCCAGGAGGTCATGGCAGATTTCAGCGGCTCCTTCGAGCTCATCTGGGCCCATCTCTCCCCCAGCAAGAAGAAGGTCCTGCGGGCCGTAGCCGACGGCGAGCAGCACCTGAACGCCCGAGACGTCATCCAGCGCTACGGTCTGGGGGCGTCGTCGGTGGCGAGCTACGCCATCAATGAACTCCGGGACGGCGCACTCCTGGCCCCGTCCAAGCCGTACCGGATCTCCGACCCTTTTCTCGCCGGTTGGATCCGAGACAAGCCTTGAACTCGAGCCACGGGAGCCCCCCCCAACTCAAGTCCGGATGGCGTCAATCACGCCTGGAGAACACACAGCCCAAGGACGGGCCACCACCACACACCGGGAAAAGCGCCTTCCCGGAAGAGCTGCATTTCGGGTGGGTTTTGCCTCCCCTTGTCTTCATTTTACCTTTCATGCTGCACTACCATCACCGAATCAGAACCCGGCATACCAGGGGGAATAGACCATGAGTGGAAAGCTACGCGTACCCGACCCCGTGAACGAGCCCGTCCTTCCCTACGCACCGGGAGATCCGGAGCGGGAGGAGCTGAAGGAGAAGCTGGACCAGATGGCCAACGAGGTGGTGGACATCCCCCTCATCATTGGTGGCGAAGAGGTCCGCACCGGGGACACGGCCCAGGTGGTCATGCCCCATGACCACGGCCACGTCCTGGCCAACTACCACAGGGCCGGGCCCGAGGAGATCAAGAAGGCCATCGAAGCCGCCCGTGATGCCCACGCCGAGTGGGCTGCGTGGCCCTGGGAGGACCGGGTCGCCGTCTTTCTCCGGGCCGCGGAGCTCCTGACCACCACCTGGCGGTCCACCCTGAACGCGTCCACCATGCTGGGGCAGAGCAAGACGGCCCACCAGTCTGAGATCGAGGCGGTCTGCGAGCTCAGCGATTTCCTCCGTTTCAACGCCCATTTCGCCCAGGAGCTCTACGAGGAGCAGCCCGTGTCGTCCAAGGGCCTCTGGAACTGGGCCGAATACCGGCCCCTGGAGGGGTTCATCTACGCCATCACCCCCTTCAACTTCACGGCCATCGCCGGGAACCTCCCCAGTGCCCCTGCCATGGTGGGGAACACGGCCCTGTGGAAGCCGGCCCGCAGCTCCCTCCTCTCGAACTACTACGTCCAGAAGCTCTTCATGGAGGCGGGGCTGCCCGGAGGCGTGATCAACTTCATCACGGGGAGCTCCTCCCAGATCACGAAGGAAGTCCTCTCCGACCCGGAGTTCGCCGGCATCCACTTCACCGGCTCCACCCCCGTCTTCCAGAGCATGTGGCGAACCGTGGGAGAGAACATCGACACCTACAACGGCTATCCCCGCCTCGTGGGGGAGACCGGCGGGAAGGACTTCATCGTGGCCCATCCCTCCGCCGATGCGGAAGCCGTCACCACGGCCATCGTCCGAGGGGCCTTCGAGTACCAGGGTCAGAAGTGCAGCGCCGCATCCCGGATCTACCTTCCGGAGAGCCTCTGGGGTGACATGAAGGACGTCCTGGTCCAGCAGGTGGAGGAGCTGGCCATGGGCGATCCCCGGGACTTCCGGAACTTCCTGGCCGCCGTCATCGACCGGGCCGCCTTCGACAAGATCACCGCTTACATCGACCGGGCGAAGGAGTCCGCCGACGCCGAGATCCTGGCGGGAGGCACCTACGACGACTCCGAGGGATACTTCATCCGTCCCACCCTCATCCAGGCCAAGAAGCCTGATATCGAGAGCATGGTGGAGGAGATCTTCGGTCCCGTGGTCACGGTGTACGTCTACCCCGACGCCCAGTGGAGGGAGACCCTGGAGCTCGTGGACCAGACCGGGGAGTACGCCCTCACCGGAGCCGTGTTCGCCAAGGACAGGGGAGCCACCCGGGAAGCCCTGCACGCCCTCCGCTTCGCCGCCGGCAACTTCTACATCAACGACAAACCCACGGGCGCCGTGGTGGGACAGCAGCCCTTCGGTGGAGCCCGGGCCAGCGGTACCAACGACAAGGCGGGCTCCAAGATGAACCTCCTGCGCTGGATCTCCGCTCGGAGCGTGAAGGAGAACTTCGTACCTCCCACGGACTACCGGTATCCCTTCATGGGAGCCGAGTAGGCCCGTCCATCCAGAGAGGATCCACACCAACCGGGGCCCGGAGGAGCTGTCTCCTCCGGGCCTCTGGCGTGCATGGCTGTTGAACGAGGGGGTGCGGTCACGGGGCCGGCCCCCGCCCCGACGAATCTCCTACCGAGCCGCCTCCAGGCCTTTCTGGAAATCGTGCCGGAGATCGTCCACGTCCTCGATCCCCACCGAGATCCTCACGTAGCCGTCAGGAATGCCCATCCGGCCCAGCTCACCCACCGGGAGTCCGCGATGGGACGTGTAGCGAGGCTGGGACACCAGGGTCTCCACCCCACCCAGGCTGGGGGCGATGTGGGCCAGGGTCAGGGCCTTGCAGAAGGTGTCCGCCGCCTTCCCTCCTCCGGCCAGTTGGATTCCCATCATGCCGCCGAAGCCCTCCATGATCTCCCGGGCCAACGGGTGGTCCGGGTGGGACGCCAGACCCGGATAGACCACCTTCTCCACCTCCGGCTGCTCCTGAAACCACTGGGCCAGGGCCAGGGCGTTCTCGTTCTGCCTGGCCACCCGGATGCCCAGGGTCCGGAGACCCCGGTCCAGGAGCCAGGCGGCGTGGGGGTCCAGGGCCGGACCGTAGAGGCGCAGCATCTCCCGGACCTCCTCCACCAGGCCCCGGCTACTGCATACGGCCCCGGCCAGCAGGTCGGAATGGCCACCCAGGTACTTGGTGGCGCTGTGGATGACCACATCGGCCCCCAGGTCCCCGGGCCGGAGATTCAGGGGCGTGGCGAAGGTGGCATCCACCACCAGGAAGATCCCTTCCTCCTCCGCAAGCTTGGCCACGGGCCGGGGATCGAAGAGACGAAGGGTGGGGTTGGTGGGAAGCTCCATGAAGAGGACCCGGGTCCGACTCTCGAGCTTCTCCCGCCAACCTCTCCCGCTTTCCGGATCCACCAGGGTGGCGGAGATCCCCCGCCTGGAGAGCTCTTCGGTGATGAGCCGCCGGGTGGCCCCGTAGAGGTACCGGGAGGCGATGAGGTGGTCTCCGTTGCGGAGGAGGGCCAGCAGGGTCATGGCCGTGGCCGCCATCCCGCTCCCCAGGACCAGGGCTTCCTCCATACCCTCCAGGGCTGCCAGCTTCCGGGCCACGGTGGTCTGGTTCGGGTTGTTCCCGTAGCGGGCGTAGAGATCATCCCCCGTGTCCCCGGGGAACCCCCCGTAGAAGAAGGTGGAGCTCTGCACGATGGGAGGGATGACCGGGCCCGAAGACTCACCGTCGGGAGGGTGCACGGCACGGGTGGAGAGACCGTCTCGCGGCGTGCCCTTGGGGCCTTTCATCATGGGGTCGAACCTCCTCGGAGATGTGGCTTCCAGCGAAGCGACAACGGGGCCACGAAGGTAGGGGAGAAGAGACCCTCAGGTCCAGCGGGCCCGGGGCTTCGAGATCGAACCCCGGCGTTCACGGGGCGGTTTCCCGGAGCAGGGAGCTCAGGGACTGGATCTCCAGCGTGGCCGGATTCTGGAAGAGGACCCGCCGGCGAAGGAGGTCCCGGAGCACCATGGAGGTCCGGGGCTCCCCCGGGAGCACCCCTTCCTTCGGCCGAGGGATACGCTCTCTGGCCTCCACCTCCGCCCACACCCTCATGCCCTCCGCCCCCACCTGGCCCAGGAGCTCGAAGACCCCCGTCCTGGTCTCCGCCACCGCAGCCAGCGCGTGCCGCTCCAGGACCGCCTCCATGGGATCCCGATGCAGCTCACGGACACCCCGGAACAGGAAGTAGGCCTCCCGGGGGCGCTCATCCGTCAGAAACCTGAGGAGGAGCTTCGCCACCACCTCGTCGGCGCAGGAGAAGTCCATGACCGTCACCTGGGAAAGGTCGATGACGGAGAGGCTGACGGGGCCGGTCTCCTCCGCCAGGAGATTCTCGATGGCCAGGCGAACGGCCTGGCCCGTGGGACGGGTCACCAGGGAGGAATAGAGGGAGGCCACGTTGCGCCGGACCAGGCGCCCCACGTCGATGGAGACAGGGTGCATGGGACGCTCAGTCATCGTCCGGACGCCGGGCCGGAAGGGTGATGTGGATCTGGGCACCGGGAAAGGGAGGGAGGTTCTCCTCCAGGGGCGGCGCGTCGTCCCAGGCCGGCACGTCGGCGATCCGGGCCGTCCCGCTTCGGATGGAGATGGCTCCCTCCCAGCGGTTCACCTGCTTGCGGATCTGCTGGATGCCCTGCCCTCGGCCCGAGTCCGGAAATCGGGTAAGGCCATGGATGAACGCCGCTTCCAGGGCGGTGGCGTCCCCCCAGCGATCACCGAAACGGGCGGCCTGGGAGTCGGCCAGAGATCCCCGGAATCCCTGGCCCACGTCGGCAACGCTCAGGATCAGGACCTGCCGGCCCAGTCGCTTGGCCCAGGTGTAGACCTGGGCCGCCACCCAACCCTGGGCCTCGGCGTGCTCGATGATGTTCTGACAAACCTCCGAGAGGATCACGCTGAACTGCACCACCGCCGAGGGTGGGTAGCGGAGAGTCCGGGACAGGATGGCTCCGGCCTGCTCCTGGACCCGGTCCACCACGGCGTGAATGTCGGTGTTCGTGGCGATGGGCGTGACTTCCAGGAGAACGTCCGAGGAGCTCCAGGATCGGCGGGAGGGGCGGGTCTCCAGCTCGAAGATCTCCTCCGCCGCCTCGAAGAAGCGCATGCGGGCCAGGTAGGTGGCCACCTCCGCGGACTCCAGGAGCTGGAGTCGGGGCCGTCTCCCCTGCCCCTCCCGGACCACCCTGCCGGCACTGAGAAGAGCGACAATCCCCCCGGGGTCCACCCACCGAAGGTGTCGGGCGTCGAACAACACCTTCTCCTCGGAGTCGCCCTGGAGCTCCCGAGCGAAGTGATCGAAGCCCGAGCTGTCCAGGGTTCCGGGTACGGGGATGATTTGCAAGGCTCCTCCGAATGCGACAGGAATGACAACCAGATGCCCCGGGGCCGGGAGGGGACGAGGAGAGTCGAATTCCTCAGGACCCTCCGCCCCGACGCAGGTGGAGGTGAAGTCCGTGAGCCCCCCGGTGCTCCACGTTCCGGGCGGCCATCCGGTTGGCTTGCCCCATGGCCTCCTCCAGCCCGGTCCCGGCCAGCAGGTGCCCGAAGAAGGTAGCTCCCCACACATCCCCGCATCCAGTGGGATCCCCCTCCCGGGGATCCCCTTCCAGGGGAACCCGGGCGCTCCGGGAGGGCCCTCCCCGGCCCAGGGCGGACCGGGTGGAGGCCCAGCGACCCGGATCCGGGTCGAACTCGGGAGCGGCCACGTAGGCGGCCCCCTTCTTCCCCATGGTCACCGTGAGGAGCTTGAGCTCGGCCCCCACCACGTCCGCCGCCAGCTTCCAGGGATCCCCCCAGGACTGTCCCAGGAGCTCGAACTCCGTCTCGTTCACCTGCACGGCGTCGAAGGCCCGGAGCCAGGCGCCCCACCCCGGGAGCTCCCGGGGAAAGCGGAACCCCCGGCTGGAAATCCCGAGAAACAGGGAGTGCAGGTCGGCGTAGAGGGGCCCGTCGAAGGATTCCCGAAGCTTCTGGGCCGTCTCCAGGTCCATCTCGTTCCCGGTGATGAAGTTCACGTAGAGGGCGTCCAGGTCCTCCACCAGGGGCGCCAGGTCCTGCCAGGACCAGGAAGGCACGCCCCCCGTGATGCGCTCCGTCCGACGCTCCTGGTTCTCGTATCGAAGCTCCACCCGGTTGTTCGGGAAGGAAACCACGCGCACCGCCTCCGTGACCTCCAGCCGAGGGATGGAGTGCAGGAACCGGAGGGCCCGCTCCCCCAGGTCCTCTCCGATGGTGAGGATGGGACGAAGAACCCATCCCGGGGGAAGGGACAGGCTCAGGGCCTCCAGGGCGTAGGCGATGCCCCCCCACTCCTCCACGGGCTCCATGCGAACGTCCCGGGCCACGATGGTGTCCCAGATCAGGGTCCCCAGGACCCCGGCTCGCCGGGGCTGCGAGATCTCAGACCTCACCGAATCGCTCCTGCTTGAAGACGCCGGCGGCCCCGATGACCCCTGCCGTCTCCGGCAGGGCAGCGGGGACGATTCGACAGGAGTCCGTGGCGGCCCGGAAGGCCCTCCTCCGGACCTCCCGACGAAGAGGAGTGAAGAGATGATCCCCGGCCCGGGTCACCCCTCCGGCGATGACCACCATGTCCGGGTTCAGGGCGTTCAGGAGGTTGGCGATTCCCACCCCCAGGAACCGGGCCGTCTCCTCCATGACCTCCACGGCGTAGGCGTCCCCCAGCACCACCCCCTCGTAGACCGTGGCCGCCGTGACGTCGTCCAGCCGACCGTCCACCAGTTGCACGAGGATGGACTCGGCGCCGGCCTGGATCCCCTCCACGGCACGGGCCGCGATGTTCGGGCCCGAGGCATAGGCCTCCAGGCAGCCGTAGTTCCCGCAGCCACAACGTCGGCCCATGTGGTTGATGGTGGTGTGGCCGAACTCCCCCGCCACCCCGGCGGCCCCGTGGTGGATCCTCCCGTTCAGGACCAGACCACCCCCGATGCCCGTGCCCAGGGTCAGACCCACCAGGGTGTTGGCCTCCTTCCCCGCCCCCATCCACCACTCGCCGAAGGTGGCGCAGTTCGCGTCGTTGTCCAGGGTGGCCGGAAGCTCCAGGGCCTTCGACACCAGGTCCCGGAGGGGAAAGTCCCTCCAGCCCAGGTTCGGCGTCTCCAGGACCGTCCCCGCCTCCATGTCCAGGGGTCCCGGCGAGCCGATCCCCACACCCTCCACGGAGGAGACGTCTCCCCCCGTCACCTCCTGGATGGAATCCCGGACGGCGGCCACGGCCCGGTCCACCACGTCCTCTCCCCCACGCTCCGGCTGCGTCTGCAGGCTCCGCAGCCCCCGGACCGGTCCTCCGGCCACGGGAATGAGTCCCACCACGGTGTTCGTCCCCCCGATGTCCAGGCCTGCGATCCAGTCCCCTTTGGGGGTGGAATCTGGTCGTCTCTCCATCCTGTCGCTCATGACATCCACACTCGCTCTGTCACCGAATCGTCCAGGGCCGAGATGCCCTGTTCCGCCCGGGTCCGGCCGTCCCTGGCCACCCTGGTCCTGTGCGCCTTCTGTCTGGTCACGAGCCGTGGGTCCCGGTAGGGCCGGCGGTGATGAAGGTGCACGACCACCGCCCTATGTCGGACCTGAACTCCCCTGAGACCCATGTTCTCCAGGCGCTCACCCAGCTCCCGGTCCAGTCCTCCCCACCCGAAGGCCAGCTCGAAGCCGTCGGCTTCCAGGACGTGACGCCTCCACACCGAGGTGTTCATCCCGTTGAAGGTGGGGCTCGTGGGGGTCAGCCGGTCCAGTCCCCGGCTCAGGGGCCCGTGGGCCAGGAGCCGCAGGCGCCTCCGTCCCAGACGCTGGCCCCGGGACCGAAGCCATGCGGGATCGAAGGGGCGTCCCGCCTGAACGTCCGCCACCTCCAGGCTGGCCGAGACCCCCGGAGAGAGGCGCACGTACCCCCCGGACAGGAAACGGCCCGGCCGGGCCAGACACCGGTGGGTGCTCCCCAG
>Ga0207797_1003656_pt1 | contig 10100 bp, 10 predicted proteins | sample PRCRCaboRojoPR_6_FD_187275 | JGI IMG/M metagenome (GOLD analysis project Ga0207797, IMG submission 187275) | Marine sediment microbial community from Cabo Rojo, Puerto Rico - PR CR 10% Liquid 1 (SPAdes) | ecosystem: Environmental > Aquatic > Marine > Coastal > Sediment | place: Cabo Rojo, Puerto... | reverse complement strand
CGCTCCCGGCATCGTCTTCTCGCTGGGCTGGAACGCCGACCTCCCCGCCACGTTGCCGGGTCTCGTCGGCGTGCCGGAGATCACGATCGAACGGAACGTCCCGAACACCGACGTCTTCGCGGCGGTCACGGTCCCGCTGTACGTCTACCTCTTCAGTCTGCTCGGCGCGGTGGCGTTCGTACTCACGTTCCTCTACGACCTCTCGTCCGACGAGAGTCCCGCCAGCCAGCGCACGCGGAGACGCGTGTACAAACTGTTCCACCGATTGCCGGCCGCACTCGCGCTCGGGGCCGGGGTGTATCTCCTGCTCGACTCCGGCCTCCTCGTTCTCATCGAGGACGCGGAACCCTTCGACGAGGCCTTCGCTGGCGTCGCGTTTCTCACCGGTCTCTACATCCACCTCGCGCTCAGGACGCTCGAACGCGTCGGTTATCAGTTGATCAAAGCCGGAAAACTGGAGTTCGCCCGGATCCGTCCGAGGGTCGAAACGAACGACAGCAAACACGGGGGAACGTCCGACGGCGGCGGAGACGACGACGGGCGAACGAACGGTGAGAAGCCGGAGGACGCCGAGTGTATCGTGTTCCACAACCGAGGCGGAGGCACGCTCGATCTCGATGGGTGGTCCGTGAGCGTCCGGTACCTGGAAGACGGAGAGGCTCCAGACGAGAAACTGGAGCCGTTCGTGTTTCCGGAACTCACGATAGACCCCGGTGAGACGGTCGTGCTGTGGTCCGGCGGGAGAGAGAAGGACGGAGTGAAGGAAGGAGACGACTTCGCCCAGTACTGGGGTCTCGACAGGCCGTGGGGGAGACTCGGGGTCGAGATCGAACTGCAGGTCGCCGACAGTCGCGGGCGGCTCGTTCGCACCAAGAGATTCAGCGTGGGTGGGAGCGACGCCGAACTCCGCCCGGTCTGATTCCCCGTCGAACCTCCGCTGTCGCCGGCGCTGCCGGACGTTCGTTTCAGCTGACGGAAATTATAACTCTCTACCTGTTGTATGAATTGACATTATGTAACGAGCCGGCCAGGCCAGCAGTCGAGCGTGTCCGCGTGGAATCGAGCGACAGACGACACTCAAGAACAGCACATGCCATACGAACTCGATTTCGAAGCCCTTCGATCGACGATCGACGAGGAAGACGCGCGCTGGGAGGCGGGCGAGACGTCGCTGACGAAGATGTCGGACGACGAGCGCAGAGAACATCTGGGCTACGAGCCCGGTCCGGACGACCCGTCGCTGGAAGAACAGGAGAGGCGGGCGGAGGCGAACCTCGAACGGTTCATGGCCACGGACGCCATGACCTACGAGTATCCCACCTCCGTCGACCTCCGGAACGACGGCTTCGTCACGCCCGTGCGCGACCAGGGCAGTTGCGGGTCCTGTGTCGCGTTCGGCGTCGCGGCGGCCGCCGAAGGACGAGCGCGAAAACAGCGAAACGACTCCGATCTCGCCGTCGACTACTCCGAAGCCCACCTGTTTTACTGCCACGCCCGGGACGAGGGACGACGGTGCAGCGGCTCGAACGCCGGCTGGTGGCCCAGTAACGCGCTGGACGCGTTCGAGGAGAAAGGGGTCGTCGACGACGACTGCTACCCCTACACGGCGGGCGATCAGGACTGCACAGACCTCTGTTCGGACGCCGAGAGCCGCAAGACCAGAATAACCGGCTGGAAGCGGTTGAACTCCCAGTCCGACATGAAAGACTGGCTGGCCACGAAGGGGCCGCTCGTGGCCTGCTACACGGTCTACGAGGACTTCTTCTCCTACCAGTCGGGCATCTACAAGCACGTGTCGGGCGACGCGGTCGGCGGGCACTGCGTCTGCGTCGTCGGCTACAACGACGCCCAGCAGTACTGGATCTGCAAGAACAGTTGGGGGAGCAACTGGGGCGAGAGCGGCTACTTCCGCATCGCGTACGGCCAATGTGGCATCGACAGCACCATGGACGCGGTCGAGGGGATCGCCCAGACCGGCTGGGTTCGGGACGCTCGGATCGTCGGCCTGTGGACGATCAACGAGGACCGCAACGCCTGGGTGTACGTGAAGGACATGGGATGGCGGAAGCTCAGTCCGGCCAGCGACAACGTGTTGCTCGACATGCTCCTGCAGCTCTCGGAAGCGAAGACCAACGACCGGCGCGTCGACTTCTACCAGGAGAACGGGACGATAAAGCAGGTCTATGTCTTCTGACCGCACCCCCGCGGAGCGACCGCACGACGAACGAGCCAGCCGACCCACGAGCGACAGATGACCAACCAGACAGACGACCCTTCGGACGAGGAATCGTCCGAGCAGTCACGCACGACCGAGGAGACGACCATGACTGACACCGACGAGATGGAACCGAGCGAAACGCCACCACGAGCCGAGTCGGCGATGGAAACAACGTCTGAACGTCCGACCCAGACCCCGCCGACGAACGTCGAATCGGCTGCCGGAGGCGGCGAAGCGGCGGAGCCGACCGAACGACCGCCGTCCGAAGCCGAAGACGAGGAGGAAGCGTACGGAGCGACGACCTGGCACAACGACAAGAAGATCACCGCGCTCTGGTCTATCGACCAGAACCGCAACTCCTGGATCCACGTGGCCGGTCTCGGATGGAAGAAACTCGCCGACAACTCCGACTCGGCCGTCGTCGCGCTCACGGCACTCGGAACGCACGCCAAGCGGACCGGCGCGACAGTGAACCTCCGGGAAGAGGACGGAAAGATCACACAGATATACGTGTGGTGAGACGCGTCGCGCACGACGACCCACGCGGGGACTGACCGCGGCCGCGACCGCGCTCCTCGCAGGGTGAGGTTATTGATGCTGCGGACCCTCTACACGACCGATCAGGCTCGTACAGCCGAACGTTATGTCCGATACAACCATCACGGGATCCGACGCGGGATCGACCGTCGAACTCGAACGGGGGAACACACTCACCGTGCGTCTCGAGGAGGTTCCGACCACGGGATACCGGTGGGCGGTCGACCACGTCGACAGTCGGATTCTCGAGCTCCAGGAGTCGAACTACGAACAGTACCCCGAGGCCGGCGTCGACGGCGGCGGTCGGCACACCTTCACGTTCAGAGCCGCCGAGGCCGGAACCACGACACTGACCATGGTGCTCCGACGGGAGTGGGACCCGGACAATCCGGACGACCGGTTCGAGGTCTCGGTCGACGTGCGCCGATGAGCGCCACATCCACCCGGTCGGGAGGGAGAGAAACGCGACCACGATGACGCCGGACGAGCCCACCGAAGCCGACGACCGTGGTGGACGACTCGTCGGTGCGCTCTACGTCCTCGCCGTGCTCGGGGGGTTGCTCGGGTCGGGGATGTTGATACCCGGAGTCTCGCTCGGACACGTCGACGAGCACGTCGCGGCAGGTCGGCCGTTTACGGTCCCGGCGACGGTCTACCTCTACGCGTACGTCGGAGCGATGGCGCACGTGGCCATCAGATTCGTCGACGACCGACGACCGGACGCACCGACGCTCGTCGCGCTCGCGCTCCGTGTGCCGGCCGCCCTGCTCGTCGTCGTCGGCATCTACCTGCTCGGTTCGACGGTCGAACTCGGGAGTCTCGTCGACGCGGTGCTCCCGATGCTGAGTTCGGAGGGCCGATACGAGCAGGCGTTCACGGCCTACCTCGTCGGACTGTTCGTCGACCGCGCACTCGGCGCCCTCGATACGACGTCCGCGCGACTCTACCCCGGGGACCCGAGCGAACTGCGCCTCTGAACGGCCGGAGTCGCGGCGCACGACACGCGACAGTGGTGCGACACGTTAAGGCGGGGGCCGTCGTAGATACGGCCGGTGAACGGGATGCACGAGGTGGAACTCCGCCGAGACCACGCGGGCGACGCGTCGGACTCGGGTGACGAGGGCGGCGTCGCGTGGTACGCCGAGCGTCTCGGCGTCGCACTCGTCGTCGTCTACGCCCTGCTGGCGTGTTTCGGCGTCCTCGCCGTCGCCGGTGCGATAGAAGGGAGCTTTCTCGTCGGTCGATTCGACGCCGCCTACTACCGGATGCACCCGTTTCGGATTCCGCCCCAGTTGCTCGTGTACGCGTTCGTCGGGTCGCTGACGTACGTCTTCACGGCACTCGCGGCCGAACCCGACGCCGAGTCGCGGACAGTTCTTCGGTTCGGGAGCCGGGTGCCCGTCGCGCTCCTGCTCGTCTTTCCTGCGTACGTGCTATTCGTCTCACTTTCCGGACACGTCCCGGCGACGGCCGACCCCGAGTGGACCCGCCAGCTCGCCGGGATGGCGTTTCTGCTCGGCCTCTTCGTCGAGCACGCAGTCGGCGGATTTCGGACGCTTTCGGAGGGGGTGATCCTCAGACGGATCGTGCGGCCGGTGCTGGGGCGACTGCGACTGCGACGGTCCCCGTCCGACGCCTCCGAGTGAATCGGGGGACATCCGGAAGGACGCGGGATACGACTATGTGTCCGGCGAGCGTAGTGCGAGACGAGTACAGATGAGCGCCGGCGGGCGGAGTACGGAACGACCTCGGCTGAGCGCGAACGACGTGAGCGCGACGACTGGCGGTCGACAGTCGCTCGGGGGTCGCTGATGACCACGGCGTCGCAACCGTGGTACGCGGACCGTCTGGGGGTCGCGCTGGTCGCGTCGTACGTCGGGCTCGCGCTCCTCGGCGGACTGGTGACCGCCGAACTCGCGTTCCCGTCGCTCGTCTCCGGACGCGCGCTCACCGTCGGCAGCGAGACGCCGCTGGCGGTGCCGCCGCAACTGTTTCTCTACGCCGCGCTCGGTGGCTTCGCGTACGTCTTCGTCACGCTCTCCGCGAACCCCGAGGTCGACGCGACCACGGTCGGTCATCTGGGTCTCCGCGTGCCGGCCGCCCTGCTCGTCGTCGTCGGCGTCTTCCTGTTCGCGTCCGTGCTCGGAGTCGCTCCGACCGACGCCGGTCCCGACGCGGCGCGGGCGCTCGCGGGGAGTGCGTTCCTCACGGGCTTTTTCGTGGAACACGGCCTGAAGGCGCTCCGGTCGGTCTCCGCCCGCCTCTACCCGGGCGACCCCGGCGAGCTGTACGGGGGCGGTCGCGGCTCCGGCGACCGGGACCGCTGACCGACGAGGCGGTGCGTCCCTCACATCCCGTCCCAGTCGCCGTAGTGGACGTCGTCGAGTACGTCGCCGCCGGCGTCTCTGACGACGACGCGGCCGCCCGCGGCGTCCCAGACGCTCTCCTCGCGTCCCCAGTAGAGCGTCCCCCTCACTCGCGGACCGGTTCCGGTGACGATGCGTATCGTTTCGTCGGGCGCGAGGGAGACGCCGTCGGGCATCTCGTAGACGTGTCCCTCGTCGTCGGCGACGGACGTCCCGCCGAGGTCGTGCCACTCGTCCGACTCGTTCCGGAGGTCGACGAACTCCCGGCGGAGGCTCTCGTCCGGCGAGTCGAGCACCGAGAGTCGGTCCACCCGGACGGCGCTCCCCGACCGGTCGTCGTCGTTCCGTTCGGTCCCGTCGTCGCTGATCTGTCGAGCGAGCGTTCCCAGCGACCCCGTGACGACCGCGAAGCCACCGGCGGCGACGCTGGCAACGCCGGCGGCGATCAGGAGTGGAAGGTCCGGAAATGGATCGGGGGCGGAAGTGCGCACGACGCGCGTCTCGGCGCGGTCGCGCAGGCCGTCGTCGTCGACCACGACGAGGGAGACGGTCCCTCGGCCGGCGGTGTCGAACGTGTGGGTCGCGACGGCCCCTCTCGCGTCCACGCGCTCGTCATCGTCGAAGTCCCACTCGTAGGCGACGACCTCGCCGTCGGGATCGGTCGAGTTCGAGGCGTCGAATCGGGCGCTCGCGCCGGCGACGGGCTGTCGAGGCTCGTAGGAGAACGCCGCCTCGGGCGGCGCGCGGACCTCGACCCACGTCCAGTCGCTGGCTCGCTCCCCCGTCTCGAGGACGACCGTGAGCGTCGTCCGGAACCGACCGAACTCCTCGAAGGTGTGGCCGACGCGCGGAACCGGCGACTCCGCGTCGACCCGGCCGTCACCGTCGAAGTCCCACAGGTACGTCGCCGACCGTCTGTCGGGGATCGTCGACGTCGAGGCGTCGAACCGAACCAGCTGGCCGGTCACCGGGGTGGTCGGGTCGTGTTCGAACCGGGGCTCGACCGTGGACACCGACGCTTCCACCGGCACGCCGCGTCTGACTGTGTCGTTCCCCCCGTCGTCGTCGGAGACCGTGAGCGTGACGAGGTAGTCGCCGGGTTCGGCGAAGACGTGCGACTGTACCGGGTTCGTCGTGGTGACGGGGTCGCTCCCGTCGCCGAAGTTCCAGCGGTACCGCTCGATTTCGCCGTCGGGGTCGGTCGTGTTCGAGGCGTCGAACACCACCGGCTCGCCAGCACGGGGCTCCGGCGGCGAGTGCTCGAACGCCGCGGTCGGCGGTTCGCGGACGGGTTCGGGCTGGCGCGCCACGTCGAGGATGCGGTACGCGCCCCGCGTCGCGCCGTCGTCGTCGGTGACGGACACTGAGACGGCCTGCTCGCCGGTTCGGTCGAAGGTGTGGGTCACCACCGCGCCCGTCGCGTCGGTCTCACCGTCGTCGTCGAAGTCCCACTCGTAGACGGCGACTGCACCGTCCGAATCGAACGATTCGGTCGCGTCGAACGTGACCGGTTCGTCGACGAGCGGTGGCGTCGGGTCGTAGCGAAACGTCGGAGTCGGCGGGTCGTTCACGCGGATTTCGACCGTCGTCCGGTCGGTCAGCCCGTCGTCGTCGAAGACCGTGACTGTGGCCTGATAGACGCCGGGGGTGGCGTACCGGTACGTCGCGAACGGGTCGCTGGTATTGGACTCGAACCGCCCGTCGCCGTCGAAGTCCCACGCGTAGGCGACGATTTCGCCGTTCGGGGTGGTCGAGTTCGACGCGTCGAACGTGACGAGCGACCCCGCCTCGGGGACGGCAGGCGAGTGCGTCAGCCGAGCAGTCGGACCTGCACTGACCTGTGCGGGCGGAGCGGTCGCCGCACCGTCGGCCTCGACCCCGGCCGTGGCGTCGGCGTCGACCGCGACAGCGACGCCAGCGCCGGCGACGTTCGCGGCGGCCCCGACTCCGACAAGCGCGACGAGCACCAGCACGGCGACGACCGGGCGGCGACGCGGCGCTCCGGCGTCGCTACGAACAGATCGGTCCGGATCACCGTCGTGAGTCCCGTCGTGCATCCGTTCCTCCGAGTCCCGGCCGTACTCGACTATCGACGTCCTGCGGGCCCTCCGCGGGTCGGGTTCATTTTCGACAGCGAGGGCTATATAGCTATGTCACCACCGTGACGTCGGGGTCGCCTTCGACCGCGCAGTGTCGGCGGGCGCTCACTCGATGGACGGGTGCGAGAAAGTTCCTTGAGCGTTCGCACCGAAGAGCGAGGGGATGAGTCGAGACGACGAGAGAGACGAGAGCGACTCGGAGGAGTCGTCGGCGGGGGAGCTGTTCGAGCGGATCACGGGCGAGACCGAACTGACCGAAAAACAGGAGGAGAGCGAGGACCGATTCCGGGGCGAGGAGACGGAGAGCCGCCCGACGACCGAGGTCACCTGTCCGCGCTGCGGCAACGATACGGCCTACTGGCACCTCGAACAGACGCGGTCGGCCGACGAGTCGGAGACGAGATTCTTCGAGTGTACGGAGTGTGGGTACAGGTGGCGAGAGTACGACTGAGACGGGGCCGGATGGGCGTCTCGCGTCGGATCTCGTCGCTTCCGGGTCGATGACCGGCGACGAATGCGACCGAACCGAACGGGCGCGCGAGCGACTCGTCGAGGGGCTCCACGAGCGCGGTGAGGTCTACTCACGTCGAGTCGCGAAGGCGATGGCGACCGTCCCGCGCCACGAGTTCGTGCCCGAGGCGGTTCGCGACCGGGCCTACGCCGACGAACCGCTCGCCATCGGACACGACCAGGTCGTGACCGCACCCCACCTCGTGGCGCGCATGACCGAACTGCTCGAACTGCGGTCGGGCCACAGAGTGCTCGAAGTCGGAACCGGGAGCGGGTACCACGCGGCCGTCATCGCCGATATCGTCGGCCCCGAGAACGTCTTCACGATGGAACGGATCCCCGAACTCGCAGCGCACGCCCGAGCGGCGCTCGCGCGAGCGGGCTACGGCGAGGTGACCGTCGTCGGCGGCGACGGCTCGGCCGGCCTCCCCGAGTTCGCCCCCTTCGACCGCATCAACGTCACGTCCGTCGCCCCGGAGCCACCCGACCCGCTCCTCGACCAGCTGGCCGACGGCGGGCGGATGGTGATCCCCCTCGGCCCGCGACACGGACGCCACGAGCTAGTGCTGGTGACGAAGCGTGACGGCCGGATCGAGCGACTGAGCTACGGCTGGGTCCGATTCGTCCCGCTGCTAGGGGAACACGGCTTCGCCGACGAGCGCTGACGGCGACCGGGACCGACGCCGTCCGACCCTCTTACTCTCAGCGACTGAGAGTCGTCGGCCCGAGCTAAGTCGGTGGGCAGTCAACACGATGTGCGGAGGCAACACCGATGTCTGAAATCGAACGCGACGCGATTCGGGAGGCGACCGAGCGCATCTTCAACCGCGGCGACCTCGACTACGTCGACGAGATGTACGCCGAGGACGTCGTCGCCCACAACGTCCCCTACGGGGAGGACTACGAGGGTCGGGAGTCGTTCAAGCAGTGGATCGAAGGGCTTCGAGAGGCGTTCCCGGATTTCGAGGTCGAGGACAGAGACGTCGTCGTCGGCGACGAGAAGTTCGTCGTGCAGTTCGTCGTACGAGGCACGCACGAAGGACATCTGGCCGGATTCGACCTCGAACCGACGGGCGAATCGGTCGAGTACGAGGGCGTGTCCGTCCACAGAAGGGACGACGAGAAGGTGACCGAAGCGTGGTGGTACTACGACCGTCTCGGCATCCTCCAGCAACTCGGGGTCGCGCCGGGTTCGACACCGGGATGACCCCGTCGCCCGGTGAACGGCTGTCGACCGTACTTCGATGCGCACCGCCGGCCGGCCGGTGACCGCGAACTGCAGCGATCCGATCTAATTATACTTTTTCGTACTATTAGATATATACACTCGAAATATGAAATATCTGAGGAACGCCAGGTTGGAGTCGACCAGCGACAGGGTCCACACGGTCGTTTCTCGCGAATTCGGCCGGTATAGAGGAGATGAGGTTCGAAATCTCTAGCACGGATCGAACAGACCGGCTATCGCATCCGAGTTCGTTCGAACGACCGATTTCAGCGACAACACCGTCGAGAACGGTTATCTTTAGCTCACGGAGAACGTGAACGAACAAATTCGGGAGGTCGTACGTCAAACGATCCGGCGACAATGTTATATTAATTCGATATATAATTTATTTCGATATATTACGACCAGACAGCGGTTCACGGGTCGGGGGGAGTGGTCTGTCCGAGTGCTCGGCACCGCGCGTCGCCCGACCGCGCAGGATTTTAAGACTGACCGGAGCGAACGCTTGCGGTATGGAGTTCGAGGCAGAGGAGATCGACATCGGCGCGCGGTCGCCGACGGTTCTCCTCAACAGCGTCGACGCGGAGGAACTCGGAGCCCATCCGCTCGACCGCGTCCAGATCGAGAAAGACGGGCGAACGACCATCGGGATCGTCGAACTCACCGACGAACTGGTTCCACCCGGCCGAATCGCCGTCACGCATCGCCTCGGCCACCTGACGGGACCGGTAGACGTTCGCCTCGCGCCCCGGCCGAACTCGGTCTCCGCGATCCGGAAGAAGCTCGACGACATCGAACTGGAGCGCCACGAGCTACAGCGGATCGTCAGCGACATCGACGACAACCGACTCAACGACATGGAACTCGCGGCGTACGTGATCGGCACCTACACCAACGGGCTGTCGCTCAACGAGACGATGCACCTCACCGAGTGTATGGCGGAAGTGGGTGAACGTCTCACCTGGGACGAGCCCATCGTCGCCGACAAACACTCGATCGGCGGGGTGGCGGGCAACCGCGTCACGCCGATCATCATTCCCATCGTCGCCGCGGCGGGCGTCAAGATACCGAAGACGTCCTCGCGGGCGGTCACCTCGCCCGCGGGAACCGCGGACACGATGGAGGTGTTCTGCGACGTTGAT
>Ga0207797_1003655_pt1 | contig 10101 bp, 7 predicted proteins | sample PRCRCaboRojoPR_6_FD_187275 | JGI IMG/M metagenome (GOLD analysis project Ga0207797, IMG submission 187275) | Marine sediment microbial community from Cabo Rojo, Puerto Rico - PR CR 10% Liquid 1 (SPAdes) | ecosystem: Environmental > Aquatic > Marine > Coastal > Sediment | place: Cabo Rojo, Puerto... | reverse complement strand
AATATACTCAATGTTGGGTGCTGAATAGTCCTTCCTTGCTCTTGTTATCATACCATCCGAGTAATCAACAGCCAATATTTTGCATACAGGATAGTGTTGAGCCAATTCATATGACAATTCGCCAATGCCACACCCAATGTCAAGGATACTTTTTGGTTCTAAGCCAATTTCTTGTAGGTATTTATGGACAAATCTTCTTGTTGGTCTCAGGGAAAATTGCTGAAAACCCCAAATTTTGTTATAGATTGGAGCCCAAACGTTCCAAATACTCTTGCTTGCTATGGCCATATCATTACTTTTATGTAAAAACCAGTAAACGAGGCTATCCCGTTAGTGAACATTTTAATAGTCTTTTTCAAGCCTGCTCTTTTTTTCAAGTAGGAGTACGCTCCTTTTCTGAAAATGAGCTTCAAGTATAAATACATCAACCATGAATAGTAATTCAATTGGGACATATGCTTAGGCTGCTGGTGAAGCCTTAGAAAATCGTACCGCCACAATTCTTCTATGTCCAAGGATCTCTCCTCCTTTTGTTCCCAAAGATCAGTACCGGGGCAGGTGGTTAAAGATGCGAAAACAGCATAGAAGATTTTTCTTTTATTTACAAAATCGGCCAGTTTTTTGTATTCAATTGCAGGCCAGTCCGGGTCTATCATAAACAAGCAGATAAGTTCAATATCTAGTTCTCTGCATACTTCTATACAGGCCTCATTATCGGCCTGACTTGAGTGTTTATTAACAGCAGCAAGTGCATCATCCCTTATAAATTCCATGCCAACCATAACAGCACATAAACCAGCATTTTTCAGCTGTTTCATTAAATCTGGTTGGCTGGCAATAGATTTTGATGTGCCATAAACTATAAAGTTCTTATCTATAGACCGTTTGCTAATTTCATCACAAAAGGATCTTAGTCTTTTAGGAGATAATAAAAAATTATCGTCAAGGATATATATATTCTTATTGGGAATACTCTCTATCTCTCGAATAACATGGTTCAATGGACGATAATTAAATCTTTCCTGGTTCATTTTCCGGCAAAAGCAGTAAGTACATTTGCCAGGACAGCCGAACGCAGTCTTTAACGAAGCACAGTCGTAAAAATAAAACAGATTGTATTTACCTTTATTTTTCTGTAGAAGTGGACGTTCAGGAATAGGAAAATTCTTGTAATCCACTTTTACAGCATTATTTTCTCTAAATATTCCATTTATTGGGAAAGCTGCACCAGCAACCTCATTGTAGTCTCGATTCTCTTGTATGGCCCTAATCACCTGCTCGATGGCAACAAGTTGGTTGTTAAAAAACACACCGCTGATATGTGGTGAGTAAAAATGTTGCGGAATAACCTCTGCATGAGGACCGCCCACAAAAATAAGCGTTTTGCTGGTCCTCGCTTTTATACCTGCAGACAGCTTCAGCACGTTGTTTACATCGGTTATAAGAGCTGTAATGAGTAATATGTCAGGGTGTTGACGGGAAACCTCTTTAACAAGATTAAATCTTTGAACTTGTCCGTCGATTAGGGTAATGTCTGCATATTTTTTGAGTACGGTATATAAATACTCAAGTTCCAATGGTTCACACTTGAAGAGCCAGTTTGCCCAAATGGCCTTATGAGATGGCTTTGGACGATAAATAAATATCTTCAACCTTTTTTTCATATTTTTAGTCTAATGAAAATACCTGGATGATAGAGAAAAAGTAATGCACTACATCAATGCAGGTAATTCCTGGTTATTAAACGAGAGAGCATTAACGGGTTAAACAAATTTAACAATATTTCGAGATAAACAGAATCACTAATGAATATATAATCTCATTAATTGATAGGTTTTTACTCTTTCTGCTTGTAAGTGATTAAGCAATTGCAATACCGAACTATTTTGCTCCATTACGTAACAAATTTCTGCGTAATTCAGGTTTCTTTTTTTTATGTAATTGTACAAGTGAAGGTATAATATTCCATCCACTCCTTTTTTTCTAAATTCAGGGAGAACACCCAGAATCATCAAACGAATTTTGTCAACAATTTTTTTCCAGCTAATAAGATGATACAATCCGCCAATTGTGAGTTTCCCGTTGCGAATCTTTTTGAATACCATATTAAAGTCGGGTAAAGATATCATATAGCCTATTGGTTGCCCATCTTTCTCAGCAATCAGAAGGCTTTCTCTTTCAGCAATTTTTTTAAGTCCCTGGGCCATATAATGAAATTCTTGCTCTGTAAGAGGCACAAACCCCCAGTTATCCTCATTCGATTCATTATACAGGTATCGTAAGATTTTCAACTCTCCATCAAGTTTTTTCATATTAAGGAACCTAACAGTTATTCCCGAGATTTTTAGTCTTTCCTGGAGCAGCAATAATTGATTGTAAAATAACTTGCCCCACTCATTGGAGCAAATACGATACTGATAAAGCTCAGTAAGTGATTGGAAACCATAATCTAACAACAGTTTTTTATAATACTGTTTATTATATGGCATCATGAGAACAGGTGGTTCTTGAAAGCCATCTACAAGAATTCCGCAGGAATCATTTGTAGTAAAGTTCTCTGGTCCAACCACTAATTTTATTTGTTGTTTTTTTAACCATTCTGTTGCTTGGTCCAATAAGAGTTTGGAAATTGTGGGGTTGTCATAAACATCGAAGAAGCCAAAAAAACCGGTTTGGTCGTTATATTTCTCCAAATGTTTTCGGTTTACTATAGCTGCTATACGTCCTACTACTTCACCATTCTCATAAGCAAGGAAATACTGAGCATCGGAATGCTTAAAAAAAGGATTCTTACTGCTTAAAAAGTTCATCTGTACGATGTTCAGCTGTGGCACATAAGCTGAGTCGTTGTGGTATAATTTATGTGGAAAGTGAACAAACTCCTTTAGTTGGGCTTTGGTCTCAACTCTCTTTATCATTGTTATAATACATTTGGGGTATCGCCTCTGCGGATAAACCTAAGATAATTTAGATTGGCCATTAGCACGAATAGATACAAAAAAGGACGTCGAAAAAACCGTTTATGCAATATGGTGCGTTTAAGGATATTAGGAATGGTGTAAATTTTTTTATACAGCCACCAATACATTCTTTCTAAGTCCTCTGGAGTCATGTTTTTTGGTTGAAACACTGCGCTGGCAGCAGTATATTTTTTATAATTCTCATGTAATATCCTTCCTTGATTTTTCAGTTCTTTGTATAGAGTAGTGGCAGGCATTGGTGTCATAATATAGAACTTGGGAATCGGAATGTCATTTTTCATTATAAATTTATATGTTTCCTTTATTGAATCTATAGTATCTCCATCTGTACCTACAATCATTTCAGTTGCAGGCAAAATTCCCTGAGAGGTAATTCGTTGGAGCATTTCTTCATGCTCATTCACTTTAACCCAATTTTTATTTAGATCATCCAGTCCTTCCTGCGATATACTCTCTATACCTAAGCTAATTATCCTACAGCCCGAATCAGCTACTAGTTTTAGTAGTTCCGGGTTTTTTGCAAGCATAATAGAGCATTGACCAGCCCACATCATTTTTAGCGGTTTTATTTGATTGGCTAGTTCAAATAAATAATCGGGATTAGAGGCAATATTATCATCAATTAGATAAAATCTGTTACAGCCTAGTTTTTTAATATAGGTTATATCTCTCATCACATCTTTCACCGGCCGGAACATATACCGCCCATTATAAATGCAGGCTATTGAGCAGAAACTACATGTGTACGGACATCCCCGACCTGCTTGAACAGGAAGCAAAAACCCAATTTTTTTCTGAAGTAGAAGATCGTATCTGGGTAAGGGTAAATCATTTAGGTTTTCAAGTTGCTCATTGTAAACGGGCTGGATATTTCCACTTTTTTCATAATCTTTGAGTAATCGGGGGTAAGAAATTTCGCCATCACCAATTACTATACTATCACAATAATCCTTAATAAAGTCGGGAATTATTGAGGCCATATATCCCCCCATAAAAACTGTTTTGCCCTTTTTACGGAACTGTTTTGCTATATCAATAGCCCTGAACACAGCATGCCCCATTGCACCTATTCCAACAATATCGCATTCTTCATCGAAATCCAAATCATCTACCACCTCTATGTAAATTTTCACCTCCCAATTAGAGGGCGTGCAGGCTGCTAATAAGGGCAATGCAAGCCCAGGTAAAAAGATTCTTCTCTGCTTGCATGGTATACCAGTTTTGGAACCATATTGAGTCGGTTGAATCAACAAAACCTTTGGCATCTCTATTCGCTTTGGATTATGGCCTTCTTGTAATGCTTTTGCGCTTTATTTACCCCCCAAAATAACTTAAACTGCATATAAAGGGGGTATTTCAAATGACTAATTAAATTTGAGGGTTGAAACAAAACCCTTTGATACATGCGTAATATCTCCATGTAATATTTTCTAACCGATAGTTTTTCGGGTTTTATAATCACATGTGCTAAATCCCATTTAGAATAATCCTTTCTGTCCACCACTAAACAACCTTCGTCATAAGCCATATCGGTTTTTTCAAGGGGTGTTAAGGGTTGAATATTTAAAAATCGAACCTTAAGGTCTATCAATTTTTGTGCTACCCTGTCAAAATCAGACTTATCCCACGATGGCATAGCAATAATCGATGCATAACAGTCAATGCCATAATTATTTAGGACGTGCATGGCATCTTCGTTTGCCTTCGATAATGTATTCTTTTTCAGAGTATCCAATTCGTTATCGTTAAATGATTCAAAACCTACAATAACTGTTCTCAGCCCCTGCTCTTTAAAATCTCGCATTATCTCAGGGTACTTCGAAATAAAATCGGCTCTGCCATAAATTAGGTATTTCTTTTTAATACTGTTTTTTCTTAGCAAATCAATAAACAGCCTGACTCTTGCCCGGGAAACTAGAAAATTATCATCAACTATATAAACTTCCTTTTCATCAATGGTTTTTAGTTCTTCAATAACTTCATAAAGATTTCGCTCGTAGTATTTATCACCAGTAATCTTACGGCAAAAACAAAAGAGGCATGGAAAGGGGCATCCGAAAGAGGTTTTTAGCAATGCCACTTTATTATGAAAAACATAAAAATATTTTGACCTGTATTTATTTGTCAGCTGACGATCAGGTATTGGCATATCAAAATTATAATCAGGTAACTTACCCTCATCCAATTTTTCCGATTTCCTCAAAACGCCAGGAGGAAAATCAGTTTCGTTTTGCAGATAGCTGATAAGGTTTGGGAATGCCTGCACTGCATTACGCACTACCCTGTAGTCAACAGCAGGATCGTCAATAGATTCAGGCACCTTTTCCACATATACTCCTCCAACAATTGTAATAATGCGGTCGTCAATTTCTTTTGTATTTCTGCATACTTCCAACATTTGATATATGTGAGTAATATAACCTGTAACACATATCACCCCAGGACTGAAGGTTTCAATAAAGTATGAGGCAGGCAGCTTTTCAATAATTAAATCAATGATTTTTACGTCATTGTTCTTTTCTACCAGAGTTGCAAGAATTTCAAGTTCTAATGGTTCAACCATCATTACATACTTCAACCCTATTGTATCTGTTGCTGGTCTCGGCCTGATAAAAAGTATTCTCATGTTGTTGAATTTTTAAGAACAACTCCATTCACAGTTCTTGCTTTGTACTCAATAACGGGTTTAATCATGCGTAATATGTTATTTATGAAACCGTTTGAGTGGTGTAAGAACATCTTCTTAGTGTTTAATTTCGCGCCTAATCTTACCTTAGACACCTCGGCAGTTTGACCAAAATTTATAGTATGACATTTATTTTCAATACCTTTTTTAATGATTGAGATAAGGTTGTTGTAGTATGAATCGTATTTGTCTCGCAAATCATAATTAATGCCCCCAAATAGAAAATAGTATACACCATTTTGCATTGTTGTTATATGCCAGGTCAGTAATTCATTCTCTCTATATATAGAGTAGAGTTTAAAGGTCTCGGGGAGGTTAACAAAAAAATCCTGAGTTAGCACTTCCAACTTCGTTTTAGTTCTATTCAAAATATTTAAATACAGCTCATAATGACTCAATGTAAATGAAGAACAAGAACTCTCTGTCTCTCTGAGTCCAAACCCTTTTTTATTTGCGCATTTTATCCTTCGTCTGTACTTATGCCTTAAATCAGACAAGTAATGAGAAAAAGTACTGTAAATGTTATTTAATATTAAGGTAGGTAACGTTTGCATTTCAACCACTTTCGATATTTCAAGTGGCTCGGAATAATTAAGGCAAAGAATAACCCTCTTTTCATGCTTGAGTATATGCGAAATAATTACGGCATACAGCGATTTATCCCCAACTAGGCCTCCTGCATCAACCGAAGCAGGAATTCCGATAACTGTCATGGGGATATTAAGAGTATATTTTGCATAGGTTAGTATATTGATTTTTAGCGAGTAAAGAACTGCTCCAACTCTATAATTATCGTGCTCTCTACCAACATAGTACCTTTGATTGCAGTAATTATACTTCTCAAGGTGGATAAGTAAATCAAGTTTTTGATAAGGACTGGAAATCATTTGATCCCAACATCGATTAATGCCCTTTGCTGTTGGTATTTTATCTATAATTAATGAATTTATAGGCATAGCGTAAATTTTAATCAATTAAAATGTCTTTATTTCTCTGGAACTTAAAGTTCCAAAACCATAAGCAAAACTTGTATTTGTAAGATTATGTGTCATACAATATTCTTATTTCATAGTAAAAGGGTAAGTCTATCTGAAATTCATTTATCAGAAAAGTAGCTTTACCCTTAAGCCCATTCGAGCATTGATCTTATCATTGGTTTGGAAATGGTTAACGTAAGACTGAATATGAATCTTAATGCCTGTTCTATGTTTATCACGCCAGGCAAGGTTATTGACTTTCACCACACGAAAAGCATCTATTGCTGATCATAAGTCTACTATTATTATCCCAAGGATTCCTGTTAATGCCAACTCACTACCCTCTCTGAAAAATTAGTCTCAAATTCTGACCATCCCACTCCAAAAATTACCCAGCAACCAGCATAACCTCCAAAAAATCCAAGCCCTCTAACAGCTTCACCGGATATTATCTGTCCCAATCCTGGAATAAGTAATGAGATTATTGCTGCAACATCAGGGATATAAGGATCTCCTTTCCTTTTTCATATTCATAAGTACGGTAATCATACTTCGTTTTATTAACTGCATATTACGCATTTACAATACTACAAATCAGCGCTAAACCCAAAAGAAATATCAAAGGTTTTTTCATGACTGAAAATCTTAATGGAGTAAAACAACTGTGTATCCAAATGTCTTTTATTTAACTTATTATGAAATCTTCCGTTAAATTATCCAAAAAAATAATAATGAATTAAAACTGCACCCTTACCAGATCGATTTGGTATTCATAATAAGTTTCACCGCTAGGCAATGTTCGGTTTTGAATGCTAAAGGTATTTGGATCCAATGGAATCAACTGGATATTCATGGATGATTCAGGAACTTGTATATCAAGGGATTGTTCCCAGAGCTGTTTATGCTTGGATCTTTCTTTTATGGCTGCGACCATAAAGGTTCCCGTTATGGAGCCTATAAGGTAACCGCCCAGGAATTCACTGCCTCCAAAATTTGCTTCATCCTCGGGGGCTGATTCTGGAGCATATAACATATGTCCTGAAATAACACCCGTAATGGGACCAACAATTCCCAATCCTATAAGGAAATTACCAACCCAGGATGTATGGGTCTCTACCATTCGAATATCTTCAGGAACGAGAATATAGTATTTCTTATCGGCCCTCTTTCCCAGGAAGTATCCTGTTACAGCACCAGCGGTGCCTCCGATGGCCGCCCCCAAATATGGGGCATGCTTGTGTTTATAGGAATAGAAATTTTCTGTATAGAGGTATTCATCACCATACCACCCACCTGTGTGGCGTTTCTGCCGCTCAATTTTTTTACCATGAAAACCTTTCCCGATAAGCATGCCTGCTGCTGCTCCCAGGTTAAAACCCATCAACGAACCGGAAGTTCTGTAGGTAAGACCCTGGTCGTTTAGGATCTCAGTTTGCCATCTTTCCCGGGTCCACTTTTTCTTTGCCAATCTCTTGGCTTCCTCCTTCATCCCCCAAATCATACCTCTGGTAATTTTCTTTTTCAGAGAGTCTTCCTGTCTGGTAAACAAGGAATCCCTCGCAGATCTTGAAGACTTCAACAAACCCAGAAGGGTGGAGTCTCTGGATGTAAACAATTGATCCCTGGCGGCGGGAACAAGTTCTTCAAAATGATGGACATACTTGCGCAGTTTATTGAGCGTTTGTTGTTCAAGTGGCCTGACAGTCTGTTTAATCTCTTCTGTTTCTTCTTTCTTTTGGCTAATCTGAATAAAATAGCGGATATCTTTTGCCAGATGATCTCTTCTTAAGTCGTCTTCCTCCAGCTTTAAAATTACAGCATGTTGAAAGTTCGTTGTGTTTTGGAAAAGCCTGTAATAATTCCTTTCTTCAAGGTCGATGGTATCTCCCACTTCCTTACAAAGGATGATTATTTTGCCTTTCTCCGGTTCCTGTAAACCCTCTCCTTCCTTATAATATTCTAATATTGGAGCAAAGCTTAAACTTGGCAGCAACAGCATTGCAATTGTATAATACATCTTTTTCATGGTTTCAAGCCTCCTTTCTAACTTAGTTTGAAATTAATCTATCTTTCAAAGGATCATTAGCTAAAATTTATTTCCAGGCTAAATCCAGAAGGATCTCCTTTATTATAATTAATTCAAAAACACCCCAGGGCTTTTTCCACTTACAGAAATCACCCACCACCTTTTCAATACCAACTTTCTTGAAGAATTATTAATGAAAACCTTCAATATTTATAGGTTGATAACTTATTTCTTTTAATTTCATAGGTTTTCTGGCTCCCATTTATGGGAATGACTATTTTAATTGGTCCAACAATCCCTCCAACCAATCCTCCTGCCATACCAAACACGGCTCCAAAAACTAATCCTCCTTCTGCAGCAGAACCATATGGATTCCAGGAATTAGGATCATAATTGATCAATCCTGTAATACCACCCACGGCAAATCCAACCATTGCTCCATGAAGTATGCTTCTTCCAATCTTGTTTTTCCTGCGAAATTTAATGGTTTTCACGCTTGCAATATCCAATTCAACAGAGGATGGAGGAATTGTTGAATGGTCGAGAGAAGTAGAGATTACAATTGAAGATTCCTCTAATCCCCTCAGATAACCTTTTGTGGTCTGTGACTTATTATAAGATATAACCCAGGTCTTATAAATATGTTTTTTTTCGGAGACCTGACCATTTGCAGATTGGTAAATCATGCATAATGCTATTGAAAGGAATAAGAACAAGGTTTTCATTGGTTTACTTTTTAATTCATGCTAGTTTAGAAAAATGTTTAATTAATAGACAAGTTACAAAGGCAACTTTAATAGTTATTGGGAAAATCGGACAGAAATGTTAGAATTTGTTAATATATAACCTAATGATTTAGTGTATTCAAAGCAATCAATTATTCTGACTTAGTGGGCCAATATTTTTTCAGTATGTCTTTTTCCGTTGTCCATATATAAATTCAGAAAGTATATCCCCGCATTTATCTGATCAATATTAAGGATGGTTATTGCATCATTCACTTCTTTTTCCATCACCACTTTTCCTTCTATGTTCACCAGTTCAACGCTATTCACCACTTTGGTTTTGATAAATACTATTACAGACGCCGGATTTGGATATACTTTTATATCATGTGGTTCAACCTGATCTATACTTGTTGCCGTAAGCGTAATTTCCTCATCAATGTCAGCCCCTGAAACAGTGAGAGAGTTGGTATAATCTTCATAATCTTCAGCAGTGACGGTATACTTATACTCTCCATCGGCAAGTTTAATCGAATCTTTACCCGCTGCATCCGTAGTTAGTTCTGAATCATCAATTGTTATGGTGGCGCCTTCTACAGGGTTGGTGCCATCAGTTACCATAAAGGTAACAAGGTAAGTAACCGGTGAGAGGATGATCTCTTCTGTCATCTCGCTATATGCAACAATAATACTGCTCTTGACTGAT
>Ga0207797_1003654_pt1 | contig 10105 bp, 8 predicted proteins | sample PRCRCaboRojoPR_6_FD_187275 | JGI IMG/M metagenome (GOLD analysis project Ga0207797, IMG submission 187275) | Marine sediment microbial community from Cabo Rojo, Puerto Rico - PR CR 10% Liquid 1 (SPAdes) | ecosystem: Environmental > Aquatic > Marine > Coastal > Sediment | place: Cabo Rojo, Puerto... | reverse complement strand
CCGAGTGTGGCGGCCGGGTGCGGGCGGTGGCGGTCGAGTGGGTGTGGACTGGTGGTCTCGGTTGAGGACGTGGACCTGAAGCCTAACCCTCCGAGCGCACGCGCCGCGCGCAGCCACGACCTCGGGATTTGCAGTCGGACCCCTCGTCGCCCTAATAAATGAACAGGGTACGCTTGTGTGAACGTTCCGCTGCTACCGGAGTAGTGAGATGACAATTGACATCCTCCTGCGCCTGAAGACGCAGGAATCCTGAGCGGTAGAGGTTTTAGGTTCGCAGTTCCACCGAGCAGCCAACCAGTGAGAACCCGTAAGAATGCTCGCGGCCTGGGGCGGGTGGGATTGCCGGGAGTGCCAAGCCCCCGGTACTCCTATCCTCTGTCGTGTTCAGACTCCCAGAGTTGTTTGTGCCCCGTGGGAGTCCCGCAGACTTCGATGGATTCGGAGTTACTTTTGTCTGCTTCCAGCAGTCAACTCCGGGTCGAACCCTGTGAGAGGAGCATTCAGGGACGGATTTTGGTCACCCGATAGCGCCACTAACCGACACACTCAGAAGCGTCTAAACAAGGCTCAGAGGGTGTATTCAACGGATAACGAGAGCCGCATCGGAGTTCGGTATCTCACGCTTGCAGTACTGACCCTTCACGCCCGCGGCGGCGTCAGTGCTGGCGCTGAGGCGATGCGGTTTCGTCGACAGACCCCGCGTCGTTAGTATGTGATCTTCTCCACGGTGTGATCGACCGACAGACGCGGAGATGGTGGCGTCGTGAGAATCCAGCAGCGAGACGGGGGCCGAACGGCGTCTTGCCCGCTGGAGTGCCTCGCAGAGACGACAGGCGAGCGCTGAATCACCACGGTTCCCACTCGTACGTGTCTCGAATCTCGAGGATCGCCCAGACGGCAAATGTCGTCAGGAGTGACAGCGCGGCGCCGTTGACCGGTGAGAACACGATGGCGCCGACGGCGAAGACCGCGAGCATCCATACTGCGATGATGACTGAATCTCGTTTCATATCGTAATCAGTTGAATGACGGAGAGTGACGGACTAACACGACGCTCCACGTGCTGCCACGACGGCGTCGGGTCGTTGATACACGGTCGCTTCCCACGGCGGAGTTGATCACTGGGTCATTCCAGCAGCGATATCCAAGCCGCGTGTGTCTCCGTGTGCTACCGGACACTCTAGCCGTCACGCAGCGTTGCGTCGACTGGCAAGCCTGTACTGAGCAACGACCGCTTGAGGGGCAGGTTGCGAAGCCTGGCTGTACGCGGAGTCGCCGACGCGGAGGTGAGATACCTCCTCGGGGCGCCGCTGTGGTGCGAGCATGAGCTTCATGGACGGGTACCGGCATGGTCGGTGCAGGTCCGGCGAAGGTGTAAACCCCGACTCACCGTTGGCGAGTCGCAAACATCTAGGACATACGGCCGGTATAGGCGGGATGCCCCCACGGTGGCGGCGGGAGCCGAACAGTCGTCTGCAGGTATCTCCCAGAGCTTTCATTACGATATCATGACACGTATTAATTATGCCCTCTCATACGTCGACGAGCGTGCTCTTACCAACGGTTGCCTGGACGGAGGCCTGTGAGCAGGTCGCTGCACAGTTGGGTCCGGAGGACGAGTTGCTCATCATCCACGACACGGCCAACGACCCGGTCGCCGACTGTGATTCACTCCCCGAAGGCGTCCGACTGGTGGCCGCCGGCGACCCCGTGGGGTGTTCTGGAAAGGCGAATGCCATCGCCGTCGGGATGGAGGCGGCCCGTCACGACCGGCTCGTTTGGACTGACGACGACTTCGACCACCCCCCGGACTGGCTTGACCGCCTGCACAACGATTACACGAAGCACGGCCCGACGACGGAGCTTCCGGTGTTTGTCGGTCAAGACCCGCTCGCGGTACTACTGGAACCGATTTACACGCTCGGAGGGACGCTTGGCACCTACGTAGGTGACCACGCGTGGGGGGGAGCAGTCATCTTCGATCGAGACGATCTCGATGAGGCTGCGTTTCTGTGTGACCTCCGCCGGACAATCAGCGACGATGGCCTCCTCGGCGAGCACATCGACATCACCTCCGTCCGACGTACTCGTGAGGTGCCGGTTGGCGGGAGCCTGCGGCAGACAATCGAACGTCACGTGCGGTTTAATCAAATCTTCACCACTCACGACCCGACGGTGGCGAAACTCTCGTTCGGTGGATTGCTCGCCGTCATCATGGGGTGTCTCCTCGCTCCGGCGCTGGCAGCGGTGGTAACGGCGCTGCTTGCGGGCGTCTACGTCGGATTCGGCGTTCGGCGTGTTTCGGTACTCCTTACCGTGCCAGCTCTCATGGCCGCCATCCCGCTCGGCTTGTACGCCATCGTCCGGGATACGTTCGTTTGGGGCGGGCGACGCTACCGGTGGCGGTCGAAGTTCGATGTCGAGGTCCTGGAGGGGTAGGCACCGACAGACTGCTCCAGGGGCAGGCGCTGAGGCACCCGTCTCGAGTATCTGTAGAATCGGTCCGGCGCTGTCTTTCCGAGATCACAGCTCACCACCGCCGCCCGCCGTGGTGTACCGAGCATGCTGGGCACGCGGCTTGAACGGCGAAACGCCGAGCCTCTAGCAGACACTGGTGGCTCGAGTGAGTCCGTGGTGCGTCACAATCGATATCCGTGCCCACGGATATCGGAGACGGAGTCGATTACCGACTCACCCCGTCGATGAGTGGTGGCTATCACCGATACTGATACCGTCTGCGTCGACGGAGAGTGCCAGTTTATCAACGATACTCTTGAACCGCTGGCAGTGGTGATCGTTCGGCTCACACGACATCGTCAACCGCAGTATGTCCACCTCCTCCAGCGAGTCCAGTCGGCGATAGACCGTCGTCCGCGATCACTCGAACCGGCAGCGCCTCGTCGCGTATCTCCGTCATAATCGCCTGGACGTCCTCGTTGCTTAGAATCGATAACAGCGCTGCCGTGTCGACCTCTAGCGGTTCGGAATCGCTCTCACCGTCCACTGCCACGACAGCGAGTGGGAACTGGCTCGGTATCGTGCCCGGAGCGGGACTGATTCGGAACGGGCTCCGGCGTCGTATCCGGATGCAGTAGCCACTGGCGTCTGTACCCGGCTCTCAGCGCGGGTCGCGCTGGCGACCCCATCCATATCGGGTCCTGCTACGCCGTCTCCTGCGGCAAGCGTTGCGCCCCGTCCACTGGTCCGGGCAAGGCTGCTACTGCACCGTTCTGCTCGCCCCGTACTATGGACGGTATTGATCACTCCATCTGCGCGCGGGCCCGCGATGCGGGGTTCCACCATCTTACAAAACTGGTATGTTCGAGTACCGGTTCCCCACCGATGTGTCCAGTCTGCGTGCTAAGCTCAGTGCTCGCCGCCTCGACCCGGATTTCAAGTCGTGGAACTATTCTCGACGAGCAAAGCTACTGCTCCCCATCTTCATCGTTATCGGGGGCGCTGTAGGACTCCTCGTGCAGTCACTGACAGCAGCCGATGACCTGCCGTTGCCGGTCATCTGGACAGCGTTCACGCTCGTCGGTTATATCCGGCTGGCGATCATCGACTGAGGGCAACCGCTCGCCCTACATCCCCGCGGTCACCGGTGGTCGGCGTCGGATTCGCCTGCCCGCTTGAGGATTTGCGGGGCGATGATTACCGTGAGCGCAGCGATACCGAGGGCAACCAGCTGAACAGTCCCCTCGAGAACGGTGAACGCTAGCGCTGCGATCACGACTGCCTGTACGGCCGGGAGACCGTAGTACACGAGTGGGCTCGTCACACCCGGACCGTGTGTCCGGGTGTGTATCATATTCCCCGAGCTGTTGCGGACATCGAAACAGTGGGAGATGTACTATCAACCATCGTGCCGTTCGAAGCGACGACCTCACCTTGGTACACCGAGGAGCCGACGACCACGATACGGTGCCCGTGTCTCGACAGCGCCCGCGACCCCTGGGGTGTTCCGGCCGAACTGGTCGGGAATGCGCTGGGCCACACGGACGTTGACATCCTCCTCCGTGTGAACGCGGAGGGATCCCACGGCACCGCGCCGCTGGATTGGGATATTTGGGTTTGGAGTCTACCACCTCTGTCCGAGGTTGGAATCCTGGGGAGTGGTAGTTGGCGACGTTCCAGAGTTTGCTGGTCGACCACCCATGTCGGTCAAGAGGTTCCGCTACCTGACTGTGGTTGAGGATTTTCGCTCGGTGAGTTCAGTGGACTTCCAGCATTCTGAATGTCTGTATGATTATTTATACTCAGGTTTCTTGTAAGGGTTCGGTTTGAGGGCGTTGAATATCCGGCCTTGCCATCTGAGGTGGACTGTGGAGGGGTTGTCGGATTCATCCCGCGTCGATAAACGCGGGTATTCTCGTTGCGTTTTATAACGGCTCTGGACTGCCTGAGCGGGAACGCGAAACCTGGCTGCCAAGCAGAAATCACAGCGCAAGCATAGCCGGGGAATCGGGCTGTGGTTCGTCAACTGGGCTGTCACATAGCTGGGCGGCGACCTCGACCTCGACCGGAACGAACCCACCGGAAGCGTCGTCACGCTTCGGCTCCACGCTGTTGTCAGCCAACGGGACCATCACCCTACGCCGGAACGGCCTCCATCAGTCTTTACACGCAGAACGCCCTCAAACACGCATACAGTGGCCCTCTCAAGTTCCCCCAGCACACTCGCGGTTGCTCTGATGTTCCTCGCCGGACTGTTCGCGTGTGCGCTTCCAATACGGCTGGCCGTGGTTCGCTGGGCGGAACTCCGTGACGGACACGCTGATTTGGCTGTCCCGTTTCTCATCATGACGGCCGTGTTCGGCGGGGCGGTCGTCTCCTTCCCGGTGTATCAGCCGATCATACCCCCGGACGGGTATTCGGTGCTGAATCTGGTGATTACGGCGATCATATTGATTCCGTGGGTCCTGTTTGGGCTCAGATACGCGGGGCGAGACCATCTCCTGACGCGACGCCGCATCGCTGTCGGGGCGACTCTCGTGTATCTGTTCGTTATCATGTTCGTGTTGAGTGTGACCGTTCGGTTTCCGGAGTCGGCGATACTGACCGGGCTCCTGGGCCTCGGACTCGTGACGGTGTTCGGCAGTGCGTTCGTGGTCGTCGGCGTGGTTTTCCTCTCGACGTATCGGCATCCTGGACTCCCGCTGGGACAGGGCGCAGCGTTGGTGGTGCCAGTCGTCGTGCTACTGATGACGGCACAAGGACTCGGGACCGACCCCAACACGCGGACGCTGCTCAACGCCGGCGTGTTCACCCTTGTCGCGGGCTCACTGTGGATTGCTGTCACCCGGTACGACGCGCTGACCCACCGCCCAGGGACGAGCCGACTCGGCTTTCGGTCAGTAGTCACCGACATGGATGAAGCGGTCGTGGTGGTGAACACCGACGGAAGCGTCGTCAGCGCAAACGCGACGGCACGGTCGCTGTTTGGCTCCGATATCACCGGCAAACAGTTCGAATACCTCCTCGGACAGCCGGTGACGAGATTGCGCAACCGCGATACGATCGAGCAGCAAACGTTGGCCGGCTACCGGCAGTTCGACCCCCGCGTGTCGACCATCACCGGCGGTGGGAGCCAGCGACTCGGTGCCACTGTCACATTAATCGATGTGACCGACCGCGAGATGCGGCGTCAGCGCATCCAAGTCCTCAACCGGATCCTCAGACACAACGTTCGCAACGATTTGGACGTCTTGCTAGCTCATACGAACCGTATCGACGATGACGATGTCCGGACGAGCATCGAAAACACCGTCGACAAGACGCTCCAACTCAGCAACAAAGCTCGTAAGGCCGAGGAAGTGATGATGGCCATCACGGATTCGCCGGAACCGGTCAATCTCGGGACCGTCGCAACTTCCGTCGCCGAACAGTTCTCGGCCGGCGACCACGTGGGTGAGATAACCGTCGAGACAGCTGATATTGAGGTCGTCACTCACCGAGATGTCGTGCGACGCGTTCTCCACGAGTTGGTCGAGAACGCGCTCGAACACACGAACAGCGACACTCCCCGTGTCCGGATTACCGTACAGTCCGGCCCCGAGGGGAGTGCTGAACTTGTCGTTGCGGATGACGGCCCCGGCCTCCCGGACTGGGAACAGGAAATCCTGGCTGCCGGTACCGAGACGCAACTCAAACACGGCAAGGGCATCGGGCTGTGGTTCGTCAACTGGGCCGTCACCCAGCTGGGCGGAGAACTCGACTTCGACCGGAACGAGCCCACCGGAAGCATCGTTACGGTTCGCTTCCACGAGACGGCTACCTGAGCGCGAACCGCTTCCGTGAACAGCGATTCGAGCCCCGGCCAACAGAACGACGAGCCAGTACCATCGCTAACTCAACGACTCGAAGGGGTGGTGACGTAGGGAGCGCACCCATCCTCCCTCCTGCTACTCACCAGTCACTGTGTCTGCAAGGGCTCCACTAGGGCCGTCGTCTCATCCGTACGGCCACTCAAGTGGGACTGGGCAGCGGCTCCTTGGAGGCGATCGGTCCGTCCGCTCCTCGCATGAATACTCCGCCTCCCACGGTCGGCCGAGCCCCGTCGAACAGGCGCCCGACGACAGGCGCGCTCGTCGTACTGCGGGGGCCGAACCGGCTCCGAAGCCCGCAGGATGGCCGTTCGAGCCGGTCGGTTCGGGTGAGTCGGAGGACGGCGCCGTTCACTTCAGCCCCGTGCGTCCGTTGGTCAGGACCTTCGCCGTTCGTTGATCAATGTCGGGATAATAAACTCGTTTTGTGTGTCGAGCTCAGCAGCTACCGCTGTCCGAACAGGGGTCAGCCTTGGGCAGCTGCCCCCGACCGCTCAGTGCAGTTCTTCGTACGGCTGTACGATGACGAACCCCGTGCCGGTGAACTCCATCTGGTAGCGCTCGCCCGACTCCTGGCCGATCATATCGCTCAGATTGGTGTTGACCGAGACGTCGGGGGTGGTCTCGCTCCAGGCGACAGTCGCACTCGGGTCCGTTGTCACGGGCGGCGTTAACACGATCGGGTCACCATGAGTGGTGATGGCGATATGCCCGGGGCCTTCGAGATAGACGTTGGTGAATCCGCCGGCAAATGAGCCCGCGAGGCTATCGATCGTGCTGATCTCGTAGTCGATATGCGACTCGAACGCGAGGACGTCCTCGCCGTTGACCGTGATCGACTCGTCCGCGTCCAACTGCAATAGCTGGATCTTTTTCTGTTGGTCGGCAAGATAGACGTGACCGGTCCCCTCGACTTCCATTACCGGGGTTCCCTCTCCGGTTGCAGCTTCTTTGAGCAGACCCGTGATTCCACCCTCGGCTGATGCGCGGCCGGTAAACGAGAGCTCGCCGGTGTACGCGACCATCGAGCCGGCCTTCGCTAATACGCGGCCGTCGACGGCAACGTCCAGCGTGTACGGGTTTTCCCTGTCGAACGGTGCGTCACTCTCGGTCGGACTGTGCTCGTCGGTGAACTGATCGACATCCATCGGGGATCTGAGCCAACAGGACGGCTCAGGCGACCCAAGGCGGCGTGTGGTCAAAAAAGGCCCCGCGGTGTTTCGCCGTGAGCAACACTGGTCGCACCGCGCCAGCGGGCGGTCGGCTTCGGAGAGCCACACGAGCCGGGTTGGCGAGTCGCTGTCAGACTCGTCTGGATAATGTGGCGTCCGGTGTTGTCGATTCGAAAACAGCGGTTCCCCACTTAGATGGCTGGCTCGCTGAGCATGGTGCAGACGGATGACACACCCTGCAATCGAAGTCACCGATCTGACCAAGCGGTTCGGCGACGTGACCGCCGTCGACGGATTGGATCTGACCGTCGAGGCCGGCGAGGTGTTCGGCTTTCTCGGCCCAAACGGCGCCGGCAAATCCACGACAATCAACGTCCTGTTGGATTTCGCCCGCCCGACGGCCGGGACGGCGTCGATGCTGGGATTGGAGGTTCACGCGGACCGTGAGGAGCTCCACCGGCGTATCGGTGTCGTGCCCGAGAACTACGGGCTATACGACCGGCTGAGCGGCCGCCGACATCTGGAACTCGCGATCGAACTCAAGAACGCGACGGACGATCCCAGCGTGTTGCTCGAGCGGGTTGGACTCTCTACAGAGGCGGCCCAGCGGCCGGCCGGGGAGTACTCCACCGGGATGGCCCAGCGTCTCGCGCTCGCAGTGGCGTTGGTGGGCAGCCCTGACCTGCTCATCCTCGATGAGCCGACGAGCGGTCTCGACCCGAACGGCGCCCGTGAACTCAGAGAGATCATTCTGACGGAGAACGACCGAGGGGCGACGGTGTTCTTTTCGAGTCATATCCTCGAGCAGGTGGAGGCCGTCGCAGACCGCGTCGGGATTCTACAGGACGGCCAACTGGTTGCTCTCGACACAATCGAGCGGCTGCGTCGCCAGCTTGATAGCGGCGCACGGGTGACCCTGGAGGTGCCTCGGGCGCCGGACCACGAGCCGACGGGCCTCCCGAACGTACGCGATGTCGAGATCGGCGACGGCGTCGTCGAGGGGACCTGTCTGGAGCCAACGGCAAAACTCGAGTTCATCGACCGGGTCCGCGAGACGACGACCGTCACCGACGTCCGGATCGAGGCGTCGTCGCTGGAGGAGCTGTTCGCCAGCTACACCGGCGCGGACTCGAGCGCCGACAGCGACACGGCCACCCCCAAGGAGGTCGGAGCATGAGCGTCACCAGTATCGTTCGAAAGGACCTCGCCGATGCCGGTCGATCGAAGATGCTCTGGGCCGTGGTCATCCTGGTTGTGCTCCCAACGGCCGGTGCGACCGGGCTGCTTGCGGTGAGTACCGATGAGGCTGCACCCAAGGTGTTCACACTCGCGTTCCAACTCGGGATCGCGACACTCCCAATCGTAGCGCTGCTGCTGGCGAAAGGCGCAATCACCGGTGAACGCGACTCAGGATCGCTCCGGCTGCTATTGGGCCTTCCGCCGGCACGCCGTGATGTCCTGCTCGGCAAGCTCGTGGGCCGGACGGTGTTGATGCTCATCGCAACGCTGATGGGTGGGCTGGTGACCGCGCTGGTCGTCGTCGCACTGCTGGGCAGCGGCGTCACGTTGGTCATGCCGTTCGTCGGCCTGCTTGGACTGATGGGCCTCGCGTTCGTCGGCCTAGGAATCGGCATTTCGGCCGCGAGTGCGAGTGATACACGCGCGACTGTCGTCGCTGTCGGCGCGTATATGCTGCTGGTAGCGCTATGGAACCTGCTGTATTCGGGCATCCAGCGGGCGGCGGCCGCGGTCGGGCTCGCTGATGGGGCCGCCCAGCCAGGCTGGCTGGACCTCGTCGGCATCGTGCCGCCGAACCGCGCTGCAGCTGTGGCGTTCGATGCGATCGTCAGCGGACGGACATTCGTTGTCGACCCGATCGGCTCGCTCTGGTTACCCGTGGTGATTATGATCGCGTGGCTCATCATCCCGGCGGCCGTCGGCTACCGGCAGTTCCGCGCCGCAGATCTGGGGTGAAGATGGGCTCGCCCGCCACGTCTAGCACGGTCGCGCGGCAGACACGCAACGCCAGGCGGCTAGCCGAGCGGCCGCAAACGACGGTGGACCACGTCAAGACGGTTCTACAGCCGAGAGGCTCCCGGCAGGGAGGTGGCCACCGTTGTGGACGGCAGCAGTCAGACACAGCGGCCGAGTGTGCTCACCGTGTCCAGTCTGCCTCTCGAAGCTCGGCAAGCGAGAACACGGCCAGAAGGACGACGCCACCACAAACCAGCGCCGGAAGCACCGTCCCCGCTCGGTACAGGACGACAGAGACGGCACTAACGGACGCACTGGTGGCCGACCCGGCGCTGATAAGTGCGGCCAGTGATGTCTCGACACCGCCCAGCCCGCCAGGGGTCGGCACCACGACTGCCACCACCGCCAGCGGGACGACCGCCATGAGGAACGGAACGGGAACCGTCGCATCGAACGCCGAGAGGGCAACCCATAGCGCGGCGATCGTGAGTGCATGGGCCACAACCAATACCCCGCCGGGAAGCAACAGCGTCCGCGGGCGGGTCCGGTACTCCCTGAGCGCGCCGACGAGGTTCGATACCGACTGGTCGACGCGGGCTCTGGATGGCGCTGCGACGCCCGGGATGACGCTGA
>Ga0207797_1003653_pt1 | contig 10106 bp, 7 predicted proteins | sample PRCRCaboRojoPR_6_FD_187275 | JGI IMG/M metagenome (GOLD analysis project Ga0207797, IMG submission 187275) | Marine sediment microbial community from Cabo Rojo, Puerto Rico - PR CR 10% Liquid 1 (SPAdes) | ecosystem: Environmental > Aquatic > Marine > Coastal > Sediment | place: Cabo Rojo, Puerto... | reverse complement strand
AAAGGCATTCACCAACCGACTTTCTCGCCCGGCGTTCCGATCCGCAATGCTGAAGGGAAACCGAGCGGATTCCTCCTCGGGCGTCCCGAAGACGGCCTGGATATACGGCGCATAAGCCTCAACATCCGGGGCCATCACCAAGATGTCTTTGGGCATCAAATGGGGGTCCCGTTCCACCAGGTCCAAGAGAGAATCGTACAGGACTTCCATTTCCCGTACGGGACTGTGGCAGGAATGGATCTGCACGGAACTGTCCCCGGCGGCGACAAGGTGCCGGGCATCGTTTCCTCCCCGATCCCGCAAGTACAATACATCGCTTTGAATACAAGACAGAAGGGTTTTCTCGCCCGGATCCTCAAACAATTGAACTTCTTCAGATTCGAATTCATTGACCCAGTCAAAAAAATCTCTTCCCTGCCCCCCCATGGAGGACAAAAGGCTGTTGCCCTTCTCCAGGTGTAGCTGAGCCGCGGGAACCCCCCGACTGTCGCCCCGCTTGGACACCACCTTGTACTCCCAGTCTGACACGATGTCTCCCCAGTATTCCATGGAGGGATTCATGAGAAAGAAGTGGACGGGGATAAAGTTCGACAACCTGGCAAAGATACCCAAATGAAAAGACGGGAGTGAAGAGATGCCGAACACGCTGATCCTCTCCGGAAGTCCTTCTGGAGTAAAGTCCCCCCGCTCCGTGGCGTCGATAAAAGCCTTTCCGAGAGCGGGGCGGTGTTGATGGACCAGGGCAGGGGCAAGTCGTCGCCACAATCGGGCTTGCCAGTGATCTTGCTTCCCCGCTTCCCAGTCTAGGATCATCTCCGGGCGAAACATCAGGTACTGGTCAAAAACGAAGGAAACACGGTCAGCCAACTGCAACCGCTTTAAATCGCTGCTCTGCTCGTCCAGGTAATGTGCCAGGTCCTCAAAACCCGGCTCGGAAACAACCGACTCCAACAGATCCATAATCCGCCAGGTGATCGGGCCACGATCAAAAGTAACTTTTTGAGCAACACCGGGTAATACCGTTTGGAAGATCTTCCCCACCATTGTATCGGGAAATGGAAAGGCAACGTTGGCACATATCCCCATTCGCTCGGCCAAAGCCATGGTCACCCACCGGGCCATCCCTCGGCTTTGAACGACCACCATCTCCTGGTCGAGTGGACCGCCTGCCGGGTCTTTCAACCGCTTGGCCAACATGTCGGCCAAGAACTCCAGGCGATTACTGGTATGGAGAATCAATTCCCTCAACCGGTGACCTCTTGGATCTTTTCCCAAATGACATCAATCCAGTCCAGGTGTTCGGGCTTCATGAGGCAAGATCGCAAGCAGGTGATATGGTCCTGATCCCATGTGAAATGAGCGTACGCAGAGTCCAGTATCCGTCGGGGAAGCCGGGCGATCGCCAAGTAGACCCCCTCCGCCTCCAGGGCCTCGAAGATGCGGACCGAAGCGGTTGAGACGGCGGAAGCACTTTCTCCTACAGGAGACCAAACCACGATATCCAGTTCGGGAAGGAAGGGCAACGTAAACTGAGGCGAAGCAGCGATCTTTTCGCTCAGACGCAGCGCTGCCTGCCGGCAGGCACTCAGGCTTTCTGCAAATGTTCCGTACGGAACCAAGGGCATCAATCGCTGTGTTGCCCACAAGGCCACAGCCGAAGCGCCGGCGCGGGAACACTCCAGGCTGATCTCGCCCAAGTGAAGATCTTGGGAAGTGAAGTACGTATACGGTGAGTCGTGTTTGTAAAGGGTCCCCACTTCGGGGTCCTTGAAGAGAATACACCCGCAGCCATAGGGTTGAAGCCCGTGTTTATGAGGATCTACGGCGATCGAGTCCACCTGGTCGATCACGTCAAATTGCTTCCGAGTCGTCTCGGCCAAGGCATTACTCAGAACAAAGTACCCACCGTAAGCGGCGTCCACATGAATCCGGAACCGATAGGACGCCTGAAGCCGGATAATCTCTGCCAGAGAATCCACCGCACCGGTTGCAGTGGTTCCCATGGTAACTACCACGGTGCCCACATCGCCGCTCTTCAACGTCTCTTCCAGAGCCACTGTATCCATCCGGCCCTTGCCGTCACAGGGGACAGAAGTGAAAGACAACCCGAGAACTCCTGCAATTCGCTCATGGGTGTAGTGGGCCTGCTGAGAAGCCACAATCCGAGATCCGGGCCTGAGCCTTCCGGAAACCCACAAGGCCTCGAGATTGGCCATGGTCCCACCACTACACAGGTGCCCCAGATGTGTCCGCCAGCCAAACATCCGGGCGATCTCTTCCACAGCCTCTTTTTCCATCCGGGAACTGGCCTTCCCCCCATCCAGGGCGTGGTTGTTCGGATTGACCCACATGCTCAACATATACGCCAACCGGGCAACCGGGTGGGGCGGCTTTAACATCTGTCCGGCGTAAAACGGATGGAAATAGGGATAATTGTCTTGCATCCTCTCGGCAACTGACAAAAGCACCTCTCTTACGCTCTCAAGGTCCGTGCGCTTTTGTACCTGCGGCAGATCTGTAAATCCCTCCTCCAGCCTTTCCAGGCCTTCCACCAAAAAGGGAAGGCTTTCTCTGTCCAATATCATCGAACCTCTCCTCCGATTTTTCGTCACCGATTCACATACTATATGTGCCACACCGCCCGATATCAAGGCAACCCTTTTCAAATCAGACCTGTGAGAGCGAGAATTCATTCACTGGCAAGAAAGCCTTGGGATCCCCGTTCAACGACCGTCACACGTTCTCTTGTTTCCGGAAGGGGTGGTGGTGCAATGGGAAAAGTCCAGATCCGGGTTCTTCACACATACCGCTTCCGGGAGGCTTGTAAAGGCACACTTCTTTGGGGTGAAAGGGTTGCTTTGAAGGAGGGAGAAAAATTCGGCCATGTGCTGGGAACGGGAGAACCCCCGGATGAAGGGAAAGCAAAGGGGGGGCGTCTACGTCACAGGTGCTGCCCTAGGATCTCAACGATCCGTTCCGCCGCCTTCCCGTCCCATAGTTCCGGTCGCCTTCCCGTTTTTGCCTGTCCGCTGAGAATCTTGCGTGCTTCCGCAACGATGACCGCCGGTGAGCTCCCGACCAAGGCATTGGTTCCTTCCGAAATCGTAATCGGGCGTTCCGTGTTTTCCCGTAAGGTAAGGCACGGAATACCCAAGGCGGTGGTCTCTTCCTGAATACCGCCACTATCCGTCAGGACTAAGGTCGCGTCTTTCCACAAATTCAAGAACTCCATGTACGATAGCGGTTCTGTGACCGTGATGCTTCCGTTGAGTGACACGTTGAACGCCGCCAAGTTCTTCTTCGTTCGGGGATGGATAGGAAAGATCAACGGTATCTCGCCACTTAGCCTCTCCAACGCTTCGGCAATGCCTTTGAGGGTATTCTTGTCGTCTACGTTGGAGGGACGATGAAGGGTTACCACTCCGTATTTCGAGTACGTTTCCTTGACTGCAGCGGTGGAAAAGGCGTCGCCGACAGTGCCGTTTAACTTTTCAAGCTGGTACATGAGATTATCGATCATTACGTGGCCCACAAAGAATATCTTCTCATCGGGCTTTCCCTCAGCAATCAAATTGTCTACACCACTTTTCTCCGTGACAAAGAAAAAGTCCGACACGGCATCCGTTACCATTCGGTTGATTTCTTCCGGCATGGTCATGTCACGACTTCTCAAGCCGGCCTCGATATGGGCCACAGGAACCAACAGTTTCTTGGCGGTCACCGAACAGGCGAGCGTGGAATTGACATCCCCTACGACAACGACCAGGTCCGGCGCCTCATGTTCACACAACGTTTCAAACGCCGTCATGATCTTAGCCGTCTGCTCTGCGTGGGAACCGCTGCCTGCCCCCAGCACATAGTCTGGAGTTTGAATCCCCAGCTCTTCAAAAAAAACATCGCTCATCTGCCGGTCATAGTGTTGACCGGTGTGAACCAGTCTACATTCAAACTGATCGGCACGATTCGCCAACGCCCTAACCAGCGGTGCAATCTTCATGAAGTTAGGCCGGGCACCTGCAATCAAGAGTATCTTCTTTCGCACCGTCGGTTCCATCATTTGTCCGTCATGTCCAAAGATTTTGCGGGCAAATCGTTCCCCGCTCGCCGTGCGTCGGACCGTTTCAACACGATGTCGTCTTTCGCCACACCGAGGCTGTGGGCGATCACATGGCACTTCGCCTTCAGAAGAAAAAAAACAGGAGCCTCTTCACGGGACAAGGCCTCATAATTGCCTTGTCCCTTGGCGATGATAAGGGAAGCCCCGGAAATCATTCGCCGAAATTCGTCGCTACAAGTATTCAGTACGGCACCCGGGGCATCCGTTCCCGACGATACGATTCGAGCCACCTGGTCAATACCCGCCGCCACTGCATCCGATTCCACTGCATCGTTGATTACCGGTACACCTCGAACCGCATAGGTGGTCGGCTTACCGATTTGCTCAATCAGCAGCCGGTCAAATACACACTCTCCGGCATTGTCGCCAATGTAAAGAACATCGCCCGCCGCTTTTGCCGCCTGCCGGAAGGCGCCATCATCGCACACGGCAAAATCCTGGGCAATCACCCGGTCCACTTCCGTTTCCAGATCCACTTCACCGTACACACCGAAATCGATGACATTGCCGGCGATAGCCAATCGAACAGCCATGAGCAGTGGGTCATCGGCGTCCTCGATGTACTGTCTGAATATGGGCAGATATTGAAGGGCTTGCCGTGTACTTTCCTGCTTAATCTGCAAATAGGGATCGACGTTACCGGAGATCTCCCTGATCTTACCGTAGATCAGTCGAGCCGTTTGGGGAGGTGTGGCCTCAAGGGCGATGTCTCGGAACATGCCCCCGATCTCATCGAGCAGTCCCTTCAACCCTTCATCGTCTATGCCCGCTGTCCGGCCCGTTCGCAGGGCCTGTCCCAGAAAACAAGGCAGGCAATCCAAGTAGGTCTTCATACACCCGCCTCCGAAACCGGTGGCTTCATGGGAGAATAGACGACAAACCATGGGTTGAGGAGATCTTTTTTGTTGTATTGTAAAGGTCCTCCTCCGTCGTAATTGGAAACCGTGCATCCGGCCCCTTCAGCAACCGCATGGCCGGCTGCGGTGTCCCACTCCATGGTCGGACCCAGCCGGGGATATATGTGGGCCCGGCCTTCTGCCAGCATACAGAATTTCAGAGAGCTTCCTGCAGACACAAAATCCAGATCCCCGTACCGCACGCGCTGATCGGCCAAAAAGGCTTCTAAAGCCTCGCTGGGATGAGAGCGACTCCCTACGACGGTATATCTCTCCAGCCGTTCTTGAGTCGGGTTCAACGTAACGCACCGATCGACAAAGGCGCTCACACCAGAGGTGTTCGCAAAAACAGCGGACAACTCATCCTCTTTTTTCCCTTGAAACCGATACGCTCCCGTCTCCCGCCCCCCAAAGTAGAGGATACCCTTGTCGGGAACATAAATGACGCCCCATTCCGGTATACCTTCCTTCACCCAGGCAATGTTGACCGTAAACTCACCGTTTCGCTTGATGAACTCTTTGGTTCCGTCCAGCGGATCGACAATCCACAGAGTCGACCAGTGTTTCCGTTGACGATAAGGCGTTTCCTTCCCCTCTTCGCTCAACATGGGAACGCCGAGCCTTTGAAGGCCTCGGACGATAACCTGGTGGGAACGGGTGTCGGCCGCCGTTAACGGTGACTCGTCCGCCTTATGGGTCACGGCGAAATCCCCGCGATAGACCCTCAGGATCTCTTCTCCAGCAGCGACGGCCGTTCGAAGAGCCATCAACATGTGCATCTCATCCATCATTGGCTGTTACGTGCTCCTGGAACCACCTGTACGTGTCGGCGATCCCCCGCTTCAGGTCGACCTTGGGATACCACCCCAACGTCTTAAGTCGATTCACATCCAGAAGCTTGCGGGGCATTCCGTCGGGTTTTCCCGGATCGAAGGTCAGGCGTCCTTTGAAACCAACCACCTCACACACCAGCTCGGCCAACCACCGGATACTTACGTCCTCCCCCACTCCAATATTAATCAACCGATAATCTTCATAATGGTTCATGAGAAAGACGCAGGCATCCGCCAAATCATCCACATGAAGAAACTCTCTTCGAGGTGTGCCGGTCCCCCAGACGACCATTTCCTCCCTGTCCGCCATCTTGGCTTCATGGGCCTTGCGAATCAGTGCCGGGAGGACATGAGAAGTCTCCAGGTCGAAGTTGTCGTGAGGCCCATACAGGTTGGTGGGCATAACGCTGATAAACCGGCAGCCGTACTGGTGATGAAAGGCCTCGCACATCTTGATTCCCGCAATCTTGGCTATCGCATAGGGCTCATTGGTCGGCTCCAGATAACCGGACAAGAGATCTTCCTCTCTCATCGGTTGGCGGCAATCTTTGGGGTAGATACAGGAACTGCCCAAAAAGAGGAGTTTATCAACGCCGTATCGATAACAGGCATGGATAACATTGGTTTCAATCGCCAGATTGGTATAGATGAAATCGGCTCGATACGTGTTGTTCGCCCAGATGCCTCCAACCAAAGCCGCTGCCAGGAAGACGTATGCGGGCCTTTCCTGTTCAAAGAAAGCTTCCACTTGCCTCTGGCGGGTGAGGTCGAGTTGCGACCGGCTTCGCGTCACCAGGTTTCCGTATCCGGCCTGTTTTAGTCTTCGAACGATGGCGGATCCGACCAACCCTTGGTGACCGGCCACGTAAATTTTGGCGTCAGGTTCCATGACCGTGGGTGTAAGATTACCTATTCAAACTGATTGAACGTCTCAAAACCTGCATTGCTGCAAAGTTGATCTCGTTTGGCCTCTTCCAGATCTTTTTGAACCATGATGTGAACAAGGTCTTGGAAACTCGTTTTCGGTGTCCAACCGAGCTCCTTTTTCGCCTTGGAGGCGTCTCCCAACAGATATTCTACCTCCGTGGGACGAAAATAACGAGGATCGATCTCAACCAAAATTTTTCCTGAATCAGGGTCAACACCGACTTCCTCCGTTCCTGTTCCTTTCCAAACGACTTCGATGTCGACTTCCTGAAAGGCCCTCTCCACAAACTCCCGCACGGAATGACTCCGGCCGGTAGCAATAACAAAGTCTTTCGGTTCCGACTGCTGTAACATGAGCCACATCGCCTCTACGTAATCGCCGGCAAAGCCCCAGTCTCGCATGGCATCCAGATTTCCCAAGTAGAGGCGATCTTGAAGCCCCAGCTTGATCCGGGCTACGGCACGGGTGATTTTACGAGTGACAAAAGTTTCCCCTCGGATCGGCGATTCGTGATTGAAAAGGATCCCATTACAAGCAAACATCTCATAGGCTTCTCGATAGTTCACCGTAATCCAATAACCGTACAGTTTTGCCACTGCATAGGGACTTCGGGGATAGAAAGGCGTCTCCTCGTTTTGCGGGATTTCTTTTACCTTGCCGTACAATTCGCTCGTTGAGGCCTGGTAGAACCGAGTTTTTTTCTCCAGGCCCAAGATCCGTATGGCCTCCAAGAGGCGCAGACTACCCAAGGCATCCGCACCCGCGGTGTATTCCGCCGACTCGAATGACACCTTTACATGGCTTTGAGCGGCCAAATTGTACACCTCGTCGGGTTGCACGTCCTGGATAATTCGAATGAGATTCGTGGCATCCGTGAGGTCCCCGTAATGAAGAAAGAAACGCACATCACTTTCATGAGGATCCTTGTAGAGGCGGTCTATCCGGGCCGTATTGAATGAAGATGCCCTCCGCTTGATCCCGTGAACTTGATAGCCTTTTTTGAGCAACAAATCCGCCAGGTAGGCGCCGTCTTGCCCGGTTACCCCTGTAATAATGGCCTTTTTCATCCGTGAATTACCCTTATTGTTTTCTATGAAGTAAAATCCGGGTCCAGAGGGCCCTGCTCTGTTCATCCCGAGAAGGAGATCGCTTACGCAAACACTTGTGCCCGAGGTATGGAATGAGTAATGAGGTCACATTGAGAATGCAGTCTGCAGAGACTTTCCAGCGCAACATCCGGTATCTGCTTAGCGGATATAGCCCTGTTCCTCTAAATACAGCAAAACCTCTTGAGCGGCTTCGTCCGGAGTCACCTCCGTGGTATTGATGGTAATCTCCGGATTAGAGGGCGGCACGTACGGGTCGTCTACGCCGGTAACCCCTCTTACCTTTCCGGCCTTTGCCTTGGCATACAACCCCTTGCGATCTCGTTGCTCACATACATCAATAGGCGTGGACAGGTAAACCTCTATGTAACCGCCATAACTGCTGATTAACTCGCGGTTCTGCCGCCGAGGCTCTTCATAAGGGGCGATGGGGGCGCAGAGGGCGATGCCGCCGTTTTTGGTGATTTCGCTGGCAACGAACCCGATACGCGTAATGTTCAGATCTCTGTGGGCCTTAGAAAAGGTCAGTTCGCTGGAAAGATTTCTACGAACAATGTCTCCGTCCAGAAGCGTTACCGGACGATCGTTCATCTCCATGAATTTAACCATCAACACCTTGGCCAACGTGGACTTTCCCGCCCCGGAAAGCCCGGTAATAAATATGGTGAAACCTTGCCTGGAGCGGGGAGGATAGGCCCTACGAAGTTCGGCCACAACCCCCGGAAAAGAAAACCATTCCGGGATCTCCAAGCCCGCTTCCAACCGTCTCCGAAGTTCGCCGGACGAAATGTGCTTCACGTTCATGTCCGGTCGCACCTCGTCTTCAGGCACGTATTCCGCCTTTTCTTCTACATACACCATCTTTTTCAGCGGTACCATCCGGATACCGATCTCCTCCTCAAAGTCGGCAACCAAATCTTGAGCTGCACCCAGCCGATAGAACCGTTCCGCCTCTCCATTGTTGGAAAACGGGTCTCCGTGGTCTTCGGCCACCATGAAGTGACTGCAGCCATAGTTTTTCCGGATGATCGCATGCCAAAGCGCCTCTCGGGGACCGGCCTTTCGCATCGCCAAAGAGATGAGCGAAAGCATGATAATATTCTTGGGATATTTTTTAACGATTTCCTGATAGCACCTTACTTGAGTGTAGTGATCCAAATCTCCAGGATGGGTGAACCCAACCACCGGCTGAAGCAAGATACTGGCACCCGCTTCACGAGCCGCTCGAAGGGTCATCTCTTTATGAGCACAGTGGAGATGTTTTTCCGTTTGAAACCCAATGACATTTCGCCATCCGTTTTGCGAAAAACGACGATGCACTTCCGCAGGGGTAAGCCGCAATGGACGAAAGTCGTAATGGATCGGTAAATGGAGGCCTTCCACGGTGCCGCCGATGTACCAAGGATTGACCTTTTCGTAAAGATTCCGCACCCCCGGATGGGCGTCCGGATTTCTGGTGCCGAAAACCGACTCGGCCTCGAGTTGCTTGTCCGGTTTCCACAGGTCGGTTATGTTCATAACGGCCAACATAAAGCCCTCGTCGTCTCTGAGGGCCAGGCTTGTTCCCTCTTCTATTTCCTGGGCCGTCTGCTCGTCCACATCGAGGCATATGGGAATGGGCCAGACCGTACCGTCGCAGAGACGCATCTCCTTCAGCACGGCATCATAGTCCTCCCGGCCCAGGTAACCGGTGAGTGGGAAAAAGGCGCGATTCAACAACAGTTCTAAATCACAAAGCTGCCGAGCGTCCAGATGCCACGAGGGATACCCAAGCGCCTCTTCTTTTAAACTCTCGATGCGCCTAAAATGAACCAGAAGGTTTTCGGAATAGTCGTACATGTTGGTCGTCAGTGAGGTATGTAAGAACCTTTCATCATTTCGTTTCGTTGTTCATCATCAACGCTCGAGCATAAATAGGCCCCCAGCCTTGATCTGATTTGACGTCAAGACGCGTTTGAAAAGAGTGCAAACCCTTCTTTCACAATTTGAGCAAAGAATATGCCATGGGAAATGATGCCCATAAATTGGGTAATATACTATATTCGTGTCGCCGCTGACAACAACCAATTGCGGCAGGTCCCATTGCGTTTCTACCGGGAAAACAACCGTGATCCGAAACCATGTCCAAATTGTGGAATCCGAAGGGGCGCCGCCAATGGATGGTCTACATTGTCTATCTCCTTTTCACACCACGCCGGTACCGTTTTGGCCTCATTTGCTCGGAAT
>Ga0207797_1003652_pt1 | contig 10107 bp, 10 predicted proteins | sample PRCRCaboRojoPR_6_FD_187275 | JGI IMG/M metagenome (GOLD analysis project Ga0207797, IMG submission 187275) | Marine sediment microbial community from Cabo Rojo, Puerto Rico - PR CR 10% Liquid 1 (SPAdes) | ecosystem: Environmental > Aquatic > Marine > Coastal > Sediment | place: Cabo Rojo, Puerto... | reverse complement strand
TTACCACTGAAGTAGTCGTGGCGGAAGAAGAGCAGGAAAACAACCAGAATGGCCATATGCATGGGGGGATGGGTGGAATGGAGGATATGTATTAATCAGGGTACTTACTAATCCTGTTATAGAGTACGGACGCGGTGTTGCCGCGTCCGTACATTCCTGAGAAACTTTTCACTTCAGGTGCCGGCATTTCAGGTTCGAGTATGCCGGTTTGCGTTATTGAATAGTTATGGTCACTATCCGTGAGTCAAACTGATCCATCGCCAGGGGGACTCCGTTAATAAAAAGCTGAATTTCCTTATTGGACGGTACGGTGAAATGATACACGTCACCGTTTAGGTCAATCTCCCGCGTGGTCAAGGGAGCGAAAGCGCGGATCGAGGTCAGCGCATCAGTCAGGAATTGTTCTTCCGTTAACTCATCCCGGTAGTGCCTGACCATCTCCTCCTCGATATCATAAAGCATCAGGTTCATTTCAGCCTCATACAGTGGCCTGGATTCAAAACTTCCGGAGTTTTGGGAAGTGTAGTATTTGGCAGCGGATTGAAGAGCCACGTTCAGAAAACCATACTCTTCCGCAGTACGCTTATGATCGGCGGTCATTTTTTCCTCTACCTCATTCAGCAATAGTGAGACTTCTCCCTCGGACAGCACTTCAGATTTTGCCGGCGATTCCGCTGTTATTCGCCGGCTATGTTTCATGTCAGCAGATACCGCGGTAAGGGCCTGATTCAGGAGTTCCGATTGCGTGTATTCAGTATGCGCAGCGGCAGCCATTTCCTCTTCCACGGTACAGATAGCAAGGGCGATTTCTCCCTCACTCATCCAGGCATTTCCGGCTTGTAGCAGAGCAGGGGAAAACAGGGTGATACCAAATAGGAAAGCAGTAATCCAATGGATATTTATAGAAATTAGTTTTTTCATTGGTAGTGCTCCTTATTTGCTATCTGTTGTTTTCATTATCTCTGCTTATTGTAGTTACAAGCCGTATGCCAACAATCATGTAAATATTTATATGTTACTGATAATATTATATTTATACTTATCTAATACCCGGACATGTATATGGATTGATATGGGTTTGATATAATAATATATCACACTGATATAGAGGTTTCGTTCGTAAACGGACACCGAATGGTGGAAACTGATACAGTATATACCGGTTTTCTCTGATACATGCCGGTGTATCCAGGGATTGCTTTTCCGGCGATGGTATATGTATACTATCCATTCCATATTACTCCTACGGAATCCGGGAAAAATATTTGAATACTCAACCTGACTCCGATACAGCAATAGCAACACCTGATCTGGATGCCGTTATCCGGAAGATGGATCAGCATCTCGAGCAGTTTGCCCGGGAGCGGGATCCCAGGGAGCGGTTTCTGCTCATGTACCGGACATTCAAGAATCAGTTGCGCCGGAACGTCAGATGCGGCCGCTTCCTCGATGCTGAGTGGTCGGAAGCCATCTGCTGCCGAATGGCCGAAACGTACTTTGAGGCGCTGGAGCATTACCGGAGTGACGACGGACAGTGTCCGGAGTGCTGGGAACGGTCGTTCAACCTGTCGCTGGACAACGATACGAATCTGCTGCAGGATGCTCTGCTCGGGATGAACGCCCATATTAATTACGATCTGACGATCAGCACATTTGATACGCTGTTGCGCTTTAATGATCTGCAGGCCGGTTCTTCCCCCGGTGTGACGGATCGGTCACTTAACCGGCATCTCAAACGGCGGTATTATGATTATCTGATGATCAATCAGATTGCCTGGGAAAGCATTCCACTGATTCAGGATGTATTGACGGAAAGATTCTCCCGTTTACTGGGCGTCATTAACCGACTCTCCTTCCGGGTTTCCCGATACTTTATGGAAAAGGTGATTATGGATTACCGGGATCGGGCCTGGGGGCATGTGCTGTTAATGGTTAGTGTAGATGAAGAGCAGGAAATGCGGTATCTCCGGACGTTTATGGATATGCAGGCAGTCCGGAATATTCAAAAAATTATAACCGGGTTATCCTGGAATCCCCTGGTACTGGTCCGCGGTGCTGTCCGGGGATTTCCGCTGGGCGAGGTGAAATTAGATGCCACTGACTATCGCAACATTACCAACATGTTCCTGTCAAAACTGGAGGAGAATGCTACCTCGTCCTATGCTTACAGGGCACTGGTGGAATATGGGATGGAAGCTGAGCCGGCATTACTGTCAGCCCTGGATGATCCGGAGACGTCAGAGGCAGTGCGCAGGAGAGTTATCCGCATTTTGGCGGAGTTCGGGACCCCGGATGCCATTTCAGGACTGTTGACTCAATTGGGAGATTCCAACCGTAAGCTAAGGACGGCCGTCTGTGCCGAAATCGGAGAGATTGAGTTGGGGCGCCGGTTGGATGCCGGGAATCGCCAGACTTTGCGCCAGTGCATTGACAGTGAAACCGAGGAATGCCTTGCACTGCGGGAACAAGCGCGGGCATTTGAGTTCGTTCCGGGTACTGACCTGATATACCAGACCCTGGTTAACAGGTATTCTTTAGGGCAGCTCCGGCTACTGGCGCTTCTGTGGCTGTATTCGGAATCGCCGGACCGGGCGCCGGATCGTTCGAGATTCCATAGAAAGAGTCAGCCGCCAACAGACACTTTCCCGGAAACACTATCCCGCAAACTTTCAGATGTGCATCAGACATTACTGCAGAAAGTCGAGTCAGTTTTTGTCAATGTCCCGGGACAACGGAATTCAAACACGGATGATCAGCCCGGTCAACCCGAATCTGATCGATGGCAGGAATATATAGAGAGATATATCCGTGGAGACGATCCCTGGCTCCGGCTCTGTGCTGCATCTGCAGCTCTGGAACAGGGATGGAAGCAATACTACGGGCTAATTTCGGGCGTGCTCAGCAAAAATCCCGGTTTCCGGAAGGATCTTGGCATCCCGAGTGAATGGGAGGAATCGGATCCGGCTAAAATCACAATATATCGGCAAGAAGGGAACACTCACATGATATCGACCATAGAGAAGGTCCTGCACTTGAAAAATGTGCCTCTGTTCAATGAAATCCCCGCCGAGGATTTAACTCAGGTGGCCAGGTTAGCAGGTGAGCGGGAATTTCGTACACGGGACTACCTGATTCGGGAGGGTGAGGATGGGAAAGAGCTGTTTATTTTACTGGAGGGAGAAGTGGAGGTGCAAAAGAGCGGAATTGAGATCACCACTCTGGACAAAGGGGCGGTCCTGGGAGAAATGTCAATCCTGTCAGAAAGCGCTACGACGGCGGACTGTATTGCCAAATCTAAAGTCCGGGCGCTGACCATTAAACGGAGAGATTTTCGGCGGTTACTGTATGGTGAATATCCGGAAATCGCCATTGGGCTCCTCCAGGTTTTAACGGAACGACTGGAGGAGACGACCAAAAAAGCGGAGCGGACCGAGGGGTGATCCATGGATGAATAATTCGTCCAGACATTATTCCACGTTTTAAGTACGCGGCAAGAGAGTTTCAAGGCAGGATCAGCCATCTGCCGGCACTCCGAATTTTACATTGCTTCCGTATTAGCAGGCCACTACTTTTTTCATATAAATATACTTTCCTAACTGATCCGTAAAAGCTGCCGGGATGCCGGAATACTAAAATCTGATGGATAGGTTGGAGTCCTCAGATGTGTAAGATGATCAATCCATGTTTCTTATGTGATAACGGAGGCCAGCTGAATTGTCTCATAAAAAGTAATGTGAATCTAATAATCGCATTGGATAACAACCTGCAATGCAATGATGGAGGATTACGATGAAGGACTTCAGCAAGCCGGTGTCTCTGGAATTCGAAATTCTATCGTTTCCCAATGGCAGTATGATCCCTGGTGAGTTTACCCTCTGTATTCAGTCTGAAGAAGAGCATGTGGCTTTCGGTGGAAACAAAAATCCGCATCTGGAATGGGCGAATGCGCCTGACGGTACGAAATCGTTCGCGATACTAATGATTGATCCGGATGCCCCATCTTCTGCTGAAGATGTGAACCAGGAAGGGAAAAGTGTCTCAGCGGATTTGCCGAGAGTTGACTTTTACCACTGGGTATTGGTGGATATTCCCCCGGATCGGACTGAACTCCCGGAAGGACTGGACTCTTCGGGAGTTACTCCCGGAGGCAAGGAGATCGGACCGACAGATTATGGCGTCCGGGGGCAGAACGATTTCACGGACTGGTTTGCCGGAAATGAGGAGATGGAAGGTGTATACGGAGGGTACGATGGCCCCTGTGCTCCATGGAATGACGAGTTGCTTCACCACTATTACTTCCGTTTATATGCGCTGGATGTCCCTTCACTGGGCTTATCCGGAGCGTTCGGAGGAGATACAGTGATCGAAGCAATGGAAGGCCATATACTGGATGCTGCCGAATGGATGGGGACTCATTCCCTGAATCCGGATATCACCGGCTGACATACCGACTGGAGTAATTGAAATTATGGATCAAACCACCGATCTAGTCAGATCCTACGCCGAATTTTTCTACGAGTACCGGGACAGTGAGACCCTGCAGGCTGAAGAGCAGCTGCTTTCATTGCCCCTTTCAATGGCGCTGGGTTGGGCGAAGGAACTTCTCCCGGATTTACATCCGGGAGAGATTACCAGAGAGTTGTTGCCGGGGCATGTGAAACAGGAGATCATAGAGATCACAGAGGATTCTCCGGAACAGATCCTGCGTGATGCACGCTATCTCTATCAGGAGCAGTTTCTTTCCCAGGCATTTTTCTACTATTTCATCCTCCAGGCTGCTTTGAATAATAATCCGAATGATATCAACGATATGGTGCAGCGTGATTTCAATATTACCGGGGAATATAAGATCTACAAGCCTCCACAGCATCGAAACAAGTATTCATCCCGCAAAACCACTATTTTCCTGGACTGGGATGATACCATAGATCAGGGAGGAATCCGTGATGACTTTTCCCAGTTTATCAACCATTATCGCCGCAGTAATTATGTCACTACCGGACACTCCTATTCGCTGGTTGTAACCTCGGCCTCAACCACCCTTGAGGAAAAGCTAAAGCGGTTGGATAGCGATCTGCTGCAGGGTCTCGATGCCGTTTATACTGTCCCTTCCTGTTCCAACTGGTTGCCTGCAGCGCCCGGACTGAAAGAACATCCGGATCACCGCGGATACTATCAGCGCGGGACATTCGGGCATGAGAATGTTGCCAGGCTGGTGACGACAGATATGCACAAGGCAGTACTCGGTAAGCTGTATACTGATGTGTCGCAGCATCTGGATGTGGATCCCGAACACGCGATTGTTATTACCGACCAATTCGTAGATCAGTCAGCTGACAAGAGTATACCGCTGGTTACGCTGGTGGTTCCCAGAGATGATTCCCTGGGGGCTGATACCTGGATGCGTGCCATAGATTTCCTTGAGAAAAAAGGCGATTTTAATATTTATCACGGAGCCAGCCGTCTCACCTGGGGACTTCAGCGTCCCAGAGGAAATTACGAATTTCGCCGGTATAAGGTTGAGGAAGAGCTTGAGTTGTATCGAACCCCGCGGTACCCAAACTGTTATTTTCTGGGACATGCACCGCAATTCAAGGATGGTATTCTGAAGTTTTAGGCCAGTCGTCCACCGTTCTCCTGACACATACGGTACGGAACGTGTAGAAGAGAGGAGCAAGTAAAGTTCCTCTTCCAAAGGTCGATATTACCTGTGTGTCGATGAAATTTTGACAGGGGAGGTTCGTGTGGCATCCTCACTGTTTCAACGGAGTCATTTGTCTCCGACAGACCTGGCGATTTTGGTAGTTGGTGCCGTTTTCTCACTCATTATTCTCATTCAGCTTCCAATGGTAGGATTGTTTATTACTATTGTCCGGTTTTTACTGCTCGGACTGGGCATGTCTTTGTTATTCGGACTGGCGGAAGTAATCCGGATGTTCAGAAAATTCCAGTCATAAAACTAGTGCTTCTGCTGCCGGTACAGATAAGGTATTAATCGTCATAATCAGTTTCTGTATTTCCTGTCTCAACTGTTTACATTCAGAAAATCAGTGCTGAATTTTGTTCCGTTGAAGTCCTACATTTACATGAGTAATAACAGTGGCATTTGATGTGAATCAATTGAAGTGAGGGTGAGGGGGAGTGTTATGAAGAATATTCGGATCGGTACCTGCGGATACGGGTATTATCAACCGCCGGGTGACTGGAAAAACCGTTATGAAAGTAAACTTCAGGCATTCTCTGATGCTTTTTCAGTGGGTGAGATTAACAGGACTTTCTACAAACTACCCATGGTGAAGACTGCGGAGCGGTGGCGACGGGAAGCGTTCGAGGACTTTGAGTTCACCGTCAAGGCCTGGCAGGCAATTACCCATCCGGTGGAGAGTCCAACTTGGCGCAAGCGACGCGTGAAATTGAGTAAATCTCAGGAGGAACAGTTCGGTAATTTCAATCCGGAGAAGGAGGTAATTCGGGCCTGGGACGAAACCCGGAGGCGGGTTGAGGCCATGGAAGCACGTGTTTGTGTATTTCAGACATCTGCCGGCTTTGACTGCACTGCGCACCATGAGGACAATCTGCGGGAGTTTATAGGCACAATTGACCGGGGGGAGATACAGCTCGCCTGGGAGCCGCGGGGCGACTGGAATGAGAATCTGAGTAAGGTACATGACCTTTGCGAAGAGCTAAATCTGATTCATGTGGTTGACATAATGAGGAGGGACCCGGTTTCGCCGCATCCGGTGGCCTATATTCGGCTACACGGTCTGAATGAGCGGGAATATGATTATAACTATGAGTATTCAGAATCAGGGCTCCGTGAATTGGGGAAAAAAGTGCAAGACCTGGCAACATCACACGATGAAGTCTACTGTATGTTCAACAACTTCTCCATGTATGAAAATGCCCGCCGGTTGAGAGAGCTTCTTGGTTAATGGCAGTAGACTGTTATCATCCGGTATTTGCAGTTGATTATGATCACTATTGACGGAGGCCGGAAATCGGGGTCCGGGACTATCGTTCGTGATACCCTTTCTTACTCAGTCATAACCGGTGAATCTGTTCGGCTGATGAATATCCGGGCCGGACGGGATAAACCCGGTCTCCGGCCGCAGCATATGAAGGCTATCCAGGCGGTGGCTCAGTTGAATCAGGGTCACTTGGAGGGGGATTCCGTCGGATCGAGTGAAATCATCTATCATCCGGGAACAGTCATTCGGGGAGGAGAATATCGTTGGAATATCGGGACCGCCGGATCAACAACTATGCTCCTGTGTACGGTATTACCGTTGGCGTTGTTTGCCGGGGATGACTCCAGATATGTGATCACCGGTGGTCTGTTTCAGGATTACGCTCCGCCGGCATATCATATCCAGCATGTTCTGGCGCCTCAGTTGCGGAAAATGGGGGCAGAGACAGAAATCCGGGTATTGCGACCGGGCTACTTTCCGAAGGGGGGAGGAGGACTTGAAGTGGAAACTAAACCGGTTACACGACCCCTGCACCCTCTGCATCTCTCTTCACAGGGAGAGGTGAAACGGATTTCCGGTATCGCGCTCTCCTCCCGGCTTCAGGACCGGAAAGTATCAGACCGCATGGCGGCGGCCTGCAGAAATCAGCTTCAATCCGGCGGATACGACGCGGATATTGAGGTCCTGTATGACACAGAGGCTGCTCCTGTGTATAATCAGGTGGCGCCGCAACCGGGTGCGGCGCTGGCAGTGTGGTGTGAAACGAAAAATGCATGTCGGTTGGGCGCAGATATGGCAGGTGCGCCAGGCCGTCCGGCTGAACGAATAGGGCAACATGTAGCCCTCACATTACAGGAAGACCTGCACTCAGGGGGAACTACGGATCGTTTCCTGGCAGATCAACTCGTGCCATTTGTCGCGCTGGCGTCCGGGACCTCAGACTATGTGGTTCCGATGATGACCGATCACATTGATACCCGGCTCTGGCTGGCGGAGAAGATGCTGGAAATCAGGAAGGAGTGGTCCGGCAACAGATTGAGAGTGACTGGATTGGGATTCCAGGAAATGGAGAACATGACGTAGAATAAGACCTCCGGGAGTTGTGAACGCAGACTCCTGGATTTCTGTTCAGGTTCGTCCGGAATCTTCTGATTTTCATCCGGAGCAGGCACTTCCTGTGGCATCCTTTTTCCCCGATTGTGACGTCCGGCGATCCTGTGGATCATACAATAAAAAACCGGAACCGATCAGGGAGCGAGTCAGCCATGGCATTCCAGAATCCGATCACTGGTGGTGTGCTTCTTATCGGATCGCTGTACTGGGAATCTGATGAAATCAGGGAGAACTGGCGTTCCGAGAGACTGGATATCACCAATGCAAGACGCATTTCACTTCCAATCCGGTACGGCCGAATCTCCAGGCGCCGGTATCGCACATACTCAATGGTCTATTCTTCAACACTTCCACATGCAAAGTGGGGAACAGGTTACCTGGTCCCTTTCCGGCATAATTCATTTAATGAAGTCAGCGAAATACGAAACGAGACGGACCAGATGATACGAGTGGAACGAAAGTTCACTTCGGCAGACTGGGAGGCGATAAAACGGTACTCTCCTTATTACAACTGGGACTGGGGAGCCATTGGATTAGTTTTAAATGAAAATGTCCACGGATCCGTGGATGATGGGGATGCACAACAATTACTCCGGCATTGGAAAGAGAGTTATTCGCCGGACTACACACCGGAAAACTACAGTCTCTATTGGGAACAGCCCATGCTTTCCCCCGGTGGAGTTCTCTCACTGCAGTTGCCGGGGATGAGTGAATATGACTTTCTTCTGACCACGGTGGTTCAACCGAATACCGGCAAGGAGAAACAACGGTATCCCGAAGCCAGAGAAATCGCGGAAGTGATGTACAGAACGAATTGTTATACCTACTTTCTACAAAGTATCCGTACCGGTATATCAACCTTTCAGGACCGCGAGATTCTCCGTTACCTGCAGCGGGATTTCAATGTCCTGACCTACATTGAGGAACATAATCTGGAGACAGCTGTATCTTCGCCTAAGTAGATTTCGTGAAAAAATCCTCTTGTGTTCCTGCCAAAGTTCTTGTAAATACTGCATTTCTGAATCAGAAAGAATGTGAATGAATACCAGACCGGTTGCGTATGGATAGAGGCATATTATCAGCTGTTGGTGCCTACCTCTTATGGGGTATACTTCCTGTATACTGGAAATTAATCGACACCATTCCGGCGATTGAAACCCTCGGACACAGGATGGTCTGGTCTCTGGTATTTGTGGTGGCAATTCTGACAGTACAACGCCGCTGGGAATGGGTACGGGCAGTCCGGAATCAACCACGCAAGTATCTCATATTTCTCCTCAGTGCCGTGATTCTGGCGTGTAACTGGTTCACCTATATCTATGCCATGAATACGGGAAATATCGTAGAAGCCAGTTTGGGTTATTTTATCAATCCGCTCGTCAGTGTGTTATTGGGAGTTATTTTCCTTCGTGAGCGGTTGCGGCCCTGGCAAATTGTTGCTGTTTCGATTGCGGGGATCGGGGTATTCTACCTTACTTTTCAGTATGGAGATTTCCCATGGATCGCTCTGACTCTGGCCTTGACGTTCGGTTTTTACGGTCTTATCAGAAAAACAGCACCGCTGGGTTCACTTACCGGATTAACTGTGGAGATGTCGATTCTTTTTCTTCCCGCACTAATTTTCCTTTTTTCACTGGATTGGACCGGGACAGCCGCATTCGGGCACAGTGATCACATGACTACATTTTTACTGGCGCTTACCGGTGTGGCAACAGCAATGCCATTGCTCCTGTTCGCATATGGTGCCAAACGAGTGATGCTCTCGACTATAGGGATCTTACAGTATATCGCTCCGTCTTTGCAATTTTTCCTCGGCGTTGTCATTTACAAGGAACCCTTTACCACAACCAGGCTGATCGGATTTCTATTTATCTGGACGGCCCTGGCTATATATACTCTGGACCGGATAGTCTATCAACGATCCAGAAAAAAAGTGGAGTCGGTAGTGTTTGAATAGGATCGTGAAATATTTTCTATTGTACATTGAGATGATACTTTTAGATTAGAAGTAACAGAAAGGAGTAAG
>Ga0207797_1003651_pt1 | contig 10107 bp, 10 predicted proteins | sample PRCRCaboRojoPR_6_FD_187275 | JGI IMG/M metagenome (GOLD analysis project Ga0207797, IMG submission 187275) | Marine sediment microbial community from Cabo Rojo, Puerto Rico - PR CR 10% Liquid 1 (SPAdes) | ecosystem: Environmental > Aquatic > Marine > Coastal > Sediment | place: Cabo Rojo, Puerto... | reverse complement strand
GTCATCTCGACGCCCGTCTCGGTCGTCTCGGGCGTGACCAGCGCCGCGAAGAACGGCGTGCTGGTCAAGGGTGGCTCGCACCTCGAGGCGATGGGTACGGTCGACGTCGTGGCGTTCGACAAGACGGGGACGCTCACGAAGGGCGAACTCACCGTGACCGACGTGATCGCGCTCAACGGCAACACCGAAGCGGACGTCCTCCGGTGTGCCCGCGGGCTGGAAAAGCGCAGCGAACACCCCATCGGGCAGGCCATCGTCGGCCAGGCCGAGGCACGCGAGGTCGGCGACCGGTCGGTGTCGGCGTTCGAGAGCATCACCGGCAAGGGCGTCCGGGCCACGCTCGACGGGACGCCCCACTACGCCGGCAAGCCGGGGCTGTTCGAGGACCTCGGCTTCGACCTCTCGCACGTCCACGCGACGACCGACGGGGGGACGGTCACGCGGACGAGCCGACAGCTCTGCGAGCGCCACGACTGTCTCGACCTGCTCTCCGAGACGGTCCCCGAACTCCAGTCCGAGGGGAAGACGGTCGTCCTCGTCGGCACCGAGGACGAACTGGAGGGGCTGATCGCCGTGGCAGACGAGGTCCGACCCGAGGCGCGGTGGGCCGTCGAGCGCCTGCGCGCCCTCGGCGTCGAGCGGACGGTGATGCTCACCGGCGACAACGAGCGGACCGCCGCCGCCATCGCCCGCGAGGTGGGCGTCGACGACTACCGCGCCGAACTGCTCCCGGACGACAAGGTCAGGGCCGTCGAGGAACTCGTCGCCGAGTACGAGGGCGGCGTCCACGAGCGACGGTCGTGGCCACGCGGAGCCCGGTCCGGCGGCGTCGCGATGGTCGGCGACGGCATCAACGACGCGCCCGCGATGGCGACGGCGACCGTCGGTATCGCGATGGGGGCGGCCGGCACCGACACGGCGCTGGAGACCGCGGACGTGGCGCTGATGGGTGACGACCTCTCGAAACTGCCGTACCTGTACGACCTCTCCGGCCGGGCCAACGGCGTCATCAGGCAGAACGTCGCCGCGAGCCTACTGGTGAAGGCCGGCCTCGCGCTCGCGGTCCCGTTCGGCTACGTCCCCATCTGGCTGGCGGTGCTCGCGGGCGACGCCGGGATGACCGTCGGCGTCACCGGTAACGCGATGCGGCTCTCGCGCGTCCGCGCCGACGCGCCGGCCGAGGCCGGGACCGAGACATAGGCGGACTCAGAACTCCGCTCGCTCGACGAACGCGATGCAGGTGAGGACGAACCACCCCATCCAGACGGAGAAGACCACCAGCCCCGCGCCGTAGCGCGCACTCGGCGTGTCGAGGACGAACGCGATGCCGAGTGCCACCGCCACGAGGAGGAGGGCCGCACCGTGGCGGCGACGGTCGGCGAGCGCGTCGGCGAGCGCCTCGCGGGCGGTCGGCCGCTCTCCCTGCGGTGGCGGCGACTGCGCGTCGGTCACGCGGAGCGCTTGGGCGGCGGGTGGCTTGAGCGTCACGGCGGGTGAGCATTCTTGTCGCTGCCGCCCGTACTGTGGGTATGGAGAAGATACTGCTCGTCGTGCCGGCGGTACTCGGTGCCGTCGCCGTCGCCGCGGCCGCCGCCTCGGGGACGGTGCCCGTGACCGCCGTCGTGCCCGGCGTAGTGGTCCTGGCGGTGTTCGCCGGCGGGATGTACGTGGTCGCCCGGCGACGCGGGGCGGAGGAGACGAACGTCGAGGCGGGCGTGACCGACGCGGCCGGCGTGGGAGCCGCGACCGACGGCGGCGAAGAGGCGGCCGGTGCGGGCGGGCCGGCACCGCTGGTCCGCCGGGCGGACGAGGTGGCCTACGAGGACGTCGACGCGGCCGACGGGATGCGCAAGGGCGTCCTCGTCGGCGAGGCCGACGGCGCCCCGAACCTCGCCATCCGGCGGTTCGTCCTCGGCCCCGGGGCGACCGTGCCGCGGCACACCAACGAGATCGAGCACGAGCAGTACGTACTCGAGGGCGAGTACACGGTCGGCATCGGCAAGGAGGAGTACGAGGTCTCAGCGGGCGATTCGCTCCTCATCCCGGCCGGAACGGTCCACTGGTACCGAAACGACGGGCCGGGACAGGGGTCGTTCATCTGTGCAGTTCCGACCGGCGACGACCGCATCGAACTGGTCGAGTAAGCCCGCCGGGGGATTTATCCGTGACAATTCGCTAGGTTCGAGTGTACATGGGCTTCGGGAGCTACGACGAATCCGAACAGGAGAACCAGTCGATGGACACAGATCTTGAGGACTCGGACGCGGTCAACACGGCCGAGCACGAACACGAGGGGGCCGTGGAGTACGAGTTCGGCGAGACGACGAGCGACGACCTGCTCGACCAGCTCTCAGAGATCAAGGACCGCCAGGGTGAACAAGAGGCCGAGTGAGGCGGTGACGTGAAGCCCGGCACGCGCGCCCTCGGCGTCGCCGAGTCGTTCGGTGACGGTCCCCGGAGCACACTCGGGGGCGCGGTGGTCCGGGCCGACCGGGCGGTTGAGGCGTTCGTGTTCGGCACCTGCACGGTCGGTGGCACCGACGCGACGGCCGCCGTCGCCGACCTCTGGACGCGACTCGACCGACCCGACGTCCGCTGGCTCTTGCTGGCCGGCATCGCGCCGGCGTGGTTCAACGTCCTCGACGTTCGCACGCTCGCGGAGCGACTGGACCGGCCCGTGCTGTCGGTCACCTTCGAGGCCAGCGCGGAGTCGCTCACCACGGCGCTAGAACGGGAGTTCTCCGGCGAGGCGCTCGCGGAACGGCGCGAGACGTTCGAGCGACAGCCACCCCGGACCCGGGTCCGGGTCGACGGCGAGACGCTGTTCGTCCGGGCGGTGGGGTGTTCCGACGACGAGGCACACGAGGCGGTCCGGGCGTTCACCCACGAGGGGGGCCGACCGGAACCGCTCCGGGTCGCGAGGGAGGCCGCGCGAGCGGCGCGCGCGTTCCGGGAACGGGGCGAGGTGTAGCCCGAAACACCCATCCCGGAGACGCCACTACCGGGGGTATGGACCGGCCCCGCCTCGCCCTGCTGAACGCCTCGTACGAGGTGTCTCACACTCGGCGGAACTTCCGGCGCGAACTCCCCGCCGACCTCGTGGAGTTCACGCTCACCGAGGAGCAGTACCCCGACACGTTCGACGTGGACGGGTTCGTCGTCACCGGCTCACGCTCGTCGGTCTACTGGGACGAACCGTGGCTCCCCGAGACGCGGGGGTGGGTCGCCGAAGCCATCGAGCGCGACCTCCCGGCGCTCGGCATCTGCTTCGGCCACCAGCTCCTCGCGGACGTCCTCGGTGGCACCGTCGAGGACATGGGCGAGTACGAACTGGGCTACCGCGAGGTGCGCAAGACGGCCGAGACGCCCGTACTCTCGAGGGTCGAGGACGACTTCTCCGTGTTCGTCACGCACTCCGACGCCGTGACCGAACTCCCGCCGGGCGCGGAACTCACGGCGGAGAACGAGTACGGCGTCCACGGCTTCCGGCAGGGCCACGTCTTCGGCGTGCAGGCCCACCCCGAGTACGACAGGGAGACGGCCGAGAACGTCGCGCAGGGGAAGGAGGGGAGCGTGCCGGACGAGCAACTCGAGGCGGTACTGTCGGGCATCACGGACGAGGCGTACGACGCAGCCTGTCGGTCGAAGACGGTGTTCGACGAGTTCGTCAACTACGTGAACGAGGTGCGGGGCGGGCGGGCGCGAGCGAGCGACTGAGTCGAGACTGCACTCGTCACGCTCTTTCCCACGCGACACCAAGGACCGCGTAGAGAGCCGAATGCGTCCCGCCGACGTCCGCGACGCCGCCGCCGACCTCCCCAGAGAGCCGGGCGTCTACCAGTTCGAGCGGGACGACGGCACGGTGCTCTACGTCGGCAAAGCCGTCGAACTGCGGGACAGAGTGCGCTCGTACGCGGACCCACGGAGCGAGCGGATCCGACGGATGGTCGAGCGCGCCACCCGCGTCGACTTCGCGGTGACGGACACGGAGACGCAGGCACTCCTGCTGGAGGCGAACCTCGTCAAGCGCCACCAGCCGCGGTACAACGTCCGGCTGAAGGACGACAAGTCCTACCCGCTCGTGCAGTTGACGGACCGCACGTTCCCCCGTATCGAGGTGACCCGCGACCCGAACGACGGCGCCACCGTCTACGGCCCGTTCACGAGCAAGTCCGACCTCGACGTGGTGGTGAAGGCCCTGCGCGAGACGTACGGCCTGCGCGGCTGTTCGGACCACAAGTTCGCCAACCGGGACCGACCGTGCCTCGACTACGAGGTGGGCCTCTGCACCGCCCCCTGCGTGGGCGAGATCGACGAGGCGGGCTACGACGGGGACGTGCAGTCCGTGAAGCGGTTCTTCGAGGGCGAGACGGGCGTCCTCGCCGACCCACTGCAGCGGGAGATGGAGCGGGCCGCGCAGGACCAGGAGTTCGAGCGGGCGGCGAACCTCCGGGACCGGCTCGAGGTCGTGGCGTCGTTCCACGGCGGCGGAGGGGAGGCCGTCTCCGCACGCGACGAGCGCGCTGTGGACGTGCTGGCGGCCGTCGTGGAGGGGAACCGGGGCACCGTGGCCCGCCTGCGGAGCGACCGGGGGCAACTCGTGGACCGTGAACGGCACCGCGTGGACGCCCCCGAGGGAAGCGACGGGGAGGGTGAGTCGGGCAGAGTGGCCGAGGTGCTCTCCGCGTTCCTCGTCCAGTACTACGCCGAGCGCGAACTGCCCGACGCGGTCCTGCTCTCGGAGCGACCGGACGACCCGGACGTAGTCGCGTGGCTGGAGACCGCGGGCGTGTCGGTCCGGGTGCCGGGTGCGGGCCGGGAGGCCACGCTGGTCGACCTCGCGCTGAAGAACGCCCGCAGGCGGACCGGACAGTCGGACGCGACGGCCGCACTCCGGGACGCCCTCTCGCTCCCGCAGCGTCCCGAGCGCATCGAAGGGTTCGACGTGAGCCACGCGCAGGGGAAGGCGTCGGTGGGCTCGAACGTCCGGTTCGTCGGCGGGAGCGCCGAGAAGTCCGGCTACCGGCGACGGCGGCTCACCGACGAGAACGACGACTACGCCAACATGCGCGAACTCGTCCGCTGGCGGGCGCTCCGGGCCGTGGAGGGTCGGGACGACCGGTCCGACCCCGACCTCCTGCTGATCGACGGTGGGGAGGGACAGCTCGGGGCCGCGATGGACGCCCTCGCCGAGGTGGGGTGGGACGTCCCCTGCGTCGCGCTGGCCAAGCAGGAGGAACTCGTGGTGACGCCGGACGGCGTGCACGACTGGCCTGGCGACGCCGCCCACCTCCACCTGCTCCAGCGGGTCCGCGACGAGTCACACCGCTTCGCCGTGCAGTACCACCAGCAGGTGCGCGACGAGGTGAAGACGGCACTCGACGACGTGCCCGGGGTCGGTCCCGAGTTGCGGAAGCGACTGCTCCGCCGGTTCGGGAGCGTGGAGGGGGTCCGGGCCGCGAGCGTCGAGGAACTGGCGAGCGTCGAGGGCGTGGGTGAAGCACGGGCCGAGACCATCCGGTCGGCGCTGTAGTGTGTTCGACTCGAAACGAGGGTGTGCGGTGGCGGTCGGCCGGACCGGACCCCGAGCGAGGGCGAGGGGGTCCGGTTCCGGGGAGGGCAGGGTCCGCCGTGGTGACGGTCTCGCGCGGTCACCCGGCCGCTGGGCGGGGCGGTGGCTGCGCGGTGCGGTCGCGGTTCAGGTGTACCGCGACTCGTCAGTCCGCTCGTCCGAACGAGCCTCGGGGACGGTCGCTACGGCGCAGCCGGGAGAACGAAGACACCGAGAACGGTCGGAGGACGGAGCGCGAGAACGGTCGGGGAGTGCCTACGGCGACTCGCGGGTCTCGAGCGACAGGTCGCTCGTCGGGTAGGCCACACAGGTCAGCGTGTAGCCGTCGTCGAGTTCGGGTTCGCCCAGCATCTGGTTCGTGTAGTGCTTGAGGTACTGCTCGGAGTTGCCGCCGTTCGTGACGCGGCCGGCACACGAGATACACTGGCCCTCCCGGCAGGCGTAGGGGAGGTCCCAGCCCTCGTCCTCGCCGGCCTCGAGGAGCGTCTCGTTCTCCTTGACCTCGATGGTGGTACCCTCCTTGACGTACTCGACCTCGTAGACCTCGGCCTCGTCGTCCGGGATGGCGGACGGGTCGTCGTCGGCCTCCTCCTCCGCGGCCTCGCCGAGTTCACCCTCGGCCTCGGCGTCGCCGGCGGTCACGGCCCCAGCAGCGACGGCACCGCCCCCGATGGAGCGGTTCATCGGCTCGGGGAAGTCAGTCTCGGGGACCGTCGCCGCCCGCCGCTCGATGACCTGCTGTGAGATGTCGTCGGGGATGGGACGTTCGGCGCCCTGCGAGAAGTGCAGGACGACGACCACGAGCGTCAGGGTGATCCCGATCCCGACTCCGAGTGGGTCGACCATACGAGCGCGTTGGGAAAGCGCCGACAATAGCGTTGTGATTGTCTGCCGGACGAACGAGGAGAAGGCAGTCCGACGCCGACGGGACCGCGACTACGCGTGAGAACGTCCAGCACACGAGCTTGACATCCACCCACGACTGAAGTCGTGGGATTCCTCTCGTGGGAGTCTCAGTCGTCCTGAGCCTCTCCGAGAGCGATATTCCCACTCGATGTGGTACTCTGGTCTGTGTACTCCTCGTTGGCCGTTGTCTCCACCGCGATGGAGGGCGGGCTGTGGTGTTCCCGCCATTTGTGATTGTTCCACTTGAGGTACACGGGTCGTGCCATCGACCCTACTGCGTTGTTCTGCTGTCCCAGGAACGATTCGGACGCTACGAGGTCAGCGTGTCCTTCAAACCCGCACGGGCACGTCAGAGAGTCCTCGTGGCGAATCGTCTCCGCTCGCTCGCCACACTCGGGACACTCCTGACTCGTCCACGCCTCAGATTCCTCGTTGACTGTGATTCCGTATTCCTCACACACGTCTTCGAGACGGTTGATGAACCGGCGGTACGCCCAGAAGTTGTGCGTCTTCTCGTTCACAACTGGCGACCAGTGAGTCGAGAGAACGGCTTTGATATCGCCGACGTACAAGTTTGAAACGCCCTCATCGTAGAGTCTTTCAACGAGGTCTCGCACAAGACTGTCTTGGGCGTGATTGCGTCGGTTCGTGCGCTTCCGATACAAGTGGTCGATGCGCTTGCTGGACTCTCGCTGGTTGTCGAGGAGCGACTGATAGTGAGCGATTCGTTCCGTGGTGTCGCGGAACTGGTCGAACAGGTTGCGTCCTTCGTACAGGTATTGAGAGCCGGTCCGTGACTGTGCAAGCGATGAGGTTGTTCGCGCCAACGTCCAGAGCGGCTTCTTCCGAAGCCAGTGGTGAATCCAGTCGAGAATCGTCGATGGTGACTGGTTGGAAAGCCCTGAACGTATCTTCGAGTTCGTCGTACACAATCTCAAGCCGGTTCTGCTCGCCGTGCCATTTCGGGTCGCCCGCTAGTTCAACACGAAGGCGTTGGTTCCGATTCAATCCGAGTTCGGCTTTGAGGTCTTCTCCGGTCGGGACCTCGAGCCGGGAACGGTTCCCGTACTCGATGGTGTACTGGTCGTTACGGACGTAGGTTCGGAGAACGCGACCGTCTTCTTCGTTGCCCCAGTACCCCGGTGGAGACGGTTTCTCATCAAGTTTTCCGGCGTGGTACTTCTCGTTGAGGTCGAAGAACGACCGCCACGCTTCGCTGTTTTTGCGGATGATTTGCTGGGCGACACTACTGCTGAGAACACCCTTGTATTTGCCTTCGAGACTGCCGGTGTCGGCGTCCCAGACGCTTTCGTCTGAGAGGAAGGCTTGGCGTCGAGCGTAGTTTGTCTCGTTCCAGAGACTCGCAGAAGCGTCCAACCAGCGACCGAACACCTCGCGCTCTTTCTCGAAGCGAGGGCGAACGTCGAATTGGTTGGCTCGCATCATCACTACATCTTACGAAATGTTGGTTTGTGAAAGTATAGATAGGTGTGGGAGACTCGGGCTGGCTATCGCTCGTGGTTCGCGGAGTGTGTTGTCGGATTCATCCCACGACTGAAGTCGTGGGCTTTCTGCTTGCCTCTGTGTAACGGAGAACACTTCACGCCCGCTCACGTCCGTCAGAGGAGTGACGGGAACCGAGACCGAGACCGAGAGCAGTATCACACAGGGGAGCCTCGTGCGCCCGCTGTTCACCCTCGCGTGGCCCATCGTCGTCACCCAGCTGCTGCAGGTCGCGTACAACATCGCCGACACCATCTGGCTGGGTCGGCTCTCCACCGCCGCGGTGGGCGCGCTGAGCCTCGCCTTTCCCATCATCTTCCTCCTGCTCTCGGTCGGCGGCGGGTTCACCGTCGCCGGCTCCACCCTCGTCGCGCAGTACACCGGCGCGGGCGGGGAGAAGAGCGCCGGCAAGGCCGCCGGCCAGACGCTCTCGTTCGTGACGCTGCTGGCCGTCGTCCTCGGCGCACTCGGGTTCTTCGTGACCGGCCCCCTCCTCGGCCTCCTCCCGACGGACCCGGAGACGGCCGTCGACGTCGTCCCCCTGGCGGCCGACTACATGCGTGTATTCTTCCTCGGGACGCCGTTCCTGTTCGGCTTCTTCATCTTCTCGGCACTGATGCGTGGCTACGGCAACACCCGCACCCCGATGCGGGTGATGCTGCTCTCCGTGACGCTCAACGTCGTCCTCGACCCCATCCTCATCTTCGGGTGGGCACCACTCGGCATCCCCAAACTGGGCGTCGAGGGGGCCGCACTCGCCACCCTGATATCGCGGGCCGTCGCCACCGCCGTCGGGCTCTACGTGCTGTTCTACATGCCGACCGGCCCGGACCTGCAGGTGAGTCACCTCCGGCCGGACCTGGAGTCGATCAGGAAGATCGTCGACATCGGCGTGCCATCCGCACTGGAGCAGTCCACCTCCGCGCTGGCGATGCTCACGCTGACGGCGATGGTCGTCACGTTCTCGCCGCCGGTCGTCGCCGCGTTCGGCCTCGGCAACCGCCTCATCTCGCTCGTCTTCCTCCCCGCGATGGGGCTCGGCCGGGCGACCAACACGATGGTCGGGCAGAACCTCGGGGCGAAGCAGGCCGACCGGGCCGAGCGGGCGGTCCACCTCGCGGCCGGGGTCGGTGCCGCCGTGATGCTCGTCGTCGCTGTCGTCGCCGTCGTCGCGGCCCGCCCCATCGTCAGCGTGTTCATGGCCACGGGCACCGCGGAGGCCGCCCAGACCATCGAGTTCGGCATCGACTACCTCCGCATCCGGGCGGTCGAGTTCGCCTTCATCGGCGTCCTCCAGGTGGTGCTGGGCGCCTACCGCGGCGCGGGCAACACCCGGACCGCGCTGGCGTTCTCCCTGCTCTCGCTCTGGGTCGGCCGCGTGGCGACGGTCTACCTCCTGACGTTCGTCCTCGGCTGGGGGGTCACCGGTATCTGGGTCGGGATGGCCGCCGGGAACGTCCTCGGGGCCGTCGCCGCCGGCGCGTGGTTCACCCGCGGGACGTGGAAGCGGAGCGTCATCGACGACGCGACTGACGCACAGGAGGATGAGCGCGGCGCGGAGACCGACCCCGAGCCCGAACCCACGGGCGAGAGCGTCACGGACGGTGGGGCCGAGTACTGAGCGACCGTCCGGGAGCGAGACTCGGAACGCGTCGAGCGTGCGGTCCTGAAGATGGACGGCGAGCGGTCGGACGCACCCGAGGCGTGGACCGACAGACACAAACCCGACTCGGCGGTACGAGGGGGTGAGGGCCCGTAGCTCAGTGGACAGAGTGCCAGGTTCCGGACCTGGTTGTCGGGGGTTCAAATCCCTCCGGGCTCGTCACGTTTCATGACGAAGCAAAACCAACCGACAGCGACGGGTCGTATATAAACGACGTCGCCACATCGGGGTTAGAGTTCGTCATGCTGTATGTCGCCCGCACCGCCGTCTTGCGGTTCGTGGAAGCCAAGTTGTATTCTAGATGAGTTAATCCTTCGGGAGCAGGAACGCTTCTGCGGTTGGAAGTTTCTAAGCCGAGTTCCGGGTCATGCTGAGTTCTACGTCAGGTGACATCCTCCCGCGCCTAAAGGCGCGGGCCTCCCACCCGGTGTTTGCCGGGCAGGTCGATCCTGAAGGTTGAGAG
>Ga0207797_1003650_pt1 | contig 10107 bp, 9 predicted proteins | sample PRCRCaboRojoPR_6_FD_187275 | JGI IMG/M metagenome (GOLD analysis project Ga0207797, IMG submission 187275) | Marine sediment microbial community from Cabo Rojo, Puerto Rico - PR CR 10% Liquid 1 (SPAdes) | ecosystem: Environmental > Aquatic > Marine > Coastal > Sediment | place: Cabo Rojo, Puerto... | reverse complement strand
CGTCCTCTCCTCTATGGAGCCCGGATCTGACCCTTCGTAAGGTTGCCGTGCCATGCGTATTGCACCCGTGAATAAACAATACAATCGCCTTGAAATCCTTGACAAACCAGAGCAGGTGTGGTATACTTACAATTGCCGAGGGAGCGAAGGCTCCCAAAGCAAGAGGAAGCCCCGAGAAACTGAAAGGCGACCTCGTCAGGCAAGACCAACGCTGTGCTCCGGGAGACCAGAGCACGGCCGAGGAAATGCCACTTTCAAGGCAATGAAGCCTCTATAGGTAGCCGGAAGATGGGACCTCCCGGGAGGAAGCATCGGAAGGGGAGGTAAAGAGGCGGAGCCAAGGAAGAGACCGAGTAGAGTCTGCTAGTCTTCCGCCAGTTAGGCTGGCTACTCGAAAGGAAAGATGAGGAAGGCAGAAGGTTACTTGGGGCTCCTCTTTTTTGCGTCTACGCCTCGACGTCGTTCTGGAACACCTCGGCCTTGAGCAACCCTACGAAGGGGAGGTTCCGGTAGCGCTCCCGGTAGTCGAGTCCCCATCCGACGACCAGCCGGTCCGGCAGGTCGAACCCCTTATACTTCAACGGGATGTCGATGAGACGTCGCTTCGGCTTGTTGAACAGCACGCAGACCTCCAGGCTCGCCGGCTGACGTGTCCGCAGTGAGCGGAGGAGATAGCTCAACGTCAGCCCGGTATCGACGATGTCCTCTACGAACAGGACGTGCCGCCCGGTGATCGGCGCCTCCAGGTCCTTTATCAGGCGGACCACCCCCTTCTCGCGCGCCTCCGCCGTGTAGCTGGACACCGCCATGAAATCGACCTCCACCGGAACGGTGATCGTTCGCAACAGATCGGCCATGAAGGGGACGACCCCTTTCAGGACCCCAACCAGGAGCGGCGTCCGCCCCGCGTAGTCCCGGGAGATCTCCTCCGCCATCTCCTGCACCCGCTGCTCGATCTCCTCCGCCGTCAGCAGGATCGTGTCGACGTCGGCCGATAGCTCATCGTACGCCTCTGGGGGATGCCAGCTCATCATTCCTCCTGGGCCTCCGTGCCTAGAATCCTCTCTGCCTGATCATCCAACCCATACTTGATCATCAAGTCGCGCACGTCCCGACGCTTGAATAGCTTGATGTTCACCTCGGGATGCAGCTCCCGAAGGCGCCGTACCTTCCGATTCTTGACCGTGACCAGGCTCGGTCGCACCGTGGTCAGCTCCACGTACAGGTCCTGCCGCGGAAGATAGAAATCTGGAGAGAACCCCTCCGCAATGCGCCCGTCCTCATACCGCTCCAGCACGAACGTTCGGGGCTCGTATTCCCATTCGATGCCATAATAATCCAGGATTCGAGCAAACGCCTCCTCCGTTGGATGGGCGAAGTCTGCTTCCGTGTGATGAGCGTCATCCAAGGCCCGGTTCTCCTTTCTTCAGGGCTCCCTCGTCGTTCCTTTCGCCACGTCGCGCCAGGGTCTGACACACCAGGTCCGCGCCGCCCTCGACCGTCAGCTGCTCCGTATTGAGCACGAGATCATATAGCTGGGGGTCATTCCAGTCCACGCCGTGGTAGCGCCGCAGGTGGTCCCGCCGTGTACGGTCGCTCTGCTCCACCCGTGCCCGCGCGGCCGCAGTGGGAACCTGGTGCGTCGATGCGATCCGCTCGACCCGCAGCGGCAGGGGCGCGATGACCCTCACGTGCAGCACGTCGGGACGGTCCGCCAGGATCACCTGCCCGGCCCGGCCGACGATCACCACGTCGCCCCCCGCGATCAGATCCTCCATCACCTCGCGCACGGCCTCCTCGTAGGCCTGGCTCGCCTCGGGGTGGAGGTCGACGTCCAGCAACCCCAGGTCGTCGATCATCGCCAGCGCCGCCTCGGGCGCGCCCGCGCGGCGCGCCGCTTCATTGATCACCTCGCGCCATACCATCCGACAGCCCAGCCGTCGCGCCACCTCCCGGGCAATTTCGGTCCCCAGGCTCCCTAGTTGTCGCGACACCGTGACCGCAGCCATAGCCCCTCCTCGACTCCTGCCCCCGGCTCAGGCAACCGCCCCTACCTGGCTAACCGTGGAGTGTAGCAGATTTTGCAGAGAACGCTATTCCATCGTCCTCTTCTTCGGGAGACCAACACGCGGGCCTGCGCGACGGCGCCTCAGAACGCACGTCACGAAGCTCACGCCAAAGACCCACTCCACCGTCGAAATCGCTTCCTGCACGTTCGCAAGGTCATCCGGTATCGATCAGCGGCCAACGTGCGCAGACCGCTTCAACTCCTCCTGGGTCCCTTCTCGACCCGTTGTATGGGCGAAGACCTCCCATTTGTCACCGCCCACGCGAGGGCATACACGCCCCCCCAGGCCAGAGGCACCCAGAGGAACTGGGCCTCGCTGGTGGCGACGACCCGATGCCGGAGGCTGGTCACACTGATCGCCAATGCGAGTGCGCCCACCAGTAGACGGCTTGCCAGCGAGACCCCTGGTTCCGATAACCAACCGACCACTTGGGCGATTGGGACGATCAGGAGACTCTGATCGTAGCTCCATCCGAAGAAGGTACTCGGGACCGTCACAAGCGTCAGGAGAGAAACGGCCTCCTCCGTTTCGGGATGCTGCGGGTCCCATAGCATGACGGGCAGCAGCACCAGCAATCCAAGCCCCACGAATTGCACCCATCTGCCAACCCCAGCTGCTCTCATAACGCCCCCAATTGTCGGGGTTATCCACTCTGTAAGAGGCGCATCGAGATAAGCCGCATAGTCCCGAATCCAGCTGGGCCTCAGCGCGAAAAGAACCAGTAAGCACGCGACCCCAGCAGTGCCAAATCCTAACCAGCCTCGCCACTTGCGGCGTAATGCCAGATACAGCATCAAATAAGGAACACTCAACATCGCTAGGTGCGGCTTTGGGGTAGTCAGGATTACGACCAAGCCGGCCACCCACCATTTCTGGCGCTGGATCAAAAACAACGCAGCTGCAATCCCGAACAGCACCAGAAAGACCACCTGACCATACAAGATTGCGATCAAGACCGGCCCGAAGAGGACCACAACCGAATAGAAGACGACCAGGACCCACATGGGCGTGTCAGGGAAGTAGACGCGCTGCAGCATCAGGCATGAAATCCCAAGCAGTCCGATATTGGTCAGGAGCCAGACGGCGCGTGCTGTGTCAAAAGACAGTTGGGCCAGGGGAAGCAAGAAGACCCATAGCGTTGGAGGATTCCACGCCATCATAGCCCGGTCACGGCTGGGCTTGACGTGAGTGCGTTCCACCGCCAGCATGTTGCTCGCGCTACAGGGGTTCTCTCCCCGCGAGAAGAGGTAGCTTGCCGACCAATAGGCGCCGAAGTCACACGTCCCAATCCTGGTCTGGAATGCCCAGCGAAAGACAAAAACACTGCTGACTGCAACGAAAAGAATCAGCAACCAGAAGCGTAGCTTGGCGCCTTGTTCCCTCTCCATTCAAATCCTCACGCTTTGGAATATCCGCCGCGTGGAGCGGCGCTCAGTGTGCAAGAAGGACTGACACGTCTAGCGCAACACCGCCTCGTACGGCGAGCCGTCGGGCAGGTTGTGCGCCATATAGTCATCAAAGAAGAGATACCCATCGCGGTCCGTCTCTGACACATGCCCTTCCCGAGCTGGAAGGGAGCGGATGCTCGGGTAATCCCCTCACGCGATCGCCCCCCGGTTCGGGCTATGGGTCCGGCAAAAGCAGGCTGTCACGGCTAGACGAACGTAAAGACGGTGGACATTGCGCCAATTGTAGTACAGTCGGAGATGAGGTCAAGCCCGCCTGACCCCGCGATCTCCGCCCACTATGCTGGACGCCGCTGACGAACGCCCGCCTGTACGATAGGCTGCGCAGCGGCCGTGAGCGGTTGCAGACCCTCTGGCAGCGCATCGTCGAGGCGCAGGAGGAGAGGTGCAGATCGACTCCTGGGCAGAAGTGGGTACGGAGATCAAAGTACGGTTCCCCCTGATATTGGCCAGCTCGGAGGGATCTTGAGAGACAGGGGGGGACCGAAGAAAAGCATCCTCCGTGTTCTGTCGTACCACCCTATCAGGCGTTTCCCAGTCTCGACGTCTCAAGTTGCATTGACCCGACAAGCCACGCCACCAAAGCGAGGTGCCTCCCAATAGCCATTTCACCCTGTGACGTCATCGCGTTAGGAATCCGCGTCTCACCAGGTAACTCGCGTACAGACGGCTCTCGCGCAGCAGAAACCCCAGCTTCGTGCGCCACGTCTCGTACCGGCTGGTCGGCGTGGGCGAGGGAGACACCGTCAACCCCAGATCCTCGGCCATCGTCATGCTCCGCCGCATGTGCAGGGGATCGCTTACCAGCAGCGCGTCCGCCAGCCCCTCCCGGGCCATCACCCGCCGCGCGCCGCGAAGATTCTGGACCGTCACGTGACTGCTCGTCTCGCAGTGGACGTCCTCCTCGCGCACACCCCGCCGCACCGCGTACGCCTTCGCCACTGCCGCTTCCGTCTCCTCGTCACCCAACCCTCTGCCGCCGGTGAAGACGATCGCCCTCACCCGCTCCTCGTGGTAGAGGTCCAAAGCGTGGTTGATACGTTCGGCGAAGACTGGCGAGGGCTCCCCATCCCAGACGGCGGCCCCCAGCACGATGGCGGCATCGGCGGACGCGTCCGTGCTCACGCTCGCGTAGACGTAGACCTGCCGCCCGGCGTAGCTCAGGAGGAGCACAGACGCCGCCAGGATGCTGCAGCCGATCCACCATCCCAGCCTCTTCTTAACAACCCCCCGCCAGCTGTCGGATGCCTTCACCCGTCCCCCACAGTGCTCCACGGTCGCTTCCGCGCTGGCCCCGCCTTCGCGACCTATAGCCTACGCCTCCGCCGTCCGGGCCTCTACGCCCGAGAGCAACTCGACGACCCGGATGACCGCTGAGTGATCCAAATCCCCCCACCCTTGCGCCTGCATCGCCCCGAACAACTCGTGCGCCAGGGCCGCTGCCGGGAGGGAGAGCTCGTAATCGCGAGCCGTCTCCCGAACGATGTTGAGGTCCTTGTAATGCAGCTCACTCCGGAAGCCGGGCTCAAAAATCCCCTTGATCACCCGCGGCCCCCGCACGTCCATCACCCGCGACTGAGCGAACCCGCCGCTCAGCACCTCGACCACCACGGCCGGGTCGACCCCCGCTTTCTCGCCCAGCACCAGCGCCTCGGCCATACCGATCAGGTTGAGCGCTACCTGCACCTGATTGCACGCCTTCACCGTCTGTCCGGCGCCATTGGGGCCGCACAGCACGACCGTTTCTCCCAGCACCTCCAGAATCGGCTTGACCGACGCGAAGATGTCCTCGTCGCCGCCGACCATAATCGAAAGCGTGCCTTCCTGGGCGCCCACGTCGCCCCCGCTGATGGGGGCATCCAGGCACTCGACGCCCTTCCTCCCCATCGTCTCGGCCACCTCCACCGCCACCGTCGGCGCGATGGTGCTCATGTCGACGTAGATGTCCCCCTCCGTCACCCCCTCGATCAAGCCGTCCTCTCCAAGTGCGACGAGCTCCACGTCGGGCGAGTCTGGCAGGCAGGTGATGATCACGTCGCTCGCCCGGGCCACCGCCGTCGGAGAATGCGCCGCCACAGCTCCCTCCTGAGCCAATTCTTGAACCGGTTCGCGACTGCGGTTGTGGAGAACCAGCGAATACCCCGCCTCCAGCAGGTTCCGCGCCATAGGCTTCCCCATGACGCCGAGCCCGATGAAACCAATTGTGACACCCTCTACGCCAAATCCGTTTGTCATAACTCCTCCTCGTCGTCGGTCGCTCTATCCGATATCCCTGCTATCCGGCAATCCGCCCTCCTCCATCATCCCCTTTCCACCCTCCCTTCTCCCATACTCCCGCGCCGCCTTAAACATCGCCACCACGTTCTCCGCCGGCACCTCCGCCTGGATATTGTGCACTGGCGCAAACACGAACCCCCCGCCCGGCGCCAGATCGTCGATCCGCCGCCGCACCTCCTCGCGCACCGCTTCCGGCGTGCCGAAGGGGAGCACCCGCTGGCTGTCGCACCCCCCGCCCCAGAACACGATCTCGTCGCCGAACGCCCGCTTCAGCCGCCTCGTATCCATCCCCGCCGCCGAGACCTGGACCGGGTTCAGGATGTCGACACCCATGTCGATGAAGTCCGGGATCAACGGCGCCACAGCGCCATCGGAGTGGAGCATGAGATACGCGTCCGTCTTCGCCTTCGCGAAGCCGAAGAGCCGGGCGTGGTACGGCTTCACCACCTCCCGGTACAGCTTGGGCCGTAGCAGCGGCCGATCCTGCATCCCCAGATCGTCCTCGAACTGGATCACGTCGACGTAGGGAGCCACCGTCTCCGCGTACCGCGCGAACCGCTCCACGTTCGCCTCCACCAGCCGGTCCATCAACGCCTCGGCAAACGGTCGGTTGATCAACAGATCGAGCAGGAACGTATCCCACCCGCGCAGCGACTGGGCGGCCTGGAACACGTGCCCGCCGAAGAAACCGACCAGCAGATAGTCCGTCTCCTCCCGCAGCCTCCGCGCCTTCTCGGCCAGCGCCTCGTAGCTCGTGTCGAGGTGAGCCGGGGTGTCATAGGTCGCAATGGCGTCCAGGTGCGCGTCGATCTCGTCGATGCCCGTCGCGTGGGCCAGCGGCGAGTGGACCGGATCGAAGTAGTGGCCGTCCTGCGGCATCTTCAGCACCACCGTCCCCGCGTCGTCGCGGACCACCTGCGAACCATCCTCCAGCCGCTCGGGTCGGAACTCGGCAGGCAAACGGGCCGGCGTTCCATCGGGGAGCGTCCCCTCCCGCCATTTCCGTGGCTCGTCACCGACCAGCATCGTATCGATCCCCAGCTCCCGCCGGACGTCGTCCTCGATCAACGCCGTATGCTGGTAAATGTCGGCCACCCGCACCGTGCCCGGGCCGAGGCCCAGCGCCTCCCGTAGCCGCCCATACGCCACCGCCACGATCGTGCTATCCACCGTGCCACCCAGATCGATCGGCACCCGGTCCGGCTCCTCGTGCCGTAAAGCCGTCAGAATGCGCTCTCGGTGATTCATGCATATCCTCCTGGCATACCGTGTGTTGAGGTTTAGAAGCTCTCGTGAATACCCGGATGTAGCACGAGTCTTACGTTTTCGACGCCTTGTGCCCCAGCCTCACGGCCACTAAGAACAGTGCCGCAAGAAGACCAGCGCTCAAAACGTAGCCTCCCCGGATTCCCAGCAGAGGGATGAGCGCATAAGCCAGGGGTGGCCCGACTGCGCTGGTCAGGTCTCCCACCGTGAACAGGATGCCAAGCCGGCTGCTTTGTTCACCTGGTGTGCTTAGATCGCCGACCAGCGTGGTGGAAAGGCTCTGGTTGCTTCCGCTCGCCAGCGCCGTGAGCGGAATGCCGGCCGCGATACCCCACGGGGCACCGAAGGTCAGCAAGATGAAGCCCGCTATGCCCGGGATCAGGCCTCCCGCCACCACGTTCCACCGACTGACAGCGCGATCCGACAGCGCGCCCAGGACGGAGGCGGAGGCCATCGCCATCAATGCCGACAGCCCCAGGCCGGACCCGGTAAGCGTGGCCACACCTATCGAACGGCCTCCGATCCGGACCCCCGCGCCCGCCACCTCCTGGAGCAGCAATCCCAGCGTGGCGTTGAGCACGCCGGACACCACCAGACGATTGACCCCGTGGACGGCGAACGCGGCCATCATCGCGGGCCCCAGGCCGAGAATCGATCGACTCAGACCACGCCGGCGGTCGTCAGCGGCGACCGCTGTTCTCTCCACCTCCGGGAGAGACGTCAGCGCAATGAGCGCTCCGCAGAGAGTCAGCCCGGCGGCTACACCCATCGCACGATGATACCCGATCCTGTCCGTCAGGAGACCACCGACGATGGGACCGCCCGAGGCCCCCAGGAAGAAGAATCCCTGATAATACCCCATCCACCGCCCGCGCTCGTCCTGGTGGCTGATCTCCGCCACCATCGTGTTGCCGCCGATCCAGATGCCGGCCCACGCCAGTCCCCACACCACCCGGCCGACCAGGAGGGGCCAGAACCCCCGCGACAGCCCGTAGATCGCCGTCGAGAATGCGCCGACGAACAGCGCCAGCACGAAGAGACGTCGTCGGCTGTGCCGACCGTATGCCACTCCGACTGGCCCGTTGAACGCGACCCGCGCGATCCGGTTGATCGAGAGGAGGATGCCCACCGTCGCCACCGACACCCCCGCCGCAGCCGTATGCGTCGGCAGGACCGCATAGAGCGAGGCGTCGCCCACCAGCGACAGGCAGGTCCCGATGCCCACCGGGAGCAGGACATGCAGGGCGGAACGCGTTCCCTTCCGCTTCATCCCCACGCCAACCCGCTCAGGGCGGTTGCCGGCACTTAGTCGCGCAGCGCCGCGTTGACCTCATCGACGTCGAAGGCCTCGGGGTCGAACTCGCCCCGCCACTCCAGCCACTCCTCGTACTCCGGATGCTCGGGGTCCGCCATCGCCTCCACGTACGCTTCGTAACCCCAGATACCGCCCACGTCCTCCGGTGGGGTGGCCCGCTCGCCCTCCAGGCAGACTGGATACCACTGCCCCGGCTCCGGCTCCAGGACCTTCTCCACTTCCAGGTAATGCACCCACCCGTCCCCGAAGTCGTACTCGTAGACGAATGCCGAGCCTTCCTCGGCGATCTGATCCAGCCGGACCTTCCTCTCGTCCTCCATCTCCCTCATATCGTCGGGGTGAGGCACGCCGTAGTACGTCTCCCCCACGATGAACTGGTGCAGATGGTAGTCCCACCAACCCATCACCGCCTGGAGCACGTCGTGCAGCTCCGCCAGCGTCACGTCGCCGGGCACCTGGAAGCGCCGCCAGATCGGCGGCTCGATACCCGCCAGCGTCACCTGGATCTGATAGATCAAACCTTTCGACGACATCCCTTTGTTGGCCATATTCCTCTCCTTGAGTACGGGAAGGGCTTCGGCGTCCACTCCTTCTCAGACATTCTCCCCTCCGTTTCGAACCAAAGAGCGCGCGAAGGCATCGCTCCCGCTAGCGTGACGAGGGCTACTCCTCTACTCAGCTGAGCTACCCAATTGGTCTACTCAGTTGGCCGAGGTCTCCCGACCGAGCCCTCCTCACTCCCCGTCAGACACCTCAACCGGCCTCTCCACCTCGGCCTTATGGTAACTCCCCCAGCTGTCCGGCAGCACCCGCAGAAAATCCCACGAAAGCCACAACGGGTAGCTGCGGATCAACCACCGGATGCCGTTCACGATATCCCCGCGCACGAGCTCCTTCAGCTCCGCTGCCCCCCGCTCCACGAACGTCGGCGGCCTCGCCTGGGAGCCGTAAATCAGCGGGTAGCCCAGCTGGCCCAGCAAATCGCCCGCCAGGCTCTCGAACATCTCCACCTGACGCGCCGTGAGCGTCTTCTTCCACCGCGTCGCCCGCTCCGGGTCCGGTCGCCGGCCGATCAACTCGTGCTGGCTCGCCGTGTAGCCCGGCGGCTGAAATCCGTCAGCCCGGAGCATCCCGGGTTCGTACGCCAGGTCCAGCGCCCGGCAGAGCCGGCGCACCGTCTCTTCCGGCGCGCGGACCAGATCCTCGTACTTGACCCGCACAATCTGCTCGGGCCGAAGTAGCCCTTCCAGCGCCAGCCCCTCCCGCACGTTCGCCTGCCACCACGGGGCAGCCTCGACGATCGTGTTCGGCCCCCAATCGAGCGGCAGGATCGAGTTCGCCACCGCCCGGCCATCCCGGACGATGTGCACGATCCTGGCCCGGGGGAAGAGCTCCAGGAGCACCGAGGCATAGTTGACGTTCTCCGGCGTGTGGTCGACCCAGACATCGCCTGTCACTCCCCGCTGCCGCGCGTACGCCTCCACCAGCCAGTCGAGAAGCTCGACGTAGGAGCCGGTAGGCGCCCGTGACGGGTCGATGTCGATCCCCCACAGCTTGAAGCGCCAGTGGATGCGGATCATGCGCAGCGCCCGCTCCAGGTCGATCTCGCCATCCTTCGTACGGCAGGAGCGGATCACGCTCACCTTGAAGTGCGACTCCGGCGGGCAGACACAGGCACTGTGCGCGCCGAGAATCGCCCCCAGCAGCGTCGTCC
>Ga0207797_1003649_pt1 | contig 10108 bp, 12 predicted proteins | sample PRCRCaboRojoPR_6_FD_187275 | JGI IMG/M metagenome (GOLD analysis project Ga0207797, IMG submission 187275) | Marine sediment microbial community from Cabo Rojo, Puerto Rico - PR CR 10% Liquid 1 (SPAdes) | ecosystem: Environmental > Aquatic > Marine > Coastal > Sediment | place: Cabo Rojo, Puerto... | reverse complement strand
TGCCAGGGGAGCATGGGCGGTTCATGCACTCGACTTGTAATCGAGACTTCGTGGGTTCGAATCCCACCCCTGGCTTGTGCTACGAACGACCGTGAGTAGCGCGAGCCACGGCGAGTGAGCGAGCACGCCCTCCCTGCGTCGAACTCCACCCCTCGCTTCGCGATGACGGTCCTCCGTCGACTCGGTGGTGACGTGCAGTTGCTACTCGGGCGAAAAAGCGTGGTGTAGGGACGACGCCAGTGTCGATTGTCCACCGCGCTTCGGCAAAGGGGAACGCTGGCGCCCATTCATCGGTCCCAACCGCGAGTGTGTCAGAGGCACCCCCTTACCACTTGGATGTACCACCTAGTGTTTCATAAATATAACCTTTTCGAGGGCAGTGAAAACACGGGGGCCGGGTGAGAGTCCCACCCACCTGCCGAACCGCTACCCAATCGCTTCCGTCCGGAGATACTCGAAACAGCCCTCCAGATCGGCCAGCGTCACGCCCCGGTCACGGTCGAACGTCACGAGGTAGCCCGACTTTCGTGAGTCCGGATCGGCTTGGACGACGACGAGTGCCTCGTCGAAGGTGTGAACCGTCCCGGTGAGGCGGCCGCATTTGAATTCGTCTTCGAGCCGTTCGGAGAGGAGCTGTCCGAGGGTGATTTCGTCGACGACGCGCTGGTCCTCGCGGTCGGTGTAGAGCGCACGGACGTCGTCTCGCATGCGCGTCTCGAAGGTGCCGCTCCGGAATGCCGTCACTGCACGCAAAGCGTCCCCGTACTGCGTAACCAGATGGTCCCACGCTTCGTCGACCGGAAGCATACACTCACCAACGAGACAGCAGTGGCTTAAGTGATCTGGCGGCTGGAACGACGGGAAGGGACGAGTGTAGCGTCGTGAGCATCCGTTCGCGTTCCCTACCGCTTCACCGACACCACGTCGAATCCGCCGTTGGTCCGTTCGACGTAGAGAAGTACGTCGGCGGCGTCGGATACGTCGTCCAACTCGGGCGCGCAGCCCATCATCCCCACCTCGTTGAACCCGCAGGAGCCACAGACCGCATCGTCGGGGTGAGGGCAGTAGATATCGTTCTCGTCGGCCGCCGGGAGGTAGCCCGCGTCCTCGACCGCCTCGCCACAGATCGCGCAGGTGAGCGAGTCGGGGGCCGGATCGAGACGCACGGGGGTTACACCTCGTGATCGCCGCGGAGTTGACGGAGCACCTCGTCGACGACTTCGTGATCGGCGGCGACGATGTAGCGACGGCCGGCGACGAGTTTCGTGGAGTGCTGGACGGCCACGTCCCCGCTGGTCTGTGAGACGACGAGCGAGCCTTCGGGGAGGGCGTCGGCGACGACTTCGCCCGCGGCGGGGGCGTCGTAGTCGACGCGCACGTCGAAGAGTTCGAGGTCGCCAGTCACGCCTTCGAGCGTCCGGATGTCGCTCCCACCGAGGGCGTTGACGGCCGCCTTGATGCTCGCGCGCTCGGGGAAGTACACCCGGTCGACGAACTCGGTGTACTCGTCGCCGTCTTCGACCTGAATGCGCGCGACGGTTTCGAGGTCCGAATACAGTTGTTTGGCCGCCATGCAGACGGCGAGGTTGGTCGACTGGTCGCCGGTCAGCGCGCCGATCACGTCCGTCTCGTCGCGGATGGCCCGCCGGAGCATCGACGGGCGGGTGGCGTCGCCCTCCAGATACGTGACGCGGTCGTCCACGTCCGAGGCGTCGATTCGACTCCCGTCCCGTTCGACGATGGTCACGTCGGTCCCGCGGTTGACGAAGTCCTCCGCCACCCGCCGTCCGACGCGGCCACCGCCGGCGATGACGATGTGGTCACGTTCGGCCATATCTCGTGCTACCACAGGGCGTACGTTAAGTGTAGGGACCGCGGGAAATGTGGCCACCCGTCCGGTCAGACGGACCGGCGGCCGGCGACGCTCTCCATGTCCAGTTCGTACAGCGTGAACGCCACGTCCTCGACGGCCTCGTCGAACAGGCGGAAGGGCGGGAACCACTCGTTGAGCGTCGTCTCGTCGACGGTCCCGTCCCACTCCGCGACTGGGCCGCGGACGTGGATGCTCCACGATCCGTCGGCGTCGGCGGCGAAACAGACGAACGTCGCCGTGTCGGTCGTATCGAGGTAGCGGCGCTTCTCGCCGCCGTCGTCGTGCGTGCTCACCCGGAGGAGGAGTCGCTCGCCGTCGTAGTGGTAGCTCAGGGGCACCGCGTAGGCGTCGTCGCCGTCGGCGAGGGCGAGGACGCCGTGGGATCCGGCGCGGAGGTAGTCGTCGACTTCGGTGGCGTCCATACCGACCGTGTAGACGTACTCGACGTGTTCCATAGCGGGGATACGTCGCGGTGGGTCATATATCCGACAGCCGATCACTCAGTCCGCTTCGATGCCACAGGCGCCGTCCATGGCGTCGGTGGAGGTGTCGTCGGTCGACGTCGATACCCTGTCGCGGAGTCGGCAGAGGGCCGCACGAACGTCCGTGGACTCGCTTCCGATCACGGCGAAGCCAGCGAAGATGGTCACGAAGCCGCCGACGGCGAGCGTGGAGACGAGTTCGCCGAGGAGTGCCCACCCGCCGAGCGCGGCGACGACGGGCACCGCGTAGAACACGAGGTTCGCGCGGATCGCACCAGCGGAATCGAGGAGGCCGAAGTAGGCGATGTAGGCGACGGCGCCGGCGAGGAGGCCGACGTACGCCAGCGCGGCGACGGCCTCGGGGTGCCAGACGATGGCGCTCGCCGACTCGCCGGTCCACCAACTGAGCAGGTGTGAGAGCCCCGCCGCGAAGGGGAGCCCCCACGCGGTGCGGGCCGTACTCGACAGGGAGCCACCGGCCCAGCGAATGAGGACGCTCCCGACGGCGCCGGTGATCGCTCCGCCGAGCAGGATGGCCTTGCCGACGCCCAGATCGAGCAGGGTCGCGGGGTCGGGGTTGACCACGAGGGCGACGCCGAGGAAACCGAGAGCCATACCCGCGACGCCGCGCCGGGAGAGGCGCTCGTCCGCCAACAGGAGCGCGGCGAAGATGGGCGTCAGGATGGGGTTGAGGCTGAAGACGATGGCGGCGACGGCGCTGGAGGTGTACCCCTGTCCCACGAACAGGAGGGCGTTCGTCAGGCCGATGGCGAGGACGCCCGTGGCGAGAACGCCGGCGGCGTCGCGCCAGGTCCGGGGGAGGAGTTCGCCGCGCGGCGTCGTCGCGGCCGCGTAGGCGATGAGCGCGACCGCCGCCACGTCGAAGCGAAGCGCGACGAACAGGAGCGGTGGGAAGTAGGCGAGGCCCGCCTTCGCGGCGACGAAGGTGCCGCCGAAGAGGACACCGGCGACGGCGAAGGCGAGCAACGCGCGGCGATCCGCCGCGGTCACTCCGCACCCTCGCCGACGTGCCGTTCGAGGACCGTTCCGAGTACCGAAATCCGCAGAGTGTAACGCATCAACTGGGTAGAGGGGCCGGAGCCGTTTAGTTTAATTCGTAAAATTTTGCACGCTAAGAAACGCGCTCGATCCGCCGCACGGTGTTCGCGTCGTGCAACGCTTTCACGGTGCGAAAGTGGTTTCCGGTCACGGGGAGCACGGGGCAGTATGGAGTCCGCACTGGCGGAGATCGAGTTCCTCGCGCTCTCGCCGAACCGGGTGGAGGTGCTCCGGCGACTCGCCGAGGGCCGCCACACGCGCACCGACCTCGTGGTGGCGACCGGCGCGTCGCAGGCGACGCTCGGACGGATCCTCCGCGACTTCGAGGACCGGTCGTGGATCAGACGCGCCGACGGCGCCTACGTCGCCACCGCGACGGGCGAACTCGTCGCGGACGGCTTCCTCGACCTGCTCGGCATCGTCGAGACGGAGACGGCGCTCCGCCCAATCGTCGACTACCTCCCCACGGACGCCATCGATTTCGACCTCCGACGGTTGGACGACGCGACCATCACCGTGCCGAGTGGGACGAAGCCGAACGCGCCGGTCGGGCGCGTCCTCGACCTCCTCCGCGAGGCGTCGTCGGTTCGGGTGCTCTCACACGCGTTCAACGAGAGTAGCCTCGACGTGATCGAACGGCGCGTGACCGCCGGCGAGACGACGTTCGAAGGGGTGTTCTCCCGGCACGCCATCGACGCAGTCGCCGACGACGAGGGTCTCCGGCGGCGACTCGAATCCCTCCTCGACGCGCCGGCCGCGAGCCTCCGCGTTCGAGAGACGGAGATTCCGCTGGCCGTGACCGTCGCGGACGGGACGGTTCACCTCCTCCTCCGCGACGCGAACGGCGTGTTGCAGGCCTCCGTCGACACCGACGATCCGGCCGTTCGCGACTGGGCACACGAGCGGTTCGAGCGGTACTGGGACGAGGCGTCGACGCTCGAATACGGCGACCTCGGGGCGTGAGAAGGCGGCCGACGGTCGCTACGCGTGACCGTTCAGGAACGGGAGCGCCGGTAGTTCGCGAGTCGGCCACCACAGGTCGGACAGGTCATCCGAAACGGCCCCGCTTCTAGCTCCCGGTCACAGCCCGGACAAACGTAGCGTGCCATCACGTCTCCACCATAGTACGGAGTCTAATTAAATATTTTCGTGCTATAAGAGCCCAAACGTTGTTCGGGGAGCGATATTTGTTCAAAACTGGAACGTCGGTCGCGGCGGGTCGGAGGGAAAACACTTAGCGGGCGCCCGCCACAGGATCGGATATGCCCCAGTTGCGGTCCTGTTACTTCTGTGGTGCCGTCAGCGACTCGCTCCGGGAGTACGAAGTCGTGCCGGAACGGTTAGTCGCGTCCGGAGAGTCGCGGTCCGCGGTACTGTGTTCGACCTGTCGGGAGAAACTCCAACGTGTGCTCGGACCGCTGGTCGAGGCGGCGGAGTCGTCGGCCACAGGGGGACCGGACTCCGGCGCGGCCGGCATCGGTGACGTCACCTTCGAGTCGGCCGACGAGACGGACGGCGACGCGCCGGCGACGGACGGACAGGACGGCGGCACCGACGACGAGACCATCACGGTGACCGAACGGGACACCGATACTGCCGCCGAATCCGAGACGTCGGACGGCGACGACGGAACCGTCGACGACAGGGACGTACCCGACGGCTACTACAAGGTCCTCCGTCTGCTCCAGAACCGCGAGTTCCCGATGGAACGCGCCGATCTGACCACGCTGGTGACGGGCGCGTACGACGTGTCCGAACCGGAGTGCGAACGCATCCTCGAGACGGCTATCGAACGCGGCGTACTGGTCGAGGACGGGTCGACGCTCGACATCGGCCGGGAGTGAAGGGTCCTCCGACGGTGGCGCCCGCCTCGGTCCGAAGACACGAACAATTATGAACGAGAATCGATAACATGGCCCCGGTGGTAGCGAATGAGCCTCATGGACAAGGTGAAGGATCTACTGGCCCCGGACGAAAGTGAGACGGTCCTGTACGACTACGAGTGTCAGGACTGTGGGAAGACGATCACGTCGAACGACGAACCAGAAGATGCGACGTGCAGGAACTGTGGCTCGTCGAACCTGAAGCAAGTGGGGAAAATGTACGCGGGCGGCGGCGGTGGCGGCGGCGCCGGATAGCGGGAGCGGCAGACGACCTCGACGGATTCTTTCGACCGCCGACGCGCTCAGCGACGGCCACGGCGCCGGGTCAGTCCGTCCGGCGTGGACTCCCCGGAAGCCGTTCGGGGTCGCCGGAGCGGAGGATGTACTCGATGGCGATGCCGTTGAGCGGCGAGTCCGCCTCCTCGGCGTGTTCCCGCGCCAGGTCGAAGTACTCCATCGTGGTCGAGACGACGTTCTCGTAGGCCGTCTCGTCGCTGTCGGCGAGGACGTACTCGGCGGTGACGGGCGTGAGTTGCCCGTCCGCCACGTCGTCGCGGTAGTCGTCCACGTCGTCCAGCCAGATTTGGGCGCCGATGATCGCGAGGACAATCGAGGTCCCGAACGCCTCGGGGATGTCGAAGCCGACGCCGCGGTAGGCATCGAGCATCCCCTTGTAGATGACGCCCACACGGTCGTACTGCGTCTTGAGGTAGGGCAGGTCGCGTTCGCGGCCGTCGAACGGCGCGTCGTCGGGGACGCTCGCGAACTTGTACTCGTCCTCGATGGCCGCCCGCGCCGCCGCGTCGTCGTCGCCGGCCGCGCCGTCGAGGGCGCGCGCGAGCAAGTCGCGGAAGTGGTCGTCTTGGTCCTGGTGGGCTTCGGAGATGTCGACGGCCTCGTCGTAGGCCGCCCGCACCGCGTCCGGTGCCCGGTCGAAGGCGTCCTCGACGACGCTCTGGAGGTACGACTGGGCGCACTCGGCGACGCGTCGGCGGTCCGGGTCGGCGTCGCCCGAGACGGTCACCTCGAAGTCCTCGAACTCCTCGTCGTTGATCGCGTCACGCATGTCGCCGTCGAGCAACGCCTGGACGATGAGCGCCGTCGCCTCCTCGGCCATCTCGACGTACTCGCGGGCCTCGCGGTTGGCGGGTGCCGACGGGACGCCGCGGCCGAGGGCGGACAGCCGACCGGCCTCGTCAGTGATCGGGTCGTAGCCGCCCGTCGCACGGGCGAGCGCCCGACGGTAGAGGTAGCCGAGCGTCAGTTCGGCCGGGAGCGTGAGTTTCGTCTCGTAGTGGAAGGTGGCGTCGTCGACGCCGAGGTCGGCGACGATGGCCGACTCGACGTCGCCGTACACCGAATCGAGGATGGTTTCGAGCGTGTCGTCGACGGCCGACTTGATCCGGAGCGCCCGGTAGTCCAGACGGCCGGTCTCGGCGTAGTAGCCCAGAATCGCCCGCTGGGCGGTCGGGAGGCGGTCGACTGCGGCGAGGCGGCCGGCGACGGCCCGCGGCGGCGAACGGGAACGGCTCACCGGCCGCGACGGCCCACCGCGGCCGTCGCCCTCACCTCCAGACGGGTGTCTCGGGTGCGCATTGGGGGGAGGTGCCCGGCGACGGCTATCAACCTTGCCATCGTCCCGCCGCGTCGATGAGTTAGACTTTCGGTCGTGGACCACCCATACCGTCTCATGCAGGTCCACACGGTCGGTGAGGGGACACCCGAAGTGGCGGTCGTCGGCGCGGTCCACGGGGACGAACCCTGTGGCGCCCGTGCCATCGAGCGCTTTCTCGCTACGGACCCCGAGGTCGACCGCCCGGCGAAGTTGATCGTCGCCAACGAACGCGCGCTGGACCGGGGTGTCCGCTACGTCGAGACGGATCTGAACCGGGCGCTCCCCGGTGACCCCGAGAGCGACCTGTACGAGGAACGACTCGCCCACGAGCTGGCGACCGAAGTCGAGGGCTGTCTCTCGCTCGGCATCCACTCGACCGTCTCCTACGGCGACGCCTTCGCCAACGTGGCGTATCTGAACGAGCGCAAACGCGACATCGCGGCCCACCTCCCCGTCACCGGTATCGTCGACTTCACCGCCGTCTCCGACGGCCGCTCGGTCGAACTCCCCGGATTCGTCGACATCGAAGCGGGCCATCAGGGGAGCGAGCAAGCCGTCGACAACGCCTACGACTGCATCGTCGCCTTCCTGCAGACGACCGGCGTCCTCCCCGGCGACCCGCCGGCGCAGGACCCCGGCTTCTACGAGGTGACGGAGGCGATGTACAAGGAGCCGACCCGCACGTACCGAGTCGTCGCCGAGAACTTCGAACGCGTCGCACCGGGAGACGCGTTCGCCACCGTGGACGGCGACCCCCTCGTCGCCGACGACGAGTTCTGGCCCGTCCTCATGTCCGCCGAGGGCCACGACACACTGCTCGGCTACCGCTCCACCTACCACGGCCCGTTCTCGACGGTTTCGGTGGCCGCCGATCCGGTCGAATCGACGGCCGACGCGACGGACGACTAACGACGCGTCAGATGCGCCGGTGGCACGCGGTCGACCGTGTACGTCTCGCGGCCGCGTTTGGTGATCCGACGCTCGTCCGCGAGCGACGCCGCATCGACCACGAACACGACTGGATCGGGCGCGTGACGCCGCCCCACCGCCTCGGCGTCGTCGACGGACGCAGACAGATGCACCTGCTGTCGCCCCATCGGCTTGAGGCCCTCGCGCCCGATAGCCTCGACGTTCCCGGGAGCAGTGCCGTGATACAGTTCGTCGGGGACGGGCGCGTCGGTCGGGTCGAGCGTCACGTCGACGGAGTGGCCGTAGGCGGCGCGGACGCGGTCCCCATCACGCCCGAACCGACCCTTCGGATCGGTCGCGACGACGCCTTCGACCGCCGATGCGTCCGCCCACGGGTAGCGGTCGGTCGCCGCGGCGACGAGGTCGGTCCACGGGGTCCAGCCCGAGTCGTCGAGGGAGAGACCCACGTCCCCGGGGAAGTGCCGGAGGGCGCCCGAGAGGAACTTCGAGAGTCGCGTCCGGCGCTCGGCGGGCAGGATCACGTCACCGACGGCCCCGCAGTCGGGACACGCACCGGCGACGGACCCGTGGTCCGGACAGCGACGAACGGGATCGGTCACGGCGGCGATTGGATGGCCGCCGAAAAAAGCCTACAGGAAGCCTTCGATGTGGTCGGCGACTTCTTCGGGGGTGTCGCCGACGGGGACGCCAGCGTTGTTGAGCGCCTCGATCTTGCTCTCGGCCGTACCCGTCCCGCTCCCGGAGACGATGGCGCCTGCGTGGCCCATGCGCTTGCCCGGCGGGGCGGTCCGCCCGGCGATGAAGCCCGCGACCGGGGTGTCCATCTCCGTGGCGATGAACTCCGCCGCTTCCTCCTCGTCCTCGCCGCCGATTTCACCGCACATGGCGACCGCCTCGGTCTCGGGGTCGGCCTCGAAGAGTTCGAGGGCGTCGATGAAGGAGGTGCCGATGATGGGGTCGCCGCCGATGCCGATGGCGGTCGTCTGCCCGATACCACGCTTGGTCAGGTTGTCGACCACCTGGTAGGTGAGCGTCCCCGACCGGGAGACGAGACCGACGTTACCCGAGGAGAAGATGTTGCCCGGCAGGATGCCGAGTTTCGCCTCACCGGGCGTGATAACGCCGGGACAGTTCGGCCCGACGAGGTGCGTATCCGTCTCCGAGAGCCGGCGGTTCACCTTCATCATGTCCTGCGTGGGGACGCCCTCGGTGATGGCGACGACGAGGTCGAGCGACGTATCGAGCGCCTCGAACATCGCGTCGGCCGCGAACGCGGGCGGCACGAAGACGACGGAGGCGTCCGCATCCTCGCGACGCACCGCTTCGTGGACCGTGTCGTAGACGGGGACGCCGTCGACTTCCTGTCCCCCCTTGCCGGGCACCGCGCCGGCGACGACGTTCGTTCCGTACTCCATCATCTGGCCGGCGTGGAACTTGCCCTCGCCGCCGGTGATGCCCTGCACGACGACCCGGGTGTCTTCGTCGACTAACACGCTCATGAATTGACCTCCTCGGCGTTCGCCACCGCACGTTGCACCGCGTCCTCCAGCGTCCGTTCGACCTGCACCAGTTCCGTGTTCAGGATCTCCATCCCCTCCTCGGCGTTGGTGCCGGCGAGGCGGACGACGACGGGTTTCGGAATCTCGTCGAACTGCGAGAGGGCGTCGTTGATGCCACGGGCCACCTCGTCGCCGCGGGTGATGCCCCCGAAGATGTTGAAGACGACCGAGTCGACGTTGGGGTCCGAGAACACCATGTCGAGGGCGTTGGCGACGCGTTCGGCCTTCGCGCCGCCACCGATGTCGAGGAAGTTCGCCGGCTGGCCGCCGTAGTAGTCCACCAAGTCGAGCGTCGTCATCACGAGGCCCGCGCCGTTGCCGATGATGCCGACGTTGCCCGAGAGGCGAACGTAGTCGAAGCCGTACTCGCCGGCCTTGCGCTCCAGGTCATCGGTGTAGGACTCCTCTTCCATCTCGGCGAGGCCGGGGTGTCGGAAGAGTGCGTCGTCGTCGACGTTCATGACGGCGTCGGCGGCGACCACGTCGCCTTCGCTCGTCACCATCAGGGGGTTGATCTCCGTCTCGCTGGCGTCGTTGTCCTCCCAGAGGTCGTACAGCGTCTCCAGCACGCTCGACACCGCCCGAGCCACGTCGCCGGGGACGCCCGCCTCGTACACCGCCTTCCGCGCCTGGAAGGGGTGGAGACCGTACGCGGGGTCGACGTGTTCGCGCGCGATGGCCTCGGGGTTCTCGGCGGCGACTTCCTC
>Ga0207797_1003648_pt1 | contig 10109 bp, 8 predicted proteins | sample PRCRCaboRojoPR_6_FD_187275 | JGI IMG/M metagenome (GOLD analysis project Ga0207797, IMG submission 187275) | Marine sediment microbial community from Cabo Rojo, Puerto Rico - PR CR 10% Liquid 1 (SPAdes) | ecosystem: Environmental > Aquatic > Marine > Coastal > Sediment | place: Cabo Rojo, Puerto... | reverse complement strand
GAGCCTGCAGCGCCCATGTTTTCGAGGGGTGTACTCGCTTGGTAGCAGCGGGGTAGCCTGCCGGCCGAACGGACCGCCGTTGCTTTCGTTCGATGGTCGAACGAGGGATACTCTCGTGGGGAATTCGCGTCCAGCCACACTGGTGACAACGCGGAGAATCAATCGATGATTGACGGGTAATTGCAGACACTCTGGAACGGATCTCTCGATGCGGACTCGCCTCGGGTGCTGTCAGAAGTGGTGTGCCGCATAGAGAGGATGGATTCAGCGGTCGGACGCTACCCTGTGGATCAGTGATACGGTGGCCACTTGGGGGGCAAAATACGAGAACGACTCGTCAGAGCTAGTGTACACCGACTCAGAACGAGACGGGATGCGAATCGAAACTCTCTCGCGGCGTTCTCTGTGACGATAGTCGGCTTTTTGTTCGCCCTCACCGTTCTGGCCGCTCCCACCGAACGACGTGCGGAAGGGGGCAGGAACGCACGGAATCTCCGAAACTCGGTATAAGTAGGTTATACGCATAAGCTACAGAACAATGCGGTTACCGGTCTTCTATTCACAGGTATGGGACAGAGAAACCGTGCCGACGATCGTGACAGAGCTACTGAACCAGAATTCTACCTCCCCGCCGGAGTCTACTCGGCATTCGATACCAGTCGGTTCGAGCGTCTCTGGGGGACGCTATTCGACCATTACGTCGAACCTCCGAAGTAGATCGATTATGTCGAGGGACCAACACCACCCGAACCATCCCGACGTCGACCAGTCGAATCGTACCGTTCCCAGAAATCTTCGTCAAACAGGAGACGCAGACGTCGACCTCCTGATCTCTACCCGGGTTCGGAAGTCTCCGTTTTGGCACCTCTCCGTCGAGGAGGGATGTCGGCAGGCGACGGTCTACAACCACACGTACCACCCTCGCGGGTACGTCGACCCCGAAGAGGGAGGATTGGAAGCCGAGTACGAACTTCTGGTCAACGACGTAACGCTGATGGACGTCGCGGTCGAGCGCCAGATTCGCGTCGTGGGGCCCGATGCCGAGGCGTTCGTCAACTACGTCATCACGCGAGACGCGACCGACATCGAGACGATGCGTGGCAAGTACGCCATCTGCTGCAACCAGGACGGCGGTATCCTCAACGACTTCGTCCTGTTGCGACCCGACGACGACGAGTTCTGGTTCTCGATCGCCGACTCCGACCTGATGCAGTGGTTGCAAGGGGTCGCAGTCAGAACTGACTTCGAGGTCGACATCGACGAGATCGACGTCTCGCCGATGCAGGTACAGGGCCCGAAATCGATCGACGTGATGGAGTCGCTCATCGGTGCCGCGGTCGAGGACGTTCCGTACTACGGACTGCTGGAAGCGACGGTCGGCGGTGTCCCGGTGCTGGTGAGCCAGACGGGCTTCTCCGGAGAGAAAGGATTCGAGATATACGTCCGCGAGGCGACGAAGAACGCCGAAGCAGTGTGGAATCCGGTACTCGAAACGGTCAAAGCCCACGGCGGTGCCGCGACAGGAATATCCCATCAACGACGTATCGCTGCCGGAATCCTGTCGTTGGGGCAGGACATGGACCGCGAGACGTCGCCGTTCCAGGTCAATCTCGGCTATCAGGTTCCCGACGACAAGGCCGCGGACTACGTCGGCAAAACCGAACTGGAACGCCAGAAGAAAGCCATCGAGAACGGTGAGTTTCCGTTCACTCACAAACTGGTCGGCCTGAAGATGGCCGGCGAACCGATCCGGGACTACGCCCCGGACTTCTGGCTCGTCTCGGACCCGGAGACCGGCGACGAATGCGGCTACCTGACGTCGGCGTGGTGGAATCCGGATCTCGAGACCAACATTGGCTTCGGATTCGTGCCGGCGGCGAAACTGCAGGCCGCGACCGACGTCCCGCTCGACGACTCGATATACGGCGCGGACGTCGACGTGGAGTTCGAAGTACACCTCCCGGACGAGTACGCTGAGACGCCCGGCGAACCCGTATATGCCACACTGGCGGAGGTCCCGTTCAAAGAGTCAGTCAATCCCAGCGCCCGCGAACAGGCCAAAATTCACGCCAGGGCCGATATGGACGATTCGGAGTCTCAGCCATCGGAAGAATGCAAATAGATAACAAGGGCCACTGATACCAGATACGTACGCATGCCAGAGCCAGTCATCGCGTCGGTCGGCGCCTCGCCGATCGGCCGCACGGACCTCCCGGGCCGCGACCTGTTCTCGGTCGCCCTCGCGGAGGCATTCGACGAACTACCCGACCCCGCCGACATCGTCGAGGCGGTGTACGTCGGCAACCAGTCGGAGAGCTACGAACACCAGATCATGTACGGGACGCTGCTGGCCGAATGGGCCGGGCTCCGTCACGTCCCCGCAGAGCGGGTCGAGGGGTGTGCCGCCGCGGGCGCGCTCGCGTTGCGCCACGCGGTCAAGGACGTCCGCAACGGAGAGCACGAAGCCGTGCTCGCGTGCGGCGTCGAGAAGATGACGTCCGCGGGCACCAGCGGCGCGACGGACGCGCTGTCGGCGGCGTTCGACCGAGCCATCGAGCAGCGCTCCGGCATCACCGCGCCCAGCCAGTACGCACTGCTCGCCACCCGCTACCTGCACGAGACGGACGCCACGGAACGCGACCTTGCCGAAATCGCAGTGAAGAACCACGCCAACGCCGCTCGCAACCCCCGGGCGCAGTTCCCGAAGGAGATCGACGTGGCGACGGTCCTGGACTCTGACCCCATCGCCCCGCCGCTGAAGCTCTACGACTGTGCGCCGGTCGGGGACGGCGCAGCGGCCGTCCTCGTGACGACCGCCGAACTAGCGGCCGACCTCGACCGCCCGCAGGTACGCGTCGCGGGCAGCGGGGCCTCCGCGAACAACATCGCGGTCGCCGAGCGGGACATGACCGACATCGCGGGCGCTCGCATCGCCGCCGAGACAGCCTACGAGGAGGCGGGTATCGACGCCGCGGCCGTCGATATCGCCGAAGTCCACGACGCCTTCACCGTCTGCGAGGCGCTGCTCGCGGAAGCCGTCGGTTTCGCCCCCGCGGGAACGGGCTATCAGAGCTACCAGGCGCCAGCGGATCGGGCTGACGGCTGGACCGACGTGCAGTTGAGTCCGAGCGGGGGGCTGAAGGCCCGCGGCCACCCCATCGGCGCGACCGGGCTCTTGCAGGCGCTCGAAGCCTACGAACAACTCACGGGGAGCGCAGGCGACCGCGCGGTCGAGGGGGCCGAGACGGCCCTGTTGCTCAACGAAGGGGGCGTCGCGGACGCCGTCACCGTCGGCCACGTGCTCACGACGGCGGAGGCACCATGACGGACGGAGGCCTCGATGCGACCGACCCGCGGACACTTCCGGGCTTCTTCGACGCTCTCGCGGACGGCGAACTCCTGGGCGGGGTCTGTGCGGACTGTGGACAGGTACTGTTGCCGCCGCGACCGGCCTGCTACGCCTGCGGCAGCCGCGCCGTCGACGTCGAACCGCAGTCGCGCGAGGGCCGGGTCTTCTCGTACACAGAGGTCCACACGCCGCCGCCGGCGTTCGCCGCGGACGCGCCCTACACGGTCGCCGTCGTTGCGCTCGCGGACGGTGGCCGCCTCCTCGGGCGCGTAGCCGCCGACTACGCCGACGTCGACATCGGTGACTCGGTCGAACTCGCGGTGCGCGAGCCGACGGCCGCAGAACGGGAGGTCGCGCTCGACTACGAGGCCGACTGGCCGATCCACGTCTTCGAGCCGCGGTGAGGGTCGGACCGCCCCCTTCCCGGATGTCGGTGGCCTAACCGAGCAACACAACGATCCCGGTAGCGATGATTGCAGCGTAGATTTTCACCAAACGTAGCAAAGAATCTTCATTGTGGGGTTTGATACCCTAAAACCGCTATCCAACAGAACGATGACCGATATCAAGGCGGTCGTCCGAGTCGAGCATCCCGACATAGTGCTCACAGAGACAGTCACTCACGACCGAAGTTCGACAGTCAAGTCGGTGTCAGAGGCCGGAACGGACCCGACGTCGGGGAAGTTCTTCTATCACATCGAGTCGTCTGATTTCCTCCAGTTCGAGGAGGGCTTACGGAACGATAGTACCATTGGCGAATTCGAACGAGTCATCGAAACCGGAGACCGCAAGGCGATCTATAGCTTCGTGTATACAGACGAAGCGAAGATCCTCTCGCCCGTAATCTCGGCCGCGAACGGTGTCATTCTCGACATGGAGAACGACGGGAGCGCTTGGACCCTAACCGTATGGATGCCCGAGCGAACGGATCTGGCCGATCTCTGGGACTATGCACAACGGAACGACATCGATATCGATTTACTGCGCGTGAACGAATACGCTAGTATAGGTAATACGGACGCGGGGTTGACCGATAGCCAACGAGAAGCACTCCTCGTCGCGTTCGAAAGGGGGTATTTCGAAGAACCTCGGAACGTAACTCTCGGCGAGGTCGCCGCTGATCTGGACATCTCTCAACCTGCTGCCAGTGGTCTCCTTCGACGTGCAATCAAGCGGCTCATCGTGTCGTCCATGATCGATGAGAGTGAAAAGTCAGGTTGATCAACGGCTACTCGGTGCAGTGACGACGATGACTCTCCGAGGGTACGACTCGTGTCTCCATCAGCGTGACGGGGTGCGTGCCGTGACCGAGACGCGCCCTGTATCTTGCACGGGGAGTACGTGCTTGTCGATCCGGTCAGAACACCGATTTTGAGACGGTCGAATTCGGCCCCCTCACGCCTCGAAAGACGATTCGTTCGACCGTCGAACCGGAGCCTGCAGACGCCCATTCGTTTTCCGAACGGTCCATACTTTCAGGACGGCAGGGGGTCGCCGTAGTCTCCGTCATACTGCCTGGGTGCTTCGGCTCACCGGACCACTGCTCTCACCACGTCATCGATTCGAAGCCTCGCTCCCCGTCTCAGCGGCGAACGTCGCGTCGGTCTGCGCTTCGATTTCCTGGCAGAGTCGCCTGTCGAGGCTGGACCTGAGCTCCTCGAGCGACCCGGTACCACCTCCGGCACTGAATTCAGCACCGGAGTCTGTGTCTATCTCCGTGAAGTAGAGAGACGTCGTCACCGGGCGGTCGTCGTCGAACGCTGCTCGGTCGACGGCGGCCGCGTCGGGACCACAGAGGAGGCGAGACATTCGTTCGTCGTTGCATGTCCGCTCGGGCACATAACGATTCCTGATACCGTCACGCGAAAACGGTCGTCGAGCGCCCGCGCACGGACTCCGTGGGTCGACCCGCCGTCGGAACACCGCCGCGTTCGAAGCTCTCACGGGAGGCGGCTCCGACTTCGAAACGACAATACGGCGGATGTCCGAGTTCGACGTATGGCAGTCGACCTCGCGCAGGCGTACTCCGACGCGTTCGCGCCGGAGATCTTCGTCCTGTTCTGTACGCTCCTCGTCCTCGGCTACGAGCGGCGAGTGAACCAGCCGTCGTCCAGAGGCTCCGCGTCGCCCCGACCACCGTCGTCTCGGCGGGGGACGCTCGCCAGGCTCGGCGTCGTCGCCGGCGCGTGGGTGCTGGCCTTCGCAATCTACCAGTCGGCGCCGCTCGTCTTCGCCCGGACGCCCGCGTGGGGCGACGACCTGTTCGGCGGACTCGGTCTCGCGGCCGGCTTCGCGTTCGTCGCTCTCGTCTGGACGCGTCGCCGCTGGGGCCGACTCGTCCCGGAGTTCGCCGCGCTCCTGATCGCGGTCACCGTCGTCCACTCGATCGTCACGCCCCTCTGGAACGTCTCCAGTCACGTCCTCTACGCCGCGACGCCGTCGGGCTATCTCGGCGTCGTCGACAGGCGCTTTGCTCCGCTGATCGTCGTCCCGCTCGGGATGGTGGTGAGTCGCCCGCTCGTCGGGGCCCACACGTGGCTCCAGTCGGTCGCCGGACTCCTCCTCGCCGGATTCTTCGTCGCGGCGTTCGTCCGGTTTCGCTCGCGGCCCGCGTGACCGGGTTCAGAGGACGTCCTCGAGGACGCGCATCGCCTTCGACTCCAGCACGGCGTCGGTCTCCCACGTCGCCGCGACCCCCGCCGTCGCCGCGGCGAGCGACTCGACGTCGTCCCAGTGGACCTCGGGGCGGCCGTCCCGCGTCGCGAACCGCGCGGTGTAGAACCGCTCGAACGTCCGGCGCACCTCGGCGTGCGGCGGGCCCCGCGCCTGCAGGTCGGCCGTCCACGACCGCAGTCGGTCGTCGTGACCCTCGAGATAGAGCCCCGCGACGGACGCCTCCAGCGCCGCTCGCAACCGGCCCACCTCGGCCGACAGGTCGCGCTCCGAGTCGTAGTCGAGTTGCGTCGCGAGCGTGAGCGTCCACGCCAACTGCGCGATCCCGTCCCTGACGTCGGTCGGGGGCGCGGGGATCGGGATCGGCGTCGAGTAGTCCCCGTCCATCACGCGCGCGGTCTCGGTGGTCTCCGAGAAGACGGCCTTCTGGAGGTAGAACGAGACGCAGGGGTGGTTCAGCGCCGCGTAGACGAACGCGATCTCCGACGGATCGCTATCCTCGAGCGGGACGTTCACGAGTTTCTCCGTGCCGACGACCTCGCCCGCCGGATCGAGCCACGCGCGGAGCCGCGACCCGCGGAGCACCTTCAGCATGACTCGGGGGACTGCGTACGCCTCGACGGCCTCCCGGTAGTCGCTCAGGTCCACGTGCCGGACCGCTTCGAGGTGGTAGGACCGGACCCACGGATTCGCGTCCACGAACGCGTCGTCGCCCTCGTCGAGGCGCGCTTTCTCGCGGTCCGGCACGTACAGCTGCCGGGAGGTGTCCGCGGCCGACATCGCGTCGCCGAGTCGTCGGTCCCGGGCGCGGATCTGGTCGAGCACGTCGCTCTCCGCGTCGTCGATCGGGCGAAAGAGGATCGTCCCCGCATCCCGCATGAAGCGCTGGTCGACCCAGCCGAGGTGGACGGGACGGTTGCTGGTCGGACGCCGGCCGTCGCGACTTCGGTGGACCGTGGGGGTGCTCTCGCGGACGTCGCCGCCGACCGTCTGGACTATCGCGACGGTCTCGAGGTTCACGCCGGCGAAGCCGAGACCGACGTCGAAGACGTGTTTGAACGCCGTCTCCGAGAGGAGTTTCTCCCGGATCTCCGACCAGGAACTGTAGAACGCGACGCTCTTGCTCACGAGGTAGGCGACGACGCCCCGGTCGTGGACGAGATCGAGCGCCCGCTCGTAGAACCACTCGCAGGAGTCGGCCGCGCCCTGGCACTCGTAGTTTCGCTCGCTCCCCACCAGCGGTTCGGCCTCGGGGCTGACCGACGCCCCGTACGGCGGGTTGCCGACGACCACGTCGAAGCCGCCGTCGTCGAGAAGCGCCCGCGGGAACGCGAGCGGCCAGTGGACGGCGTCGAGTCCCGACGCGTCGAAGTCCCGCCCGACGTACTCGCGCTCCACGAACGCCCGCCACGCGTCGGGGTCGTCGAAGTGACGCCGCAGGCGCTCGAAGAGCCGTTCGAGGTCCGCCTCGTCGATCGAGGGGTCGTCGAGGCGGGCCTTGTACGTGTACGTGGTGAACCCGAGGTCGTCGAGCGCCGTCTCGACCGAGTCGGGGATGCCGTCGGGGACCTCCACGCTGAACGTCGTCGACGCGGAGCCGGCCTCGATGCTGCGCCGCGCCGCCGCCCCGTCGTCGACGCGGTCGGCGATGGTCGGCGCGTTCGCCTCGGGGTCGCGCTGGGCGGCCGCGTATCGCTCGTCGAGTTCCCGCTTCAGTTGCGCGTAACGGGCCTGCAGGTCGCGTCTGTCCGCGTCGCCGTCGGTCTCGACGGTCCGAGACGCCGCGACGCGCTCGCCGAACTCGCGGAGTGTCGCCACCGTCCCGCCGCGGTCCCCTCCCGCTCGCTCGCTCGCGAGCGCATCTGTCCCGGCGAATCCGATCAGACTGTTCCCGGTGCGGACGCCGACGTCGGGCAGCGTCGGAACGGGCCGCCGGTCTTCGACGGGGAGACCCGGACGCGAGTCCACCGGGGCGGCGCCGACCGTCCAGAGCCGGAGACGGAGCCGACATCTCTCGGCGGCCCCCTCGAGCACGTCGACGCCGAAGACGTTCTCGGCGACGATCTGTCGCCTGATCGCGTAGGCGTCGCGCTCCGGCACGCACATCGACCGCCACTCGAACAGGGCGTTCGCCACGGCGAGCGCGAACGCGCCGCTCCCGACGGCCGGATCACACACCGTCAGCTCTCGGAGTTTGGCGTCGACGTACGCGAGCACCGCCCGGTCGTCGCCGTGGTCGGCGTACAGCACGTCGAAGCCGTCGCGCTGGTCGGCCTCGACCCCCGCGCGCTGCTCCGCGCCCGGGCGATAGAGGTCGTCGAGTTCCGCCGGCGCGCGGCCGCGCTCGCGGTCGGCGTCGATCTTCTCGCGGAGGGCCTCCCACAGGGCGCGCCGGACCGCGAAGTCCGTGACCGCTTCGTCCGTGTAGTACGCGCCGACCTCGCCGTTGCCCGGCGCGAGCAGGTCGTCCCGAGCGTCTGCACCGAGGTCGTCGAGACGCACGTCGTCGCCGGCTTCGCTCACCGCGACGACGAACCGCTCGTAGACGTGCCCCAGCACCGCGGGCGTGAGCGCGTCGGTGGCGTCGCCGCCGTCGCCGGGGGCGAGCCGGTCGAGTCGCCAGTCGTACCGGTCGAAGTCGTCGACGAGCCCGCGCCAGTCGAACCCCGCGACCGCGGGTTGCGTCGCCTCGTCGACGCGGTCGCCCTCGACGGTGCCGAGGTCCCCCGGCCCGAACAGCCCGACGTCGAGCCCCGGGACGTGCAGCGACCGCGACGCCGTGATCGCCACCTCGCCGCTCTCGCGCCCGTTCAGCCGGTCGAACACCGCCTCGAGCGTCCCCCACACGTCCTCGCACTCGCCGACCAGCGTCTCGAACGTCCCGGTCGCGTTCCCCGGCACCGTCTCCCCGCGTTCGTCGACCGCGACGACCACGCCGCGCTCGAGGAGGAAATACAGGACGACGACCCGGTCGAGGACCCGCTGGGCGGCCAGGAGTCGCTCGCGGTCGGTCAGTTCGCCGGTGCTCCGGGGCTCGAGTGCGCGCGCGAGCGCCAGCCGGTGGCCCCCGAGGTCGCGGGCGAACCGGTCGACGACGGGCGCGGCGTCGAACAGCGCGTCGACCTCGTCGCCGACGCGGTCGAGTCTCTCGCGCTTGCGCTCTGCCGCCGCGCCGGTGTGACGGGTCGGGTCGTAGCTGAACCGGGCGCTACCGCGAGTGGTGCGAAACGCCCGCACGCGACGGCGCTCCGGGTCGAAGAACCAGACGTACTGGAGCCGCGTTCGCCGCCCGAGTCGCCGGGCGATCCGGCCGGGCAGGTCCGCCGGGAGCTCCGAGAGCCGACACTCGAAGTAGCCGAGTCGTACCGGCCCCTCGACGCTCGACAGGTACGCGACGCGGTAGCCGTCGAGCGAGGTCGCCTCCTCGCGCACGGGCTCTCCGAGGTGGCCCGCCCGTTTCAGAAACGAGTGACCGTAGCGACCGTCGGCACCGCGACTCTCGCCGGGGGTCGCGTCTATCCGCCGGGGGGAGTCGTCGGCGTCGGGCATCGGTGGGGACGACGCGCCTCGCGGCCGCGTTCGTCTGCCTCGGGTCCCGCATTCCGGGGACCGCCGAATAACTGTTTCCCCGACCCCGTCGATTCGCCCGGCGGATCCTCCGACCGGCGACTCACTCGGTCGCGAGCGACTCGACCAGCGACGGGAGGCGACTCTCGGCGACCAGTCGCGCGGCCGCCTCGTAGGGCGAGTGGCCGCCGGACTGCGCGGACGGCCGCGTCGCAGCCGCGCCCCGATACACGGCGTCGACGAACGCCTCGCGGACGGGGTCGTTCTCGAAGAGGCCGTGGAGATACGTGCCGAGGACCGACCCGCGGACCGCGCTCGCCTCGCCCAGCGGGCGCTCGACCGACTCGGCCGGCGTCGTCTCCCCCATGTGGATCTCGTAGCCGGAGGCGGTTCCGGTGGCTCCGGCGATCGGACCCGCGCCGTCGACCGCGACGGTCACCTGCTCGACGCGCTTCTCGCGGCTGAAGCGCGTCTCGACGGGGAGCAGTCCGAACCCCGCCACCTCGTCTGCGGGGCCGGT
>Ga0207797_1003647_pt1 | contig 10110 bp, 14 predicted proteins | sample PRCRCaboRojoPR_6_FD_187275 | JGI IMG/M metagenome (GOLD analysis project Ga0207797, IMG submission 187275) | Marine sediment microbial community from Cabo Rojo, Puerto Rico - PR CR 10% Liquid 1 (SPAdes) | ecosystem: Environmental > Aquatic > Marine > Coastal > Sediment | place: Cabo Rojo, Puerto... | reverse complement strand
CCGCCGGTCACGACCGGCCGGCGTCGGCCACGGTCGCGTCCCGCTCGTCGTCGGGGTCGTCGGTGTCGTTCGCGGCATCGCCGTCGGTGTCGTTCGCGGCATCGCCGTCGGCGTCCTCGTCGGCCTCCCGGCCCTCGGAGAGGTGTTCCCAGACCTCCGCACAGCCACAGCCGTCCCCGACGCCGTCGAGGTGGCTCGTGTCCACCCGCTCGCGTCCGCGGTCACGTTCGCGGTCGCGGTCGTCGGTCACTCGTCGTCGCCCTCCCAGTGGAGCTCCGGCGCGACGTCCGCCGGGGCGTGCTGTCGGGCGGATCGGTCGTCGTCGTTCACGCCGGGTCGTAGCCGGGGGATCCGCATAAGGCCGCTTTCCCCTGCAGTACGTACCGACGAACCCCGGAACCGGATCCCGTTGCCGCCGTCGGGGTCGGTCCACGGGACGGTCGGCCGCCCGCTTTCGCTCCCGGCGGGCGCTCGTTCGGGCGTTCTCGCCGTCGGCTGCCGTCACCGTGCGCGATGACACGCGGCGAGTCCGGCGGGAACCCGTGGATACAGGCCGGTGCCGCCCCTCCGTGGCGGCGTGGTCACCAGCGTCCACCAGCTCGACGACGGGGCCTGGCTGAGCGTCGACGACACCCGGGCGGTGAACGTCGGCGACCTCTGGCCGGTCGTCGGCGGGTTCTGCGGGTGCTCGACGGCGGACCTGCTCGCCGAGGGGTTCGTCGAGGTGTCGGCCGACGGCCGCTCGGTCGAGGCGCGCGTCGCCGGCCGGTGTATCGGCTGTGGCGCGAGCGGCGTCACCGACTGGCTCGAACTCGGCCGCATCGTCCACGGACGGTTCAGGCCCGTCGACACGGCGAGCGTCCATCTGCCGACCCGGAGCGGCCGCCCGCGTCCCGGTTCGGAGTAGGCGACCCGCCCGAGCGGAAACGCGGCAACGAGCTCCGGTTCCGTGAACCCCCGGCCAGCATGGACGCGACGGGCGGGGGTTTGTACGGGGCGGGCGTGTCCCCGGGTATGCCGAGCAAGGTCGAGGGCTGGAAGGACGAGCTCTACGGGGTCGAGGTCCGTGACCGTCTCTTCGAGTTCGCCGAGCGGGGGTGGGAGGCCATCCCGGAGGACGAGCGTGACACCTGGTTCGAGCGGTTCAAGTGGTGGGGGCTGTACCACCAGCGGAAGGGCCAGGAGTCCTACTTCATGATGCGGATCGGGACGCCGTTGGGCCGGATCACGCCCGAGCAGTTGCGCGTCGTCGGCGAGGTGGCGAAGGAGTACGCCGTCGGCCCCGTCGAGAACCCGGAGTTCGACGGCGCCTCCTGCGACCTGACGACCCGGCAGTCGTCCAGCTCCACTGGATACGCCTGGCGGACGTCCCCGATATCCTCGAGCGGCTGGAGGAGACGGGTCTCTCGACCATCCAGGCGTGTGGCGACTCCTGGCGGAACGTCGTCGGTTCGCCGCTCGCCGGCCGCGACGCCGAGGAACACCTCGACGTCTGGCCCGTCGTGCAGGAGCTCAACTCCGAGTTCAGGGGCAACCCCGCCTACTCGAACCTCCCGCGCAAGTGGAAGGTGTCGGTGGCAGGCGACACCCGCGGCGCGGGCCAGGGCGACATCAACGACCTCGCGTTCGAGCCCGCGGTGAAGCTCCTGGAGGGGGAACGCGTGAAGGGGTTCAACGTCCGCGTCGGCGGCGGTCTCGCCCGGAAGGAGCCCCGCTTCGCCCGCGATATCGACGTCTTCTGCCGACCCGAGGACGTGACGGCCGTCTCGGCGGGGATCTCGGCGCTGTTCCGCGACCACGGCGACCGCGAGAACCGGTTCAACGCCCGCATCAAGTTCCTCGTCGACGAGTGGGGGCCCGGGAAGCTCCGCGAGGTGCTCCAGGCGGAGTACGTCGACCACGAACTCCCCACCGCCGGCGAGGATCTCAGGGCGGGGTACGACTACAACGCCGGCCGTGCCGACGCGCCCGGTGACTACGTGGGGGTCACCGAGCAGAACGACGGCCGGTACGCCGTCGGCCTCTCGGTGCTCGTGGGGCGGATGGGCGCCGAGGACGTGCTCGACCTCGCCGACCTCGCCGAACGGTACGGCTCGGAGCTCGTGGGTATCACCCAGCGGCAGAACCTCCTCGTCGCCGACGTCGACGGGGCGGCACTCGACGAGTTCCTCGCGGAGCCGCTCCTCGAGACGTACTCCCCGGACCCACACCCGTTCATGCGGGGCTCGATCGCCTGTACCGGTACCGAGTACTGCTCGCTGTCGATCGTCGAGACGAAGAACCGGATGGTCCGCTACGCCCGGTGGCTCGCCGAGAACGTCCCGGTCCCCGAGGGCGTCGAGGACTTCCACGTCCACCTCTCTGGGTGTACGGCCTCCTGTGCCCAGCCACAGATCGCGGACGTCTCCCTGCGGGGGATGAAGACCCGCAAGGACGGCGAGCCGGTCGAGGCGTTCGACGTCGGGCTCGGCGGCGGCCTCGGAGAGAACCCACGGTTCGCCGACTGGGTGGAGATGCGGGTCGCCGCCGACGAGGTACCGGGGTACGTCCGGAACCTTCTGCGTGTCTACGAGGCCGAACGGACCGACGGCGAGTCCTTCCGCGAGTTCGTCGAGGCGAGGGCCACCGAGGAGCTGGAGGGGCTCGCGGAACCAGAGGAGACCTCCTACGAGGACCCGTACATGCACAACACGAAGCTGACGTGGTACCCCTACGCCGAGGACGACTCGATGGACGCGAGTCCAGCGCCGGCACCGGCCGACGACTAGTGCGGTAACGTTTCCTTGGTCCGGGGCGCCGGGGTGATGGGCCGGAACACTACGGAAGCCCTCGCCCTTCGAGTCCGTCAGGACCCTATTCGTCCGGTATCGTGGGCCACGCCCCTCCCCAGCCGACTGCGCTCCTCGCTCACTCCGTTCGCTCCGGTGCTCGTCCCTCGCGCGGCGTTCGCGGGCGCACGAGAGCGCCCGCAGCACGCGCCGGGTGCGACGACCACTGGCGGTCGAACCGACCTCGGCCGAGGGCCTATCGCGAACGCCCACCTCCCGAGCGGAGGACTGAAGCCGATCACCGGCGAGGGTCGCGCCACATGTACCGCGGCGTACTCGACGAGGACATCCACCCACGGGAGCTACTGCTCGACGTCGTCGGCGATCGGGTCGACCTCGGCGTCGGCATCGACGGCGACGAGGCCTCGGCGGCCGAACGGCTCGCCGGCGCGGACGTCGCGTTCGTCACCTCGCGCATCTCGATCACCCGCCGGGTCCTCGCGGCCACGGACCTCTCCGTCGTCGCCAAGATCGGGACCGGCATCGACAACGTCGACCTCGCCGCGGCCCGCGAGCACGGGGTCGCCGTCACCCACACCCCCGGGATCAACGCGCTCTCTGTCGCCGAGCACGCTCTCGGCCTGCTGCTCGCGACCCGGCGCCACGTCGTCGCCGGCCACCGGGCGCTCGCGGCGGGTCGGTGGCGCGACTCGGTCCCCCTGGGGACGCTCGTCTCCGGGACGACCGTGGGCCTCGTCGGCCTCGGGAACGTCGGGCGCCGGATCGCCTCGCTCCTCCGCGGGTTCGACGCGACGACGCTCGCCGCCGACCCCTACGTCGACCGCATCGAGGCCGAACCCGTCCACGCCGAACTGGTGGACATGGCGACCGTGCTCGACCGGTCGGACTCGGTGATCGTGGCCGCCGAACTGACCGACGAGACGCGGGGACTGATCGACGCCGAGGCGCTGGTCCGGATGGCCGACGACGCCGTCCTCGTCAACGTCGGGCGGGGGCCGATCGTCGAGCCGGCGGCGCTCGTCGACGCGCTGGGGCGGGGCGACCTCGGCGGGGCGGGGATGGACGTCCACGCGACCGAACCGCTGCCGGCCGACTCCCCGCTCCACGACTTCGAGAACGTCGTCCTGACCCCACACGTCGGCGGGTCGACCGAGGCGGCCCGCGCCGAGGGTGTACGGACGCTCGGGGCGAACGCGCTCTCGCTGCTCGACGGCGAACCGGTTCCCGACCGGTACCTCGCGGTCCCGCGGAGCGCGTAGCCCCCACGGCGCCCGAGAGACTAAATCCCCCTCCGGTGTGCGGGACGGTATGGCGTGGCACGAGGACGCGGTCGAGGCGCTACACGACGGCGGCGTCGACGTGGTGGCCTACCTGCCGGACTCGGTGGTGGCCCCCCTGATCGAGCGGGTCGAGGCGGACGACCGCTTCGAGGCGGTGCCGGTCGCCCGCGAGGAGGAGGCGGTCGGGATCCTCTCGGGGGCGTGGCTCGGGGGCCGACGCGGCGCGCTGGTCTGTCAGACCAGTGGGCTGTCGAACGCGCTCAACGCCGTCGGCTCGCTGAGCAAGCCCTGGGGGCTCCCGTTCGTCGGCATCGTCTCCCGGCGTGGTGACCTCGGCGAGCACAACCTCGCGCAGGTGTCTGCGGGGTACGGGATGCCGGGCGTGCTGGACGGGATGGGCGTCCGCAACAGCCGGATGGACGCGGGCACCGACGTCGGTCGGGTCGTCCGCCTGGCCGCCGAGACCGCCTTCTCGACGGAGGACCCGTACGTCCTGCTGGCGGACGTGACGCTGACGGGGGGCAAGCCATGACCGCCGACCAGACCGCCTGCACCGCCGCGGTGCTGGAGGAGACGCCCGACGCGGCGGTCGTCTCGAACCTCGGGACCGCCTCGTACCACCTCGCGGCGCTCGGGGACCGACCACGGAACTTCCCGCTCACCGGGGCGATGGGTTCGACCACGCCGCTGGGGCTCGGTCTCGCGCTCGCGGTCGACGACCGGGTGACGGTACTGGACGGCGACGGGTCGATGCTGATGTCGCTCGGCGCGCTCTCGACCGTCGCCCGGCTCGACCCCCCGAACCTCGTCGTCGTCGTGATGGACAACGGTGCCTACGAGACGACCGGCGGCCAGACGACCCTCTCGACGGAGGTCGACTTCGCCGCCGTGGCCCGCGACTGTGGCCTGTCCGCGTGGCACGTCGACGGCGACGGGGCGTTCCGCGAGGCGTACGCCGACGCGGTCGCGACCGACGGGACGGGCGTGATCGCCTGCGAGGTCGACCCCGGGCGACCGGAGGAGTATCCGCCGCTCGACTACGGGCACTCGTACGTCAAACACCGGTTCCGGCGGGAGTTCGTCGACTGAGCGACACGCGGGCGACGGTCGGCCGGTCGTCGACCGGCGAGGGATCGCCGGCCGCCGTCCCCGGGTCGGTCCCGGCAACCAACACCCCCAAGCCCGGCCCCGCCCTCCGATCCCCCATGCCCGACCGCATCATGACGGTGAACGCCTACACCACCCTCGACCTGCTCGACGGCCGCGCCGAGGGGCACGGCTTCGAGGAGGAGGCGTTCGCCACGCTGGACGTCACCTCCCCCCGGAAGGAGCCGGACCACGTCTCCCTCCAGCTCGAACTCGACAACACCGAACTGGAGCACCTCCCCGCCCACGCCGACAGCGTCACGCTCTCGGCCGAGCAGGCCCGGACGCTCGCGGCCGACCTCGAGGAGCACGCCGCCCGGGTCGAGGGGAACGGGGCGTGACCAGCCCTCGGGCGCGAGCCGGCGGGGCGTGCCCCCTCCCGGGGAGCTTTGTCACCCCCGGGCGTAGGCCGTACCGTGTCGACCGGTGACCCGCGCGGCTACCGCGACGACAGCCCCGTCTCCCGCGAGCGGGGGTTCTGTCCCTGCTGTGGCTACCGCACGCTCGCGCCCGACACGCCGGGCTCCTACGAGGTCTGTCCGGTCTGCTACTGGCTCGACGACCTCGTGGCGTTCTACGCCCCCGGCTACGAGAGCGAGTACAACCACCTCTCGCTCCGCCAGGCCCGCCGGAACTTCCGCGAGTTCGGTGCCAGCACGCCCGAAGCGGTCGGGCGGACCCGCGACCCGGACGAGCCCCGCGACCCGAACTGGCCGTACGACTGAACGGCGGCTCCGGGGCCCTGCGATCGGTGTCGGTGTCCGCGGGGGTCAGTCGTCGTCGGCGGCCGGGGCCTTCCGCTCGTCCCCGTCGGACTCCTCGGAGCCGTCGGCGTCGCCCTCCGCGATGACGTCGATGGGGATCCCTTTCGGCCCCTTCGACTCGCCGAAGCCGGCCGAGAGCACGCGGGTCAGCGCGTCCTCGACGCTCTCGTCCGTGACCGTGTAGTCCCCGGGTTCGACCTCGATGACGAACCCGGTGGTGATGTTCGGGGAGGTGGGGAGAAAGAGGACGTCGCGGCCGTCCTCGGTCTGCTTGCCGGTCTTGAACGCGGTCATCCGCAGGCCGTTCCAGGTCTCGAGTTTGACGGGGGTCTGGAGCTCCTCGGTCCCGGAGACGGCGGTCTCGACGGCCATCTTCGAGGCGTTGTAGACGACCCGGAGCCCGGGGAGCTGGTTCATCACCGCGTCGAGCGCCTCCTCGACGAGGTCGCCCAGCGTGGTCCGCATCAGGTAGCCGACCGAGAGGACGAGCAGCGCGAACACGACGAGCGTGATGAGCACGCGGACGACGGGCTGGTTCTCGAAGGTCCCCTGCGGGAACGGCAGCCGCGCGAGCGCCTGGTAGATGAACGCCACGATGTAGGCGGTCACCAGCAGCGGGACGAGGACGATGAGGCCGCTGGCGATGTCTCGTTTCCAGGAACTCGGGAGCATGCGTGGTCTGGTGGCCCGACGTCGGGGTCTGTCCGAGAGTTCGCTTCCCCGAAGGTGAAACTTTCGTAGTCCTCGCCGGGGGAGCCGCCCGCCTCAGAGCCGGCCGAGCAGTCCGAGCGCGACGAGCGCGAGCCAGGTCTGGAAGACGAGGGTTCCGAGCGCCGAGAGGGCGAGGAACTGCCAGTCCTCCATCTCGGCCAGCCCCGCCGGGACGGTGAGCATCCCGCGGGTGAACAGCAGCGCGTTCGAGACGGGGACGACGAGCGGCCCCCAGCGGTCGAACCAGGTATCAAAACGGTCGAGGCGGTCCTCGCCGACGCGGAACCACGGCTTCTCGAGGAGGTACTCGCGGCCGCCGCGCTTGGCGAACGTGAACAGGAGGAACTGGCCCACCGTCGCACCCCCGACGGCGACGAGGATCACCACCGCGACCTCGACGCCGGAGTCGGCGAGCAGCGCCACCCCCGCGGGGACGAGCGCCTCGCTCGGCGCGAAGTAGAGCAGCATCGCCCCCTCGAGGATCAGGACGGCGAACAGCGCGACCAGCCCGTAGCGGTCGAGCAGCGACCGGACGAGCGCCCGGTCGCCGAACAGGAACAGGCCGACGGCGACGGCGGCGGCGACGAGCGCGACGCCGACGATCAGGAGGACCCCGTAGTCGGCGAGGAACCGCCTGTAGGGCCCCCGCGCCTCGACCTCTACCATCGTGGGTCGGTCGGCCCGGACCGGACATAGGCGTTGTGGGACGCTCTCGATGCGGGGTCGGAAGGGTGTCCGACGGTTCACCCGTCGCGTGGGGGCCGGCGGAAGCTCCGCCGGACGAACGGGCCGAACACCCCCACCTCGAAAGCCCGCCCTCGTCCGGCGCCTCGCCCCTCTCGAGGCGTCCTCGATCCCTCGGCCGTCCCGGTCGGGGGCTCGCGGGGTGTGCGTCCGTGACACTCCGTCGGGCGTCCCCGTATCACACGCGTACGTCACCCACTCCACGACGGAAGCGAGAAGCCTTTGAGCGCTCCTCGTCGAGAGTGAGACATGGAGTTCGACCTCACGGAGCGGCCCCGTCGCCTGCGAGCCGACGGTGTCAGGGGGCTCGTCAGCGAGACGACGGTCCGGGCGTCGGACCTCGTCGCCCCCGTGTTCGTGGACGCGACGGCCGACGAGCGCGTCCCCATCCCGTCGATGCCGGGCCACGAGCGGGTCCCCGTCGAGGAGGCGGTCCCGCGGGTCCGGGAGGTCATGGGGACGGGCGTCGGGGCCGTGCTGCTGTTCGGCATCCCCGAGTCGAAGGACGAGGTGGGGAGCCGTGCCTGGGCGGAGGACGGCGTCGTCCAGCGGGCGACACGCCGCGTCAAGGCAGAGACCGAGGCCTACGTCGTCACGGACGTCTGCTTCTGCGAGTACACCGACCACGGCCACTGCGGGGTGCTCGCCGACGGCGCGCGCGAGACCTGGGAGCGGTTCGGCGGCGACGCCGAGGACCCGGACACCCGGCTGACCGTCGCCAACGACCCGACGCTGTCGAACCTCGCGCGGACGGCCGTCTCGCACGCGGCCGCGGGCGCGGACATGATCGCCCCCTCGAGCATGACCGACGGGATGGTCCGGGCCATCCGGTCGGGGCTCGACGAGGCCGGCTTCGAGGACGTCCCGGTGATGTCCTACGCGGCGAAGTTCCAGTCGGCGTTCTACGGCCCGTTCCGCGACGCGGCGGACGGCGCGCCCGCGTTCGGCGACCGCCGGCACTACCAGATGGACCCCGCGAACGGCCGGGCGGCGATGCGCGAGGTCCGCCTCGACGTCGACCAGGGCGCGGACGTGCTGATGGTCAAGCCCGCGCTCGCGTACCTCGACGTCGTCCGGCGGGTGCGCGATGGGTTCGACCGGCCCGTCGCGGCGTACAACGTCAGCGGGGAGTACGCGATGATCCACGCCGCGGCCCAGAAGGGGTGGCTCGACCTCGAGGCGGCCGCCTACGAGTCGCTGCTGTCGATCAAGCGTGCCGGCGCGGACCTGATCGTCACCTACTTCGCCGAGGACGTCGCCGACCGGCTCTGAGTTCCCGCCGGGCCGCGACACGGGCGCCCGCACGGAACGGCCCCGGCCGCGCGCGAGGTCGATCCGCCGACGTCCCGGTCGGTTCGCGGGGAGAGCGGTGACCGTTCGTCCGGAACGAGAACGTAATCGGTCGATTTCCTGGACGAGAGGAAGCATTATATCGTTATTACTCTACCCAAGACTGGACGAACGGTTGTTGAATTAGAGAATCAATACACGTCCGTTTCCTGTACGCTTATGTGCCGCCTGCCGTTGTATCCGAGCCGGAGAGAACGATACGAACATGGTGAAAGGAGTTCCAGAACTGGACGAAGGTGGATCGACGGTCGGGCGGACGGGACGACACGGTGGCGCGGGCGGCCCCGCGTATCGGGCCGTCGTCCTCGCCACCCCCGACCGTCTGGCCTCGACGGCGTCGAGCGTCCCCCGAAGACGGGGACGAACCGCACGGGAGATGGGCGGAGGCGGAACGACCGCGTCCGGGGCGGTCTGAACCGTGGCCGGGGCGCCCGACCGGGACGGGTCGGCACCCCGCAAGGAGGGATGGGCTCCGGACGAGCGGGTCCTCGACCTCGAGCGCGAGGGCCGGGTCGACGGCTACGTGCCGACGCTCGACTACGACGCCCTCGGGATGCAGACGGTTCTGGTCCGTCTGTGCGTCAGGGGCGACCTCGAGGCGGTCCTCGCGGACCACGGGGGGCCCGTGACCGACGCCTACGAGACCGCGGGCTCGTACGACGCGCTCCTGATCGCCCGGTTCGACGACCTCGGCGAACTCAACGGGTTCCTCGCCGGGCTCTCGACCGACGACCGGGTGACGGCCGCGACGGCCAACGTCGTGCTCCGGACGGCCCACGAGTACGAGTTCACCCGGCTACTCGACTGACCTCCGGCGGGTACGGCGGTGGGAGGGGATGGACCCGAGCGGTCCCGTCCGTCCGGACGGGTATTTTTCACGGACACCCGTCGAGAACCGTATGCGGTTGACGAACGTCCACATACTACCCGGTCGACCGTATCCGCCCGCCTGGAAGCCTCTCCCGGCGTTCCGGGCGGTCGGCGCGGCCGACCGACGCCGCCCGTCCGGCAGGAATCGCCGCGAGACCGTCGCGGACGGGCGCGTGCCGGTCCGAAACGGCCGTTCCACCGTCGCACGACCCGGAACGCCGTGGACGTACGTCCGGAATCGGACCGGACGTGTCCCGGATTACTGGACGAAGATCGACCTTATACAGCTATTATTCTGCCCTATTTCTGACGGTCGTCTACTAGGGGAGACGATTACTGGACGTTCGGAACTGCAACCTTTATGTAGGGGAGTTCCATCAGGTTCGCCCGTGATTCGGAGTACGAACATGGTGGAATACGAATCGAATATGGACGTTCGTCCGGTAGCGTCGGGGG
>Ga0207797_1003646_pt1 | contig 10112 bp, 6 predicted proteins | sample PRCRCaboRojoPR_6_FD_187275 | JGI IMG/M metagenome (GOLD analysis project Ga0207797, IMG submission 187275) | Marine sediment microbial community from Cabo Rojo, Puerto Rico - PR CR 10% Liquid 1 (SPAdes) | ecosystem: Environmental > Aquatic > Marine > Coastal > Sediment | place: Cabo Rojo, Puerto... | reverse complement strand
CCGAAGCGGGTCCGCAGGACGCGGACCGCCTCGTCGAGGATCGGTTGGATCTCCGGGCGCTCGTACGCATCCCTGGGCACGATCCCCACACCGGCACCGCTGCGCTTGAAGCCCAAGGCCTCTCGTAGCCGATAGATCACCTCGAGGAGTTCTCGATCCTCGAAGAAGCCTCGGGCGTTCTTGGCGGTACCGGCCTTCAGGTGGTTGCCGAGGTCGATGCCGATCGCATCAAGCCCCCGTGTGACCGCGCTGGTTCCGCTGCGCCCGGCGCCGACCACGACGAATGCCTGCTGCCGCTCGACCGCGGCAACGGGTGCGGCCGCGCCTGCCACGTCTTTGTCAGCGACCACCCCTCAGCCTCCCAGCGCGCTGGTGGCGGCGTGGCGCTTGGCCACACCCGGGCGTAACAGCCGGCTCCGCAGGCGCCGACCCAGTGGCACACGGCGGATCACGACGATGAAGACACGCCGCAGGCGACCCTCGGGGCACGCGATTCTGCGCACCCCGTGCCAAGAATTGCCGTTGCGGATGAAGAGCAGGCTGTAGTTGCCGACCGACTCGGAGCCCACGGCCCGATGGAAGTCCTGGAACTCGGGGGCGGAGCGGGGGCTGAAGCGCCCGCCGTCGTCCAGGATGACGGTCTCCCCACCCCACGCAGGATCCCAGTCCGCCTCGCTATTGAGGTAGAAGATATGGCTGCCCAGCTTCCATGCCGCATCGCAATGGGGCGAGACCTCGCATCCCGCCGGTGTATAGTGCCAGTTGAAGCCGACCTCGAAGGCGTCGTTGCCGATCATGCGAGCCAGGAACTCGCGGTACTCGGAGCCCCGCAGCTCATCGATAAAGCCCTGCCAGGGGGCCGGCAGCTCGAGGCCCTCGCGCCATTTGAGCTGAAAACGGTCATGGCTACGCTGACCGTGCTTGCGCGCCTTGCCGAAGGATGTCTCGAACCATTCCGCTGGCGGCAGGTTGTCACGGAGCGCCTCAAAGGCCTCATCATGGAGTAGACCCGCGGGATTGACGAACGGGTAGGGTCGCGCACTGCGAAAGGCCTGCTCGTCGAGGGCGAGCAGACGCTCGGGGTCGAGATAGCGCATCGTTTGCCGACTTCACCCACCGGATTGCACGCAATTGAGGCAAGGATGGTAACAGGCTTAGCCACCTCACAAGCGGCGGAGCAGCCGATGGACATCCGATCCGAACATCGACTCCCCCGGGGAGTCAGCTCGCAAAGGCTCTCCGTGGCAGACCCGTCAGCCCGTGCACACTGCCATGTGGTTGCAAGGGGGTAGACCGGCCCCGCCTGTGCCTCAGGCAGCTGCTTGCCCGACACCGAGAGCTGTTACGCCAGGATAGCCGAAGCGATCCAGCGCCAGCCCCGTCATCTGCATCAGGCGCTTGTTCGACCCCGCATAGCGTGCGTCGATATCGGCCACAACCTCCTCTCCAAGCAGGGATCGGGCATCGAGCGCCCGGCCGGCAAGCGGTGTCCGATTAAGGGACGCCATGAGGCGCTTGAACGCCTTGTGCGAGCGGAAGAGGTCGAGGAAGCAGCGCTTGTCTGCCACGTTGGCTGCCGTTAGGCGGTTGAGCCAGCGCGCAAGCTGAAGCACGCGGCTCCCGTAGGCGACATTCTCGGCCGCGAGCTGGGGCCGATCGGGATCCACTGCGAGCCCTAGGCGATCGACGAAGCCGGACAGGAAGCCGCGCGGATCCTCGCGGAAGGCCTCGTAGGTAAAGACGTGCACACGGCTTGCCCCGAACAGGTCACGGTAGTGCTCCACGAGGGCGTCATAGGCGAAATGCTCGAAGCTAAAGAGCGGGATCTTGTAGGGGCTCGCAAAGGCACCGCCACGCCATCGGGCCGGATACAGGTAGCGCGCGGGGCGGTGCGTACCGCCGACACGCACATACTGCTTGTAGATGCTGGCAATCATCTCGAGCTGGTGACGGACGAGGACCACGATCTCGGCCTCGGGCAGGGTATCCCTTAGGCGCTCCGCCACCAGCTTCGATAGGCAGCCGTTGTGGCCCCCGGAGTCCGGATGCCCGCTGAGCTCCTCATGACAGAGCAGGAGCCGGCCACCCGCGTCACCGGCCGCCGCGTTCAGCTGCCGGCGCGCGTCCTGCGGATCAAAATGCAGGGCATGAGGGGTCAGCAGCGCCTCAGCGATTGCTGGCCGCGGCAGGCAGGCAGCCCCGTCCACCCGAGGATAGACCTGTTTCTGGAACCACGTGCTAGCGGTCTTGTGATACCCGATGTGCACGAGGGGGCGGCCTGGCGCACTGTTAGTCCTGTGATTCATAAGCCCTCTCTCGCGGCACGGCAGGTCGCTTGACGTCAGGGTCATGGCGCAGTGTCGTCCGCGGCCGCGTCCGGGACGGATGACGCGGACAGCCCATCCGTGCCAGCGTCATCTAGGGCCGCGCCCGCCGCCACCCCCAGGAGCACCTCGGCGTAGGCTGCGGCTGCCCTCTCGACGTCGAAGACCGCAGCACGGGCCTCGAGCTCGCTACGGGGCAGCGGCGCGTCGAGGGTACGGGCCATGGCGCCTGCAAGGCTGGCATCATCGCCGATGGGTACGAGCGGCCCGTAGCGGCCGTCATCGAGGATCTCCCGAGCGCCGCTCTCGCAGTCCGTGCTGACCACGGGGCAGCCACAGGCGAGCGCCTCGATCAGGGCGTTGCACATGCCCTCCGAGATCGAGGACAGCACGAACAAATCCGCGCGCGCCACATGGGCAAAAGGGTTCGTATAGAAGCCCGCCAGATCGACGCTATCGGCGATGGCGAGCTCGCGAGCGAGGGCTTCCAGCGCCTGCTGCTCACCGCCATCCTTGCCGAAGATGATGAGCCGGGCTGGCCGTCGGGCGCGCAGGCGGGCGAAGGCCCGCAACAGGGTCCTGTGGTCCTTCTTCGACACCGTACGGCCCACGTTGACGACCACGGGGGGGCCGCCGTCATCGAACCAGGGATGCGTGGGCGCCTCCCGGGCAGCCGCCTTCACCACCGGCAGATCGACGCCGTTGGGGACCGACCGGATGCTCTCCCGAGGGACCTCGGTCGCCCGGAGCAGATTGTCGGCAACGCCGTCAGAGACCGCGATCACCGCCTGGGCCTCGGGGTACAGGGCGCGCACCTGTGCATCCCGCGGGCGAGGCGCGACCTGCCCGTACTCTGGATCTCCGGGGACATGCAGGGTATTGCTCTGACGGACGACCACCGGCGTCCTGCCGCGGCTGATGCGCCGAGCCAGCAGGGCGGTGATCGCCGGCGGTATGGAGGCAGCCAGCAAGACATCGGGGCGACGGGTCCGCAAATACCCGGCAAGCGGCAGGACCGAGAGGTAGGTTCGCCGCTTGCTCCTTAGACGCCTGCCTTCTCGGCCCATCCACCAGCGGCCGAGATCGATCAGCCGGACGCCCGCGGGCAGTGCCTCGCGCATCCACGGCGCTGAGGACGGCGTCAGGAGGTCCACCCTGTGCCCGTCTGCCAGGAGACGGCGCGCAAGGGCCAGCAGCAGCCGCTCTCGACCACGCAGCCCGATCGGGCTGAAGAAGATCGCCAGGTGCCGCGGCCTGAAACGGTCATCCATCGCGCAACACCTGCTCACACTGGGAACGATGCAAGGCGCCTCGCCAACAGCTAGGCCCGCCATGCTGGCGGAAGGCTCGGTCCCAGCGCCGCGGACGGATGCTCATCGGGGCATGCCGAGGCTACTGCTTCGCCGACGCCAACACACGACGCTCTTCCACAGTAGCCCGAACGCGTGCCACCGCCCGCTCCAGGTCGTTCGCCAGCGGAATCACGCGTGCCTGATCGACCGGGTCCTCCCCGAGCCGCGCGACGAGGCCGCGTGCCAGGAGCTCCCCATGGAGGAGCGACAGGTCGCGTGTAGAGGTAACCAGACCCTGCTCTACCAGCCAGTCGTAGAGACGCCCACCCCTGCCCTGCTGCCTGGGCGTCCCCCGGTAGCTGGCCCGAGCGGTCTTGCCAGCGAGGATCCCGCGCAGCCCACGCACGAGGCGCAGCCGCAGGTCCGGCCACTCCGGCGGCTCGAACAGCGCAACAGGCCGGCCAGTCGCACACGCCTCCGCCAGCATGGATGCGCTGTCGCCGGTGACCACGAAGGCATCGGCCATACCCAGATAGGCGGGATAAGGATTGTCGCCGTGCCCCATCCCGGCGTGATGGGCATGGTGAGGCACCTCCAGGGCCTGCAGCAACGCCTGCGCCGCGGTCTTCGAGCAGCGGGCCCCGAAGGCGAGCAGCAGTGAGCCTCCTGATTGCCGGGCTAGATCATTCAGCTGCCGGCCCAATCTCGCGGCGGTAGCCTCATCGAGACGATAGGGACGGGCGTCGCCACCGATCAGGCCCGCGATCCGCGGCGCAGGCAGGCCCTTCAGGGCATCCCGCCATCGTTCCTCCGCCTGCTGGACCCGGTGTGCCCGTGTACGATTGAGCGGCAGGACATTATGGAGGACGTTCTCCCGGGCCGGCAGTCCATACTGTGGCGTGGTGATCACCAGGTCGAAGGCCGATAGCGGCGCCCATGGCCGGTTGAGGTGGATCAGCTGACTACGGCCGCCGGAACGGCGCTTGATCCATCGGGCCACAGGCGCACTGCGGCGGCCTGCCGCCAGCACCACGTCGGGCCACGGCGGCTCGAGCGCATCGGATCCGTGGCGGGCGAGCCCGAGCACCTGCTCGCCGGCCAGCCAGTTGGGCATCGCAGCAAGGCCGTTGAAGGTCAGCCGTTTCTCCTCGAACGGCCACCCCAGGGCCTCCGCTAGACAGCGCAGCTGGGCATTGTCACCCATGCGCTCGCCATACAGAACCCAGACCCGGGGCGTAGCGGCGTTGCCCGCTGGCCCGGATGCTAACCGAGACTCGACCGCCTCCGCCTCGGTTCCTTCTGCCCCCGAACGCGTCTCTAGGCGCCACGCGACCCCGGGATGCCGCGCGGCTACCCGGCGCACCTGATGGCGCCACCAGGCGGCTGGCCGTGCCCTGCCCTGCTCCAGGCCCTCGGCATCGCTACGGCCACAGACCACCTGCAGGCACAGCAGCTGCTCGCTGGCCTCGAAGAGCGTGTCCAGCAGCCAGGGCATATCGGTTACCGGCAGACGATCGAGGGTACCCTCGGGGACTAGAACGGCCGGCGCACCCGGCCCCGTGCGCCCCAGATGCAAAGGCTCGAGGCGCAAGGCACCCTGCGTCCGGTCCTCTGACAGACCAAGCGCCGCTGCACGCTCGATCCCGAATGCCTGCAGGACCGGGGTCAGCGACGCGAGCGAGGCTATCGCACTGGCCTCCGCGAACCGTGGCCAGTCATGGCGAAAGAGCTCGCTCGGGCACTCGCGCGTAAAGACCTCATAGCCCTGTTGATCTGCCTCGCGTTCGAGCCGCAGCCAGATCTCCCCCAGGGGGTGGTGGTGATAGGAATACTGCTCGGGCGTGGGATGCCAGGGCTGCAGGTGCAGTGCCGTATAGTGCAGCAGCCTGGACTCGCCCTCGCGATATTCCATGTCCCTGGCATTCCAGCCGCTCTCCAGCGGGCCCCATAGCCCCGGCTCATCGGCGGCCTCGCCAACCAGGCGCTTCTTGGGCAGGTCGGTAGCGCGTCGCCAGTTCCAGTGGTGGGCCATGCGCTGACAGTCGATCAGCATGACCGATGTGTCCATGGCGGAGACGGAGCGGTAGCCATGCCCGTCCATGTCCATGTCAAACAGCGACGCCGGATCCACTGCGTAGATCTGGTCTACGTCGTTATAGATGGCCCGGCCCTGAAACCCGGCAAACTCCGGTATGGCGAACCGATAGTTGGTAAACCCGGTCCGCCAGTCCCGGCGGTCAAACCCGCGCAGGCTGCTCATGCGATAGATGCGGTATTCCCGGTCCGGATCACGGGCCTTCTCGATCGAGAAGAAGAAGACCCTCTCGGCCCGGATCTGCTCGGGCTGAGTCCCGAGAAAGATGCGGACCGGGGTCCTGGCAGCAGCGAGCTCGGGATTGCGCGGCTTGAGGACGACGCACTCCGGCTCCTCTCGGATCCCGAAGTCAGGATCCTGGTTTCGCGTCCTGGTGAGCTGTAGTCGGGAGAGAGTCGGCCTTGCTACTGCCATTCGCCCTTACCCTGTTTGACCTCTTCCCTACAAGATCCCCACCGAGGCCGGGCAAGGCTCCGGCTTCGCTCGCTGGGACACGACGCGTCGGGGCCGGCTCGCACCCTGGCTTGTGCCCGCACGGCAGGGCGCACCGGAAGCCGCTCGCACGACCGGCTTGATGGCGCACAAGCGGTGGCTGGGTCGCTGGGCTGATCACCCAACTGTATCCACCCGTGTATGGTCGCGCTACGCTGCACTAGAAAATGTCTCAGTATAGGTTACCCTAGAAGTCGTGCCCACCCCTTCGCCCGGGCGAGGCAGGTCGTCACAAGGAGCCGTAGGGCGGCTCGCGGCCAAGGGAGCATGACCCACGTAACCGCGAAGCGATCCCTTGGGACCGGGGTGTTCGCCGCATGACGATTGCAGGATCATGAGCGCATCAGGGACCCGGGTTGCACACAGTCCATGGGCGGCTCTCGCCACGGTCCCGGATGGCAGCAGCCGCGTCTTCCTGAGCGCCAACGTGGCGCAGAGGCTAGCCGAGCTGGAGTCGGATTGCTGCCAAGCGCCATCGGGAACCACCCTCGTGACCAGGACATGGCATCGCCTGCCAGCGCCAGGGGCGATGCTAGACGACATCGTGGCCACCATGGCCGAGGTGGCCGGTGCCGTGTGGCCAAACTGGTGGGGCCTCGATCTCGCCTCGCATGGGACCAGACCGGCCGCAGAGCAGGGGCTGCGTGCAGACCTGGAGGACCGGGCCCGGGAACAGCCGGCAATCTCCGTGAGCTGGGCCATGGCCGCCGCCCGCCTTGCGGCTGCCGGGCACCTGCCCCTACCTTCTGCCCATCCAGCCGCAACGCAGCTCAAGCAGCTCGCGCTGGCGATCAGCCCTGAACGGCTGCTGCTGCTTCTGGCTACGACCGACAATGACGCGAGCGAGCCGAGACTGCTTGCCCTGGCCAGCGGTGTCGAGTGGGTCGTGCGCAACAGCTCCGCTGCAGTGGCAGTGCTGCTCCCGGGCGGCCTTGCTGAGGCCCGTGCCCTGGACCCCATCCGCTACCAAGCCATACGGATGGATCCACCGCACACGGGCTCTCAGCCGTCCACGCCGGCCAGCTCTGCAGAGGACAGACTGCGTATCTGGCCCGTGCTGGGTCGGCCCCATCCCTTCAGCCCCGGAGAGCAGGCGCTCGCCCGGGCGCTCGGGGAAGACCCCGAGCTCGCAGACCTGTTCGAGTTCAACCAGCCCCTGACAACCCAATCGGGCAGCCATTACGTGGTCGACCTGCTGTGGCGTTTCGGCAGGCTGGTCGTGGAGGTGGATGGCTACCACTTCCACACCACGCCCGACGCCTTCGCGCAAGACCGCGAGCGGGACTTCGAGCTCCTGATCAGCCGCTACCGGGTCGTGCGCCTGACCCACGATGAGGTCCTGACAACCCCGGAGAGGGCCCTCGCCAAGCTTCGGGGTGCGGTACGCTTGTGTCGCACTCAAACCATGGAATGACTTTCATGAGCCCGCAGCCGTCGCCTATACAGGTCCTGTTTCTGTGGAGCCTCCTGGCCCGTGGTGGCGAGGCCTGGCTGAGCGATCTCAAGCCGAGACTGGAGCCCGCCTCCAGACGCAAGCAGCTGGCCCAGGCCGGGCTCACCGAGGAGGAGAGCCGCCGGCACCCGACCAGCGGCCGGCCCCAGAAGCTCATCCGCTTAACCGACGCGGGCTGGGCGTGGGCCCAGGCCAACCTCGACGCCGAGGTCTCGACCCGCTCCACGGCTGGCGCAGCGATCCTGCGGTCCTTCTTGAGCCGCTTGAAGCCCTATCTGGAGCGCAACGAGATCCCGCTCGTGGAGGTCCTCTGTCCGGAGGTGGCGACCCCTCAGCTGGCCGACCGCATCCGCAATGCCTACCTGGAGCATGCGGGCGGGCGCTGGAACACACGTGTGCGACTGCACCGGCTACGCTCGAACCTTGCCGATGTGCCCCGTGAGACGCTGGATCGGGCCCTGCTGGAGCTGGAGCGCAGCGGCCGGCTGGTCCTGTACCCGCTCGAGGACCCACGAGAGATCGAGACCCGGGACGAGCAGGCGGCGATCGAGATCGGGGGCGCACCGAGTCACGTGGTCTACATGGAGGGATGAGTGTCAAAGGAGCTAGAGGCGCTCGCAGGTGTCGATTTCGACTGGACGCTGCATCTGGAAGGCGTGTGGGACACGCCTCGGTACCACGTAGAAGGCCTGCATCAAGGCGTGCGACGGGAGCTCATCGATGAGCTCGAGCGGCGCACCGACGACAACGCCAGCCCCACCTCCCCCCTGGGTCGCGTCCTAGTAGGCCCACCGGGCGCAGGCAAGACCCATCTCCTGAGCACCCTGCGCCGCGATACGTGGTCCGTTGGGGGCTGGTTCATCCTGGTGGACATGACCGATGTCCACGACTTCTGGGAGACCACGGCCCTTGGATTTGTGGGCTCGCTGCAGCAGCCCCTGCCAGACGGTCGGCCGCAGTACCAGGCGGCGTTGGAGGCCCTGTTCAGACGGATCCAGCAACAGGGCGACGGCCGCCGGACGTTGCGCACCCTCTCACGGGTGGACAAGACCCACCTGGCCCGCTTCGTCACCTCTGCCGTCGCCCATGCCGAGCCTCGACTACGGCGGGAGGTGCAGGGTCATCAAGACGTCATCCGGGCCCTGATCCTGCTCCACTCCCGCGACGCAGTCATCTCCGACCATGGCTACAGCTGGCTGCAGGGGCTGGCCCTCGATCCGGATACCGCCAACCGCCTGGGCTTCCGGGCGTCGCAGCGTCGGCCCATGCAGATCGTCCGCGGGCTCTCCTGGCTCCTCAGCCTGGCCGGGCCTACGCTCCTGTCCCTGGACCAGCTGGATGCCATCGTCAGTGAGCACCACCTGGCCTCTGGCGAGGGGGCGGAGCCGCGGGACGACGAGCAACGCGCTGCCCTGGCGATCATTGAAGGTCTGAGCGGCGGGCTCATGGCGTTGCGGGAGGTCACTCACCGGACCCTCATCGTCGTCTCCTGCCTCGAGAGCACCTGGCACATCCTGGAGCGGCGATCACTCAAGAGCAGCACGGACCGCTACAAGGGGCCGAGAACGCTGCGCCGCATCGGCGATGCCGAGATGGCTCGCGAGCTCGTCGAACGCCGTCTCGCCCCAGCCTATGAGGCGGTCGGCTTCCAACCACCGTATCCCAGCTGGCCGTTTCGTCCAGAGGCCTTCGAGTCTGCAGTGAGCCATTTTCCTCGGCAGATACTCAGGCTCTGCGATGAGCACCGCGAGCGCTGCCTTGCCGAGGGTCAGGTCAGTGAGCTGGCGAGCTTCGATGAGAAGGTCGCCGCGCCCCAGCCGGTGACCAGCGACTATGCCGCGCTCGATGCTCGCCTCGAGCAGCTTCGCCAGCAGGCGCCGGTCCAGAGACTACTGGCCGAGGAGGCGGAGGATCGGGAGCTCTGTGCCCTGCTCCAGTCCGCTGCTCGCTGTCTGGCACAGGAGATCGACGTAGGGAGCAATGTGGATGCGGTCGTCGACGAGGACTTTGCCGGCGGACGGAGCTATCGCTCCCTGCATGCCCGCCTTCGGCTCATCGACCGCAGCGAGAACGATCGCGAGCGTCACTATGCGTTCCGCGCCCTGCAGCGTCACCACGCCATCGCCTACCTGAACCGCCTCAAGGCGGCCATGACCGGGGCCGGCATCGATCGCAAGCTGGGCTTCCGGCACCTGGTGATCGTGCGCCGGGGCCCATTGCCTAGCGGCCCCAAGAGCCAGGCACTGACCCAAACGTTTGCGCAGGCCGGAGGCGTCTTCGTAAGCCCTGCTGACGATGAGCTGCGTACCCTGTGGGCCCTGCACCAGCTCGAGCAGGAGATGCCGGACGGCCTGCGTGCCTGGCTGCGTGCACACCAGCCGGCCTGCCGTACAGCGATCATGCAGGCCACAGGCCTTTGCGGCGCCAAGACCGCGGCCGCGGTCCGCCAAGGGTCC
>Ga0207797_1003645_pt1 | contig 10112 bp, 7 predicted proteins | sample PRCRCaboRojoPR_6_FD_187275 | JGI IMG/M metagenome (GOLD analysis project Ga0207797, IMG submission 187275) | Marine sediment microbial community from Cabo Rojo, Puerto Rico - PR CR 10% Liquid 1 (SPAdes) | ecosystem: Environmental > Aquatic > Marine > Coastal > Sediment | place: Cabo Rojo, Puerto... | reverse complement strand
CAGCGCCGGGATCACCCGGCTGTTCTGCCCATCCACGTAACGGAAGACGAGAATGGCGCCGAGCGTCACGACAGCCCCGACCGAAAGATCGATCCCCGCGTTTCCGCTGATGATGACCAGCGTCTGCCCCGCGGCGATGATGCCCAGGAAGGCGGCCAGGCGCACGATGTTGATGGCCTGGTTGTAGCTCACGAAGCCGGGCCGTAGGATGCCGCCCAGGAGGAAGAGGGCGACGGCCAGGAGGAGCGCCGCCAGCGGCGGGCTGATCTCCAATGATCTCAGGGACTTGATGATGTCCTTCATGTGCCCTCCCTCTGCCCGCGAATGAGCCTGATCAGGCCCGGGCCCGCCAGCGCGCCGACGACGATCAACGCGTCAACCAGTGTCTCCCACCAGGTGGGTACCTGCGCAAAGGAGATGATGTTCCTGATGGTCCCCAGCACGACGACGCCCATCAGCGTCCCGATGACGCCGCCCTGGCCGCCGCTGAGCCGCGTCCCGCCCAGGACGACGGCCACGATGGACGATAGGGTCATCTGCTCGCCGATGCGCGGATCGCCGGTGCCCGTGTTAAGCGTAAGCGTCAGCGCGGACAAAGACGCCATCAGCCCGGCGGCCACGTAGGTGCTGAGCCGCATCAGGCTGACGGGCACACCCGTCGCGTAAGCCGACTCGGGCTCCCCCCCGACGGAGAAGAGGAAGCGCGCGAACCGCGTCCGACGGACAACGACCCAGACCGCGCCGATGAGGACGGCGATCCAAAGCGCCAGGGGAATGCCCAGAGGTGTGGAGCGGTAGAAGCTCGTCATGCCGCTGGGCAGGAGCCCTCCCGGGCGCGGCAGGATGTACAGGGCCGCCCCGGCGAAGATGAAGCTGGTGGCATAGGTGGTTACGATGGGCTGGAGCCGGAGGAAGGCCACGCAGACGCCGTTGAAGGCCCCCGCCGCCATGCCGGCCCCCAGGGCGGCCAGCAGCCCCACCACGATGTCGGAGCTCGTCGACTCCCGGGTGATGAGCGTCACGAGGATGGCATTGACCATGGAGACCATGGCGCCGACGGAGAGATCGATGCCGCCCGCAATGACGACGATGGCCTGCCCCGCCGCCAGGAACATCGTGGGCAGGAAGATGCGCATGTTGCCGCTGAGGACGCGCTGAGAGAAAAGATTGGGCTGGAAGTAGAGATTGACGCCCAGCGCGACGACCAGCAGCAGAAGCGCGAAGAGGTACGGATGTCTGAGCGCAAGCCGTTTGAGTCGGATGTCGTTCATACGTCGTTCCCTTGACTGGACCCCAGGCTGGCCTTGACCAGCTCAGCGTGTGTCAGCGTCTCCCCGGACAGCTCGGCCGTGATCTGCCCATCCTGGAGCACGAGCACGCGGTCGCAGAGGCCGAGGAGCTCCTGGTCGTCCGTGCTGTAGAGGACGATGGCCGTACCCTCCTGCCGGAGCTCGTTGAGGAGATTGTAGAACTCCTGCTTCGTCCCCACGTCGACGCCCTTCGTTGGGTCGTTCAGCAGGAGGAGATTGGGATCCCGGAGGAGCCACTTACCCAGCACGACCTTCTGGGCGTTGCCGCCACTGAGGCTTCTCACGGGTGCGGACAAGCCGGCCATGACCAGGTTGAGGGTGTCCGCGACGCGGTTCGCATCCTCACGAGCTTTCTCCACGTTGAGAGGGAACCCATACTTCATCCAAGACGGGAGTTGGAGGTTCTCCAGGATGGAGCGTCTCATCAACAGACCCTCCGCCGCGCGGTCGCCGGGGACGAGGGCCAGGCGGTGCCGCATGGCCTGGCGAGGGTGGGTGAAGTGCACCTCCTGGCCGGCCAGCGTCATCCGTCCGCAGAAGGGGATCACGCCGAAGGCGGCCAGCAAGAGATCCGACTGTCCCTGGCCCTGGAGACCGCCAATGCCGAGCAACTCGCCGTCGCGGACCTCCAGATCCACGCCCTTGAGAACGCGGGTCTCCAGGTTCTCGACCTTCAGCCGGGTGCGTGCCTCGGAGAGTTTCTTCGGGGCCTCCTCAACGCGGGGGACGGCTTGCGTGGCGCCTACCATCATCTCGACCAGCTCGTCCTCGTCGGTCTCCTCGATGGGGCTGGTGCCCACGGTCTCGCCGTTGCGCAGCACCGACACGCAATCGGCGATGCGCATGATCTCCTCCATGCGGTGGGAGACGAAGATGATGGCCTTGCCGGCCTCCTTCCAGTCCGCGATGAGGTTGAAGAGCCGATCGACCTGCTGTGCGTCCAGGCTGGCCGTCGCCTCGTCCAGGATCATCAGCCGGGGGTTGAGGCTGAGGGCCTTGAGGATCTCCACGATCTGGCGCTCATCGGGGGAGAGCGTGGATACCGGCACGCCCGGCTCGAGCTTACCGCTGTAGGTGCCGGAGAAGAGATCCAACAGCTCACGGGTCTCCTCCTGCACGCGCTTTGAGTCAACGAGCACGCCGCCGGTCAGGGGCTCGTGGGTCAACCAGATGTTTTCGGCAACCGTCATATCCGGGATGAGACTCAACTCCTGATAGACAGCCGCAATTCCCTGGTCCTTAGCAACCTGGGGGGAGGGAAACGTCATCCGCTCTCCATCGAGCGAGAGGCGGCCGCGATCCGGCTCCACGACGCCGGTAATGATCTTGCAGAGGGTGGACTTCCCGCTGCCGTTCGCTCCAATCAGCGCCATGACCTGGCCGGACTCCACGTCCAGGTGAGCGTCGGACAGCGCCACGACGCCGCCGTAGTGCTTCTCCATCTGCTGGGCGGAAAGCGAAACGCTCGTGTTCTCCATGGTGTCTGCTACCTTCGTGTGAGGGGTAGGTCCGTAGGAGCGCCGGCAGCGGCGCTCCTACGGTACGATCTGCGTCTACTGCATGAAGGCGTGGGCGTCTTCCTGGCTGATCCAGCCGTCGAGGGTGTAGGATGCCGGTGCGTCCTCGTACATCTCGTACACCTCCTGGAAGTTGTCCTCAGTCACCACGCCCGGGATGGGCAGGTAGAGGGTATTGCCGAACTCACCCTCCAACTGGGCCTCGTCTACCTGGGAGCCCGTCAGGAGCTCCATGGCGACGCGGAGGCCGCTAACGCCCTGCCCCGGCGGGTTGACCACGCCGATGCTGGTGAAGTCGGGCCGCTCCTGCTTGACCTCGTTCCAGAGCTGGAGGAATCCGGCCCGGGCCTCGCCCGTGCTGGTGGGCCAGGTGTCGGGATCGGCAGTGCGGATGGCGCGCAGGGCGCCCTCTGCCATGCCGTCCTGGGTCCAGAGGCCGTCGATGTTCGGCAGGGAAGCGAGGAAGTCGGACATGACCTGCTGCCCCGTGGCCTGGTCCCAGTTGCCGGTGTCGCGCCCGACGACCTCGATGTCGGGATATTCGCCGAAGACCTCCTCGACGCCCTCCATGCGCGCCTCGTTGGCCGGGTGGCCCACGACGCCCTCGATGAGGACGACGTCACCGGAGCCGCCCAACTGATCGACCAGCCAGCGGGCGCTGATCTTCGCCCACTCCTTCTGGTTGGTGACCACGTTGAGGGCCGCCTCGGCGCTGACCTCCTGGTCCACCGCGATGACGACAACGCCGGCATCCGCCGCCTCCTGCATCACCGCGTTAAGGGCGTTCTGGTCGTTGGGATTGACGATGATGGCGTCGGCGCCCTGGTTGATCAGGTTCTGTATCTGCTGGATCTGACCCTGGACGTCGACGTCGGCGCTCTCGATGATCAGCTCATTGGTGAGGCCGAGCTCCATATAGGCCTCGTTGGCGTCCTGCAGGTCCTGCACCATCTGCGTACGCCACTCACTGCCCACGAAGCCGTTGGAGACGCCGATGGTGAACGGCGCGCCCTCCACCTCGTCGGCGGCCGGAAGGACCGCGCTGATCTCCTCCGGCGTGTCCTGCTCCGGCGGTGTGAAGGATGCCTCGACGGTCGGGGTCTCAGGCGCAGCGGCCTCTTCCTCGCCCGTGTACGGCAGATCCTCCATCAAGTCCTCCGCCATGATCTCCCCTTCCATCAACTGCACGGCCTGCTCCTGGGTGATCCAGCCGTCCAGCGTGTAGGAAGCGGGGCGATCCTCGTACTCCTGATAGACCTCTTCGAAGTTTTCCTCCGTCACCACGCCCGGGATGGGCAGGTAGATGGAGTTGCCGAAATCACCGCGCAGCGCTGCGTCGGCGATTTCGCGGCCCTGGAGCATCTCGATGGCAACGCGCATGCCGCTCACGCCCTGCCCCGGCGGGTTGATCACGCCGATGCTCGTGAAGTCCGGGCGCTCCTGCTTGACCTCGTTCCAGAGCTGGAGATAGCCCGCGCGGGCCTCGCCCACCATGACGGGCCACTCGTCGGGGTCTGCCGTGCGGACGGCGCGCAGAGCACCCTCGGCCATGCCATCCTGGGTCCAGACACCGTCGATGTTCGGCAGGGAGGCCAGGAAGTCGGACATCACCTGCTGTCCGGTGGCCTGGTCCCAGTTGCCGGTGTCACGGCCCACGACCTCGACGTCGGGATATTCGGCCAGGACCTCCTCGACGCCGGCCATGCGGGCCTCGTTCGCCGGGTGGCCCACGACGCCCTCGATGAGGACGACGTCGCCGGAGCCGTTGAGCTGATCCATCAGCCAGCGAGCGCTGATCATGGCCCACTGCTTCTGGTTGGTGACGACGTTGATGGCGGCCTCGGAGCTCACCTCCTGATCGATGGAGATGACGATGATGCCAGCGTCGACAGCCTCCTGGATGACCGAGTTGAGCGCGTTCTGGTCGTTGGGGTTGATGATGATGGCGTCCGCGCCCTGGTTCATCAGGTTCTGAATCTGCTGGATCTGTCCCTGGACGTCGACGTCGGCGCTCTCGATGATCAGCTCAGTGGTCAACCCCTGGTCCATATACTCCTGGTTGACCTCTTGCATGTTCTGGACCATCTGGGTGCGCCACTCACTGCCCACGAACCCGTTGGAGACGCCGATGGTGAAAGGCTCCTCCTCCGCGGCCGGCTCTTCTTCCTCTTCCTCCGTCGCCGGCGGTTCTGTAGGTTCTTCTTCCTCCTCGACTGCGGTCGGTTCCTCCGGCATGGGAGTCTCCTGGGGCCCGCAGCCCACGAGTGCTGTGCCCACCATGGCAATGGCGACCAGCACCAGTAGCGCTCTAAACAGCTTCTTGGACGTAGTCATGTCTTTCTCCTCCGTACTGCTGTCACTAAGTCGATGTCGCGAGTGCGTTGTTGCCAATCCGTTTTCACGTGTGTGTTCTTCTGATTGTCCTAGCCCGCCCTGCGGGCCCCGTCCTGAGGCGCCCGAGGGGCGTTCGTTGGTCAGACTACCTTATGCGCCCGTTCGAGCCCGCGGCCTCCGGTCCTGCACCGCGCCGGTGACGCCTAGTCGAGCCCCAAGCGGCGCTTGCATTCGTCCAGGATCTTCACCGTGCGCGAGGCCCCGACGCGGGTCACGCCGATGTCGCGGACCACCAGCAGACGGTCCATCGAGCGCACGCCTCCCGCTGCCTTGACCTGCACGTCCGGCGGCGCATGCTGACGCATCAGCTTGAGATCGTGATCCGTCGCGCCGCCGCTGCCGTAGCCGGTCGAGGTCTTGACCCAGTCGGCGCCGACCTCGCCGCAGATCTCACAAAGGCGAATCTTGTGGTGGTCTTCGAGGTAGCAGTTTTCGAAGATCACCTTCACCTTCTGATCGTAGTCGTGGGCCAGGTCGACCACGGCCTGGATCTCGTCCCGGACGTAGTCCCAATCCTCGCTCAGGACGCGGCTGATGTTCACCACCGTATCCAGCTCCTGCCCGCCGTCGAGCAGGGCCTGGCGCGCCTCCGCCACCTTGGTCGATGTGGCGTGGCCGCCGTGTGGGAAGCCGATGGTCGTGCTCGCCTTCACGGTGCTGTCCGCCAGCACCTCGGCCGCGCGCTTCAGATAGTAGGGCATGATGCAGGCGCTGGCCACGTCATAGTCGAGCGCGATCTGCAGGCCCTCCTCCAGCTCCTCCACGCTGAGCGTGGGATTGAGGAGGGAATGATCGATCATCTTGGCTATCTCTTTGTATGTGTAGTCCACTAACCGTCCCCCTTTCCGCTGCTGCTGTGTCTGTGGTCTTGCTCGCCCCGTGCCTTCGCTCCCGTCCACAGGTTCCGAGGGGATGTAGCTCTGAGCCTGATGGCCCGAAGCTCGCATCCCCGTGGCCCGCAATGAAGCGGCGCCAGCCCCAGCGCTACGGAACGAACTGCCGCAAGAACCTGCCGGCCTGGATCAAGGCCCCTTTGCGCGCCTCCAGAGAACCCTCGTACGCCCGGTCCTCGACCTCGATGCAGACGGGACCGTCGTACCCGGTATCGCTGAGGACCGAGAAGAACGCGCCCCAATCGATCTCCCCCAACCCAGGCAGCTTCGGGGTGTGGAACGCCAGCGGCGTGGCCATCACGCCCACCTCGTTCAAGCGGTGGCGGTCCACCCGCACATCCTTCGCGTGAATGTGGAAGAGCTTGTCGGCAAACTCCCTGAGAGGCCGCAGGTAGTCCATCTGCTGCCAGACCATATGGGAGGGGTCGTAGTTCAGCCCGAAATGGTCGCTCTCGATGTCCGAGAACATGCGCCGCCAGATCTTCGGGCTGCGGGCCAGGTTCTTTCCCCCGGGCCACTCGTCCTCCGTGAAGGCCATAGGGCAGTTCTCGATGCCTATCTTGACGTCGTGCTGCTCGGCGACCTCGATCAAGGGCGGCCAGACCTCCATGAAACGCGGCCAGTTCTCCTCGACCGACTTCTTCCAGTCGCGCCCAATGAAGGTGTTCACGACGGGCACGTCGAGCAGATCGGCCGCGCGGATGAGCTCCTTGATGTGGTCGATGTAGACCTGGGCAGCCTCCGTATCCGGCGCCAGTGGATTGGGGTAGTATCCCAGTCCGCTGATCTCCACTCCGTGCTCCTCGAAGAGGACCTTGATCGCCACCGCCTCGTCCTTGGTCAGATCGGTGACGTCGATGTGGGTCACGCCGGCATAGCGCCGCTCCGCCTTGCCGCGGGGCCAGCACATCACCTCGACGGCGTCGAAGTCATGCTCTCCGGCGAACTGGACCACCTCTTTCAACGAGAGATCCGGCAAGATCGCGCTGACGAAACCGAGCTGCATCATCCTTCAGCCTCCTTCGCTCACTAGTTCAAACCAGACGCTGGACTTAGAGCTCCACGTCGACCCAGCGCTCCTTCTCGTCGCTCTCGAGTACTGCCTCGCAGAGGACGACCTCCTCGTGCCCGTCGACGAATGTGGCAAAGGGCTTGGGCGCATCCATGTCGCCGGCGGCGATGTAGTCGTAGAGGGCGGTGAAGCTCTGCTTGAAGGTGTCGTCGTACCCCTCGTTGTGCCCACCAGGATATGACGCGTAGGCACGGGCCTCCTCGGAGAGGAGGCTGGGATCCCGGTGGAGCCACTCGTTGGCCTTGTCCCGGTAGCCGTTCCAGAGCTCGTTCGGCATCTCGCTGTTCCAGAAGAGGGCGCGCTTGGAGCCGGCAATCTCGTATTTCATCGCGTTTTTGCGGCCGGCGGTGACCTGAGAGACCCAGAGCGAGCCCCGGACGCCATTCTCAAAGCGAACCAGGACCGCACCGCCGTCCTCGGTCTCGATGTCGATGGTCTCGGTGGCCTGTTCCTTCTTCAGTTTTCCGGAGAAGGTCTCCACCTCGCCCAGAGGACGCTTCCGCTGCGGATGGACCACGTGGAGGTCGGCGAACACCGACGCCACTTTCAGGCCCGTGATCACTTGCACCAGATCGAGCCAATGGGTGCCGATGTCGGCGATGGCCCGGAGCTTGCCGCCCTTGTCGGGGAGGACGCGCCAGTTGTAGTCCGTATCGTAGAAGAGCCAATCCTGCACGTAGCTGCCGGCGACGGAGTAGATCTCGCCCAAGTCGCCGCGCTCCACGATGTCCCGCGCCTCGATGTTAAGGGGGTAGAAGCGGAGGTTGTAGTTGACGGCGGCCGCCAGGCCTGTCTGTTCCGCCAGGGTGACCAGCTCTGCGGTCTCATCGGTGTTCATGGCCAAGGGTTTCTCGCAGAGGACGTGCTTGCCGGCCTCGAGCGCCTGCTTGGACTGGGCGTAGTGGAGGTGGTTAGGGGTGGTGATATGCACCACGTCGACCTCTCCGTCTGCTAGAAGCTCCTCATACGTCCCGTAACCCCTGGGGATACTCAACCGCTCGGCGGCCCGCTGAGACTTCTCGGCGGACGAACCAAGGATGCCAGCAACCTGGATGCCCAAGCGGTGGAGCGCCTCCGTATGCGTCGAGCCCATGAACCCGGTGCCGACAACAGCAGCCTTGAGATCCTTCATCGCAGCCTCCTTGTAACCATGACGTAGCCAAGACGGGATTCACTGCGTGTGGGGCAAAGCGGCAGACTCACCCACCGCGCCCCTGCGCCCAGAGATGTCCTACCCAATCTCAAATGTACGGTCATTAGCGGCCTTTACCGACATGCCCACTAGTGCGCTGAATAGACGTCCGTCGTCCGATACTCGTACCGATCGGCGCGGTAATACGTGATGGTCGACTCGATGACGCGCCCACTATCCAGCATCGCGATCGTCTTCACCAACAGAAGTGGTGCGTGCTGCCCCACTCGCAGCAGCTCTGCCTGAAAGTCGTCGGCGACGGTCGCGCTGATGGTATGTTGGATCCGACTGATGATCAGTTGATACTCGCGTGCCAGGACGTCGTACAAGCTCTCCTGATTGAAGTCGAACTCGTCCAGCCCGGGGCAAAGATCCATGAGCACCATGGACGACTGGAGCGCGATCGGTTCCTCGTCGCCGAAGCGGAGGCGGACGAGGCGCAGACACTGACTCTCCAGGCTGTCGTGGAAGACCGTCGGGTACGTGTCGTCCACCAGGTCTTTCTCCAGCTTCAGGACCCGGGAATGGGCCGTGCGCCCCATGTCGGCCATCTGTCGGGTGAAGCTGCGGTCCAGGTAGAACTTCATCCGGTCGGCCTGGGTCTTTACGCTGGTGCCGCGTCCGGCGCGCCGGGTGATCAGGTCGTCCGCCACCAGACGGGAGAGGGCCTTGCGCATGGTATGCCGACTCACGTCGTAGGCGCGGCACAGCTCTTTCTCTGGGGGTAGAACGGCATTCGGGGGGAGTTTGCCGGATCCGATGAGCCGCCGCAGATCGTTCTCGATCTGGTGATAGAGAGGAACCGGGCTCTCATCGTCCAACGGGCCAAATTCGACATCAGTGACGTCGGTAGCCATAGGGTGTTCCACGCTCTGCTGACCTGCCGAAATGTCCGTACATTCCGCATTATATCAGATAGCTTTCCCCATGTCAAGGGTCGATTTCGCCGTCTTCCGTCGATGTTCGCGGTCCGTTGCACAGCCGGCGTGCCCCGCGCAGCTTCGGTGAGGGAATGATAAGCGCGGTGAATCGGGACGGCGAATCGACATCCTGTCCACTTACACGTGCGACCTATCGTATCGTCTGCTCGACTAGTATACCACGCTGAGGATGTCGCATGCGTTGGGATGCGTTGGCGGATCGTTTGGGATCAGTTGGGGAGGGTTGGAATTCCGTTGGACGGAGGAGCAGCAACGGATCATCACGAATCTCGTGAATGGACGAATACCACGAATGGTAGGCGGGTTTCGGCACCTGCCGGTCACCCACAGGCTATTCGCGACACTCTTCTATTCGTGGCAGTCGTGATCGTCGGTCCAGCCCCTTGACGCCCAAAGGGTGCGGCAGTAGACTCTGTAGGCCGCAGGCTTAACGATTCGCCACGAGCATGAGCAACAACTTGGGAGGATGAGATGAGAGAGTACGCTTTTCTTCAGGTCGACGTCTTCACGGACCGCCCTTTTGGCGGCAACCCGCTGGCCGTCTTCCCCGACGCTAAGGGCCTCTCGGATGAAGAGATGCAGCTCCTGACGCGGGAGATGAACCTCTCCGAGACGACCTTCGTGCTGCCGCCTCAGGCCGCCGGCGCCGATTTCCGGGTCCGTATCTTCACGCCAGCCAAGGAGGTGCCCTTCGCCGGCCATCCGGTGGTTGGGACCCACTGGGTCCTCGCGCATCTGGGGCGGGTGGCGTTGGAAGAGCCGGTGACATCTGTCCGCTTTGAGTTGGGTGTGG
>Ga0207797_1003644_pt1 | contig 10115 bp, 8 predicted proteins | sample PRCRCaboRojoPR_6_FD_187275 | JGI IMG/M metagenome (GOLD analysis project Ga0207797, IMG submission 187275) | Marine sediment microbial community from Cabo Rojo, Puerto Rico - PR CR 10% Liquid 1 (SPAdes) | ecosystem: Environmental > Aquatic > Marine > Coastal > Sediment | place: Cabo Rojo, Puerto... | reverse complement strand
CGACACCAACCGGGCCAGCCACATCGACACCGACGCCGACCACCCCTCCCGCAACCTCGACCGTTACGCCAACCTCAAGCCCGACTGTGCCACCACCTCCTACGACCACAACGCCGTCACCCACCACCACGCAGACGCCCACACCGCCCTCGACGCCTACGCCCACGCCCTCCCCATCGGCGACCAGCGGGCCAACACCCACATCCACGCCTGCGTCGACGCTGCCGCCCACGTCGACTCCGACGCCTACCGCAGCCGAGGCAACGCCGACATCCACAGCCACATCGCTCCCGACTCGGACGCCGACCGTCCCGCCAACGGCGACGTCCACACCATGGCCGACCTCAACACCGATCCCCTCGCCGTCTCCTTCTCCAACCGGCTAGCGTTGTTCGAGCAGTACATCAGTTGTCTGGCCTCTGGTCGAGTTCGGGTGTAGAATACCGCTTTAAACGCATCTCGTAGTGGAAAGATCTGCCATGGAACACCCTGAGACTCGGTGGTTGGAGGGGCTGACGCTGATCGTCGTCTTGGCGTTGATCGTGGTAGGCCTCTATTCGTTCAGCGGAGCGCCTGGCGAACCACCTCAGCCAGCCCCCGTGACGCCCTCCCTCACCTCGCCTCCGACTCTCCCCCCGCCCACGCTCACGCCTTCCCACACGCCCAGCGCGACGCCGATTCCGACGGCTACGTCCACGCCCACAGAGACTCCTACGCGCACGCCGACGGCAACCCCAGTCCCCCCGACACCCACACCAACCTCGACCTCTACGCCAACACCCTATCCAACGGCGCTCCCTAGGGGAATACCCACGCCGATCACCTTCCTGCCTGGGACGCCGACACCGACGCCCGTGGTCGTGACCCGCACGAACTCGATTACCGAGACGATCACCTTGGTAGCCCCCGCCCCTCTCCCCCTGCTGGATCAGCCACAGAACGTGATCAACATCCTCCTGTTGGGTTCGGACCAGGTCAACATAGAAAAAGCCGGGCTCACCGACACCATCGTCGTCGTCAGCGTCCATCCGGAGCTACCCGCGGTCTCGCTCCTGTCCATCCCCCGTGACTTCTACGCCTGGATGCCGGGACGCGGCTTCGGCAAGATCAACACAGCCTTCAGTCGCGGTGGGCCGACGCTAATGGAAGCGACGATTATGCACAATTTCGGGATACACATCGACTACTACGCGCGCGTCGGGTTTGACAGCTTCATCAAGATCGTGGACAGCCTGGGGGGGATAGATGTAGCCGTCGAGTGTCCCTTACACGACACCTTTCCTGATCCCGCATCCCCCTCCGGGACGACCGACGTGGACTGGGAACCAGGCATCCATCATCTCGACGGCAAGCACGCGCTCTGGTATGCCCGATCGCGCTGGAGTACCAGCGACTTCGACCGCCATCGTCGGCAGCAACAGGTACTGCGCGGTCTGTACCGCCAGGTAAGAGGCCTGGGCATTATCCCAAAGATCCCCGCGGTGTGGGGTGCTCTGAGGGAGAACGTCTCCACCGACCTGGACCTCCAGGGGCTGATCCGCTTGGGCGCTATCGGCGCGCGATTGGACCCCGTCAACGTGAAGAGCCGCTTCGTGGGACCGTCCGTCCTCACCTCCTGGAGGGATCCTGAGGGGCTCTACCTGCTCCTCCCCGACTACGAAGCGCTCCCCTCTCTGGTCGCCAATGCATTGGCGCCTCCCCCCCGTACCGTATCACAGCAGCCTGCCTGGCGCGTCGCGGTCATCAATGGCACGCTTCACAGAGACTGGGGAGCTGTGGCCGCCGAGAGGCTACGCTGGGAGGGGTTCGTCGTTAACCGCATTGAACAGGCAGGGGAACCGAGGCCCAACACCCAGATCGTCGATCTGACGACCCCGTCGGATCCAGGGTCTGCGACGGCTCTGTATCAGCTGAGGCGGCTCTACCGTCGGGGAAGCGAGGCCGTGGTCTCCAGGCCAACAGAGCAGAGGGATATCGACTTCCAGGTGATACTGGGCCTGGACTACGATCCTTGCACGGCAGTCCGCTAGCTTCCCTCTGCTATCGCGGGGAGGATGAAGCTGAAGGTGCTTCCCAAGCCAGGCTTGCTCTCCACCCAGATGCGGCCCCCGTGTTTCTCGATGACTGCCTTGACGATGGCTAGCCCCAGGCCGGTGCCGCCAACGTCGTCAGCTGTCTCCGATTGGACGCGATAGAACTTGTCGAAGATATGCGGCTGTTCTTCGAGGGGAATGCCAAGGCCGTTGTCGCACACGTGGACGACGACGTGCCCATCGTCCTGGTTGGCGCTGACGGTGATCAAGCCCCCCTCTTGAGTATACTTGATCGCGTTGTTGACCAGATTGTCCACGACCTGGGTCAGACGCCCCGGATGGCCTTCGACCAGCGGTAACGCATCGGGCCTCTCCCAGCGCAGGTCCTGTCCTTCCGTCTCGGCGAGATCCCTCAACCGCCCGATAACCCTATCGATGATCTCGCGCAGATCACAGGGTTCCACCCTCATATCCAGCTCGGCCTCAATGCGTCTGATATCGAGGAGGTTGTTGATCAGGTCCGTGATGCTCCTCAGGCTCACCTGCACCCGGCCGATGAACTGCTCTTGCCTCTCATTGAGAGGGCCAACCCTGGGAAGCAGCTCGACGTACCCCTGGATGCTGGTCAACGGCGTGCGCAGGTCGTGGGAGACTGTTGCAACGAACTCCGACTTGAGTCGGTTTAACTCCTTTAGGTGGGTGATATCCTGCAGCATGAGCACGCGGCCAACCCCCTCAACGGGGGTGAGGTGAGCCTTGTAGGTCCGCTTCTTGCGCAGTGTAATCTCGCGATGAACGGCTTCATCCTGATCGGACGCCTCGCCAAACAGCTCCAGGATGTCGGAGTCCAAGATGACCTCCTCCAACGGCTGTGGGGTCCCTTCTCGAAACAGATCCTCCCTCGTCAACCGCCAGATCCCGCACGCGGCAGCGTTGCACAGCAGAACACGGTCATCCTCGTCCACGACGATGATGGCCTCCTCCGCTTCCCGGAGAACCGCCTCGAGCTTGGCCCGCTCCGTCTCGGCGTGCTCGAACAAGCGTGCGTTATCGATAGCAATCGCAGCGTAGTCGGCCATTGCCGACACCAACCTGATATCTCGCTGTGAGAACACCTGATCTGCCCAACGATTAGCCACGCCCAAGACCCCAATCGCCCCCCGCCCGGGCACGCGAAGCGGCACGTAGAGCAGTGACTTCACCAGATAGCCGGTAGCCAGCTTCACGCTATCACCCGTGAGATGTACGGGACGATTCGTCCGCAAGGCTCGCCCGGCAGCGCTGTCATCGACGCGCAGCCGCAGATTGCGTGCCGCTTCCTCGCCCACATCCTTGGCTGCACGCAGGTAGAGCTCATTACTCTCGTCGTCGAGCAGCATCAGCGTGCCCTCCTCAGCCCCGACGGTGTAGACCGCCGCCTCAACCACACGGTTCAACACCTGGTTGAGATCGAGGAGAGAGGTCACGGCACGGCCAATGGCGTAGACGGTACTCAGTTCTTGAAACTGATCCTGGAGCTGGCGATTGGCCTCTCGAAGCCGTCTGGTCAGATCTCTACGCTTGGAGAGGGAGCGCTCGTCACGAAGCGTGCGCTTGAGGGCAGCCAGGACTTCGGCGGATTCAAGGGGCTTCCTCAAGAAGTCGCTGGCTCCCAGCCGAAAAGCCCGTAGAATGGTCCGCGTCGACTGGTCGGCGGAGGCAAAGATCACCGGGACGAGGGCATCAAGCTCCTGGAGTTCGATCAACAGGTCGAAGCTATCCTGATCTGACAGGTTATAGTCGAGGATGATCACAGCAGGATCGCGGTCCCGCGCCAGCTCGAGACCCTCTCTCCCGCTCAAGGCCTGAAGGTGCTCATAGTCGTTCGGTTCAAGCACCGACCTCATCAGCCGACGCTGAGTCATTAGATTGCTGTCGATGACCAGTACGCGTTCTCTCAAGGTGAACCGTCCCCCGCTACCTTACTTGCAAAGCTCTACCCTTACTATAGAGCATTTTCCCCGAACGTCAAATACCTCTTGGCATAGGCTCTGGATGCCGTACGTTGCAGGTCGTTTCTGACGTCGGAGAGACGCCTGATCCTGACAGGGGGCGCCGCTGCAAGGGACCAGCAGGCGTCAGGAGGGAAGCGCCAAGCGTCGCTTGCCGTCCAGCCACCGCTCTGACCGTCAACCTCCAGTGTCCGATACAGGGAGGGAGAAGCGGACGGTGAGGCCCCCCCCAGGGGTCTCCTCGGCCCAGATGCGACCGCCATGGGCCTCTACGATGTGTCGGGCAATGGAGAGCCCCAGGCCGCTGCCACCGGTGGCCCGTCGACGAGCCCGGTCCGCCCGCCAGAAGCGCTCGAACAGATGCGGCAGATCCCTGAGTGGCACACCCGGCCCATCGTCAACCACGGCCACAACCACGTCCCCAGCCTTCCTATCCGCCCTCACGTTCACGCGACCGCCTGGCGGCACGTAGTGCAGCGAGTTGCTCAACAGGTTCCCCATCACCTGAGTCAATCGGTCTCGGTCGACGCAGACCGACGGCAAGGATGAAGACACCTCCAGCGTCAAGACGATCCGTTGCTCCTTGGCTCGCGGCTGATAGGCCTCCACGACCTGCCCCAGGAACGCTTCGAGGTCCAGACACTCCACCTCAAGATGGAGTCGCCCAGCATCGGCCAGCGCCAAGAGGCGGAGATCCTCGATCAGCCGCGAAAGCGTCCGCGTCTGTCGCAGCGCCGCCCGAAGATTCTTGCGGTCGGTCGGGTAGACACCATCCAGCATCGCCTCCAGCGTGCCCTGGAGGACTGTGAGCGGCGTGCGCAGTTCGTGGGCGATGTCGGCGGTCTGGCTGCGACGCGCTTCCTCCATGCGATGGAGGCTCTCCGCCATCTCATTGAAAGAATCCGCCAGTTGCGCGACCTCGTCCTGTCCCTCGACGTCGGCGCGTGCAGAGAGATCACCTTTGGCGATCGCCTGGCTGGCGGACGTCAGTTCGCGGAGGGGTGCCGTAATCGAGCGAAACAGCAGCCCCCCCACGACCAGGGCCACGGCCAGCGCCGTCAACGCTCCAACCCAGAGGATCCGACGGACGCGGAAGAGAAAGGTAGCCTGTCCCGCGTCCAGGGGCCAGTTAGGCTGATTGCCCGCTGCCGGGAGGAGATAGCCCACGACTTCGCCCTCCACCTCGATGGGGACGCTGCTCTCAAGATTGCCGCGCGACACAGTTCCGCGCGGAAGGCCGCGAGTATCCCCAACGACCTGCCTCCGTGTGTTGGCGATACGGAAGTCTATCATTGCAGGGGGAACACCAGGAGGTCCGCCCTCTCTCCTCCTCTCCCGAGGTCCGCGATCACGCAGACTCACCAGGATGTCCTGGATCCCCTCCCAGGAGCCGCGCTGCTGGTAATAGTCCCCCAGCCGCCTCGTGAGCCCTTCCCACATCCCGCTGCGGGTCAGCGCGTAGCGGCGGAACGCGCTTTCTGTGACGCGCCCCGTCAGCAGAGCAACCGTCCCAACGGCGACCAGGATGACGACCAGAAAGGCCACCATCCCCTTTCCAAAGAGGCTACGCATCGTCGCCCTTTCCTGGAGGATCGTGCCCCCGAGTTCCAGCCTGGAATGCTCCCCTCACGAAAGCATCACCGCCAGCCGCCATCGCAGCGAAGGAGCTAGTCACGCTCCAACTCCGGGTTGAGCCGGTACCCCGCACCACGCACGGTGAGGACGTAGCGGGGCTCGGCGCTGTGCGGCTCGATCTTCTGGCGCAAGTTCTTGATGTGCGCATCGACGGTCCGTTCGTAAGCCTCGAAGGCCACCCCTTGCACAGCCTCTAGAATCTCCGTGCGAGAGTAGACGCGCCCCGGTTGCCCCATGAGGACCTCCAGGACGTCGAACTCGGTGGGCGTCAGGTCGACCGGCTCTCCGTCGATCATCACGGTGTGAGTGGAGCGATCCAGCGCGATCGGCCCCACGCGCAGCACCGGTGGGGACTTCTTCTCACCCGGGGGCTGTGCGCGTCGCAGGACGGCCCGCACCCGGGCGACGACCTCCCGCGGGCTGAAGGGCTTGGTGACGTAGTCATCGGCCCCCATCTCCAACCCGACGATGCGGTCGGTCTCCTCGGCCCGGGCGGTCAGCATGATAATGGGTACGTCCTGCTCGCGACGCACCCGACGCGTGAACGCCAGCCCGCCCATCTTGGGCATCAGAACGTCCAGAACCACCAGATCCGGCTTCTCGTGGCGGGCGGTGTAGAGCGCATCCTCGCCATTGTAGGCGGTCACCACACGGTAGCCGTCCTGCTCCAGATAGGAGCGCACCAATCGAACGATCTCCGGCTCGTCGTCAACGACCAGAATAGTCTGCGTCATACACCCCTTCCCTCCTCAGCACCGCCTCTCGCCAAGTGGGTCACTGCGCCTCCCCTATGCCTTAGCGCTCCGGAGACGCCTCGACTTGCACCTCTCCCAGTATCACGACGTCGTCCTCTGTTGCTGCGTCCCCCTCAGCATGTAGACGCTCGCCGGACCATGGCTCGTAGAAGCCCGTCGTCACCAGGCAGACTGGCGAAGAAAACCTCCGCTGCCCAATAGACTGCAGGGATGGTGACTATTCCCACTAGAGCCGCGGCCAGGTGAATGCCCAACGTGGAGGGCCCCACGATCAAGAAACAGAGAGCGACGAGGTAGCTGAAGAGTGGCTCCACCTTGTGCTGGCCCACCCAGTCGTAGAAGAAGATCGGTCGCTCGCCAGAGAGCACCCGCAGCGCATCCACCCCGTAGAAGGCCGGGTCGTAGCGATCGCCCGGCGGCAGGCTGCCGATGCGGTGGAGGCGGAAGAACGCCGCCACGAGCGTGATGGCGATAAGCACGATCACCTTGCCACGCTTCTCGGTGATCCACGACCCGGTAGGATGAGCTGTGATGACCCAATCCTCCTCTCTGGAAAGCTGATGGGGCAATTGTATATAGTGTGGCACGATTTGTCCACCGGGCCTGACCCCTTGTTCCCCCACCCACGCCTACATCCTATCCTCGGTGAGCGCTATGTCGGCGATGGTCGGCAATTGTCCTTCCACCATCCCCCTTCGAAGCCGTTCAACACGGCATCGATCTCATCTCGTCATCCATCTGAGGAAGATAGCGTGAAAGAGAGGAGCAGGCTCCCACCTTGCCCCCCTCATCAACGCGGTCGGGTCTCCCTCACCCGCCGCGGAACTGATCAGCCTGCCTCGCCGCTAGAGCGAGAAGCCACCCGGCGCGCCAGGCGCCCATGTGTCCGAGCTATTCTGCTGTGGGCCGCTTCCTTGCGGACAGAATCGCCCCGGGCCGCCCCTCATCCTGCCGCCGCCGAAGCGACGACCGAGGCCAGGCCCCGGCAGGAAGCCCTGGTCAAGTCCCTCGAGCATCCAGTCGGCCTGCTCTTGGCTCATCTTACCATCCTCGACAGCTTGATCGATCCGTTCGCGCATGGCCTCCTCTCGGGCAGCACTCAGCGCCTCCTGCAGCTCCTCCACCTCGACGCCCTGCGCCTCGGCGACCTCGGCCACCGTCTTCCCCCCGTGTAGCTCCGTGAAGAGCTCCTCCGGCGTCAGCCCCAGCACGCCGGCCGCCGTGTCGAACATCGTCCACTCGCCGCCGCGGCCGAGGCCAAACAAACCTCGCCCTCGCGTCAAGAGCCCACCGGATGGCAGCTCCTCAGACTCAGGCGTGACGTCCTGGGCGGAGACGACAGATACGCCCCCTACTCCTCCGAGCAGCAGGGCCAACGCCCCCACCGCTCCCAGTACTGCGTACAGGTTCTTACGCTTCAACATAGTGTTCCTACCCCCTTGGTATAAGGCCCGTCCGACGCGCCCTTCGGGGTCTGCACAGTCGCCCGATCTCGGATGGGCCGGTTAACCTGACGCCTATACACTACGCCGGGTGTTTGAAGAAACGGTGAACGAAGGATGAAGGTTGTATGCAGATTCCAGCCTGTTTCGCGAAGACAAGCGGACCCAACCTGACTACTCCCCTTAACACGTCCCCACCAGCCCCTCTTGCCAGCCTCTCCGCCAGTGCACCGTGTCTCATTCGTTCACTCGCTCACACTCGTTCACGCAGGCTCCCGCTCCACACGGTTGTCCGGCCTCCTACCGTATCCCCGCTTGACAATCCCAGCTAAGGGCGGATAATTGCTATTGAGAGTCACTTTCAATAAGGGCGGGAGGTCCTATCCCATGTCACACGACGAACGCCCTGCGACGCGCCGGCCGCGATAGTCCATAGGGTGCGGCAAAGGCTGGAGGTTCACCATGACCCTCTTTCCCAGGCTACATACCGCCTGGCTCAACGGCTGGATCCTTCTCGTCATCTACGGCTTGGTCTTCGGCGTCACGGTGCGGTGCTTCCCCAAGGACGTCGTCGCCAGGCTTTACGACAAGTCCCACTGGACCCCTACCCAGCGCATCATCACCACCGTCGGGAAGGTGCTCTCCATCTCCGAGGAGTTCTTCGACCCGGACTACCCGTTCCCCTGGGAGACGCTTCGGCGGCTGAAGGCAGCCGGGTTCGTGCAGGACCGGTGCTTCGGCAATCTATGGCTCTACACGATGAACGTCAGAAAGCCTCTGGACGGGTAATATGAAAGACGCCAAAACGTTCTACCGCGATGTGCCGTCGGAGCAGAGGGAACGCCTCTTCACCTTCCGGGCCACCCACAGCTACCAGGAGGTGACCGTCAACGGAGCCGCCTGGCGCTATATCGCCTGCGGTCACGGCGAGGAGGCCCTCCTCTTCCTGCCCGGCGCGTTTCTCAGGGCCGATATGTGGTTTAACCAGATCCTGGCCTTCGAGGAGAACCACCGAATCATCGCCCCGGATGCCTACGCGCTGCAGGGTATGTGCGATCTCGACGTCGTCTGCCACGCGCTCGTACGGAGCCTAGACGCCGAGGGGATCGACCGAGCGACGGTGATCGGCATCTCGGCCGGCGGAGGCGTGGCGCAGGTTCTGCTCCAGGCACACCCCGAGCGCGTGCAGCACGCAGTCCTCTCCCACTGTGGGGTGCTCAAACACGACGACGAAGCAGGGAGGAAGACCAAGCAGATCCTATGGCTGGTCAGGTTGCTGCCTATGGTCGTCATCCGGCGCGTGCTGAAGCGGATGACGACCGGGGAGATACCCGCCTCCAGCCGCTGGATCGCCTTCCACGAGGCCTATATGGAGGAAGCGCTCCCCAACGTCGAGCGAGCGATCGTTGTGGGCTTCCTCCGCAACAGTCTGGATACACGTCGATCATTCACCTTCGCCCCAGAGGCGCTTCGGTCGTGGCCTGGCTCGATCCTTATGCTATCGTCGAAGGACGATGCCCTATCCCAGTCCAGTGTGGAGGAGCTCCAGGCACGCTACCCGCGGGCCCATACAACGTGGCTCGACGAGGGCGGACATCACGCCTTCCTCTTCTTCCCCGAGGCCTACACCGCCGCCTTGAGGGAGTTCTTGGATCCTAGGATAAACGGTCTAGATCGCCGATCCTCTTGATCATTCTCTGAACAGTCACCTGGGCCGCCAGCCCGCGGTTGACCTTCAGCCCAGTCCTGGCGAGCACGCCGAGCAAGCTGCAGGATGCTCACACACCACTACGCAATGAGGGGAAGCGACTCCGCGCTTCCCCTCCAAGCCCGACAGCTATTGCCGTTGTGGTTGATCAGTCTACGTCACAGGCTACCAGCCCATCCCTCGTCCACGACCGCCGCGACCGGGTCTGGCTCCGTGCCCACGACCGAAGCCGCGCCCACCGGGTAGGAAACCCTCCTCCAGGCCCTCGATCATCCACTCAGCCTGCCCCTGGCTCAGGCGCCCGTTCTCCACCGCTTGTTCAATCGCTTCCTTCCGCATCTCAACCCGGGCATCCTCCACAGCCGCCCGGATCTCCTCCATCTCCACGCCCTGCTCCTCGGCGATGTCGGCCACGGACTGGCCGTCGTGCAGCTTGGCGAAGAGTTCCTCGGGCGTCAGATCGAGGGCCTCGGCTACCGCATCGTAGATCGACCAGAACCCCTCATTGAAGGGTTCGAAGAGCATCCCCCGCGGGCCCCCCGGCTGCCACG
>Ga0207797_1003643_pt1 | contig 10120 bp, 8 predicted proteins | sample PRCRCaboRojoPR_6_FD_187275 | JGI IMG/M metagenome (GOLD analysis project Ga0207797, IMG submission 187275) | Marine sediment microbial community from Cabo Rojo, Puerto Rico - PR CR 10% Liquid 1 (SPAdes) | ecosystem: Environmental > Aquatic > Marine > Coastal > Sediment | place: Cabo Rojo, Puerto... | reverse complement strand
GATGGTGCTCGAGGTGGATACGGGAGGCGGGCAGGGGACCCTCGAGGCCTACGACTCATCCGGCAGGCTCCGAGCGCGCAGGCGGGTGTCCGGACGGGAGACGATGTCGATTACCTCAGATGACGGGGGAAGGCGGCTTCCAGCCGGGGTGTACCTGTTGAGACTGACCTCCCGGGGCCGGTCGGTCTGCCTCAGGGCTGCCCTGCTGGCCCCCTAGCATGAGGCGTCCTGCGGCGCCGAGGCCACCGCCACCAGACGGGAGGCCCCGGTATCGTAGTCCGATCCGTCCAGCCCCCCGTAGAGCCTGACCCCGCGGAAGCCGGCCCCCTCCAGCATGCCCCGCAACTCCCGGGCGGAGTATATGCGGTGGCTGAAGGAGTACTCGCTGGCCCTGCCGTCCCTGACCAGTATCCACAGATTGGAGATCACGCTCCAGTCGTCGTCCACGTCCCGGACCATGAAAAGCCTGCTGCCGTCCCCCGGCTCGGCCATTCCCACCCGGGAGAAGATGGAGGCCAGCACCTCCTTGCCCATGAGCTCCATCACCAGGCTGCCCCCCGGTTCCAGGCTCTCCAGGACGTTCCGCAGGACTTTCATGTCATCGGCCTCGGAGGACGTGTACCCGAAGGAGGTGAAGAGGTTGATGGCCAGCCCGAAGGCGCCCGGCCTGCGGAAGCTGCGCATGTCGTCCAGCACCCATTCCGCCTCCGCGCCCATCTCCGCCGCCCTGTCGCCCGCCCTCTCCAGCAGGTAGGGGGAGCGGTCCACACCGGTGACCTCGTAGCCCCGCCTGGCCAGCTCCACCGAGTGGCGGCCCGGGCCGCAGCAGAGGTCCAGAACCCGTTTCCCCGCGAAGCCGGCAAGCTCCAGCAGCTCCGTGACCTCCTCCCCGGCAGCCTCGAAACGCTCCGGCGGAAAGAGGTAGGGGTAGAGGTCCCTCCACAGGTCCTCGTTCTCGAACCACTCACCCATGGAAGAGCCTCCTTCGCGGAGTCCGGTCAGTAGTACCGTGTCCGAAGGTAGTCCAGGGCGCTGCGGACGTACTCCCGCAGCGGCATGGAGTAGGGGAACTCCCGCTGCTTGATGCAGTAGCCCTTCCACACCCTGTCCAGGAGGTCGTAGACTCCGTCCAGGGGCAGCTCCGTCAGCCGCTTGATCCTCCCCCGCAGAAAGGGGAACTCTATGCTCAGGGCGAAGAGCTTCCGCAGCCTCTCCCTCCGCTTCCTGTCGGGGATGTCCAGGACGGTTCCGTCGAAGAAGGAGTCGGGCAGCGAGTCGCCGGTGCCGTTCTGCAGCAGCCCCCTGTCGCGGCAGAATGCCCCGATCTCCGTCCGGGGGTAGGGCTGAAGCAGAGTGGCAAAGGCGAAGTCCGGCCCCAGGCGGCAGTTCATCCGAAGCGTATCCAGGTCGTCATCGAACGTACCGGTGGGGAGGGCCAGTATGTTCTGGCTGACGATGATGATGCCGGCATCCCTCACCGCCCTGAAGGCCCTTTCTATCGTCTCGTTGCTCATCTTCCTGCCCAGGATTCCGTTGCGCAGGCGTGGCGAGGCGCTCTCTATGGCCATCTTGATGCTGTGGCAGCCGGCCCTCTTCAGGGCCCGGGCCACCTCTTCGTCCACCAGGTTGGCCCTCAAATGGCAGTGGAAGGGCAGTCCCACCTCCCGGGGGTAGCGGCGGCAGAAGTCCAGCGTCCATTCCCTGTCCAGTATGAATATGTCGTCCTGGAAGACGATCATGGAAAGGCCCGGCATGGCTTCCCGGTCCCTGCGGATCTCCTCCAGCACGTTGCCCACGCTCCGCCTCCGGCATACCTGACCCAGGCCGGAGTAGAGCTTCTTGAATGCGTGGTTGAAGCAGTAGGTGCATCCGTACGGACAGCCGCGGCCGGTAATAACGAACACCGCCCTGCGGTTGGCCATGTCGTACCTGTCGTAGAAGCTGCGGTCGGGGAAGGGGATGGAGTCCAGATCCTGCTCCAGAGGCAGGAGCGGGTTGGACACCATCTTCCCGTCCACTCTCCGCACCAGGTTGCCAACCTCGTCTACGGACCTGCCGCCCTCCAGGTGCGACAGCAGCTGCAGGAAGGCCTCCTCGGACTCACCCCGGAAGCAGAAGTCCAGCTGGGGGCTCTCCAGCACCACCTCGGGGAAGAAGGTGGCGTGGGCACCGCCCATGACGATGGCAGCGCTGGTTATTCCGCGGACCGAAGCCATGGCGTCCAGGTAGGTCTGGTGGAAGCCGCTGGTGGCCCCGAAGGCCACCACGTCCGGCTCGTACCTCCTCACCGCCCGCGCGATGTCCTCCTCGGAGAGGGAGGCCACCTCCACCTCGTGGCCCTCCCCGCGGGCGACGGCGGAGATGTAGGAGATTCCCAGGGGGATCGTTATCAGGTCGTGGATCACGAGGAGTATCTTCATAACGGGATGTAGATAAGACTTTACCGGCTTACGGACAACCCTCGCTATATGCGTCATCAGTAAGATCTTGGGTCCTTTACCGCCCGCGTAGCTATTGACCATATGAACATACATTCATATAGTATGGCCATGGAAAAGCTGCTGAGAGTTCTCGGAGACGCCAACCGGCTGAGGATAGTCTCGCTTCTGGCCAGGGGCCCGCTTAACGTCAGCGAGATCGCCGAGGCCCTGGACCTGAGCCAGTCCAACGTCAGCCACCACCTGCGCCGCCTTCTGGACAGGGGAGTGGTTCGCAGGGAGAGCAGGGCCGGCTGGGCCTTCTACAGGCTGGCCAGCGAGAGCGAGACGGTCTCGGGTCTGGTGCGGGTGGCCGTGGCGGGACTGGCGGGGACCGACCGCTACCGTCGCGACATGCGCCAGCTGGCCCGGGTCTACAGCGCCAGAAAGGAGAGCAGCCGGGAGTTCTTCGACAGCCGGGCGGAGTGCTGGCCCGACCTGGAGGGCATGCTGCCCGAGCCCGGCCAGTACCTGCAGCTAATCGCCGACTGCCTGGAAGGGGCGGAGAGTCTGGTGGAGATCGGCTGCGGCAGCGGCCGGCTGCTGGGCGTGCTGTCGGGGATGGCCGAACGGCTCATAGGCGTCGACCACTCCGAGGAGATGCTCCGGGCTGCCAGGAGGAGGATCATGGACCAGGCCGTCGGGGGCTCCGTGGAGCTGCGCCTGGGAGACGCCGAGCATCTTCCCGTGGCCGACGGCTGGGCCGACGGAGTGGTGGCCCACATGGTCCTCCACCACGTTGCCGACCCGGCGCAGGTTGTACGGGAGGCTGCCAGGGTGCTCTCTCCCCGCGGACGGATGGCTCTGGTGGAGCTACGTGAGCACGACAACACCGAGTTCCGGGAGAAGCAGGGAGACCTCTGGCCGGGCTTTCCCCCGGAGAGGCTGGAGCTTTGGCTGGCCGATTCGGGACTGGAAGTGCTCAGGAGGCACGAGCTTGAGGGCGGAACCGCCGTCCTGGTCTGCGCGGCCAGGAGGCTTCGGCCGGACCAATAGAGGAAAGGACAGACATGGACAGAACTGACGACTACAAGGTTAGGGACATCGGGCTGGCCGACTTCGGCCGCCGGGAGATCGAGATAGCCGAGAGGGAGATGCCGGGCCTGATGGCGGTACGGGAGAAGTACGGCCCGCAGAAGCCGCTGCAGGGACTGAGGGTTACCGGCTCGCTGCACATGACCGTCCAGACCGCCGTGCTGATAGAGACCCTCCTGGAGCTGGGGGCCGAGGTTCGGTGGGCCAGCTGCAACATCTTCTCCACCCAGGACCACGCCGCCGCCGCAATGGCCCGCCGTGGCGTGTCGGTCTTCGCCTGGAAGGGAGAGACCCTGGACGAGTATTGGTGGTGCACCAGACAGGCGCTGACCTTTCCCGACGGCAGCGGGCCCAACCTAATCGTGGACGACGGCGGCGACGCCACCCTTATGGTCCACCTGGGCCACGCCCTGGAGGAGATGGCGTCGGGCGGAGAGAGCCTGCCGGAGATAACCCACGACATGCCCGGCGACGAGAAGGCGCTCCGCCGCAACCTATACGAAGGCATCGACGAAGACCCCAACCGCTGGCATCAGGTTGCCGAGGACATCCTGGGGGTCTCCGAGGAGACCACCACCGGAGTGCACAGGCTCTACCAGATGCTGAAGAGCGGAGAGCTGCTGTTTGCCGCCTACAACGTCAACGACTCGGTGACCAAGAGCAAGTTCGACAACCTCTACGGCTGCCGGGAGTCCCTGGCCGACGGCATCAAGCGGGCCACGGACGTCATGGTGGCGGGCAAGACGGTGGTGGTCTGCGGCTACGGCGACGTGGGCAAGGGCTGCTGCCAGAGCATGCGCGGCTTCGGTGCCCGGGTGCTGGTCACCGAGATAGACCCCATCTGCGCGCTGCAGGCGGCAATGGAGGGCTACGAGGTGACCACGGTGGAGGACGCGCTGCCGGAGGGCGACATCTTCGTCACCGCCACCGGAAACCTGAACGTGATAACGGCCCAGCACATGGCGGGCATGAAGGACCAGGCCATTGTCTGCAACATCGGCCACTTCGACAACGAGATAGACGTGGCCGGCATGGAGTCCATGGAGGGAGTCCGCAAGGAGGAGATCAAGCCGCAGGTCCACCGATACAGCTTCCCCGACGGCCACGCCATCTTCCTGCTGGCCGAGGGGCGCCTGGTCAACCTGGGCTGCGCCACCGGACATCCCAGCTTCGTGATGTCCAACTCCTTCACCAACCAGTGCCTGGCGCAGATCGCCCTGGCCGAGGAGAGGCCGGCCACCGGCGTGTACATGCTGCCCAAGGTGCTGGACGAGGAGGTGGCCCGTCTCCACCTGGGGCGGCTGGGCGTGAAGCTCACCAGGATGAGGCCGGAGCAGGCGGAGTACATAGGAGTGGACCCGGAGGGGCCCTACAAGCCCGAGCACTACCGCTACTGAGCGGGAACAACCGGACCCGGGCGGGGTTATGCAGACCCAAAGGCCCCGCCCGATTCGATGCTCCGGAAACCGTCAGCGGATTTGTGACTCCACAAACAGCAGAGATCCACGGATCGACGCGGGCGTGAGCAACTTGAGGCGGGGGACGGTGCCGCCGGCCCAGAGGGGCTTCAGAAGAGGCTTGACAGGGGAGGTCGGATTGCATCATCTACCGCCATCCCCGACCATTTGAGTACCCATCTGTATCCCAGCAGAAGCATCAGGAGAAAGGAAAGACAATGGCTGAGAAGACCAGGGTCCTTCTGGTCGATGACGATCCCGACTTCGTCGAGGCCAACAAGATAGTCCTCGAGGCAAACGGCTTCGAGGTCATCTCCGCCTCCTCGGGGGCGGAGGGCCTGCAGCGCATAGAGTCCGACGAGCCGGACGTGGTCGTTCTCGACGTGATGATGGAGAGCACGGACGAGGGATTCGCAGTGGCCAAGAAGATCCGCGACAGGCTTCACAGCGACGTTCCCGTGATCATGTTAACATCGGTGAGCAAGGTGACGGGCTACGACTACAATCCGGAGGAGCATCCGGACTACTTCCCCGTGGAGATGTTCATGGAGAAGCCGGTGCCTCCCACCATCCTGGTAAACAAGATACGCGAGGTGCTTGCGAAGGGGGACGAATAGTGGCGAGGTCGGCCGAGCAGATCGTCGAGGAGGGGCTCTCCAGGTACGGCAGCGGCCGGGAGGCCGTGATGCAGCTCCTCACCGACGTCAACAACGAGCTGGGCTACGTGCCCGAGGAGGCCATGAGGGCCATCGCGAAGGCCGTAGGCGTCAGCAACGCCGAGATATTCAGCGTGGTCAGCTTCTACTCCTTCCTCTCCATCGAGCCCCGGGGCAGGCACATCGTCAGGCTCTGCAAGACGATAAGCTGCGCCATGAAGGGCTCCGCCGACATACTGCAGGCCCTGAAGGACGATCTGGGCATCGGGGTGGGAGAGACCACCGAAGACGGAAGAGTGACACTGGAGACAACCAGCTGCATCGGCCTCTGCGACCAGAGCCCGGCGATGCTGGTGGACGACGTGCCCCACTCCAGGCTGACCCCCGAGAAGGCCTGCGAGATAGTGCGCGGACTGGAGTAGGGAGGATAGCATGGCCGAAGAGAAGAGAGTGATGCTGGGCCAGGAGGGGGCCGAGACAGGCAGCGCCCTCCGAAAGGCCCTCTCGCTGAAGCCCGCGGACGTGGCCTTCGAGGTCCGCGAGGCCAAGCTGCTTGGCCGGGGCGGGGCGGGATTCCCCACCGGAGTCAAGTGGGTACTTGCAGGTGGTGCCTCCGGCGAGCGCAAGTACATCATATGCAATGCCGACGAGGGCGAGCCCGGCACCTTCAAGGACCGGGTCCTTCTCGATGAGTACACCGAGAAGATCCTGGAGGGCATGGCCATCGCCGGACACGCCATAGACGCCGACACCGGCATCATCTACCTGAGGGCCGAGTATCCCTATCTGATACCCAGGATCATGGAGGCCCGGCAGAACCTGATCGACCGGGGCCTGCTCGGCGAGAACATCGGCGGCACGGACTTCAGCTTCGACATAGAGATCCGTCCCGGCGCGGGAGCCTACGTCTGCGGCGAGGAGACCTCTCTGATGGAGAGCATGGAGGGACGGCGGGGCGAGCCCCGCAACAAGCCCCCGTTCCCCACCAACCAGGGATTCCTGGGCATGCCAACCGTAATCAACAACGTGGAGACCTTTGCCGCCATCCCGCACATCGTGCTGGAGGGGGCCGAGTGGTACCAGGCCCTGGGCCGCGGAGAGAACTCCGGCACCAAGCTCTTCAGCGTCTCCGGCGACGTGGAGAATCCCGGTGTCTACGAGCTGCCCCTGGGCAGCAGCGTCTGCGAGCTCCTGGAGCTGGCGGGCGGCAAGGATACCCAGGCGGTCCAGGTGGGCGGCGCCAGCGGCGCCACCATCGGCCCCGATGAGCTGGATCGGTGCATGAGCTTCGCCGACCTGCCCCCGGGCGGCTCGGTGATCGTGTTCGACAGGAGCAGGGACATGCTGGACGTGCTGGAGAACTTCATGGAGTTCTTCGTGCACGAGTCCTGCGGACAGTGCACCCCCTGCAGGGAAGGCAACATGAGGCTGCTGGACGTCATCGCCGACCTCAAGGCCGGCAGGATCGAGAGCATGAAGCAGCTCAAGCCCTACTTCCAGCTGGCCGAGACCATGAAGCTCGGCAGCAAGTGCGGGCTGGGGCAGACCTCGTCCAACTGCTTCGTGGACATAGTCAGCAAGTTCGTCGACCTCCCCGACGACGTGAAGGGGGATGCGTAGGATGCCCAACGTAAGCGTGACCATCAACGGCAGAAAGCTCGACGTGCGCGAGGGCGTCACCATCCTCGAGGCAGCCAGATCGGCTGGCATCGAGATCCCGACGCTCTGCTACCACCCCGACATCTCCATCGCCGGCAACTGCCGGATGTGCGTGGTGGAGGTCGAGGGCTGGAGGACGCTGCCTGCGGCATGCGTCACTCCCGTCACGCCGAACATGACCATAATGACCAACAGCCCCAGGGTGCGGCGCGCACGCCGCAGCACCCTCCAGCTGCTCCTGGCCAGCCACAACTCCAACTGCCCCGAGTGCGAGCGCAACGGCAACTGCGAGCTGCAGGACCTGGCAGAGCAGCACAACATCACCGTCAACCCGTTCCAGACCGACGAGAAGCCCTCCAGCATAGAGGAGGCCAGCCCCGGGGTCATGCGCGACAACAGCAAGTGCATAATGTGCACCCGCTGCGTCCGGACCTGCGAGGAGCTGCAGAGCGTCGCGGTTATCAAGCCCGTGGGCCGCTCCAAGGACGTCACCATCGGAACCTTCATGGAAAAGGGACTCAACGGCGTCCCCTGCACCCAGTGCGGGCAGTGCATCAACCGCTGTCCCACCGGCGCCCTCTTCGAGAAGTCCGAGGTGGAGGAGGTCTGGGAGGCCATAGAGGACCCCGAGAAGTTCGTGGTGGTCCAGACCGCCCCGGCCACCAGGGTCGGCATAGCCGAGGCCCTGGGCCTGCCCACCGGCCGCAACACCGGACAGATGGTGGCGGCCCTCAAGAGGCTGGGCTTCAACCGGGTGCTGGATACCGACTTCACCGCCGACCTCACCATAATGGAGGAGGGCTTCGAGCTGATCCACCGCCTCAAGAAGGCACTGGTGGAAGGCGACAAGGACGTCCACCTCCCCATGATGACCAGCTGCTCGCCGGGCTGGGTCAAGTTCATAGAGCACAAGTACCCGCAGCTCCTTCCCAACGTCTCCACCTGCAAGAGCCCCCAGCAGATGTTCGGGGCCCTGGCGAAGACCTACCTGGCGGACAAGGAGGACGTGGACCCGGCCAACGTGGTCAGCGTGTCCATGATGCCCTGCACCGCCAAGAAGTTCGAGAAGGAGCGCGACGAGATGCGCGACAGCGGCTACCAGGACGTGGACTACGTCCTCACCGTCCGCGAGGTGGCCCGGATGATCCGCGACATGGACATCGACTTCGAGAACCTACCCGAGGAGAAGTACGACCGCTGGATGGGACAGTCCTCCGGAGCCGCCATCATCTTCGGCGCCACCGGCGGCGTCATGGAGGCCGCCCTCAGAACCGCCTACGAGGTGGTCACGGGGCAGGAGGTTCCATTCGAAGGCCTGAACATCGAGCCTGTCCGGGGCATGCAGGGCGTCCGCGAGGCCGCCATCACCATGCCCGACGATATGGCCGAGGGCTTCGAGTTCCTGGCCGGCGCAACACTGAAGGTCGCGGTTGCCCACGGACTGGCCAACGCCAGAAAGGTCATGGACAAGGTGGCGGCCGGAGAGGCCGACTACCACTTCATAGAGATCATGGCCTGCCCCGGCGGCTGCCTTGGCGGCGGCGGCCAGCCCATACCCACGGATGCCGATATCCGGCAGGCCAGGGCCCGGGCAATCTACGACGAGGATGCGCACCTGCCACTCCGGAAGTCCCACGAGAACCCGGAGATACAGGCGCTCTACGCCGAGTTCCTCAAGGAGCCCCTGGGGCACAAGTCCCACGAGCTGCTCCACACCCACTACCACAAGCGCGAAGACTAGGCGGAGAGCAAGACCCACAGCACAGCGAGGGGCGGCGGGCAACCGCCGCCCCGTCCCACAACCGCAGAACGCTGTCCGCGACCCTCAGGCCGTAGGTGTCTCCATAAGATCCAGTCGGTCGTTGTCGTCGGCCTTCATACCCTTCATCACATGCAGGTAGACCCGGGTGGTCTCCAGGTTCCTGTGGCCCAGCAGCTCCTGTATCTCGCAGAGATCCACGCCCCTCATCAGTAGGTGCGTCGCGAAGGAATGCCGCAGCGTATGCAGGGTTGCCCTCTTCGCTATCCCCGCCGCCTGCACCGCCCGCCGCATCTCCTTCTGCAGCACACTCCCGTGCAGATGGTGTAAGCGGACGAGACCACTTTCGGGATCTACAGAAGGCCTGCTCGCCGGGAACAGGTACTGCCACGGCCACTCCAGCCCCGCAACCGGGTACTTCCGCTCCAGAGCCCGAGGTAGCGACACCGGCACCTTCCGTCCAGTGGACTCAAAGCCAATCCTCAGCCTCTCAAGGTACTCCTGAAGCTCGGGAATCAGTGAACGCGAGAGCACGGTCACCCTGTCCTTGTCGCCCTTGCCTCCGCGGACCACCATCCGGGCCGAGTCAAGATCCACGTCCTTCACGCGCAGACCCACCGCCTCGTTCCTTCGCAACCCGCCGGAGTAGATCATCCGGATCGCCAGACCGGCTACACCCCGGACCTTCCCCAGCACGGCCCTAACCTCTTCGTGGCTGAGCACCTCCGGCAGACGCACAGGCTTGCGGGCCCGGACCGCATCGATGTTTTCCGGCTCCCTGTCCCACACGCTCCGGAACAGAAACAGGATGGCGTTGAAGGCCTGATTCTGTGTGGAAGCGGCAACCCGTCTCTTCAGCGCGAGGTAGGAGAGATAGGAGACAAAGGCCGCATCTGCAGAGGGGTCCAGTTCTCTCTCCCCGCAAAACGACAGGTACCTGCCACACCAATGCGAATAGGCCTTCACGGTGCGTTGTGAGTACTGCCTGACCCGCAGCTTCCGCACCAGCAATGCTAGGGGTGAGACCTCCTCATCAGAGGCCTCAGCCCCTGCATCCTCAACACCCACCATCTTCCG
>Ga0207797_1003642_pt1 | contig 10123 bp, 11 predicted proteins | sample PRCRCaboRojoPR_6_FD_187275 | JGI IMG/M metagenome (GOLD analysis project Ga0207797, IMG submission 187275) | Marine sediment microbial community from Cabo Rojo, Puerto Rico - PR CR 10% Liquid 1 (SPAdes) | ecosystem: Environmental > Aquatic > Marine > Coastal > Sediment | place: Cabo Rojo, Puerto... | reverse complement strand
GGATGGCCACCTGCTCTCAAGGCAGGCGCGTTGGTCCGCTCTGCCACCCCACCGCGTCAATGGCTTCTCGTGAGACGGTCTAAGGCCTGTCGGTCGTCAATCGCGGAGCAGGCCCCGACGACCGGTTTTCTCCCCGACGTGAATCCCGAGCTCCTCGATGGCTTCCGCCGTGAACTCCGGAACCAACCGATCGGCCCGTCGGTGTGACCGGATCGACGCCACCGCGGTCGCCAGGCCGTCGTCGGTCGAAACCACGGGATGCATCGGGAGGAAGTCGACCGAATACCCCGTATCGATAGCGAACGCCGTTACCGATTCGACTTCCGGCGGCATCAGCAGCGGCTCCAGGTCGATGGGCTCGGTGAGCCCGAGATAGGCGATCCGCCCGCCTGCACCCGGGGCGAGCACGACCTCGTTTCGCCGAAGTGTCATCGCCGCGCTGTCGAGGGCCGTCCGAAGCAACGTCGGTGCCAGCCCGTCAAGGATGGCCACCGAGGCGGCGTCCTCTTCCTCGAGGAGGTGACTCGCCGTGTTGCTCGCCCGTTCGGCGAACGAGTCACCCACCTGGACCTCGAAGCGGACCTCGTTCAGGTCGTCGAGGGCGTCTTCGGCGAGTTCACGGAGCGCGGTTTCGGGTGGTGGGCCGTCCAAGATTCCGTCGGGAAAATCCCTCGCGGGCGGGTAGTTGACGAGGAGGTCGCCGCCGGTCCCGTCGACGTTCCGCATCGTGTCTTTGACCATGGCGGCATACAGCTCGGCCGCTTCTTCGTCCGAAAGGGCCGCGATCCCGTCGAGGACGTGTCCCTCCACCGGCGGATCCGCGAGGAGGGCGTGAACGGTCATAACGGTAGCTGGTCCATCCGAGGCCTCAAGGGCATCGATTCGGTGACGTCAGCGTTATGGCCACCACATGTCTATCCCGGGGTGATGACGGTCGTGGTGGATATCGCCTGTCCGAAGTGCGGTGAAACGGACCCGGTCCGGAAGGAAGGCCTCGGGACCTACCGGTGCATCGAGTGCGATCACACCTTCAGTCAGACGGACGTCGAACCCGAGGGTTAGACTTTAACTACCCGGCCAGCGCAGTCGGGAGCGATGAACGTCGTCCGGTGGCTGGTCGTCCTCGTCATGTTCCTGATCGCGACGGCCGTCGGTGGTGCGGTCGCCCGAATCGCCATGCTTTTCGCCCAGCTGCAGGCGATGATCGTGCTCCTCCTCGTCGCGGTCCTCCTGGTCCTGGTTGCCGCCTCGGCGGCGAAATCCGGCCGCTGGCTCGCGAACCCGTATTGGTAGCTCAGTCCTCGACGGTGTCGGGGCTCTGGGGGTGGTAATCGGTCCGATATTCGCCGGCCTGTCCGTCCAATCGATCCGGGTTGATCCGCCCCCCGAGCAGCATGAAGTCGATCAAGGTGAGCGCGAGCACCGCCTCGACCACGGGCACCCCACGGGGCGGCAGGACGGGATCGTGGCGGCCGATGACCTGGATCGTCTTCGCCTCCCCCGTCTCCCAGTCGACCGTCGTTTGCTCTTTAGGGATCGACGTCGGCGCGTGCAGCGTGACCTCCCCGTAGATCGGTTGGCCGGTCGTGATGCCGCCCTCCATCCCGCCGTGGTCGTTCTCGGCGGGTACCACCTCTCCCGACTCGTCGAACGCGAACGGGTCGTTCCGGTCGATGCCGGCCACCTCCCGCGCGTCGCGACCGAGGCCGAACTCGAAGGCCGTCGTGGCCGGGATCGAGAGCATGCCTTGGCCGAGCCGGGCCTCCACGGCATCGAACCGGGGAGCGCCCAACCCGCGAGGGACCCCCTGGGCCTCGAAGTAGATCGACCCGCCGATGGAGTCGCCGGCCTGCTGATACTCGTCGATCAGCTCGCGCATCTGCTCAGCGGACTCGGGGTGGGCACACCGCACCTCGTTCTCTTCCGAGTGCTCGAGCATCTCCTCGAAGGTGACCTCGGGGGCCTTGACCTCGCCGATCTGATTGACGTGGGCCTTCAACTCGATGCCAGCGGTGGCGAGCAGCTTCTTCGCGATCGCCCCGGCAGCCACCCAGTTGACGGTCTCCCGGGCGGACGACCGACCACCGCCACCCCAGTTTCTGGTCCCGAACTTGGCGGAGTAGGTGAAGTCGCCGTGGGAGGGCCGCGGCGCCGTGATGAAGGGTTCGTACTTGCCCGATCGGGCGTCCTTGTTCTGGATCACCATCCCGATGGGCGTTCCCGTGGTGTAGCCGTCCTGGAGGCCGCTCTTGATCGACACCGAATCCGGCTCGTCACGGCTGGTCGTGATCATCGACTGGCCGGGCCGCCGCCGGTCGAGCTCGCGCTGGATGTCGTCCTCGGCCAGTTCGAGGCCGGCGGGACACCCCGAGACCACACAGCCCATGGCCTCGCCGTGGCTCTCCCCGAAGGTGGTCACCTGGAAGAGCCGACCGAAGCGATTCCCGTTCATGCTCGACCCTCAAGGGTCGCGCCTTTAAGGCTTTGTAGCCGTAGCGGTCGGCCGCCGACACGCCTCAGTCCCGTGAAACGTCGGCCCCGAGCTCGTAGAGGACGTCGAAGAAATCGGGAAAGGATACGTCGACGTGCTCGGCGCCCCGGATCGTCGTCCGACCCTCGGCTGCCAACCCGGCGACGGCCAGGGCCATGATGATCCGGTGGTCGTCCCGGCCGTCGAGCGCGGTCCCGGATAGTTGACCACCTTGAACGGTGAGCGCGTCGGGCTCTTCCGTCACCTCGATCCCCATCGAATCGAGCGAATCCGCCATCGCGGCGACTCGATCGGTCTCCTTGTACCGAACGTGTTCGCAGTTGGTAATCCGCGTCTCGCCGTCAGCCGCCGCGCCGAGTACGGCGATCGTCGGGAGGAGGTCGGGGGTGTCCCCGACATCGACGGTCACTCCCTCGAGCGTCGATTTCGAGGCGGTGATCACGCCGTTCGTTCGGTCCCAGTCGATGGCACCGCCCATCCGCTGGACGATCTCAACGATCGCGGTGTCGCCCTGGGCCCCGGGATACGCCCGCCGGATGGTCAGGCCCGCCTCGCTGGCCATGACGCCGCCCGCCACGAGGTACGAGATCGATGAGAAGTCTCCCGGCACGCTGTACTCGCCGTCCGTCGGTTCGTAGAACTGCCGGCCCTCGACCGCGAACCCCGAACCCGTCCGTTCCGTCTCGACTCCGAACGCGTCGAGGACCTCCCGGGTGATCTCGACGTACGGCGCGGATTTGAGTTCGGTCTCTAGGTCGATCGCGATCCCCTCGTCGGTGACGGCCCCGGCCATCAGCAATGCAGTGACGTACTGCGATGAGACGTCGCCCGGGATCGAGACCGTCCCCCCGTGAATCGGCCCATCGATCACCAGCGGCGCCTGGCCGTTCCCGCGGGTGGATCGGGCCTGCCCACCGAGCTGCTCGATCGCGTCAAGGAGCGGGCCCTGGGGTCTCGAGCGGAGCGACCGATCTCCCGTGAGGACGGACGTTCCGTCAGCCAGGGCGGCCGTCGCGGTGACGAGCCGCATGGTCGTCCCGCTGTTCGCACAGTCGATGACGTCACCGGGCACCGCCGGCCGACCGGCGAAGCCGTCGACGGTCAGACCCTCGTCGTCCTCGACCACATCGCCGTCGAAGTCGTCGACCGCGCGCATCGTCGCCCGCGTATCAGCGCTCACGAGCGGCGTATTCAGGTAGGCGCCTTCGCCATAGCCAGCCGCCAGTATTGCCCGATGGGTATAGCTCTTCGACGCCGGCGCCCGGGCCCCGCCGGCCAGGCTCGAGCGCCCGATCGTCACGTCCATATCACCACTGCTCTCGGACATGCTATCAGGATACCGTTCGCCTCGCGTTCTCACCCGCCGGGAATCGCCGGCACGGTATTTGGCGCATCGGCCGGTATATCCCACTGGTGGGAAACCGTGACCATTCACGCACTCGCACGAACTGACGTCGTTACCGTTGACCCCGACGCGACGATTCTCGAGGTGGCGACCGCCATGGCGGACAACTCCGTCGGGAGTGTCGTCGTCACAGAGGGCGACACACCGCTCGGGATCGTGACGGATCGCGACCTGGCGCTCGACGTACTGGGGGCCGGTGGTGACCCCGCCGAGCTGACCGCCGAGGAGGTCATGACGGAGGACCTCTTTACCGTCGACGTCGACGACGGTCTCTTCGACGTGATCACCTGGATGCGCGAGGAGGACGTCCGCCGCGTCCCCGTGGTCGATGACAGCACGCTCGCCGGGATCGTCACGCTGGACGATTTCATTGTCCTGCTCGCGAACGAGTTGAGCGGGCTGGCGGACGTCATCCAGTCCGAATCACCACCGTACGCCGAGCCATAACCCTGATCAACAGCCTCCACGATCGATCAGGGTTTTTGCCGGTTCGAGTTTTCTAATCGCTATGGACGACTACCGGCTCGGTTTCACGGGCGACGTCATGCTGGGCCGGCTCGTCAACGAGCACCAGCAGATCCGCCCCACCACCGCGGTCTGGGGTAACGTCCTCGACCGGCTACGGGCACTCGACGGGTTGTTCATCAACCTCGAATGCTGTCTCTCGACCAGGGGCCGGCCCTGGGACCGGACGTATCGACCCTTTCACTTTCGAGCGGATCCAAATTGGGCCGTTCCAGCGCTCGCTGAAGCAGGGGTGGACTTCGCCGCCCTCGCCAACAACCACCTCATGGACTTCGAGGCGGTCGCGCTCCTGGATACGATCGACCACCTCGACGAGGCGGGCATTGCCCACGCCGGTGCCGGCCGAAACCTCGAGGCGGCGATCGAACCGACGCTGGTCGACATCGGAGATCTCTGCATCGGCCTGCTCTCGTTCACGGACAACACGCCCGAATACGCGGCCGACGAGGAATCACCGGGCGTAGCGTATACGGATATCGACCCGGATGATGAATCAGTAAAGGAGGTGTTCCGATCGACGATCGACAGGATCCTGACGTGGGAACCGGACCTCGTGGTCGCATCGTTGCATTGGGGGCCGAACATGGTCGAGCGGCCGCCCGAGGCGTTCCAGCGGTTCGCCCACTGGCTCGTCGAGCAGGGTGTCGACCTCCTCCACGGCCATAGCGCACACATCTTTCAGGGCGTCGAGGTTCACGACGGCGCGGTGATCCTCTATGACTGTGGGGACTTCGTCGACGACTATGCGGTGGACGATCGACTCCGGAACGACCGGAGCTTTCTCTTCGAGCTGTCGGTTTCTGCGGATAGAGTTGTTCAGACGCTCACGCTCCGGCCGACGGAAATCTACGACTATGCCGTTCACGAGGCCGATCCGGAGGTGGCTGCCTGGAGTCGAGAGCGGATGCGGGAGTTATCGACGCCGTTCGGGACAGAGTTCGATCGCGAAGGTGAGTCGTTGACCTGCGATCTCACGAACGCCTCGCACTGACCGTATAATGTAATTTTTCGAACTATTAGTCCCGGAATTCTACCACCCCTGTGAATATAGCGAAATACGGTTTATGAGTCCGAAATCAAACAATGGTGGGATGACATGTTTGACAGGCTACTGATAATGGTGGCCATTATTCACCCCCTCACCGAAATTGTGAGGTCTCAATATCTTTTGCTCAACCAGTGGTTGAATCCCAGTTCGAAGTCAGGCGGTGGACTCTCGGGGATACTCGGCCGATAAGGGGGAACGGGAAACCTTGGCTCGCATCGACAGCTGCAGTCGAAAGTAAGACGACGCCACTAGTGGTTCGTCTTCTTCAAGCGACGAAGCGGCCTCAACCCGACGTAGAGAATGGCATCCACAGGTTCGGATCCCGATCAGAATAACGACCCATTTGACATCTGGTCGCTTCCGCTACTACAGCTGTTCTCATCAGAGTATGATTAACTCAGTTTGAGGAGGATTGGTGCAGCATCTTCGAGGAGGCGGTCTTTCGCCCGTACACCCCTGGCGTAACATCCCGAAGATGGTGTTGCACGGTGATCTGGTCAAATCTGAAAATATTTGTATGCAATAATCTACTGGGCGATTGTCGGAGAATACAGTCCAAATATAAATCTAATATACCTCAATTAGCTAGCATAGTATCCTGATAAAAAATATTATTTGTAGAGACAAGAAGACTTTTATAAGAAGGGTGAGAGCGATCGGATATGTCAACGGAATCGGATCACGATGCGGGCGGGACCGTCCTGAACGTCTACGTCCCCGAGCACGAAAGGGTCGATTGGGAGCAGCATGCCGATGAGCTCGGCTTGGAGATGAGCAGATACGTTCGAGAGATGGTCAAGAGTGGCCGCCGGCCATGGTATTCTGAGAATCATCGAGTACAGCCCGAGGGTGACGAGCCCAACCAAGAACTCGAAGAGCAAATATTGGCGGCGTTGTCGGAAGCTGGCCCGCTTAGCAACGATGAGGTCTACGAGGAGATCACCAATCAACTTCAATCCCGAGTTGATGAGAAGCTAATGGAATTAAGAGAGGACAATCGGATCGAGCAGAACCCAAGCGGGGCATTTTCCCTTCGATAAATGAGCCTGAGTGACCCGAAACCAGGGCAATCCGATCCGATTGAGTACTTTCTCCAGGACATGGATACCCACGGTCGGTCTCAACGGACGATTGACGCGTACGAGCGTGTTCTGAGGCGGTTCGAGGCGTTTCTTTCAGATCCTGAGCGTGGACCGAACGGGAGCATCGAGGAGCCCGGAGCCGCCTCGTATAGGGACTGTATGGCCTGGATTCACGAAATTCGCGGATCTGCGTCGGACAGTACTGTCGCGACGTATGCCTCATACCTCAACCGATTCTATTCGTATATGAACCAGGTTGGCGCATTCGACGCGAATCCCATGACACTGGTCATGGAGGAGATGAACGAATCGATCTCTACGGATCCGACCAGACGCGACCTTTCGGTGGATGAGATGCGAGCATTCGTCGGATCGGTCAAGCCGCCAATGGAACGCGCCGTGATCGTCACATTACTGAAATCCGGGATGCGTGCCGGCGAACTCTGCAATCTCGATGTGAGGGACTTTCACCTGACCGAACTTGAGGACGTTGAAGAGTATAATTCGGTTAGAGTCGAGCTTCACGGCCGCCCGAACTCGATGTTTGTATCCTCAGAACCGGAACAAGGCGCCGTGATTAACGGTGAAGAACGTGATGCCGCCAACAAACGGATGCGAGATACCGTGATCCCGATCGACGAGGAGTTGAAGTCAGTACTTATCCCCTACATGGGTATTCGTCCAAAACCCATCGGTGCTGGCGAAGGCCTGTTCCTTAACACCTCGAGGAAGTGGGGTCATCGACTCACCAACGATATGGTCCATCATATCGTCGAGAAACACGCCCGGGAGTTCGGTTGGTACCGGGAGGGGGGCGGCGTCACGGAGAACGTCACGCCCCACTACTTCCGGCACTTCTTCACCACCCATCTCCGTGACCGAACGGGTGATCGAGGTATCGTTAAGTACCTCAGGGGCGACGTGGCCGACGATATCATCGATACGTACACGCACAACTGGGGCGATCGAGTGCGGGAGGTGTACGAGGACAACATCTACAAATTGCTGGAAAACGACTGATTATGTCGTAACAGTGACAACGTAAACCTGCCCCGTTTCCGACGAATAAACCACATTCCGCTATATCAATGGGGGTTGGTAGATCGGGCTAATGTATCACTAACATGACTTGATTTTCAGGTCTGCAGGTGGGAATGCTGCAGACGGGATAAAATCCCTATTCCTGGGGGAAACCGTTCGAAAACCCAGTTTTCGATCGTTAGTCGGATCGGAACCGCTCTTCGAGACTGACTTTGACGATCGACTTCGCGATGGCTGCGCCCCCCGAGATCGGATCTAACTTCGTTTTACCGGCCCGTTCGGCGTACTCGATCGGGAGTTCCCGGACAGTATATCCACGCATGAGCGGACGGATGAGGAGCTCTGCCGAGAGGCCAGTGTTCTCGGTCCACTCGATCGACTGGACCACTTCCCGCCGGTAGGCACGCATCCCGGTCGTTGTATCCGTGACCCGGCGCCCCATGAGGAGACTCGCTACCAGGGCGAAGAGGTGGTTCCCGAGGCGGTTCAGCCTCGGCATCGTCTCCGCGCCGTAATACAGGCGATCCCCGCTCACGACGTCACAGCCGTCGTTGATGGCCTCGAGGAAGTCGGGGAGACGGTCCATCGGGTAGGTGTCGTCGCAATCAGTCGTGACGATGACGGGTCGGTCCGGTGCCAGAATGGCTTCGCGAACGGCGATCCCGTAGCCTTGGGGTTCCTGTTCGATGACGGTGGCCCCGTTCGCCCTGGCGAGTTCGGGCGTCTCATCCGAGGAGCCGTCGACGCAAATCACCTCTGCGCGACCGTCGGTTGCTGCCTCGATATCGGCGAGGACCGTCTCGATGGCAGCCGCCTCGTTATAGGTGCCCATAACGACGCTCACGTCGTCGAAGGTGTTGTCGGTCTCCGGCGTCGGGCGACCCACCTCCAGGTTCATTACCGGACCCTGTCGCCGGCGCTACTTGTAGTTTTAGGTTCACCTAAAACAGGCCCATTGGTGATGCCCTTACAGTGATGCATCGAGGTGGTCGGCGGCCTTCAACGAGAGCGCGGCGATCGTGAGCGTCGGGTTCATCGCCCCGCCCGTGACGAAGACGCTGCTCCCGGCGATCCAGAGGTTCTCGAGGTCGTGGGTCCGGAGGCGGGGGGTAACCACGCTCTCGTCCGGGTCTACGCCCATTCGGGTCGTTCCCATGTGATGGAAGGCGGGGCCCGTGTCCCGGGAGCCGACCTGCCAGGTGATGGTGGCGTCGAGTTCCGAGAGGATTGTCTCTTGGATCTGGTTTGCTCGATCGATTGTACGGCGAGTGGCAGCGTCGATATCCCAGTGGATCTACGGGACGGGGTTGCCGTGGTCGTCGGTTCTCGACGGGTCCAAGCCGACGTAATTCGATTTCGAGGGTCGTTGGCCGACGAGGGCACCCATGCCGATGTGGTTGCCGTAAGCTTCACGAACTTCCTCGAGGAGGTCGTCGCCCCCAGGAATCGCCGTGCAACGCCATCTCCCCCGGCGACGGCCCGGCGTAATTGAAGAATTCGAGTTTCAGTGGCGTCATCTCCGACCGGTCGGCCTCGCTCGGCGTAATGCCTCGGTCCGTCCCGATCGTCGGGTCGTCGTAGAACTGGTGACATTCACTGGTCAGAAACCCGATGTGGGTCTGACGGGTCCGACGGTCGATCCTCCCACCGGTCCCGGCGAACAGGTGGTCCATGGAGTACCGGCCCACAACGCCGCTCGAGTTCGCGAGCCCATCCGGATAGCGGTTCGATTTCGAGAGAAGGAGCAACCGAGGGGTCTCCACGCCCCCGCAAGCGATGACGAATCGCTGGGCCGTCTGGCGATGTACCTCCCCCTCAGGAGTGGCGTAGACCGCCGCTTCAACATGGGTACCGTCCGGTCCGTGTTCCAGGCGCTGGACCGGCACCCGATCGAGGACGCGGGCGCCGGCTGCCTTCGCCTTCTGGATGTGTCTCGTGGCGTCGTATTTCGCACCGGAGGGACAGACCGGTTGGCACGTGCCATAGCCGACACACGCCGAATCGCCATCATGGGGTTCGGAATTCCGGGCGTTCGGCACGGAGTGCATCGCGACGCCGAGCCGTTCGCACGCCTCGGCGAAGATGGAGTCGCTGTATGATGGAGGGAACGCCGGCAGTGGGAACGGGTTTGGACGAGGCGGGGCGAAGGGATTGTCGGCCGCGCCCGCCACGCCGAGTGCCTCCTCGGACTGCTCGTAATACGGTTCGAGGTCGTCGTATTCGAACGGGCCAATCCTCGCCGGTCCCGAAGCGGGTGGCGGTTTCGAAATCGGCCTCGTGGAGCCGCATGACCATTCCCTGCCAGTGGAGCGTCGAGCCGCCGATCCCCTTGACACGGGTGTTGTTGAGGGGATAGAACATCGGCCCTGACGAGGAAAACGCATCCCGGTCGCCGCCCACGTCCCAGACCGATTGGAGCTCGTGCCCCGGCCGGATCGACCGGTCCATCCGGGAACGACGTTCCTCGAAGTCGAACCGCTTGCCGGCTTCCAACACGACGATGGCATGCCCACGCTCTGCCAGGATTGCAG
>Ga0207797_1003641_pt1 | contig 10125 bp, 6 predicted proteins | sample PRCRCaboRojoPR_6_FD_187275 | JGI IMG/M metagenome (GOLD analysis project Ga0207797, IMG submission 187275) | Marine sediment microbial community from Cabo Rojo, Puerto Rico - PR CR 10% Liquid 1 (SPAdes) | ecosystem: Environmental > Aquatic > Marine > Coastal > Sediment | place: Cabo Rojo, Puerto... | reverse complement strand
CAAGAACGTCGGGCATCGCCAGGAGGGGATCGATTTGCGGGAACCAGAAGTGCGAGAGAGGCAACGTCCCACCGCCGGTTCCGTTCGATACGAGTCCGGGCCCCGAAAAGGGAGGAGGCGGGGAGGAAGACGTTCGCAGACGCTCGTGTTCTCACCCAGTTGCCCGCACTCCATGTCGCCTGGTCCGCCCGACGATCCCGTTCACATTGACACCCTCCACGCCGACCTCGACGCCCGCATGGCCGATCTCCGCGAGGATCCAACCTCAGTGGACCAGTCCCGGGCCCGGGTCGAGCAGGCCATGGAGGACGGGGAGGCGCACTACGGCATTAACACCGGCTTCGGGGCGCTCGCGCAGAAGCGGGTGCCGCGCGACGACCTCGAAACGCTCCAGCGCAACCTCGTCTTCAGCCACGCGGTGGGGGTCGGCGACCTCGTGCCGAAGGCCCTCAGTCGCCTCATCCTGCAGCTCAAGATCCACGCCCTCGGTCTGGGCCACTCCGGCGTCTCCCGCGAGACGTTCGACCGGCTGCTCCTCTTCGCCGAGCGCGACCTCATTCCGGCCCTCCCGAGCCGCGGCAGCGTGGGGGCGTCGGGCGACCTCGCGCCGCTGGCCCACCTGGCGCTTCCGCTGGTGGGAGAGGGACAGTTTTGGACCGACGACGGGACCGACGTGCGTCCGGCGGAGGACGTGCTCGTGGACCATGATCTAGAGCCCATCACGCTGCACCCAAAAGACGGGCTTTCGCTCATCAACGGCACCCAGCAGATGAGTGCGTATGGGGCCCACGTGCTCCACGAGGCACACCGTCTCGTGAAGATCGCCGATCTGCTCGCGGCCATGAGCCTGGAGGCGCTTCAGGGCAGCATCCAGCCGTTCGACGAGCGGGTGCACGAGGCGCGGCCGCATCCCGGCGCGCAGCAGGTGGCCCAGAACGTACGGACGCTGCTCACCGACAGCGAGATTCTGGAGTCGCACCGGAACTGCGGCAAGGTGCAGGACCCGTACTCCCTCCGCTGCGTGCCGCAGGTGCACGGCGCCAGTCGCGACGCCCTCCGCCACGCCACGGAGATGGTAGCACGCGAGATTAACAGCGTCACGGACAACCCGCTCGTGTTTGAGGACGGCGACGTGATCAGCGCGGGCAACTTCCACGGACAGCCCCTCGCCCTCGCGCTCGACTACGCCGGCATTGCCCTCACGGAACTGGCCAGCATCTCCGAGCGCCGCATCTATCTGCTGCTCGGGGGACACGACGGCCTCCCGGAGCTCCTGATGGAAGACACCGGCCTCAATTCCGGTTACATGATGCCGCAGTACACCGCCGCCGCGCTCGTGTCGGAGAACAAGAGCCTCGCGCACCCCGCCTCGGTCGACTCCATCCCCACGAGCCTGGGGCAGGAAGACCACGTGAGCATGGGCAGCGTGGGGGCGGTCCAGCTGCTCGACATTCTGGAAAACGTGGAGCGCGTGCTCGCCATCGAGTTGCTCACCGCGGCACAAGCCCTCGACTACCGCCTGCCGCTGAGTCCGGGCCGGGGCGTCGAGATCGCCCACGAGACGGTCCGCGAAATGATCCCGCACCGGGAGGAGGACTACCTGTTCGAGGACGACATCGACGAGAGCCTCGCCTTCGTGCGGGCTGACGCCCTGCTGGCACCGGTGGCTGAGGAGTTGGAGGCGCTGGGATGAGTGCGTATTGCGTATTTCGTATTGCGGGGTTGCGAACGCTCAGCCATTTCCTTTTACGCCATACGAAATACGCAATATGAAGCGGCACGAATATTCGAGGTTTGAGCCGGAACCTTAGACGTCGCCAGCTTCCACCATCGCTCGCACCTCATCCACCCGCTCCGCGATGGCCTGCAACTCGTCGTCGGACTTGCGGCGGACGTTGGCGAGCTGAAAGTTCATGCGCCGATTGTCTGAGAAGTGGTCCTGGTGCCGGTCCAGGAAGTCCCAGTAGAGCGACGTGAAGGGGCACGCGTCGTCGCCGGTCGCTTCGTCCGGGTTGTAGCGGCAGTGCGAGCAGTAGTTGCTCATCCGGTTGATGTACTTCCCGGACGCCGTGTAGGGCTTGGTCCCCACCGTCCCCCCGTCGGCATAGAGCGCCATGCCAATCATGTTGGGCGTAGAGACCCACTCCCAGGCGTCCACGTACATCGCCTCGTGCCACGCGTTCATCTGCTGCGGATCGATGCCGTAAAGCAGCCCAAAGAGGCCGATCACCATGAGGCGCGGGATGTGGTGCGTGTAGCCGTGCTCCACCACCTGCCCCACGCATTCCTGGAGGCAGCGCATGTCTGTATCGCCGGTCCAGTAAAAATCGGGCAGGTCCGCCGTCGCGTCGAGCGCGTTCCGCTTCGTGTACGCCGGGGCATGAAGCCAGTAGACGCCGCGCACGAACTCGCGCCAGCCCAGAACCTGACGAATGAACCCCTCCACGGCGTTAATGGGGGCGTGGTCGTCGTGGTAGGCCTGCTCCGCGGCGCGGATCACCGTCATCGGGTCGAGCAGCTTCAGGTTGAGGGCGGCGGAGAGGCGCGAGTGGTAGAGAAACGGGCGGCCCGTCCACATCGCGTCCTGGTACGTGCCGAACTGCGGGAGCCGGTGCTCGATGAAGTCGTCGAGTGCGGTCTGCGCCTGCGCGGGCGTCACCGGCCACCGAAAGTCGTCGAGCTGACCGGGGGCGTTGGGAAAATGCGTCTTCACGTCACGAATCGCGTCTCGTGTCGTCGCGTCCCGTTCAAACGTCGGCCCCTCCGGGATCATACCCGGCCCGTCGGCCCCGAACGCCTCGCGGTTCTCGTCGTCAAAGTTCCAGTCTCCACCCACGGGATTGCCCGCATCCGTCACGAGCACATCGTAGGCGCGGCGCTGCTCGCGGTAGAAGTACTCCAGCGTCAGCTCTTTGCGCCCCTCGGCCCACTGCTCAAACGTCTCGTGGGTCACCAGGAAGTGGTCATCGGCCTGGACGACGCATTCGACCCCCGCGTCGTCGCAGACCTGCTCGATCCGCTCCAGAAGTGCATACCGCCCCGGTTCCGTGATGTGGACCTGCTCGGGCCGATGGGCCTTGATCTGATGACGGAGAAACTCCGCTGCTCCATCTGAGCGATTCTCTGCGTCGATCGACTCGTAGTACACGGTGACACCACGCTCGCGCAGGTCGTCGCGAAAGTGCCGCATCGCCGCGAGCCCGAGGGCACGTTGCTGCTTGTGCTCAGGGTAGTGCCCCCGGTTCACGTCGGCCTCCGTCATGGCAACGGCGTCCCGCTCCGGTTCGAGGGCGTCGAGCACCGACGCGTTCCGGTCGAGCTGGTCGCGGAGGAGAAGGATCAGGTCGCGCATGTAATCCTCATTGTGGTGTGGGAAAGAGGTGACGGCCTCTAGAAAACAGGAGATGCTTCGGAGGCATGGAAGAACGGATGCGCGGAAGAGGGGATGGGCGCAGAGTGGTAGACCCAGACCAGCACCCGCCGGCAACTCCAAAGCTACCAAGCCTCCACGCGTCCACAGCTTCCGTGCATCCACGCACCCTTATCCCGTCCGTACCGTCCCGAGCCCGCCGTCCACCCCAATCACCTGCCCGGTCACCCAGTCGGTCTGGGGGTCGAGCAGCCAGGTGACGGCCGGGGCCACGTCCTCCGGCTGACCCACACGACCGAGCGCGTGCATCTGCGCGGACTGCTTGCGGCCCGCTTCCGAGCTCAAGATCTGCTCCGACATCTTGCTTTTGTGTTTTCCCTCGCCGCCCACAAGGCCAGGGGCCACGGCATTCACGCGCACCCCACGACCGGCGTAGGTGGCGGCCGCGGCCCGCATGAGGCCCGTCACGCCTCCCTTCGCCGCCGCGATGGCCTCATGGTTCTTGAGGCCCGTTCGCGCCACGGCAGAGGTCATGAGCACGATCGAGCCGCCCTCCTTCATCATCGGTCGAGCGGCGGCCTTCACTGTATTGAAGGCCGTGTCGAGATTTTTCTGGATCTGGGTCTGGTACTCGTCGAGACTCGTGAGGTGGGCCGGCTTCAGCAGAATGGACCCCACGAAATTCGCCACGCCGTCGAGGCGGCCGTACGTATCGGTGGCGTGTGCGACGGCGTCCTGCACCTGACTGAAGTCGGTGGCGTCGAGCGGCAGTGCGTCGCTGTCCGTGTCGGCGGCCAGGGCATCGACGTCGCTCTCGGTGCGGGCCCCGAGGATGAGCTGTGCGCCGTCGTCGGCGAGACGGTGGGCGACGGCCGAGCCAATGCCGCCGGTGGCGCCGAGGAGGAGGTAGACAGGGGAGTTGTGATCAGAAGCCATGGACAGGGGGAGGGGAACGGTGTGAGGAATCGAACACTGTTCCTAATCGCATCCTGCCCCGGAGTTCGATAGGCCGACGACATTTTCGCGGATCGTTACGGCCCCGCGGAGGCGCAAATGTTACGGCATATTCGGTTGAACTGGAGGGGGAAGCACCTCGTCAATGACGTGGATGAGCCCGTTTGCCGCCTTGATGTCTCCCTCTATGAGAGAGGCCGTTTCGACCTCGACACCCTCTTGTTGACGGCGGAGGGAAAGGGTGTCGCCACTCAGAGCGATGACCGTCTGCGAGGGTGACCATTCGTCCGTCACGACTCTTCCCTCCACGACGTGCTTGCTGAGAATGGTTCGCAACCGATCCGTTTCCTCCGACAACAGCGTCTCTATCGTGCTGGGCGGCAGTGCGCTGAATGCGTCGTCCGGTGGGGCGAAGAGCGTGAAGGGGCCGTCGGTGGAGAGGAGGGAGTCGAGGCCTGTCGAGTCAAGGCTGGCCCGTAGCGTAGAGAAACGGTCATCCGCCTCTAGCATCCGGGGAATCGTCATGCTGTCCGAAACGACGGCGGCCTGTGGCGACGACGGTTCGCCCTGTGGCGCTGAGGCTTCGTTACCGCAGCCTAGAGCGCCGGTGCAGAGGAGGAGCGCCACGAGGGCTCGTACGCCTACACTCAGCCACTCACGATTGAAAGGCCAGGCAGGCATAGTGACGCAGGTGTCAGAAATGAAAAAGCCTGACCAGTTTCCCGGTCAGGCTTCGTGCTCCCCGGGCTGGATTCGAACCAGCAGCCCTGCGGTTAACAGCCGCATGCTCTACCGTTGAGCTACCGAGGAGTGGAAAAATGTCTGGGACAGAGGCAGAGCGGAGTGTGCGCCCCTTCTCAAAATCTCCGGTCCAGAAAACGGCACGATCCCGGACTGAGTTCCGATGCGACCGAGTCGCACACGCCCCACGGTACCCGTGAGCAAGGTGCTGTGTCAAGGGATTGATTTTCTTTTCACGGTCCCCTCAGTCCTGGGGCCCGGCGTTCTGGCAGGAGGGAGACTACTGGTTCGTCGGGGGACCGCCGTGTCGTTCGAACCACTCCAGCACATGGGCCACCTTCGCGGCAAGGTGACTGGGCCGCGCGGCGATGCCGTGACTGGCGCCGGGCACACGCACCAGGGCCGTCTCCACCTCTCGCAGCTTCAATGCCTGGTAGAACTGCTCCGATTCGGACATCGGCGTGCGGTAGTCCTCCGTGCCCGTCATGAGCATGGTCGGTGTGGAGACGCTGTCTACATACGAGATGGGAGAGCGCTCCATGTAGTGGTCGCGGTGGGTCCACGGCATCCCGGGGAACCAGTACTTGACGCCGAACGGATAGACGTCGGCCGTCAGCGCCCAACTGTACCAGTTCACGACCGGCTTGGCGGCTACGGCGGCGCGGAAGCGATCGGTGTGGCCGACGATCCAGGACGTGAGCACCCCTCCGCCGCTCCCTCCGGTCACATACAGCCGGTCCTCGTCCACATAGCCGCGCTCCAGGACGGCGTCGACGCCGGACATCAGGTCTTCGTAGTCATGCCCGGGATAGTCGTGGTGGATGGCATTCCCGAACTCCTGTCCGTAACTCGTAGAGCCCCGAGGATTGGTGTAGAGCACCACGTAGCCCGCGGCGGCGTACAGCTGCACCTCCGCCGCGAAGTAGGGGCCATACGCGGCGAAGGGGCCGCCGTGGATTTCCAGGACGAGGGGGTAGTCCTTCGATTTGTCAAAATTGGGCGGCTTCACGATCCATCCCTCGATCGTCGTGCCGTCGTAGGAGGAGTCATAGGTAAACTCCTCGACACTCCCGATCTTGACCTGGTCAAAGAGATCCTCGTTCAGCGACGTGAGCACGCGGGGCTCCTGTCCGGCTTGGGCCACGGCCACGTCGGCCGGGCGCTGCGTCGTCGCATGCGTGTAGGCCACCCGCCCGGTCGCCGCGAGACTGAACGAGCCGCTCGTATAGGGGCGCCCGAGGGAGGTGCCGCCCACGTGGTCGGCGATCACGCGTCGCTCTCCGCCGAGCGTAGTGCTGCCGATTTTGGTCGACCCTTCGTCCACGTATTGAAAGACGATCCGCTGCCCGTCGGCCGTGAAGGTCGGGTCCTGCACGTCGTGCCCGAAGTCTTCCGTAAGGAGCCGAGCGTTGGTGCCGTCGCGGTCCATCACGTAGAGTTTGGTCACTTGATAGCCCTGCTCGCGATCGTCAAACCCCGTATATGCGATCGTGGAGCCGTCCGGCGAAATTGCCACACTGCCGTCCGGTCCTTGCCGGTTGGTGAGGGCCTGTACGCTGCCGCTCGACACGTCGACGGCGTACACCTCGGTGTCCAGCGGATCGAGGGCCGCGTCCTCCTGCCGGTTGGCGCTGATGAGGAGCGTCTCGCCGTCCGGGGTCCATTTTGGTGTCCCCCCGTGGTCGTATGGTGCGGAGGTGATCTGTCGCGGGGTGCCGCCGGAGGCCGGGACCGTGAACACCTGCGTGTGGCCCTTTTCCGTGTACCCGCCCCCGTCGGCGCGGTACTGCGTCTGCGTGATGACGTCGGGCCGCTGGGCCCAGTCGGCCCCCTCCGGCGGGCTCGGCATCTCAGCGAAGGGCTCCGTCTCGGCCTCGACGAACATCGTGAAGGCGAGTCGCTCCCCGTCCGGTGCCCACGACAGACCGCTCGGCGACTCCTCAAGCTGTGTGAGTCGGGCCGTCTGGCCAGTGTCCATCCAGCGCACGTAGATCTCGGTCCCGTCGTCTGTCGAGGCCACGTAGGCCACCCGATCGCCACTTGGGGACCAGCGGGGCTGCGAGGCATTCGTCTCCGGATCCGTGATGGGGCGGTGGCCCGACCCGTCCGCGTTCACGACCCACAGACGCGTGCTCCGGCGGTCCTCCATCTTGTCCATGAACGTGCGAGAATAGACCACCCGATCGCCACTCGGTGAGACCTGAGGATCAGCGGCGTGTTCAAGATCGAACACATGATCGAGGTCAAAGGCGAGCGAGTCCTGGGCGTACTGCGCCTGCACGGGAACGCCGGGCAGGAGTAGGCCGCCGAGGACGAGCAGGACTACGAGGAACCGTGAGACACGCATGAAACAAAGATCAACTGTTGGGAAACAGGAGGCGACACCGTGCAACGTAAGGACTGCTCCGCGCGAGTGCGAGCTCGCGTCGGGTCCGTACGCGCTGATTTCAAGGAACATACCGGGGACCCCGTGACGTTTTCCTCATCCGACATATTGATGCCCGAGTGGCGGAATTGGTAGACGCGCGTGATTCAGGGTCACGTGTCCGCAAGGACGTGGAGGTTCGAGTCCTCTCTCGGGCACCGCCAACCCCGCTTGAGCGCCTACAGACGGCGACTCAGGCGGGGTTTTCTGTTGGTAGGGACTCCGACGGCTCACATCCCTGCGCAGCCCGAAAGGAGTATTGTGAGGAAGATTTCCGTTTCTTCGGACTGACTACCAAAAAGAAAGCGCCCGGCCCCCACAACTGGGCCGGACGCGTAGGGTGGGAGAATCCCGTGGAGAGATCTCCGCTTGGACGATACCCAACGGACGTTCACAGCATCAAGGAAACCGGCTGAGGTTACTCTGAGGACGTTGTGATGATTTAGAGAGGGAGTTCTCCTTCGCTTCCAGTAGGCACCACGTGCTGTTGAAACAAGGGGGCCACCCCGACGCTCTCTCCGAGCTACGGGTCGAGCCGGTGCTGCTTGACGAACGTCCAGAACGTCTGGTCGTCGAACCCCGCCCCGACCACCTCACGCAGCCGCTCTTCGTGACGCTCGTAGAACGGAACGCCCACCCCATGCAGCAACTCGGCAATCCAGAAGATCGGCCGGAGGGTGTAGGTCTGATACCCATCTCGAATGTGAACCCCCTCGTCTGTGAAGGTCCACTTGAGCACGCCCCTAACCCCGTGCTCGGCGTTGTAGGCAAACGCTGCCAGCGGCCAGTTCCGAGCGGCGAGTCCGGCGTACAGTGTGACGGCATTGACCGTGGCTTGCTGGTTCCCATCCCCGATGTAGTGGTTGCGGCACTGAATCCCGGCCGGCACCAGAAACTCGTGGATGAACGCTCGGCGGGTGGCAGGCGTCAGGTCCGGGGCAAGCATGTCGAAGGCGTAGATGATCGAACTCATGCCCCCGTTCGCCGCATTTGCGTCTCGGCTGTACTGGTAGGGGGAGCGCTGCGTCCCGGCCAGGCGCCAGCCCAGCCCCAGCGTGTAGTGAAAGTCCTTCCCCCACCGCACCACAATTCCGGACGCAATTTGCCGGATCGACTGCTGGGTCCACTCCTCGTAGTGCTCGTCCCAGATCTGCGGGAGGGATTGGAGCAGCGTCTCCGCGATGCGCAGGTACTTTTCGGTCCCGTTCAAATCGTACAGGTACGCCGCCGACACTAGTGCTTTTCGGAACGCCGTCGCGTCAATTCCCTCGCTGTAGTTGTAAATCCCGTTGTCAAGGGCCTGCTGGATGAGGGCCTCGGGAGGGTGTCGCTCGGCCATCCGGCGGGCCGCTTGTTCGTCGAAGAAGAGGAGGTCGTTGGGGAGGGTACGCGGCGGCGGGTAGAGCGGGAACTGTAGTCGCTTCTCGGGGAGAGGGACAGTGGCGACGAGGTGAATCGGGTCGCTGGATCGTAGAATAGTGACCTCACTATCGTCGACGCCTTTGGCCCGGGCCACGGCTTGAAACCGTTCGGTGTAGAGGGACGGCTTTTGGGCGACCACGTCCTCGGGCAGCGTGATCGTCGCCGTCACGGTTTTCGACTCTCCGGCGTCCAGGGAGATGCTGCGGGGCACCTCGGCCCGAGCATGCGTGGCGTCGATCGGTTGCAACGCCAGCTGGACCGTGAGGGGACGGTCCCGTTCATTGCTCACCTGGAGCGGGTACGAGTACACGAGCGGGCCGTCCACTCCGCCGGCATGGGACACGTCAGCTTGGTTCCAATCGAGGGCGACGGAGTGCCGGACGAACCGAATGTCGCCGATCCATATGGACTCGGCGTCGGCAGCAGCCCGGCGCCCGAGGTCCTTGATGAAGCCCTGAATGGAGAGAACCGGATTCGTCGCCTTGGCTCCTTTCCGCCAGGACTCCCGCTCGTCCCCGGCCTCCTTGATCGTTTCCGGGACGTTGAGGTCAACCCAAATCGTCTGCCATCCCAGCGGCCCCCGCAGGCCGTCGAGCACCCACCAGTGCGACGCGTCGCCCGGGTCGGGATGATTCGCAAGCGTGAGGTGGACCTGCGCGCCCCGATCCGCCTTGACTTGAATCTTGATGAGGTCGTACTCGGCCGGGTCGATGTTGCGCTCGGACAAATTGATCCGCCCGCGAAACCGGTCGTCAAATCGGAGGGCTTTCGAATCCTCCGGCGCCCCAGAGACAACCTGGGCAGTTCCGTCACGGAGCTGAAGGTCCTCGGGGGATTCCATGGGCGACGCGACCGCCACACGGTCCTGCGCGGAGGCGGGAACCGGTGGCATCAGCAGAAGGACTGGAAGAAGGAATGCGAGAGCGACACGGGCAGAGAGGAAGCCTCCTTGTCGGCTCGGAGAGGCGTGAGGGACCTGGAGGAAGCGCATTGAATCCACCGGAACGGTGCGACGAGTTCTGGTTTAAGGGGCTGCGCGCTGCTGCTCAGCACGTTGATGAACACAGCGGGAACGAGAGTCGTGCTAAGCGTTGCCGAGCGCGGTTGGCACTTTCTTTGCGGCGGATTGTTGCCCAAGTGTTCTCCCCCGTTCCCTTGTTGATCCCGACCCCCACCATGGATTTGATCGAACGAATATCGGACCTTCAGTCCA
>Ga0207797_1003640_pt1 | contig 10127 bp, 6 predicted proteins | sample PRCRCaboRojoPR_6_FD_187275 | JGI IMG/M metagenome (GOLD analysis project Ga0207797, IMG submission 187275) | Marine sediment microbial community from Cabo Rojo, Puerto Rico - PR CR 10% Liquid 1 (SPAdes) | ecosystem: Environmental > Aquatic > Marine > Coastal > Sediment | place: Cabo Rojo, Puerto... | reverse complement strand
TGTCAGTATTGAGAATATAGAAGGACTGGACCTCGATATAGGTAGCGTCGGAGAAAAACTTGCCAGCCTAACGGATAACTACACTGAACTGAAGAAAATTACGGGTAATTTGACCGAGGAACTACAAGCAGCTAGAAAAAACTTCGACCAGAGGCTATCGACTTTAAAGAGTCGGGGAGAAGAGACCAGTTCCAGGGTCAACACTCTTAAAACAAACCTGATGGAAAGAATCGATAATTTAGGAACTCGCTCCTCGGAATTGCAGGAAAAACTGGAAGCCCAGAGAAAAGACCTTGCCTCACTGCAGGAAGAAGTTTCGGGCTTGAAGAACTCTCAGAAGAGCAACTCGAGCGAGCTGAAGGAGTTGCGCGAAGGCTACCAGGAACTCTCCGAAAACCAGCAGGAACTGGTAAAGAGAATTGAAGGTGTTACGAATGACCTGAATAACGTCACGGATAAATTTCAGAAAGACCTGGAAGGTATACGGGAATCATCCACCAAAAGGAATGAGGAACTTACTTCCCGAATAAGTTCCCTGGAGGACGGTTTGAAAGGGCTCGTTACCCGCGTGGATTCACTAGAAAGTACCCAGAAGAGCTCAAAGGAGCAACTCGAAGAGGAACTGACAGCGATTCAGGACGAGCTGAACATGGTTAACCAGGGCCTCAAAGAGGAAATCTCCGGCGTCAGGGACAAAAACTCATCACTGGAGAGTTCATTGTCGGGGTTAAAGGGACAGCTTGAGCAAGCAACGGCCGAGCTTGACGAAAGGTTGAAGGAGCTAAAAACCAGTTCCCGTTCCGAAAACGAAACCTTAATGAATAAGATCTCCGAGCTCGAGTCCAGGAACAAGGATCTGCAAAACCGCATTTCCGAACTGCGAACAAGCGTGGACGACAGGCTGGCTGAATTACAGCAGGAAAACGAAGAGCTAAAAAATAGAGTGGGCGACCTGGAGTCCGAGCTTTCCTCGCTTGCTTCCACGCAGGACGATTTAAGCTCAATGATCCGGAAAGAGGTCAACCAGTTGAAAGAAAAAGACGGGGAATTGAGTGAACGAATTGCTGACCTGGACGGTAGACTGCGGGATAACCTGGCGCAACTTTACGAAGTGGACGCGGAGCTGAGAAGCAAGTTAAACGAATTTATAGACGAAACCGAGAAGTCACTGGAGGATACGAGCCGGAAGTTAAAAAGACTGGACGAGGAGACGGGGTCGATCGCAAAGCAAATGGTTCAGACCAACCAGGAACTAAAGAACCAGATCAATACTGCCCTGGAAAGGGAGTCCAGCCTTCAGGATAGAATAGACGGACTCGAGCAAAAATTAGAAGATCAAATCGGTGAACTTTCCCAAAAGGACGCGGAAATTACGGAAAAAATTTCCGGCCTGCAAAACGATCAGGAGGAACTAGCGTCGGATGTTTCCGGCTTGTCGGAGAAGCAGAAGTCGTTAAAACAGAACATCGACGGTCTCACGAAGAGGCTAAATTCCCAGATAAGTTCGTTAAAGGAGATAAGAAAGACTATCAACTCCCGCCTGGATGAGCTCAATTCCCGCCTGGATGAGAGAATGAAGGAATTGCGGGGGGATATTAATGGGCTGGACGAGGAAAAAGTCAGCAAGAAATGGGCCACCCAGCGTATAAGAAGTTACTTTAACGATCAGTTCTCGGAACTTAACTCGACCTTAACCGAAAGGATTTCGACCCTGCAGTCCTCGATGGAGAACTTCAAGGTTCTGAAAAACAGCCTTTATTCCAGATAGTTGACGCAATCAAGGGCCAGCTGATTCGCCTCCGGAAACTTGCGACAGCGAGTCAGCTAGCCCTTTAACGGCTAATGCCCTAAAACCCCGCAAATTTAATTAAGGCAAAATTATTTCGGAGGACCGATTTTTTACCCCAGTATCCCCTCTTTAATTATTTCCTCGTAACCTTTGCTCATTACCGGACTTTTCAGCGCCGCGACTACCTCTTCGGGGGGGAACCATCCGAGTTCCTTGATTTCGTGGCTCGGTCTGATTGCATCAATTTCTCCGGAAACACTTGCCAGGTAATAAAATACTACCCACTGGTGGCTATTACTTGCTCCGATGGAGCTAAATACGTTGACCAGCTTTCCCATTTCCGGCTCAACTCCGATCTCTTCCCTTACCTCCCTTTTCACGGCTTGAGCTGGAGGTTCTCCGTAAACCAGAAAACCTCCCGGAAGCGTCCAGCTATTCCTGTTGTAGCCCCGGGAAGGTTTGACCAGAAGGACCTTGCCTTCTTTTTCGTCTCTGATGACCGCTTCAACAACTATGCGCGGCAGTGACAGGTCCACGGCCTTCCTAACCGTCGGATCTACGTCGTTCAATAGCGGTACGTCTTCCTTGTTGATCCACTGGCTTGGGTGGTTTGTCAGCTCCGGTTCCGAGAACAATACTTCTTCGGTCCCAATTACCATCTTTCCCTTGGGTTCGATCGAAAACGGAACCTCTTCTCTGGTCACGGGAAACCTCAACTTCCCATCTTTTTCCACCAAATATATTTTCCCGTCAGTTTCGATATAGTATTGGGTCATAATTATAATCCAAAATAGTTTAAATCAGAGGCCACCGAAAGGCAACGGGTCCGTTGACTCTTTCCCTCCCGATAGAAGGTAGCTACCACTCAATAGCCTACGTACGATCGTGTCAGCCGCAGCTAGATCGGTAAACCTGTAATTCGGGCCCGGTTGTCTCAGTCCGCTATATGAATAAACTTTATTTATACCGAGGTGGCAAAAAAGTGGAAATCAAAAAAGTTAAAAAACGCGATGGGTCGGTAGTTGATTTTAATCAAAATAAAATTAGTAATGCTATATTAAAGGCAGCTCAAGCAGCAGGGTCCAAAGCCGTCCAGGAGGCGGACGAACTAGCGGAAAAGGTAAAAAAGGACCTCCAGGGAATATACGGTGACGAAGGACTGGGCAAGGAAGAATTTCCCGAAGTGGAGGATATTCAGGATACGGTAGAGAAAGTTTTAATCGAAGAAGGACATTACACGACGGCCAAAAAGTACATTTTATATCGCCAGGAGCACAGACAGAAAAGGCGGGAAAAGGAACAACTTCTCAACGAGACCAAGATAGGTAGTGTCGGTAAAAAGTTCAGCGTAAAGGCATTAAGGGTTCTGGCCTCTCGGTACCTGCTACGGGATAACGAGGGAGATATAGTAGAAACCCCGAAAGAACTTTTCGAACGCGTCGCAACCAACGTGACGATACCAGATCTCCTGCGGGACGACCGTATTTTCGAAAAAACCGGTAATAATCAGCTGGATCCAAAGACCGGTAAGTACCTCGATTCGTTCCGGGAATACGAAAATAGTTACGGCTTTGCCGATCACGCCATAAACGAGTGGACCTTCAAAGCAATGGGCGAGCTATACGAGGAACTGGCGGAAAACGGTCAGATGAAGGTCGACTTTCCGGCTTTTCTGGATCTTCTCGATGACGGGTACTTCGATAAATACCACGAACAGTGGCTCACCTACTTTGATATGATGACGAGCCAGAAGTTCCTGCCCAACAGTCCGACCCTGATGAATTCCGGGACCAGACTGGGACAACTTAGCGCATGCTTCGTCCTGCCCATGGAGGACGATATGGGTAGGATAATGGATGCATCAAAGGATGCAGCTCTAATTTTCCAGAGCGGGGGCGGCGTGGGGATTAATTACTCCAACCTGAGGCCGGAAGGAGATATTGTTGCCTCGACTTCCGGCGTAGCCTCAGGACCTATCTCCTTTATGAGGATCATCGATACGGTCACCGACGTGGTAAAACAGGGGGGCAAGCGGCGCGGAGCAAACATGGGGATAATCAACATCGACCACCCCGACGTCAAGGACTTCATCAACGTTAAACAAACCGAAGGCAAACTGGAGAACTTCAATATTTCCGTTGGCACGACCGAGAAATTCTGGGAAGCACTGACGGATGGCAACAAATCCAGTTTCGAACTGATAAACCCGAGAACCGGCGAGGCAGTATCCAAGGAAAAGCCAAAAGCGATTCTGGAATTGATTTCCCATTCAGCATGGGAATCCGCCGATCCCGGGATGATATTCTTTGATCGAATCAACGAGTACAACGTCCTGGAACCGGCAAAGGGCAGGATCAGCGGGACAAACCCCTGTGGAGAACAACCCCTGTACGATTACGAATCATGCAACCTGGGCTCGATCAACCTGCACAACTTGGTCGATGAAAACGGTTTTGACTGGGAAGAATACAGGGAAACGATCAGGAACGCAACCCGCTTTCTGGACAACATACTGGATATGAACAGCTTCCCGCTTCAGAAAATCGAAGAGGCCACAAAGGCAACGCGAAAAGTAGGTCTGGGTGTCATGGGTCTTTCCGACCTAATGTACGATCAAGAAATTCAGTACAATTCAGAAGATGGCTTCAAAACCATGGAGGACCTGGCGGAAGCTCTGACCTATTACTCCCTTGACGAATCCGTCGAACTCGCACAGGAAAGGGGCGTATTCCCGCTCTACGACGATACGGGCTACCCTGATGGAGAGATACCCGTGGCCGGTTATTACGAGAAGGACAACCACAACCAGGACTGGGATGGTCTGATCGATAGGATACAGCAAAACGGGGTAAGAAACGGTATGACCACCACAATAGCTCCGACCGGAAGCATATCCATGATTGCGGACACCTCACATGGAATAGAGCCGGAGTTCTCTCTGGCTTACGAAAAGAACGTAACGGCGGGCGACTTCTACTACGCCAACGAGGTCTTCGAGGAAAAGTTAAAGGAGGAGGGAATTTACAGCGAGGAATTGCTGGAGAAGATCAACAGAAACTACGGAAGCGTCGCCGGTCTGGACGAGATTCCGGATAAGCTGAAGGACGTATTTATAACCGCTCTGGACGTTCACTATACCGACCACCTGATGGCGCAGGCCTCCTGGCAGGACTGGATTACGGCCTCGATATCCAAAACGATCAACATGCCCAGCAGCGCCACTCCGGACGAGGTACTCAACTCCTTCTTGCTTGCACATAAGCTAGGGCTCAAGGGGCTAACTGTTTACAGAGACGGCTCGAAACAACGTCAGGTTCTCAACATGGACGGCGAAAAGTCCGGCGAAAGGAACCTGGAACCGAGCGATTACATGAAAAGCTACCTGGAGAAGGAGTTCTCCGGCGAGGCAGACGGCGAACAGTTCTGGGAGCCGCAGAACTTTTACAGCTCTCTGCAGAACGAACAGGGTACCAACAAGGATATGCTGGAGGACGAAGCACCTCATCCCCTTGACCAGGTTGATCCGCTGGACGAGTGCCCTGAATGCGGCGGCAAAGTAATTCACGAAGGTGGATGCAACAAGTGCGTCGAGTGCGGTTGGAGCACCTGTTCCATTAGTTAATTGAACCAGCATGAGATAAACCGGGAATTCCGGGTCTTTGGTCGGAATTCCCGGTTTTACCTAAACACCTGCTACCCCGGAATTATTTCAACCTTTTCCCTGCTCTGACCAAAATCAAAGGACATCCGACAGTTCACTGACGACGTAGGTGGGTTGCAAATCACTCTTTTTCAGGCTCTTTTCCGACTCCACCCCACTCAAAACCAGCACCGAATCCATACCCGCTCGATCGGCCAGCAAGATGTCGGTTTCGAGCCTATCACCGAGCACCAGACAGTCATCCGGGCTGGAAACTCCAGCTACTTCCATTGCGATATTTGCTGCCACCTTTGAGGGTTTGCCCACTATTCTTTCCGGTTCATACCCCATCCCTCTAATGGCCCCAACTGATGCCCCGGCACCGGGCGACTCGCCATCCGGGGTAGGGAAGGTGCTATCCGAGTTCGTCGCGAAAAAAGTCGCTCCACCGTTCAAACCAGTAAGAGCCCTGTCCAGCTTTTCGTACGTTAGACCTCTATCCATTCCGGCAGCTACGATCTCCGACTTCTCCGGCTCCGTAATTGCATGACCAAGCTCCCGAAGTTCCAGGTCTAGCCCTTCCTCTCCGACAGTAAATACTGAGAGCGGTCCCTTTTCTTCCCTGAGAAATTTGGCAAGTACGAATGCACTGTTTATAACCCTGCCCGACGGTAACCTGACCCCGATGTCCTTCAGGTTTTCAGCAAATCTTTTTCTGCTCCGTGTCGAGTTGTTGGAAAGTACGAATACTTTCCCGCGAGCGTTCAACCTGTTTACGGCATCAACGGCCCCGGAGATCGGGCTACCTGACATTACAATTACCCCGTCCATATCGACGAATAATACTTCGTAACTGTTTAAATTCACTTTTTTCAATTGAGCTCGATCATACCTCCTCGCCCGTTCAAAAGAAGTTGAATAGGACTTTGACGATCATCAAGGCCCCAATAGCGATTTTGAGTACCGACCCAAACAATTTCCCTTTTACGACCCCCAGGCCGCTTTCGAGAGCCTGATGAAAGTCGTTTTTAATCACGAATTCGGTCAAAAATGCACCGAGAAATGCACCGAGAAATGCACCGGCCAGGTTGCCAATGATGGGTAAGGGAAGACCGGCTATCGCACCAGCAACCCCACCAATAAAGGAGGCAACAAGTCCTGGTCCGGAAGCCCCGGACTGCTTGCCCCCGGCCAGACTAAATAGCCAGTCCAGAGCCTCGCCCAGAAGTGCCAGGCCGAGAAAGATCAATACGAGATAAATCCCGACCAGCTCCCAGCCGGTCATCAAGCCGGCAAAAAACGATACCCCGACGACGACGAAGGTACCCGGAATTCCCAGCGGGATTAGTGCCAGGCCGGCCAGAGAAACCAGCAAGAAAAGTACCACAGCAAGGACATTCATTGTTTGTTCACCTTTTTAGTTGAAAACTAAGAGTCAATACATAAATCTAAACAGGGAAATAAACCCCGGAATGGTCAAAGCGGCGACCAGATAACTGTAAAACAGACCCTGGTTTAGCAAACCCGTACTCTCCCCGTAATGGCTCCCGATTACCGCCAGGTTAGTAGCCGGCGGCGTTGCGGCTTCCAGCAGTATAACGAACCCAAGCAATTCCGGAGGCCGAAAGAAATAGATTCCCGTCAGGGCGAGCGCGGGATAAACCACGAGCTTGATCAAAATCAGAAGGCTTATGGCCCTGGGATAACTGCGATCCGTGGTCTCAACCCGGGCCAGCATCCCCCCTAGAACGATCATTATTAGAGGGACGGTTACATCGCCGGCATAAGAAGCCGTTTCAATTGCCAGGTCCGGAATATAACCGTTCCATCCGGCGAAGATCAAACCAAGCGATGTCAGCGTCGCCAGAAAAGGTGGTGAACTCAGAACGTTTTTGAAGAACTTAATTGGCTTAACCGCCTTACCGGATAGCAGACCGACACCAATAGACCAGAGATTGGGGGTCATTCCGAGAGTGAAGAGGAAAATTAGCTGGTACGCCTTTGGCTGCCGAGAAGTCGCTACCAGAGCTGCTACCAGAGCAAGCGGAAGATAACCGGTATTGGGAAAGCCAAGCAATGCCCCGAATTGCCTTCTTTGCGGCCATTCAAGGTACCGGGAAATAAGGAGCCCGAGACCAAGACTGGATACAACCAGAATTGCCATGCCAAGAGGGTACATCCACCAATTAGGTATCTCACCAAGCTTCGAGCTGCCGAGAAAATTGGAAAATATAAGGGCGGGAAGAGTGAAATAAATGACTACTTTGCTAAGGTCATCAAAGCCTTCCCTGGAAATCAAATCGGTTTTTGAAAGAAAAAAACCGGCTAACCCGAGAAAGAATACTTTCAATAAAGCGCGTCCGACGGTGAAGAAAGAAGTTAAGAATTGATTCAATTCCGGATCCCCCTGGATGGATTATTTTTGTCGTCTGGTCCAGCTAGTTTGCTCAAAAACCCGAATTTGATTATAGTTAGAAACGTTCCAGTATTCTAACCAGTTTTGAAAAAAAGGAGGGTAACTTGCTCAGCAAACTAGAGGAAGCTTTAAAGGTAAGTAAGGGTGAATTCACGGAAATCAGGCTAGAAAAAGAGGAACGGACGGGGATAAAGTACGAAAAAGACAACCTGATAAACCTTGACTCTTCCGAGGAAGTTGGAGGAATAGTCAGAACGCTGGTCAACGGTGGATGGGGAATATCAACTTTCAACTCCTTAGAAGATCTAAAGGTTAAAGTGAAACAAGCAAATAAAATAGGCAAATCCACCGCCTCGGCCATAAGCGAACCGGTTGAGCTTTCTCCTGTCGAGCCCCGGAAAGAACACTTTACGGGGGATCAGGAAAGGGATTTCAGGAAAGTTTCACTGGAAGAAAAGCGGGACCTGGCCAGAAGATACAATAAAAGGATGCTGAATCACGGGAAAAGAATAGAATCTACTAAAACCGCCTACGGGGATTCTTATCGCGAATTAACCTACGTGAACTCGGAAGGGACGAGAATATACCAGGAAATTCCGGACGTTACTCTTTCCCTGGTGGCCGTCGCGAGAGGTGACGGAGAGAACGTTCAGACCGCACACGATAGCGTGGGCCGGGCAGGAGGATTTAACCAGGTCCAAAACAGAGAAAATATGGCCAAAGTCGTGGCAGAGCGGGCGGTTTCGCTGCTTTCCGCGGATCCAGTTAAAGGGGGAAATTATACCGTTCTGCTTAACCCGAAGCTGGCCGGGGTATTCATACACGAGGCTTTCGGACACCTCTGCGAAGCCGATCACGTATATAAAAACGATAGACTGAAAGAGATGATGGAAATTGGAAGGGAATTCGGGCCGGAAAACCTAAACGTGGTTGACGAGGGGTTTATTCCCGGCAAGAGAGGCAATTTGCGATTTGACGACGAGGGCGTGCCAAGGCAAAAGACTTACTTAATCAGAAACGGGGAACTCAATAGCTTTCTCCACTCTCGAGAAACGGCAAAACGAATGAACCAGGAACCAACCGGTAACGCCAGAGCCATATCTTATCGATACGAACCGATCGTCAGAATGACAAATACTTACATAGAAGCAGGCGAAAAATCCTTTGAGGAGTTAATTGAGTCAATTGACCATGGAATTTACGCAAAGGACGCCTACGGCGGGCAGACACAGCTGGAACAATTCACTTTCAGCGCCGGATACGGTCACGTGATCGAAGACGGAGAAATCGGACCGATGGTGCGCGACGTCGTATTGACCGGAAACATATTTAACTCGCTTGCCAACATATCGGGAATAGGTGACGATCTCGACATAATTGGTTCCGCCGGCGGTTGCGGCAAGGGAGGGCAGATGCCTTTACCCGTGACGGATGGGTCCCCTCATTTGAGAATCGAGGACGTAACCATAGGAGGCCGATAATGGAACTTTTAAAAGATGCCCAACAACGCGCCGATAGCGCCGAGGTCTACGAGGTTGAGAGCCATTCCATCCCGGTACAGTTCGAATCCGGAGAGCTGGAGTCTCTGAAAGAGGTAGAAACGAGAGGGGCGGCACTGAGGTTAATCAAGGACGGGAAACTGGGCTTTTCGACGACGACCAACCTAGATGATCCATCGAAAGTCGTAAATAAAGCCGCTGAAACGGCGAAATTGGGTGACAACGCCGGTTTCGAATTTCCTCGGGCTGGAAGTACCGAACCGATAGACACCTTCGATGCGGAAGTTGCGGAATTAACTTCTGCGAATCTGATGGACTACGGCAAGAAGGCTATCCAGACCATCAAGGAGTTCGATAGCGAAATTGAAGTCAACGTCGATGCCAGCCGCTCGGTAAACAAATTAAGAATCGCTAATAGTGAAGGGCTGGAAGTTAAGGAAAAAAGATCAAGCGTTTCGTTGACCGTCGAGCTCAAGGACGTAAGTGAGAACGACATATTTAGCTTCCATGAAAGAGAAGTAGCACAGAACCTGGCAGACTTCAAACCGGAAGAGGCCGTGGAACTCGCGATTCAGAAGCTCAAGTGGGCCAGAAACCAGGCAAAAATTAGCAGTGGTTCATTCCCCGTGGTATTTACTCCGAAAGGAACGCTTGTATTGTTTTTACCGCTCCTTGCCGGTTTCGACGGCAAAAACGTTTTCCAGGGAACCTCTCCACTGGACGATAGCCTGGACGAGCACGTGTTTTCGGAAAATCTGGACCTGACGGATCACGGCTCAATTG
>Ga0207797_1003639_pt1 | contig 10128 bp, 9 predicted proteins | sample PRCRCaboRojoPR_6_FD_187275 | JGI IMG/M metagenome (GOLD analysis project Ga0207797, IMG submission 187275) | Marine sediment microbial community from Cabo Rojo, Puerto Rico - PR CR 10% Liquid 1 (SPAdes) | ecosystem: Environmental > Aquatic > Marine > Coastal > Sediment | place: Cabo Rojo, Puerto... | reverse complement strand
CCCGCGGAGCGTGGACGAGGCGAGCGACGAGGACATCGCCAGGGCGCTGGAGGAGTGACCGTCGCCAGGGCGGAAGAGCAGGACGACGGGCCGGAGTCGGACCGGGAGCGACCGCTCGCGGATTCGTCTAGGCCGGTCTTCGAGCCGTGAATGCCGGGGCCGGGGTTACCGCGACGGACTCCCGTCGGTGCTGCCGAGTTCCCCCGACCCGATGCTTCGACCCGGCGGGCGTCCTCGTGTCCAGCACGGACGACCTCAGTGGAGCCGCGGTTCTGCCCTGCAGGACGGCCGCGCTCCGTGGACTCACCCGAGCGTGGCGCCGGCGGAACGACGTCCGATCGACCCCCTAACCTTTTCTCTCGTCCCCGTAGAGATTGAGGCCGTGCCGCCGGTCACGCCAGAGATCCTGTTCGTCTTCGCGCTCGTCGCGCTCGCGCTGATCCTGTTCGCCACGGAGCCGGTGCCGGTCGACATCACGGCGATCGGCATCCTCGTGACGCTGCTCCTGGTCGACCCCGTGACCGCCGACCTGGCGGAGATGGGGGTCCTCGCGGACGGCCTCGACGTCCTCGCCGATCCCACTGGCGACGGGCTGGCGGGCTTCGCCAGCAGCGCGACCCTGACGGTGCTGGCGATGTTCGTCCTGAGCCGGGGCGTCCAGGAGACGGGCGTCATCCAGCGCCTCGGCCACCGGATCGCCGCCCTCACCGGCGGGAGCGAGCACCGACAGCTCGGCGCGACCATCGGGCTCGTCGGGCCCATCTCGGGGTTCATCAACAACACCGCCGCCGTCGCGATCCTGCTCCCGATGGTGACCGACCTGGCCCACGAGGGCCGAACCTCGCCCTCGAAGTTGCTCATCCCGCTCTCGTTCGCCTCGATGTTCGGCGGGACGCTGACGCTGATCGGGACCTCGACGAACATCCTGGCGGCGGCCGTGGCGACCGACCTCGATCCGGCGGTCGGCGCCCGATTCACGATGTTCGTGTTCACCCCGGTCGGGGTCCTGATCAGCGTCGTGGGCGTGGCGTACTTCATGACGGTCGGTCGGCGACTGCTGCCCGAACGCATCGCCGTCGAGGAGGACCTGACCCGGGAGTTCGAGATGGGTGACTACCTCACCGAGGTCGTCGTCCGGGAGGACTCCCCGCTCGTCGGCCGGACGGTGAACGAGGGGTTGCGGGAGACCGACCTCGACGTCGACCTCCTGCAACTCGTCCGGAACGGCGCGGTGTTCCTCGAACCGCTCGGGCCCAAGTCGATCCGGGCCGGCGACGTCTTCGTCGTCAGGACCGACCGGGACACCCTGGTGCAACTGCTCGACGTGGAGGGACTCGACCTCGTCCCCGACGTCGACGTCGACGAGGCGGAACTGGAGACGGCGAGCGAGCGACAGAACCTGGTCGAGGTCGTCGTCGGACCGGGCTCGTCGCTGGTCGACGAGTCGCTGCGATCGGCCGCGTTCCGTCAGCGCTACGACGCGACCGTTCTCGCCATTCGCCGGGGGCCGGAACTCCTCCGGAAGCGCCTCGACGACGTCAGGTTCCGGGTCGGCGACACGCTGCTGGTCCAGGCCACCGCCGAGAGCGTCGAGCGCCTGGACGCCCACCGGGATTTCATCGTCGCCCAGGAGATCGAACGCGCCGACTACCGGACGTCGAAGGTGCCGGTCGCGGTCGGGATCGTCGCCGCCGTCGTCGGGGTCGCGGCGTTCACTGGCGTGCCGATCGTGTCCGCGGCGCTGGCGGGGGCGCTGGCGATGGTCCTCACCGGGTGCCTGCGCCCGACCGAGGTCTACGAGTCCGTCCAGTGGGACGTGATCTTCCTGCTGGCGGGGGTCATCCCGCTCGGGACGGCCCTGCAACACACCGGGGCGGCGACCCTCGTCGCCGACGGCCTGGTCGCCAGCGCGGGGACGCTCCCCCCGATCGCCGTCCTCGGACTCCTGTACGTCGTCACGGCCCTCCTGACGAACGTCATCAGCAACAACGCCAGCGTCGTGCTCATGGTCCCGGTGGCCTTCCAGGCCGCCTCGACGCTCGACGCGAGCGTCTTCTCGTTCGTGCTGGCGGTGACCTTCGCCGCCTCGACCGCGTTCATGACGCCCGTCGGCTACCAGACGAACCTCTTCGTGTACGGCCCCGGCGGGTACACGTTCATGGACTACGTCCGCGTCGGCGCCCCGTTGCAGTTGCTCGTCGCCGTGGTGACGACCGTCGGGATCTGGGGACTGTTCGGCGTGTAACTGGTCGCGAACCGGGCCGTTAGCCGTCGATGACGGCCTCGACTGCCTCGACCACGGCCGCCACGTCGGCGTCGTGGGTGAACGAACAGTAGAAGCCCTCCTCCCCCGCGAGGACTCGAACGATGACGGTCGTGTCCGTGTGTGTCGTGAACGCCCGGGTCGACCCGACCGCGGGGAGCATGTCGTCGAACAGGTCGCGTTCGATCAGGTCGAGACTGATGTAGGAGTGAACGCGGTCGGTCACCTCGTCGACCGCTTCGCGCGAGCCGTAACGCTCGACGAACGCGTCCGAGACGTACAGCAACTGATGGGCGTCGGCCGTGAACGATGCCGCGGCCAAAAGGTCGGCGTCCGTCGCGTCACGGGCGACCGCGACCGCCGCCTCCGGGTCGTATTCCACCGGGTTCGAGTCGGTGACGTGGGGCATCGATCGGGACTAAACGCAAGGAACGCCAAAACATTTCCGGTAGATATAGCCAGTGGCGTCAGACGAGTTCACGTTTATCCCGCTGCCCCGACTATCGCCGTGCATGCCATCCGGACGCGACCTCCTCGATCGCGTGGACGGACTGCTCCACGAGGACACGCAGGTTCACGACGGCGGCGTCGACCTGTCGGTCGGCGAGATGTACGCGGTGACCGAACCGGGGCGCGTGGACTTCGGCGGGGGAGAACTCGACCCGGCCGAACTCACGCCACACGAGCGCGTCTGGCGAAACGAGGACGACGACTACGGGTGGTGGCACCTGGACGGCGGGACGTACCTGCTGGAGTACAACGAGTCGCTCGACACCGACGACCCGCTCGTCGTGCAACCGCGGGACGCCCTGCGCGAACGGGGCGCCACCCATCCGACGGTGTACGTCACCGACCTCGGCCGGATCCCGCTGACGGTGCCGGACGCGGGCTTCCGGATCAAGGAGAACGCCAGAGTCTCGACAGTCGTCGCGACGTCCGGCTGAGGTCGTCTCGCGGACGCTCCCACGCTTCCGTCAGTCCGGGAGGTAGCGAACGTTAACGAACCCCTCGCCAGTCCGGACCTCGACCCGGGCCGCGTCGAGGCGGGCCGCGCGGGCGATCGTCTCTTCGTCCTCGAGGACGTCCCGGGCCGCCTGCTCGGCTTCGCCGTCGGGGACGGTCACGACGTGGATCTCGCCCGACCCTTCCCGCTCCTCGCGGATGACCTCACCGGGCGGTTTGCCCGCGGCCAGCTCCTCGGCCTGCCGGGTCGGCGAGAGGTCGCTGTCGATCACCTCGACCGTCCGCCGGTCCTCGGTTTCGACGAGTTCCCACGTCACCTCCATCGGCGGCACCGGCCTGATCGTCGCCGTCAGCACCTCGCCAGACTCGAGGGCGGGATCCGACTGCTGTGCCAGCGCGTGAACCTGCCCGGTCTCGACGTCCCGGAGGACCGCCGACTCCGCGTCCGTCTCGGTGACGAGGAACGTGCCCGTCGTCTCGCTCATGGCCGGGCATACGATCCGCCCGCGTTTCAGGACTTCGCGTCGGTCCGGGGTATCATCGAACGGGCTCCATGGTTTCGATCGACACGACCGTCAGGATTCTATCCAGATCGTTTCGATGTTGCAGTTCGGACAGTCACGTAACGTCTCTAGCGGTCCGTCGCTGGAGGTTGCGTCTTCGTCACTCACCCTTGCGATCGCTGTTTCACCGCAAATTATACACTCGAACTCGACCTTCACGGGTCGAATCTATATCCACAGGGGTGAATATATTTGACCCATCCGGGTTAGGTCCGGAACATTTCGATTGGGAAATCCTTGCGTGAACTCGTTTACCGCACCTTAGTCCGGCCGGCCGTCCGCCTCCGCCTCATCCGGGCCCCTCCGACCTGTCACGAATCGGTAGAGGAACAGGATGGCCACCGCGGCCGCCGCCATCGGGATCAGGCCGGCCCATGGGGGTAGGCCGTACAGGAATTCGACGACCGGACCCAGGGCGCCGCCCGTCGGTTCCTGCGCGCTGGGCGGCACGCTGATGACGAGCGCGGCGTACAGCGACGCCAGAAAGGCGTAGCCGACGACGCCCATCGCCCCGTCGAAGCCCCGGGTCCCTGTGCCGAAGCGATGCCAGCGGGCGACGGCCAGGACGGGTGCGAGGAGTGGGACGACGACGGCCAGCGCGACGACGATGAAAAACGCCTGCGTGAGCGACACGGTGCCGCTCGTGGGGACGCTCGTGTCGCCGAGGAGGTCGATCACGCCGAAGAGGAACACGAGGCCGGCGAGGAGCGCCGCCAGTCCCCCGACGACCGCGTAGGAGCGAAAGAGCCACGAGTCGCTCGACCGGATCGCGTACGGGAACGCGCCGACGAGTCCGCCGTAGGCGTCGTCGTCCATCGGTCGAACGTCGTCGTTCGTCCCTCGCGAGTCCTCCTTCGCCGGTCCCGCGTCCTCGGCCATCCGTCGCGATCACTCCACGTGGACGTCCGTGACGGTGCCGACGCCCTTCGAGCGACCCTCGCGGAAGACGAACCGCTGGCCCTCCTCGATCAGGTACGGCCGGAACTTGAAGCGGATCCGCGCCGTGCCCGTGTCGCCCGGCAGGAGCTGGCCCTCGTCGGGGTAGAAGGCGGCCGCCTCGCTGATCGTCTCGAGGTGGACGACCGGTTCGTAGCCGTCGCCGATCCGTGTCGGGTGGTTCAGGACCATCACCTCGGCCTCGAACTCCCGGACTGGAGTGGGGTCGGCGTCGCGGGGCAGGAGGACCATCCCGCGTTCGATCTCGCGCTCCTCGATCCCCTTGAGCGCGATGCCGACGATCCGGCCGGCCTTGGCCCGGTCCACGCGGTGGTAGTGCATCTCGATCGAGCGCACCTCGACCTCCCGGAACGACCCGTCGGCGGTCGGCCCGATCAGGAGTTCGTCGCCGGCCTCGACCTCGCCGGACATGACGGTCCCCGAGGCGACGGCGCCGACGCCCGTGACCGAGTACGTCCGGTCGATGTACATGCGGAAGTCGCCCTCGACGCCGGCGGTCTTGGGGAGTTGCTGGAACAGTTCGTCGAGGGTCTCGAGGCCGTCCATCGTGACCGCGCTGGTGGTGACGATCGGGACGACGGTCTCGCCGATCTCCTCGACGGCCGTGGTCACGCCGTGGCGGTCGACCCGCAGGGGCGTCCGCCCGACCTCCCGGAGGAGCCCCTCGACCTCGCGTTCGACCTCGGCGACGCGCTCGTCGGCGACGAGGTCCGCCTTGGTGACCGCGACGATCGTCGGGAGCTCCGTCGCCAGGAGGACGCCCAGGTGCTCCCGGGTCGTCTTCGTCGGCCCGTCGTCGGCCGCCACCGTGAGCAGGCCGTAGTCGAGCTTCTGGCCGACGAGCCCGCGGATCGTCGTCCGGAGCCAGGGCTCGTGGCCGACCGTGTCGACGAACGAGACGAGGCGGTCGGCCTCCTCGACGATCCGGGCGCGATCGGACTTCCGATGGGGGTTGTCCATCCGGACGGTCCCCTCGTCGTCGAACCCGTACACGCCGTACGAGAGGTCCGCCGAGAGCCCGCGCTCGACCTCGTGGGGCTGGACGTCGAGGTACCCCCGCGTGCCGCCCTCGCCGTCGTCGGGCTGGCCGGTCACCAGCGACCCGACGAGCGTGCTCTTCCCGTGGTCGACGTGGCCCGCCGTTCCCACGACGATGTGCTCGTCGTCGGTCTCGAGGACGGCACCCTCCTTGATCGTCGCCACGCCGACGATGCCGTTCTCGCCGGCGCCCCAGGTTTCCACCTCCTCGATGTGGGCGCCAGCCTCCTCGGCGAGCAGACTGAGGACGTCCATGGTCTCGGAGAAGGCGTCGGGGTCGATGCCGGCGATCCCGCCGTCGTCGGTCACGCCGACCACGTAGGTCGCCTCCCCGTCGCCGGAGAGGACGCGATGGCGGAGTTGTGCGGCCAGACTTTCGAGGCGACCGTCGGCGAGGTGGACCTCCCGGGTCAGTCGTTCCTTGAATTCGACGTTCCCCCCTTCCTCCTCGCCGCGTTCCAGGGCCCGCTCGAGGGGGGCCCGGTCAGCGCTCATACGCGCGGGTAGGGGACGGTTTCGCTAAAAGCCTTCCCGTTCGGTGTTCGGTAGCACGGTTACCTCGTCGCATCGGTGGGCTCCAGTCGGTGCTCCTCGACCGACCGATCAGCTTTCGGGAGTTCGATCACGACGACCGACCCCTCGGGATCGTTGTCCTCGATCCACACGTCGCCGCCGTATCGTTCGACGAGCGTGTTCACGAGGTAGAGCCCGAGCCCGGTCCCGCCGCTCTCGAGCCCTTTCTCCCCCTTCCCGAAGACGTCGGCCTTCGCACTGTCGGGGATACCGGGCCCGTTGTCGGCCACCCGTACTTCGACGCCGTCGGTCCGTTCCGTCACCGAAACCGTCACCTGGACGACCTCCTTGTCGTTGTGCTGGATCGCGTTTGTCAACACGTTCCGAAAGACCGAATCCACCATCCGGTTGGCCCTCACCCGGACGTCCGGGACTGGCTCCGAGAGTTCTACGACGGCGTCCTCGAACGAACCCCGAACGTCGACCACTTCCTGTCGAAGGACGGGTGCCAGATCGAACGCCTCGGCGTCCGCGTTCGCCTCCAGCATCACGTTCGTGAGTTCCCGTGCCGTGACCGTGAGGTCGACGGCGTTCCGTGCGTTCTCGCGGATTCGATCGAGGTGGTCTCGCTCGCGGTCCTCGCGATCGGCCTTCCCGTCCCGGTCCAGGTCCTCGGCGAGCGCGCTGATCAACTGGAGGTCGTTGCGGATGTCGTGGCGGACGACCTGGTTGAGGAGTTCGAGGTTGTCCCGTTGCTCCTCCAGTCGCCGTTTCGTGCGCTCCCGGACGGTAACGTCCCGGAACACCCAGAGCGTCCCGACGACGTGGCCGCTGTTGGAGAGGGTGGAAGCGGACACCTCGAGCGTCCGCGCATCGGCGCCGGAGCCGATAGTGGTCTCGAACAGCGTCGCTTCGGCGTCGTCCGCCGACGGGCGACGGTCGTTCTCCGGCACGTGATCGCGATACGCGGGAAGGACGTCGGGCGCGGATTGTCCGACGAGTGACCGCCCCTGGCCGAGAAGGTCGACCGCGGAAGCGTTGGCGTCGATGATCCCGTCGTTCCGGTTCACGAGCACGTAGCCCTCCTGCATTCGATCGATAGTCCGGGAACGGGCGAGCGACTTCGTGTCGAACGTCCCGTACCGGAACGCGGCGTAACCGATCCCCGCCATGCCGACCGAGAACGAGATCGGCGTCAGGATCGTGCCCGGCGGATCGAACCACGCCGGATCGATCGTCTGCACGACCGAAAGCAACATCGGGGCGAAGATGGCGGGGACCAGTACCCCCGTCCCGAACCGACCGATGCTCGGATCGATCCACGTCCGATAGACGATGTACGAGAGGCCGACGGTCGCCATGACGTAGAACCAGCCGAGATAGGCGACGTATATCGGACTGTTCCCGTGTTCGATGACGGAGAACGCCCCGATGTCCTCGAGGTGCGGGTCGATCAGCAGGTACGGATCGGGGGCCAGAAAGAGGAGCACGAACGCCGGCAGGAGGAGGACGATCACCAGCGAAACCGTCCGCCCGTTTACCCACTTCTTCGCGTCACCCATCGAGAGCGCGTAGAAAAAGAGCGTCGGCGACGACGTGAACGACCCGAAGTGCAGGAGTTTGTACGCCACCAGCGACAGCGATCGCGTCGTCGCGACCAACTGGACCATCGCGAAGACGGACCACACCGTGATCGTCGCGGCGAAGACGGTGAACGTGGTGACCTGCTGGGTTCGGCCGTACCGTCGGATGTAGTGGATCCCGTAGACGACGGTCGCCACGCCGACTGTCGTCGCCAGGAAGATCAGGAGCAAGGGCGGGTACAGTTGCAGGACTCCCATCGCTTTTGGTGATGGGACGTTCGTGCACCGGTTACTTTAGTGCTCCCGCCAACGTTCCGGACAGGTCGGCGATCGACGCCTCATCGACGTCGCTCTCGCAGTGTTTCGTAGGCCTCGGTTACCCGCTTGAATTCCTCCTCGTCGCCGCCGTCGGCGTCGGGGTGGACGTCCTTGACCTTCCGGCGATACGCCGTCCGGATCGCCGCCTCGTTCGCCCCCGGGTCGAGGTCGAGGATCCGGTAGGCCTCCCGCTCGGAGGGCCCGGTACCGCCGAACCCGCTGGCCCTTCCACTCCCACTCCTGCCGACCCGTCTCCGCCGCGACGCCCCCGTCCACGGACCGGCCCGATCCTCGGCCACGCGCCGGCCGCGCTCGGCCGTACCCTGGCGAGCGCGGCGACGGGATCGGTTCCCGAACGGACCGGGGCCGGTCCACCCCAGCAGTCGACCGGTCGCCTGGCGGTACGTGACGTAGGCCACGACGCCGAACGGGATGGCGGCGAGCAGCACCAGCGGCTGGCGGGCCGCGAGGGCGGCCACGACCAGGAGGACGGTCAGCCCCGAGAACGTGGCTGCCATCCCCATGACGATCCGGCGGTGCACGGAGGGTCCCTATGGATTACAGCAGTGTAAGTCCCGTGGCGGTCCCCGGCCCGACGACGCGCCGAAGGCTGCCGGGAAACCCGCCTTTTTGGCCGCGCCGCGCGGGGGCCCTGGCATGGACCTCGGTACGGCGACCGCGGCACCCGGCGAACTGGCGCGCGGCTACCTCGACGTGACGGACCTCCCGACGGGCACGCCCGAGCGCCTGCCCGTGATCATCGCGGAGGGGGAGGAGGACGGCCCGACGCTCTGGGTCACGGCCGCCATCCACGGCGACGAGGTGACCGGGATGGCCGCCGCGCTGGACGTCATGGACGATCGACTGCCCGAGGAACTCGCGGGCACGGTCGTCTGCGTCCCGACCCTCAACCCGGCCGGCCTCCGGCGGACGGCCCGCACCTCCTACTACCACGACGAGGACCCGAACCGCCACTTCCCGGACGCCGACGCGGAGTCGACCCGCCCGCCGACGGTCCAGGAACTGATCGACGAGCGCGTCTACGACCGGTTCGCCGACTCGGCCGACGCCCTCCTCGACCTGCACACCGCCACCGTCGGGTCGATGCCGTTCGTCATCCGCGACCGGGTGCTCTACGGCGATCGGCGCGAGGAGGACGAGGCCGAAGCGCTGGCCGACGAGCTGGCCGCCCTCGTCGAGGCACTCGACCTCCCCGTCGTCAACGAGTACGCCGCCGAGGAGTACACCGAACAGAACCTCCAGCGGTCGACCGCGGGCGCGGCGCTGAACGAGGCCGGCATCCCGGCGTGCACCCTCGAACTGGGCAGCCACAGCGTCGTCGAGGAGGCCAACCGGGCGGCGGGCGTGGCCGCGGTCTACCGGGCGATGGTCGAACTCGGGATGCTCGACGCGGTCCCGGACCGTGCGGCGGCCCCCGCGATCGAATCGCCCGTCGATTTCGCGGTCAAGCGCCACCTCGGCCCCCACACGGACACCGCCGGCGTCGTCCGCCATCGGGTCGACGCCGGCGACGCGTTCGAGGCGGGCGACCCGTTCGCCGACGTGATGACGCCCAACGGGGAACACCGGACGACCGTCGAGGTCGAACACGACGGGTACGTCCTCGGGCGCTGGGAGGGCGTGGCCGCGTACGAGAACGACCCGCTGGCCAGCCTGGCGGTCAGAGACGACGGCGACCTCGTGGTGCCCCGCGATCCGGACGAGAACTGACCCGAAGACGACTGAAGCGACACCCTTAACTCGGGCACGGTCGTCGTTTCGCGTGCGGGGCCGTGGGGTAGTGGTATCCTATGCGCATGGGGTGCGTATGACCCGAGTTCGACTCTCGGCGGCCCCACTAATTTTGCGCGGCGGTGCTCTGTCACCGCCGCGTAAATTCGTAACGAACGCCGAGCGTCGAGCACGGAAG
>Ga0207797_1003638_pt1 | contig 10136 bp, 6 predicted proteins | sample PRCRCaboRojoPR_6_FD_187275 | JGI IMG/M metagenome (GOLD analysis project Ga0207797, IMG submission 187275) | Marine sediment microbial community from Cabo Rojo, Puerto Rico - PR CR 10% Liquid 1 (SPAdes) | ecosystem: Environmental > Aquatic > Marine > Coastal > Sediment | place: Cabo Rojo, Puerto... | reverse complement strand
CATCTATGCCTATCTTCTGATTCTCTTGGGCACATACCTGATCGGCCAGGAATACTTCAAGTCGCTCAAGCTCTATCGCCAGCAATCGATCTGGCTGGTGCTTGGCGCGCTGATCCCCGTCGCCATCAACGTGATCTACCTCTTCGATCTGATCCCTGGCCTGCGGAAAGATTACTCGCCCATCGGGTTCGCCCTGGCCGGCGCGGCGATCGCCATCGGCATGCTCCGCTACCGCCTGTTGGACGTGAAGCCCGTCGCTCGCGAGGTCTTAGTCGATGAGATGAACGACGGCATGCTGGTGCTGGACGAGAGAAACCGCCTGTTGGACCTTAACCCGGCCGCGGAGCGGATTATCGGACATCGGGCGGATGGAGCTATCGGTCTGGCCGCCTCTGAGGTATTGCCGTCCGAATGGGTCACCCGGCTCCAGGAAGAGACTACCTTCCAGGCGGAGCTGACGCTCGATCACCGCGGAATGCGCCAACACTACGACCTGCGCGCCTCTTCCCTGACCAACCGGCGGGGCCGCGCGACCGGTCGACTCATCCTGATTCACGATATCACCCTACTGAAGCAAGCAGAGGCGACCCTGCAAGAGACGAACCAGCGGCTGAAGAGAGAGATCACTCGGCGCGAGACGCTGATCAAGGAGCTGGATAACTTCGCTCACACGGCGGCTCACGACCTGCGGGCCCCCTTGAGCGTTCTCATTGGCTATTCTGATTTGCTCATCGAGGACGTGGAGAGGCTGGAGATAGAAGAGCGTTCGATCCACGAGTTTGCCCGCACGATCGGCCAGACGGCGCAGAAGATGAGCCGCATCATCGACGAGATCCTGCTGCTAACCAGCGTGCGCAAGCAGGAGGTCGTCCCCGGTCCGCTGGTGATGGAGAACGTCCTCGCCGAGGCAGAAAACCGGCTGGCGCGCATGATCGAAGAAACTGGTGCGGAGATCGTCAAGCCCCTGGTCTGGCCAGAGGCCCAGGGATACGCCCCGTGGGTGGAAGAGGTATGGGCCAACTACATCAGCAATGCCATCAAGTACGGGGGCGATCCGCCGCGGGTCGAACTGGGTGCCACCGAAGAAGAGGACGCCGTCCATTTCTGGGTCCGGGATAACGGCGATGGCCTGAGCCAGGAAGCCCAGGCTAGGTTATTCAACGAATTTGCGCGCCTGACGCATGGCCCCTTCACGGGCCACGGACTGGGGCTCTCGATCGTCAAGCGGATCGTGGAGAAGCTCGGCGGCGAGGTCGACGTGGAGAGCACGGGCCGACCGGGTGAAGGAAGCACCTTCAGCTTCACCCTGCCCAAGGCCGAGTGACGGCGCCGGTCACTTCTTCATGAACCGTCTGACCACGCTGGCCCGATTCTGGACGACCAGCCGATCGCCGATCCCCAGTGTCTCGTAGGGCTTCCCCCAATCCTCGCGGCTGGGCTGTGGGATGACGTTGAGCTCGGTCCCTAGCTCGGCCTCCTTAGGCCCCACACAGGCCTGGCCCACCAGGTATCCCTCGGTGCCGAGTGCACATGAGGTCACCTCGCCGACGATGCGACCCCGGCGATCGGCCACCACGTGTCCCGGTTGAGGAACGCGCACGCCCTGTGAGGCCATCTGGAAGCGAACGACTTCCCGCTCGCGCCGGTCGGCGTGCTCGATATAGGCCTGACGACCGACGAAGAACGTCTTGTGGAGCTTGACGTAGCCAGCGAACCCGGCCTCCTCGGGCCGCAGGTCCAAGGGGCCATCCAGCTCGTGGCCGTAGAGCGGCAGGCCAGCCTCGATGCGCAAGCTATCGCGCGCGCCCAGCCCAATCGACTGGAGGCCATAGGGCTTACCGACGGCCATCAGTTCCTCCCACAAAGCCACCATCTGATCCGGCGGCAGCAGCACCTCGAACCCCATCGGCTCGCCGGTATACCCCGTGCGGGCGATGACGAGTTCGAAGGCGCCGCCGGGCGCTTGGTCGGACGGCACCTGCGCCTGGATCACGTGCGTGCGCGGGAGACTACTCAGCCTATCCTGAAGCTCGGGGGCGGATTCGCAGAGCGCCAGGAGCACGTCCAGCGAACGCGGCCCCTGGAGCGCCAGATCGCCCATGTCCGAGCGGCTCAGTTCGGCTTGCACGTTGACGCGCGCCCACGGCCGGTCGTGGTCGATGCGCACCCGGCGCTGATTGACCGCCGTCAGCCATCGCCAGTCCTTTTCTGCATTGGCGGCGTTGACCACCAGCAGGTAGCGCGCGGCGCTGGGCCGATAGATCATCAGATCGTCGATCACGCGGCCATCCGGCCTCAACAGATAGCTATACTGCGACTCGCCCACGCCCAACTTGCTGACGTCGTTGGTGGTCAACAGGTTGAGGAACTCCATCGCGTGCTCGCCGCGCGCCTCGAGCAACCCCATGTGCGAGACGTCGAAGAGGCCTGCCGCCTCACGCACCGCGTGGTGCTCGTCGACGATGGACGTGTACCATAGCGGCATCTCCCAACCGCCGAAGGGGGCCAGATGGGCCCCGTGGGCCTCGTGCCATTCGAAGAGGGGCGTGCGCCGGAGTGGCGCCTCGTCCGGCTCCGCCCACTCAAACGGTGGCAGACGATCGCCTGCCGCGCCATCGAAGGCCTCGCCAGAAAGCCCGATGAAGTAGGGCTTGGTGGACCGTATCGGCTCGCCGGGATCCGTCAGTTCCGCCAGTTGCTCGGGCTCCTCCTCGGGCGCGCCTAGATCGCGCACCACAATCGGGCCGGGCATCTTAGCCCAGATGTCCTCATCGAAGCGGATGTAGCCATCGGAAAGATCGCGCAGCCAGGCGATGACGCGCCGGGCATGGTCGAGTGGCACCAGAAGCTGATACCGCTCCAGCGAATCTGTCGGCCGCCGGATCAGCGCGCGGCTCATCAACGAGCCATCCCGCTCCAAAAGCACCATCGACCGCCACTCGCCGCAGGGCAGATCGATGACCTCAGTCGGCGTGAGTTGCTCGACGAAGGCCGCGGCCTCCTCGCCCTCCAACTCGATCAGACGGACATCGGTCTCACCCGAGCTGAGCTCAGGGACGAGATAGTGATCGGTCTGGCTGAACGGGGGCAGGTCGAAATCCAACCCAGCCTTGAGCGCCAGGTCGGCCACCTCGCGGCGCAGCGCCTCGAAGGTGTCGAAATCGATCTTGCCGCGGTATGACTTCCGGCGTACACCCTCGTAGGTGAAGGGCTCAATGGCCGTGAGGGTGCGGACGATGAGGTCGGCCAGGTGCTCCACCTCTGGCTCGCGCAGGCCTCGTTGAGTCACCCAGGGCGTCCCGAGGCGGATCCCGCTGGGGAAGAAGGCCGACGTATCGCCGGGGATGCTATTCTTGTTGGTCACGATGCCCACCCAATCCAGAACCCGAGCCGCGATATCGCCCATCAGCGGGGTGCCATCCTCAGCGCGGACGGTCTTGCAATCGAGGAGCATCAGGTGCGTGTTCGTCCCGCCACAGGCCAGGCGCATGCCGCGCGCGGTGAAGGCGTCGGCCATGGTCGCGGCGTTGGCCACGATCTGATGTTGGAGCCGGCGGAACTGCTCCGTCTGCGCCAGCTTGAAGGCCACCGCCATAGCAGCGAACTTGTTGACGTGCGGCCCACCCTGCAAGCCGGGGAAGACGGCCCGGTTCAGAGTCCGGTCCAGGCTGTGGTCGGTAGTTAGAATGCAGGCCCCGCGCGGCCCGCAGAGCGTCTTGTGCGTGGTGAAGGTGATGACCTGGGCAAACCCCACCGGGCTGGGATAGGCCCCGGCGATGACCATCCCGGCCACGTGGGCGATATCGGCCAGGAGGACGGCCCCGACCTGATCGGCGATCTCGCGGAAGCGGGCCCAATCCGGCTGTTGAGGGTAGGCGCTGTATCCGGCGACGATCATCTTGGGCCGGTGCTCCAGCGCCAGCGCCTCGATCTGATCGTAGTCCAGCAACTCCGTCTCCGGATCGACGGTGTAGGCGACGGCGTTGTAGAGCTGGCCAGAGATGTTGACGGAGGCTCCGTGGGTCAGATGCCCCCCGTGTGTGCGAGACATGCCCATGAACGTATCGCCCGGCTCCAGAAGAGCCTGCATCACAGCGGCGTTGGCCGGTGCGCCGGAGAGCGGCTGCACGTTAACGTAGAGCTCATCGGCAGAGACGGAATCCGTGGCGAAGGCTTCGGCGCATCGCAAGCGAGCCAGCGACTCGATGATGTCGGCATACTCCACGCCCTGGTAGTAGCGCCGATCGCCGTACCGGCGCAGGTGCGCCAGGAAGGCCTCCACGTCCAGAATCTCCTCCTCGCTCAGTTTGGTCGTCATCGGGTGGGGATACCCCTCAGCATAGACGTTGACGAACGCGGAACCGAGCGCCTCGCGGACGGCCATCGGCGAGCTGCTCTCCGACGGGATCAGGATCAGCTTGCGCGCCTGTCGCTCCCGCTCCAGGTCGATCAGGCGGGCCACGTCTGGGGCCAGCTTGGCCAATTCTCCGCGGAAGAGAAAATCATCGGTAGAAGACATAGTGTAACCTCCAGGATTGTTGACGCTACAGAAAAGCCAGGCGGGCCTGATCGGTGGGAGAGAGTAGCCGGTAGACCCTTGCCTATCGTCGAAGATACGCTCTCAAATTCAAAATTTGGCGGTGGGGAGACTCCTCACAACCACGCGCATTGTACCCTCGTGATTCGCTCATGTCAAGGGGTTGACAATTCAGCCGACTTGGTGTAGTATGTACACGAACAATTGAATACTGCCAAGGGAAACAGGGGAGAGACCGACGAGAGTCTCACTCTCAGTAGGCACCGAAGGGGCAAGGCAGCGTCGATTGCTGGTCACGCTGGCGAAACTCTCAGGTAAAAGGACCCTCTTTCCCGCACCTCTGGAAAGCCCGATTGGGCGCCGAAGGGGCAAGCCCGGCATCACGCCGGGTCGAATCTCTCAGGCTAAGGGACAGGGGCATACAGCATGTATTTTCTGTGCGCCTCCTCTTAGCAGTAGATCCGCTACTATCAAAGGAGGCGTTTTAATGTATAAGAAGCTCTTCACACCCGGCCCGACCCACGTTCGGGAAAGCATCCTGGACGCCCAGGCCGCCCCCATCATCCATCACCGCTCGCAGGAGTACGCTGAACTCCACGGTGCTGTGACGCCCAAGCTGCAGAAGCTCCTCTACACCCAGCAACGGGTCTACCTCTTCACCACCAGTTCGACCGGTGTGATGGAAGGGAGCGTGCGCCAAGCCTCGAACAAGAAGGTCCTCAGTCCAATCTGCGGTGCCTTCTCCAAGCGCTGGCATCAGATCGCCAAGGCCAACGGCGTGGCCAGCGATCCGATCGAGGTACCGATGGGCCAGGCGATCACCCCGGAGATGGTCGACGAGGGCCTGGCTCAGGGTGACTACGATGCGATCACGCTGGTGATGAATGAGACCTCCACCGGCGTGCTCAACCCCGTGGCAGAGATCGCCGCACTGATCCACGAGAAGTATCCCGACGTGTTGATCCTGGTCGATGCGGTGAGCTGCATGGCCGGAGCGAAGATCGAGTTTGACGCCTGGGGGCTGGACGTCTGCCTGGCCGGGGTGCAGAAGTGCTTTGCGCTGCCGCCCGGATTGACCATCTGTGCCGTCAGCGATCGCGCTCGCGAACGGGCCAAAGCAGTAGAACATTCAGGCTACTACTTCTCCTACGCCGAGATGGATAAGAAGTACCCGAAGAACCAGACCCGCTCCACCCCCGCCATCAGCATCATCCAGGCCCTCAACGCCCAGATGGACGACATCCTGGAGGCCGGGTTAGAGAGTCGCTGGCAGCGCCACAAAGAGATGGCCGCCTACGTCCAGGATTGGGCCCGCGAATACTTCGGCCTCTATTCCGATGAGCAGTACCTCTCTCCCACCGTGACCAACGTGGAAAACACACGAAACATCAGCGTCGTCGAGCTCAACGAGGAACTGGCCAAGCGCGGAGCGATGATCTCCAACGGCTATGGCAGCCTGAAGGAGACCTGCTTCCGCATCGCACACATGGGCGACCTGACCCTGGACGACGTAAAGTGGCTGACCGATCAGATCGAAGAGATACTGGACCTATCGTAAATTTCCTCAAGAAGGTGGGAGTGAGGCACCCCACGCCTGCCTGTCTTGATCGTCTTTTCAGTGAAGCCGACAGTCAAATCCAAGGAGGATTCAGAAGATGAAATTGATCGTATGTGATCCGACCGCTCAGTTCGCCATCGATGCCATGGAGCGAGCCGGCATTGAGGTGGACGTCCGAGACAACATCACCCCAGAGGAACTGGAAACCATCATCGCCGGTTACGACGCGATGGTCGTCCGCAGCCGCACCAAGGTCAGGGAGCCCCTGATCGACAAGGCCGAGAACCTGAAGTTGATCATCCGGGCCGGTGTCGGTCTGGACAGCATCGACGTCAAGTACGCCCGTTCGAAGGGGATCAAGGTCCGCAACACACCCTCTGCTTCGTCCAACGCGGTAGCCGAACTGACGTTGGGCTACCTCTTCGCCCTGGCCCGCCGGATCCCCCAGGCCACGATGTCGATGAAAGATGGCCAGTGGGAGAAGAAGTCCTTCGGCAAGGGGTTCGAGCTGGCTGGCAAGACACTGGGCCTGGTGGGCTGCGGTCGCATCGGTAGTCTGGTGGCGCGGAAGGCGGTCTTCTTGGATATGGACGTGCTCTTCTACTGCCTGCCACCGTTCCCAGACCTGGAGGATGCGCACTACGTCTCGCTGGACGAGCTGATCGAACGATCCGATTTCATCTCACTCCACGTACCGTACACCGATGAGACTCACTTCATCATCGGTGAGGCGGAGCTTGAGCAGATGAAAGATGGGGTTCAGATCATCAACTGCGGACGCGGCGGTACGCTCGATGAGGATGCCCTATACGAGGCTATCGTCAACGGCAAGGTGGCCGGAGCGGCACTGGATGTCTACGTGGATGAAAAGGAAGAGCGAGGGGCCAAGCTCATTTCGCTAGACCAAGTGATCGGGAGCCCCCACGTCGGCGCCGGCACGGTCGAGGCGAAGCGACGCGTCGGCGAAGAGGTAGCGCAGATCGCTATCCAGTTTGGCAAGAGGCTGTAATGGCGACGATCAAACCATTTCGGGGCGTTCGATATAATCCACAGAAGATCGCCGATCTATCGACGGTGATCAGTCAGCCGCACGACCGCGTGCGCTATGGTCTGAAAGAGAAGTACTACGACCTGAGTCCTCACAACGTCGCCCGGATCATCAAGGGCAAGACCTACCCCGACGATGACCAGACCAACAACACCTTCACCCGTGCCCGCGATAGCTACCGCGATTGGCAGCGAGAAGGCGTGCTGATGCGCGAGGAAAAGCCGGCGTTCTACGTGCTCCAGCAGGAGTTCGCCCTGCCCGATGGCACGGTCAAGAAGCGCATAGGGCTGGTGGCTGCGCTGGAGCTCAGCACCTACGACAAGGGAATCATCCTGCCCCACGAGCGGACGCTGACCAAGTCGATGACCGAGCGGCTGGAGCTACTGCGAGCCACCGACACGAACTTCGGCAGCGTCTTCATGCTCTATCCGGGCAGCGGAATCAACGAGCTGCTGGCGCCGATCGTGAAGCGCCCGCCGACGGTCGAGGCCCGCGAGATGTTCGAGCACGACGTGATACAACGCTTCTGGGTGGTCGACGACCCGGAGCTGATCGAGGCTATCACGACAGTGATGACGCCCAAGCGACGACTGGTCATCGCCGACGGGCATCATCGCTACGAGACGGCGCTGAAGCACCGGGAGGAGATGTGCGCTCAGTATCCAGACGCGCCCGCCAACGCCGGCTTCAATTACCGGCTGGTGACGCTGGTCAGCATGGAGGATCCAGGCCTGGTGATCCTGCCAACCCACAGGATGATCCAATCCTACGGCCAGTTGAGCACCGACGAGATCCTCCGCCGCGCGGAGGAGTACTTCAATGTGGAGCCGGTTGCGGATCGGCAGGCCCTGGAAGACGCGATGACTGCCATCCAAGGTGAGCAGCGCCCCTACTTCGGCTTCCACAACGGGACGTCGGCGCTCGTGACGCTGCGCGATCCGCGGGTCATGGCGCAACTACTGCCAGAGCGCAGCCCGACCTGGCGTACGCTCGACGTGGCCGTGCTCCACGAGCTCTTCATCGAGCGCGTGCTGGGGATGGACAAGCACAAGGTGGAGCTTAAGGAAGGCATCGAGTTCCTGCGCAATCCGGAGATGGGCTACCAAGCCGTCGAGAAGAACGAAGCGGCCTGCGTGCTGCTGATGCGGCCCACGCGGATCGAACAGGTCCAGGCCTGCAGCGCCGGCGGCGAGCGCATGCCACAGAAATCGACGGACTTCTATCCCAAGATCATCAGCGGGCTCGTCGCCCTACCCGTCGGCGCCGAAGAGCGCCTCTAGCACCCAAAAGCCCCGGCGGCGAGAGCCACCGGGGCTTTTTTCGTCTCTCACTCTCATGTGCGGCTGGACCGAGATGGACACGGACAGCGGGCGAGACCGACACGTCGAACCAACGGCGCGATTGTGGACCCGCGCCTACTCGTCTTCGAGGAACTTGGCGTAAGCGCCGTCCCAGAGTTCGGGCTTGCGCGTCAGCCGCTTGACCGAGATATCCGAGAAGTGGGGCATCAGCTCCATCAACGCATCTGGGAGATCAGTCCACCGCTCCTCGTAGATGACGGCACTCAGTTGATCCGCCAACGGATCGACCCAGCGCCACTTCTCCCGAAAGCGATCGGCCTTCAGGTAGTAGTCCCGCTTCTCCCAGGCGCGCGTCGTCTGATCGATCGTATCGGCGATGCCCTGAAGGCAGAAGATGATCAGGGCCGAAAGGTCCTTCGTCTCCTCATCGACGCGCGTCTTCTGACTCAGACGGCGGATCGCTTCGGCGATGGTCCGTCGATAATGGTGGCGGACCTTGCCTGGCGACTGTGTGTGAATGACTCGACTCATTGGCTATAGAAATCCCTTCTGACTACTCCTTCTTGACGACTACGTTTGGCACTATCCCGGCGGCCAACTGAGCCGCCGTCCACCCAGCAGATGCATGTGCAGGTGCGAGACCGACTGGCCGGCCTGCCGACCGTTGTTAACCACGACGCGGTATCCCTCACCCAGCTCGAACTCCTCGCCCAACTGACGGGCCACGGTGAATAGTTTCCCCAACACCGGCTCGTCGCCCGGCTCAACGACCGATATGCCTTCAATGTGCCGGTTCGGCACGATCAGAAGATGGACCGGCGCCTGTGGATTGGCGTCGCGAAAGGCAGTCAGATCGTCGTCCTGGTAGACGATGCGAGCCGACGCCTCGCCGCTTACGATACGACAAAACGGACATGATGCACTCATTGGATCACCTCCCCCACCAGGTGGGCTCCTTCTGCTTCCATCAATCTCGTCTCCGTCAGGCGATTGTGTAAGTCCCCGGCACAGGGGGCGAGGACGCGAATGTAGTTGTCCGTCAACCCAGACCAGCGACCATCCTCCCGTCGCTGCTCCCACAGAACGCTCATCGTTCGCCCCACAAATCGCTCTCGAAACCGCCGTGCCTGCGCCGCGCCCAGCTTGCGCATCCGGCGCGACCGCGCCTTGGCCACCTCTCGGGGGACGCGATTCGGCAGCTTGACGGCCGGCGTCCCCGGTCGGGGCGAGTATCGGAAGACGTGGAGGCGGGCGAACGCCATGCGCTCGACAAAATCGTAGCTGGCGCGAAAGGCCGCTTCGTCCTCGCCGGGGAAGCCCACCATCACGTCGGTGGTCAAGGCCACGTCCGGAATGGCCTCGCGGGCGGCGTCAGCCAACCGGGCGAACTCGGCGGATGTGATGCGCCGGCCCATCCGCCGCAACGTCTCATCGTAGCCGGCCTGAAGTGGCAGGTGGAGCTGGCGGCACACGCGTGGATCCTCCCACAGTTCGAAGAAGGTCTCATCCACGTCCCACGGCTCCAGCGACGAAAGGCGCAGACGCGGCAGATCGGTCTCGGCTAGGAGAGTGTCGACCAGTCGACGTAGCCCGTCGACCATCCCCAGATCCCGTCCATAGGAGCCGAGGTTGACCCCGGTTAGCACCGCCTCGTGATACCCTTCGCAATCCGTCAACGTGCGCACCTCGTCG
>Ga0207797_1003637_pt1 | contig 10137 bp, 11 predicted proteins | sample PRCRCaboRojoPR_6_FD_187275 | JGI IMG/M metagenome (GOLD analysis project Ga0207797, IMG submission 187275) | Marine sediment microbial community from Cabo Rojo, Puerto Rico - PR CR 10% Liquid 1 (SPAdes) | ecosystem: Environmental > Aquatic > Marine > Coastal > Sediment | place: Cabo Rojo, Puerto... | reverse complement strand
TCACACCCCGCCGAGCCGCTTCTATGTCGTCAGACCCCGCCCTCCGTTCCCACCTCACCGACCTTCTCGCCGCCCGCCAGGCGCACTGCACGTTCGAGGACGCCGTGGCCCACATGCCCGAAGACCGCCGGGGCGAGCGGCCCGAGAACCTGCCCTACTCGGTGTGGGAGCTCACCGACCACATCCGCCGCGCGCAGCATGACATCCTGGAGTACTGCCAGACGGCCGACTACGAGACGCCCGCCTGGCCGGACGATTACTGGCCCGACGCCGCCGCGCCGCCGGACGAATCCGCCTGGAACGACTGCCTCTCCCAGGTGCGAAGCGACCGGGAGGAGCTGTGCGACCTCGTCACCGACGAGACGATCGACCTCTACGACACGGTTCCGTCCAGCGACGAGCACACGTACCTACGCGAAGCGATGCTCGTGGCCGACCACAACGCCTACCACGTTGGCCAGATCGTGACGGTGCGCCGCCAGCTCGGCCTCTGGCCCCCGGGTGGCGACGCCGAATGACCTGGGCGCGCCGGCTTACGATTCCAGATGACGGTCCAGGTAGTCCTCCGCCTCGGATTTCACCCGGCCCCGCATCGGCTGGAGGAACGCGCTGAGGTTGATTGCAACGTGGACCGCGTCGGCTTCCACCTCGATGTGCCCGTCGGCACCTTGCCCGTCGAACTGAAGCGTGTTGCCGGCCCACTCGGCATCGACCCCGAGCTTGGTTTCGAGCTTCTGAGCGACCTGGCCTACAGCCGTCCGGCCGTCGTCGAGGCCGAGGGAGTGCGCGCGGGTGATGTTGATGTCAGCCATGTGCGGGGTTCGTTCGTCGAGGAAAAGAAGCAACCGAGAAGAAGGTACGGAGAGCTGTCCGATCCGTTCGTCCTCCACACGTCCACGCGTCCAACCCTCCACACCTTGTAAGTGCCCCGCCGTCGTCGTTTGTTGTGGACGTCCCTTTCCGTATTCCTCACCGTTTTCCCTTCCGCATGCGTCCGATTTTCCACCGCTTCGGCCTGTTCGTCTTCGGTTTGCTCCTGCTGCCCCTCGCGGCCCCTGCGCAACCGGCCGACGCGCTGCAGTCGCCCGCTACGTTTCTCGGATACGAACTCGGCACACAGTTTACGCCCCACCACCGGGTGGTCGACTACGTGCGACACGTGGCCGAGCACTCCCCCCGCATCACCCAACGGCAGTACGGCACGTCGGTGGAGGGGCGCCCCCTTCTCCTCGCCACCGTCGCCACGCCGGGCAATCACGACCGCATCGAGACGCTCCGCCGCGACAACCTGAAGCGGGCGGGCCTCGTGGAGGGCGAGCCCCAAGCCGAGCCGACCGCCGTCGTGTGGCTCAGCTACGGCGTCCACGGCAACGAATCCGTCTCGACCGAGGCCGCGCTCCGCACGCTCTACGCCCTCGGCAACCCGCAAAACGGGCGGACGGGCGGCTGGCTCGACGACGCGGTGGTCCTGCTCGACCCCTGCCTCAACCCCGACGGCCGGGCCCGCTACGTGCAGTGGTACAAGCGCATGACGGGCGATCAGCCCAATGTGCGTCCGGCGGCGCGCGAGCACCACGAGCCCTGGCCCGGCGGGCGCACGAACCACTACTACTTCGACCTCAACCGCGACTGGGCCTGGGGCACACAGCCGGAGACGCGGCACCGCCTCGACGCCTATCACCGCTGGATGCCGCACGTGCACGTCGACTACCACGAGATGGGCGTCAATGAGCCGTACTACTTCGCTCCGGCAGCCGAGCCGTTTCACGAAAACCTGACCGAGTGGCAGCGCGAGTTTCAGTTCACGATCGGACGCAACAACGCGGAGTACTTCAACGAGAACGGCTGGCTCTACTTCACCGAGGAGGTCTTCGACCTGTTCTACCCCGGCTACGGCGACACGTGGCCCCTCTTCAACGGCGCCATCGGCATGACCTACGAGCAGGGCGGCTCGGGACGGGCCGGACGCGGCATCATTACCGCCGAGGGCGACACGCTCACGTTGACGGAGCGCCTCCGCCACCACCACACCACCGGCCTCTCCACGGTGGAGGCGACGGCCAACAACCACGAAGAGGTGGTCCGGAAGTTTGCCGGATACCATGCGTCGGCCGAGACGAACCCGCCCGGAGAGTACCGAACGTACGTCGTGCAGCGGGACGCGCAGGGAGATCGGCTGGCCGCCCTCGCCAACCACCTCGACCGCCAGCGCATCCGCTACGGCTACGCCACGGAGTCGCGCACGGTAGAGGGACGCTCGTACCGCGGCGGGACGACCCGACAGACCCAAATCCAGCGCGGCGACCTCCTCGTGAACGCGGCGCAGCCGAAGGGCCGCCTCGCGAAGGTGCTTCTGGAACCGAAGACGACGATCGTCGACTCGTTGACGTACGACATCACGGCCTGGGGCCTCCCTTACGCCTACGGCCTGGAGGCCTATGCCCTGTCGGAGCGCGTGACGCCGGACACCGACACGATGCCCATTTCGACGCCGCCGATGGAGGGCGACCGGGCCACGCCCTACGCCTACGTGACGCCGTGGACGAGTCGGGCGGACGCCCAGTTCGCGTCGGCACTCCTCAAGGCAGACGTCCACGTCCGCTTCGCCACGCAATCGTTTACCGTGGATGGCCGCGGCTACGAGCCCGGCACGCTCGTGGTGACCCGCGCCGGGAATACGAACCGGCTCGACCGGTTCGACGCAACAGTGCGTCGGCTGGCCGAGGCTCACGACCAGTTTCTCCACGCCGTGCCCACGGGCTTCACCGAGCGCGGGCCGGACTTTGGCTCCGACAACTTCGGGTTCGTCGACGGCCCCCACGTAGCGGCACTCTCGGGTCCTCCGACAACCTCAAGCCGCATTGGAGAGGTGTGGCACTTCTTCGACCGGCAGATCGACTACCCGATTACGCTGCTGCCCGCCGATGATTTTGAGGCGACCATGCTCGACGACGTAGATGTGCTCGTGCTCCCGAGTGGCTACTACGGCGACTGGCTCACGGACGCGCGGGCCACGGCCCTCACCGACTGGGTGCGGCGGGGCGGACGGCTCCTCGCAATGGGCAATGCTAACGACGCGCTGACCGAACACGCCGCGTATAGCCTCGCCGGAAAAGAAACCTCGAGCCCGGATACAGCCGCGGCACCGGAGCTCGACCCGTACGGGACGCAGACCCGCGAACAGCTAGCGGGGGCCACGCCGGGCAGCATTCACCGCGTGCAGCTCGACGACTCGCACCCGCTCGGCTTCGGCATCGAGCCGCCATACTTCACGCTCAAGCGCAACGATGACGCGTTTGCCTACCTCGACGACGGCCAGACGGTAGGGGCGCTCACCACGCCGACACCGGTGAGCGGCTTCATGGGCCACGAGGCGCAAAAAGAGGTCGACGATACTCTCCTGTTCGGCACCCAGTCGCTCGGCGAGGGACAGGTCACCTACTTCGTCGACAATCCCCTCTTTCGCGGCTTCTGGTACAACGGCCAAGTCCTCTTCGCCAACGCCGTCTTCTTCGTGGGAAATGGGTAAGGGGGAAGAGGAAGGGGTAGGAGGGAAGAGGGGGATAGGGAGTCGACGATCCCCATTTCTCCCCGCGCCCTCCCCCCATTCACCTATTCCCAAATTAGTCCATCCCGATGGAAAACATATTCTCCAGGTCGTGACTGGAGTGTACGCGGAAGCCGATGAGGGTCTCGGTGTCCGTGATGCCGTCCACCTGACGGATTTCGTTCGTCACGAGGTCGGCGAGCTCTTCGTTTTCGGCGACGCGGAGCATGGCAACGAGGTCGACGCGACCCGCAACGGAGTGCACCTCGCTGACGCCGTCGAGCGCCGCGAGCGTGTCGGCCACCTCGTTGACCTTGCCGCGCTCAGTGTCGAGAAGGACGATGGCGGTAACCATGGTGCGTAGGGGCGTTTGTGTGGGTGGGTGTGGAACTGCACGACTAAACATACGCCCAAACGCCCGGACGCCCAAACACGCATCGCTCTTCTGTAGCTTGTTGCAGGAACGTTCGTGAGACCTCGGAGGTCTCCGAGGCGCCTCCGTACCATACGTCCTCATCGCCTCCGTGTCAGTTTTATCCCAGAAAAGCAGCAAAGACCTCCGAGGTCTTCCATTGCCGACTTCTACACAAGAGCGACGCGCATTCCCAGGCGTAACGGTCTCCCCAATTGTGTCTTCTACCGACGACGAGTCCGCCTCCGACGATCACTACGTCTACGTCGTCGAGTGTAGCGACGGCACCTATTACACCGGCTACACAACGGACGTGGAGCGGCGCGTGGCCGAGCACAACGACGGGACCGCGGCCAAGTACACACGCGGACGGCGCCCTGTAACGCTGGTGCACGTCGAAACCTACGACACGCAGTCCGCAGCCATGCAGCGGGAGTACGCCATCAAACAACTGCGCCGGGCGGCGAAAGAGCGGCTCGTCGGAACGGATGGAAAATAGCCCTACGCGCCGGTTGCGCTACTGCACCTCCACCGTTTTGCTCGCACTGTCCGTGGCACCGCCATTGTCGGTGACCGTCACCGTGACCGTGTAGCTCCCCGATTCCTCGTACGTGTGCGTGGAGGTGCGGCCGGTCGCGGTCCCCCCGTCTCCAAACTCCCACTGAAACGACACGACCCCTCCGTCAAAATCAGGATCGGTCGCCTCGGCGGTGAAGGTCACTTCCGTGCCCACACTGGGGGTCTGCGGAGAAAACTCGAAGCCGACGGACGGCGGTTCGTTCACATCCTCGACGGGGCTGCAGCCCGCGAGTGCAATCACGAGCACGAAGGAAAAAAAGCGGAGTGGGACACTCATGGGTCGTACGGGGAGAGTGGCGGGGACGAAGCCGAGGCCTCGGGGGAAAACCTTTTACAGCGGGAGGTTGCCATGTTTCTTCTTAGGATTGTTGACGACCTTGTCCTCCAGCATGTCGAAGCCGCGGATGAGGCGCCTGCGGGTCTCGCTCGGCTTGATGACGTCATCGACGTAGCCGTACTCCGCCGCCACGTAGGGGGTCGCAAAGCGGTCGCGGTACTGCTCCACGAAGTCGTCCTTCGCGGCCTCCGGGTCGTCCGCCTCGCTGAGCTCGTCGCGGTAGATGATCTCGACGGCGCTCTTGGGCCCCATCACGGCCACCTCGGCGGTGGGCCACGCAAAGTTGAGGTCGCCGCCGATGTGCTTCGAGTTCATCACGTCGTAGGCCCCGCCGTACGCCTTGCGGGTAATGACGGTGATGCGGGGGACGGTGGCCTCGCAGAAGGCGTAGAGCAGCTTCGCCCCGTGCTTGATGATGCCGTTCCACTCCTGGTCGGTGCCGGGGAGAAAGCCGGGCACGTCCTCCATCACGAGCAGCGGCACATTGAAGGCATCGCAGGTGCGCACGAAGCGGGCGCCCTTGATGGAGGCGTCGATGTCGAGCGTCCCGGCCAGCACGGCGGGCTGGTTCGCCACGATGCCCACGGGCCGCCCCCCGATGCGCGAGAAGCCGGTGATCAGGTTCTCGCCAAAGTCGGGCTGAATCTCAAAGAAGTCGTCCGCGTCGACGAGGTGCCGGACCACGTCCCGCATGTCGTAGGGCTTGTTCGGATCCTCCGGGACAAGGGCGTTCAGTTCATCCCCGTCGTGGGCGTCCTCCACCTCTTCGCGCGGCACCCGCGGCGGGTCCTCCTCGCAATTCTGCGGGAGGTAGCTCATGAGCCGCCGGATGCGGCGGAGGCAGTCCACGTCATTGTCACAGGTCACGTGGCTCACGCCGCTCTTGGTGGCGTGGGTGCGCGCCCCACCTAGATCGTTTGCGGTCACTTCCTCCTGCGTGACGGTTTTCACCACGTTGGGCCCGGTCACGAACATGTAGCTGGAGTCCTCCACCATGAACGTGAAGTCGGTAATCGCCGGGCTGTAGACCGCCCCGCCCGCACACGGCCCCATGATGGCCGAGATCTGCGGGACGACGCCCGAGGCCTCGGTGTTGAGCTTGAAGATGTCCGCGTAGCCCCCGAGGCTCTTCACCCCCTCCTGGATGCGCGCGCCGCCGGAGTCGTTGAGGCCGATGACGGGTGCTCCGTTCTCCAGCGCCTTCTCCATCACGTTCACGATCTTGTCCGCGTGGGCCCGGCCTAGCGAGCCGCCATAGACGGTGAAGTCCTGGCTGAAGACGTAGACGAGGCGGCCGTCGATGGTGCCGTAGCCGGTCACGACTCCGTCCCCGGGCGGCCGATTTTCGTCGAGGTTGAAGTTGGTCTCCTGGTGGCGCACGAAGGTGCCAAGCTCCTCAAACGAGTCGTCGTCGAGGAGAATGTCGAGCCGCTCGCGGGCCGTGAGCTTGTCCTTCTCGTGCTGGCGCTCGATGCGCTCCTCCCCGCCCCCCTTCGCGGCTTCTTCGCGGCGGCGCTCCAGGTCCTCGTACCGATCCGCGGAGACAGTTTCATTGGTGGAGGAAGGGGCAGACTCATTACTCATGTGGGACAGGCAGGGCGGGTTGAAGAGAACGACGAAGGCGCACGATGAAAGTAGGGGGCACACCGGGATCCGTCAACGTTTCGGGCCGAAGACCCCATTACAATTTGGAATCCCCGCATCGTGGGACGTGGCGCCTCGGGCCCCGCCTCGTGCACGTGCGGAGCCGCGGACCGTCCCCTTTCCGGCACGTCTGGTTGCACATCGCTCCTGAGCGGCGCTCATACAGGTCGACTCGTGGGGAACGGACACTCCACCGGGCTCTTCCCGACCAGAAGTCCGCAATTAGTGCATCCGCCCGGAGCGTGGCCAAAATTTTGTACGGAACGCTCCCCGCACGATCTTCCCCAATTTCCGCGCGAACCGTTCATGTTGGATCGCCTTCCGTCCTCCGTTCTCAATCACATTGAACTCTGGCTCAGTGGCGCCGGCCTCCTCATCATCTTTGGGGTCTCTCTCATCGTCGGTCCCTCCGGCCTCGCCTTCTGGCGGCTCATTGCCGTCATCGCCGTGGGGGTGGGCGTCCTGCACGGCTTCATCTTCTGGGCCGTGCGGCGGCGGCAGCGGCAGGTGCGCCGACAGTCCATCCGCGAGATCCAGCAGATGCTCTCCGACGTGCTCAAAAACAAGCTCGCGGCGATCAACATGTACCTGCCCGAGGAAGAAAATCAGGAGCTCGTGGAGCAGGAACTGAACGGCATCCGCACCTCGATCGAGGACATCGCCGACGAGGTCGAAAACATCTCCGAGGAGAGCATCGAGGGTTGGAAGGAGCACTACAGCGGCGCCGTGGAGCGGACGACGAATCTGTAGCGGAGGCCCCGGTGCGCGGGGGAGGCGTCGTCCGATCGGTAGAACACGAGCACCCGTCAGAGCGGCCCAAGCTACCGGCGGCGAGCATAAAGTTCACCGCCCAGGTGGAGAAGAAGCAGTCCCAGGGCCAGACCTCCGGTCACGACGAGCCCTTCCACGGGGATGTTGACCTCAGGGGCGTCTGCCGACCCGTTCCAGACGATCCAGAGGGCCCACCCCGAGAAGGCCAGGGTGGAGATCACCATGTACTCGGCTGCGGTCCAAACAAGAGCAAGCATCACCTTCACGCCGACCCAAACGCCCCCGCCAAAGGTCCAGTAGGTCGCGACCCAGACGTACGGCACGACAATAAGGGGAGAGAGATACCAAGAGGGTTCCACGGGATGGCCGGTCGCCAGATATTCCACCGGAGCAAGGACAAGCGTCGCGCCCGCCGCGAAAAACGTCGCGTACCCGGTTAGAAAGCTACTGAGGGCCAGGGCCTTCGACCCTCGGCGCACCCGATTGCTGAAGAGACGTCCGAGGGTCAGAGCCAGAAGGCCCGCAAGGACCAGGGTTGAGATGATCTGCGTCTCCTGGTACTGAAACAGTTGTTGGAAGGCCGCTCGCACATGCTCCGGTTCTCCACCAGATCCTCGGCGGTCTTCCTGTCCAAAAAAGACCAGAATCCCTGCCCGTCCGAGTCCCCAGAAGACGGCGTAGGAGGTGACGACCGACGCCAGCAGGTAGCGACCCGGGTGCATCAGGCGCTGCCGCGCGCCGTTCAGGTAGCGCCTCAACACTGTGCCCGGCCGAAGGGTGAGGCCGCGGAGAGTGGGCCAGAACCCATTCTCGATGTCGATAACCTCGCGAAAGAGGCCGCTGAATACGTCCAGGACCGAAAGCTTACGGTTCACTTCTTGCCCGCAGTCGGGGCAGTAGTCGCCCACGAATGCGCGGCCGCAGTTGGGGCACGTCTGGGTTTCGATGAGTGCCCCGCCACCGGTTTCTCCGGAACCGTAGTGGGTTTCATTACTCACGACGACGTTCGATTTGCCTGTCCCGAAGATGGTGGAAGTCAGGAGACGGCATAAAAAACACCACTGCGTTCTGCCAGGAGGTACGTGGGATTACCATTCGGCGCCGGGTCCAACCGTTCGTGGCCGGATCAGGTCGATCCTCAACACGATGGTGGAGGAGGGCGTGTTCGCATAAAAACGCAGCCACCTGACCGTTCCGGAGGGGGACTCAGGATCCCGTTCGCTGCGCTCCCTCTGCAAGCCGGTTCCTCGACGCGCCGAGGAACGGCGCACAGATTCAGACCGTAGAGGTTGTGCGATTGTCCCCACCATGGGTGACAACTGTCACTTCCAAATCAACAAACCCGTCATGCCGACCGCTTCGCCGTCTCCGGCCGCCTCGTACGCCGACCTCCACGTGGAGAGCGACACCGACGCCGACACCGAGATCCGTGGCGGCTATCCCGTGTCGATCGCTGAGGAGCTCCAGTCGGTGCTGGAGTTGACGGACGCCGAGATGGCTGAGGTGCTGGGCCGCTCGCGGCGCACCTACGCGCGCTACCGCAATCAGGGCAAACAGCTCGGTCTTCCGGAGTCCGAGCGGGTCTTTCGATACGTCCGGCTGCTCCGACGGGCCACCGACATCTTCGGGTCCGAGCAGAAAGCGGCCTGGTGGATGAAGGAACCCAACGCGGCCCTTGACGGGCGCACGCCCTTCGACGTGGCGCTTACAGCGCCCGGTGCGGTCCTCGTCGACGACCTGTTGGCAGGCCTGGAACACGGCTTTCCGGTGTGACCGGCAGCTGAGCGCTACGGCACGCCGGCGTTCTTGCTCATCGGTCCCGAACCACGTGCCCACCCTTTTCCGCATCGTTCACCGACGATACCAGAACGACCCGTTCTCCGGCAAGGGCGGCCTGCACAACAAAAGCCGGTGGGCCTCCAAGGGACAGCTCGTCAGCTACGCCGCCGATCATCTGGCAACGGCGACCTTGGAGAAGCTCGCTGGAGTCCAACGGGCCGATCTCATGACGGAGATGGTCTACGCGAAGGCCGAGATCGACGCGGCGCACGCGGCGGTCCTCTCCGAGGACGAGCTCCCTCACGGCTGGGACGCGCTCCCCGCACCGGGCGCCACGCGGGCCGTGGGCGACCGGTGGCTCGAGGCCGGCGACCACGCCGTGCTGCGCGTTCCGTCGGTGGTTCTGCCCGAAAGCGACAACTACGTGATCAACGCCGCCCACCCGGACGCGTCAGCCCTTCGCGTTCAGACCGTTGCCCCGCTTCTGCTCGACAATCGCGTGCTGGCACGGATCGGGGCGTCTGGAGATTGACTTGCTCCCAGGACCAAAGATCGTGGGATTCCGACAGTCATATAAGACCCTCGGGGCCGGACGCGCTCGCCTCGCGCTGCGCCATCTGGCCGAATCGACGCTGCTGTGCCTCGGAGCGTTGCTCGTGGCGAGCGTGCTGGCCGCCTGCTTCCATGGTTTGGGGAGGTCCTCGGCGTCTCGTTTCCCAATCGCAGTGGGCTGTGGAGGGTGTTCGGCGCATTCGTTGGGGGCGCGCTCGTGACGGGCCTGCTTGCGGGGGCGTATCCGGCGATCTACCTGTCCCGGTTCCAGCCGGCACGTGTGCTGAGCGGAGGCCCCTCGGTCGCATCGCCGGGCACGCTCCGGTCGGTGCTCGTGGCCGGGCAGGTGGCGGTGTCCGTGGCCTTTCTGGCCGGGGCCTTTGGCGTCCACGATCAGCTGGCGTACCTGCAGAGCCGCGACCTCGGGTTCGATGCATCTCGTCTCGTCGTGATCGACGCGTCGGAGCCGGTGCAGTCCGACTACGCGACGCTGAAAGACCAGTGGCTGCAGCTCTC
>Ga0207797_1003636_pt1 | contig 10140 bp, 12 predicted proteins | sample PRCRCaboRojoPR_6_FD_187275 | JGI IMG/M metagenome (GOLD analysis project Ga0207797, IMG submission 187275) | Marine sediment microbial community from Cabo Rojo, Puerto Rico - PR CR 10% Liquid 1 (SPAdes) | ecosystem: Environmental > Aquatic > Marine > Coastal > Sediment | place: Cabo Rojo, Puerto... | reverse complement strand
TGGCGGTCGTACCACACCCGCCAGTCGGGCTTGTCCGTCGCGGCCAGCGTCGAGAGGTTGATGTGCCCTAGGTTGCAGGCCTCGTACTCCTCGAGGGGCTGCTCGCCACAGGGGTTGGTCGCGAGGATGCGGTGGTCCGGGTGCTCCTCGACGTCGAAGGAGTGCTGCTTGTTGATGCGCTCCAGGTAGACGACGCCGGGCTCGCCGTTCTCGTGGGCGCCCTCGACGATGCGGTTCCAGATGACCTCCGCGGGAATCGATAGCTCCTCGCCGGGCGTGACGTGCTCGCCGAGCCCGTAGCGCTCGTACATCTCCTGGGTCTCGGGCGTCGCGACGTGGGGCTCGCCCGTGCGCGGGTTGGTGAACGTGAACTCCCCGCCGCCTTTCAGCGCCTCCATGAAGTCGTCGGTGACGCCCACCGAGATGTTGAAGTTCGAGAGATGCCCCTCGACTGCGTTGCGGAGGTGCTTTGGCACCTTCCCGTCGTCGTCGATGAGCCCGCGGGCCTCGTCCAGCGCCTCGGCGAAGGTGGTGTAGGTGAAGTCGTCCGGGTCGTTCAGCCGCAGGGAGTGCGCCAGCGAGACGTCCTTGTTCTTGGCGTGGATGAACTCGATGACGTCAGGGTGCGAAACCCGCATCACGCCCATCTGGGCGCCCCGGCGCGCGCCGCCCTGGGCGATGGTCTCGCACAGCTGGTCGTACGTCTCCATGAACGTGATCGGCCCGCTGGCGATGCCGCCGGTGGAGCCGACGGGGTCGCCGTACGGGCGGAGCTGCCAGAAGGCGTACCCCATCCCGCCGCCGGACTGGAACACCTCGGCGGCCTCCTTGGCGGTCTGGTGGATGTCCGTGAGGTCGTCGGCCGGCGAGTCGACGAAGCAGGCAGAGAGCTGCTGGAGCTCGTCGCCGGCGTTCATCAGCGTCGGCGAGTTCGGGATGAACGAGAGGTCCTCCATCAGCCCCTGGAACCGCTCGCGCGTGTCCACGACGTGGTCGTGGACCTCCTCCGGCAGCTCCGGGACGACCGTCTCGTAGGCGAACTTGCTGACGTTGTACTCCGTCAGGGTCGTCTCGGCGTCGTCCTCGACGGTGGTGCCGGCGCCGAACGCCTCGCTCGCGAGCTCGTCACGGCGCGGGTGGTCGGGCTTGATTTGGTCCGGCGACACCGTCACCTCGACGCCCTGCTTCTCGGCCTCGAAGACGGCCTCCGCGAGCGCGATGTTCTTCGCGACCCGCTCGAACAGCTCCTCCTGGCTCTCCGCGAGGTTGCCGTCCGCGTCCTTCTTCAGGTAGCGGGCCGGCAGGATGTTGTGGTATGCGTTGTTCGTGAGGCGCTGCTCCATCGTGTCGCCGGTCGTGCGCTTGACCGGCAGCTGTATCCCGTCGGCGGCGTTGCTCACGCGGCCCCACCCCCGAGAAACGGTTCCGTACGGTTGTCGTGCTCTGTGACGCTGGTCATGATTGGTCGCTGCTGAACGGCTCGAAGCTCGCGCCTCGTAGTGTCACACGCGTTATGCGTCTTCGTCGGCGATCGTCGCGTCCCCGGCGCGCCGAGCCACGTGCTTCACCGAAGGCGTCCCCGAGTATTAAGCTACCCAGACCGCGGTGAAAGTGGAGCTCCGACCGGTGGAACCGCAACACGACGGCACCGTTTCGACTGGAAATAGTGAGGGGTTGGTGTCCCGTCACGACGCTCGAAAACAAAGGATGTCGGCTCTCTGTCAGACGCGCGAACGACGGACAGCGCCCTGATAGGTTCTTATACGCGATGTGGTATGTCGACGGCCACCACTCTTAACGGCTGCCGGCGCGAGCAGGCGGGTATGAACCCCGTGCTCGCTGCGCTGGCGGCGGTCCTCCTCCAGGAACTCCCGGGTCTGCCGGGCCTGCTCAGCACGCTGATCGTCGTCGCGGTGGTGATACTCGTCGGCCGGTTCCTGCTGAACGTCGCGCTGAAGATCGTCGTCGTGGCGGCGATCGTCGTCGGCGTGCTGTGGCTGTTCGGCGCGCTCTCGTTACTCCCGTTCTAAATCTCCTCCCGGAGGCTGTCGATGTGGTCCCTGAGCACCGCCAGCGCGGCGTCAGCGTCCGTGTAGCCGGCGTCGTACTCCTCGTACACCCCGTCGGCGTCCCGCAGGAACCGCTCGACGGCCGCCCGCTGCTCGTCGTCCATGGCCGCCCGTCGGCCCGCGGCCGCTTGAATCGTTCGCCCGAAAGCACTTCCCGCCGGTCGGCGTCGGCCCGACGATGGCAACCAGCGACCGCCTCCCGCTGAACGCAGCGGTGCTCGGCCGCGGCGCCCTGATGGGCGCGGTGGCGTACGTGCTCGGCTACCTACTCACCTTCCTGGTCGTCTCGGCCTCGGGGAGCGGGTCGTCCGGCGACTCCCCGGTCCCCGGCTGGAAGGTGATCGGCTGGTACTTCTACAACGGCCACTTCGTCAACCTCGACGTCTCCGGACAGTTCGCGGGGCTCGCCGCCTCGGACCTGAGCAGCCTCGTCGCCGCCTCCGACAGCGCCACCGTCCAGCTGGTGTATCTCGTCCCTGTCGTGGCGCTGCTGGCCGCGGCGGTCATCCTCTACCGCCAGGTCGGCCCGCTGGCGGAGGCCAGGGACGCCGCTCTCGTGGGCGCGCTGGTGGTCGTCGGCTACCTCCCGCTGGCGCTGGTCGGCGCGCTCGTCACCGCCTACACCGGCTCCATCAGCATCTTCGGCTTCGAGGTCGGCTCGGTCACCATCCAGCCACAGCTCCTCCCGGCGGTGCTGCTGGCGGGGGTCGTCTACCCGCTCGCCTTCGGCGCGCTCGGGGCGCTGGGGGCGTCGCGGCTCTAGAGGCCCACCGCCACCATCTCCCCCCACGGCTCGAACCCGTAGCGCTCGTAGAAGGCTCTCGCGCGCTCGTTCTCAGGCGCCACGTCCAGTACCAGCCGGTCGAGCGGGAGCGACTGGCCGCGGGCGTGCTCGCAGGCGTCGTCGAGCAGCGCGTCGGCCACCCCCGAGCGGCGGTAGTCGGGCGCGACGTACAGCTCGTTCAGCGCCGCCGCGTCCCACACCATCGCCAGCGACTCCGGCAGGAGGAACGCGTAGCCGACCGCCTCCCCCTCGACCAGCGCCAGGGTCACGCAGCCGGGGTCTTCCTCGACACAGCGCTCCACCCACGCCAGGTAGCGCTCCCGGTAGTCGTCGGTGAGCTTCCCCTCGTAGCTGTCGGCCTTCTCGCCCAGCGCGCCGAGTTCCCGCTCGAAGGCCCGCTTCAGCGACCACAGCCCCGCCTCCCGCTGTCCCCGGTAGGGGAGGAGCGTCGCGTCCATACCGCCGGGTGGGGGAGGGCCGTCTTAGTTCCGGCCGTTCAGCCACAGCCGCGCGCCGGTGACGACGGTGCCGCTCACGACCAACAGCAGGTCCAGCCCGTCCCGGGCGACGGGGAAGGTCCGCTCGACGGGGCCCGTGTCGGGCTCGCCCGGCGAGGGGTTGACGCCGGTGGCGTACTGGGTCTCGCTGGTGTTGCCCCGGGAGACGCTGTCCACGGCGGCCTGGACGCCCGAGCCGCCCCCGCCGCCCTGCTGCGTGGAGAGGTCGACGAACGTCTGGACCAGCCCGCGCTGGTTCGAGACGCGTAGCTCCCCCGAGAGGGCGACGAACTGGTCGTGGACGGGGTACAGCACGTTCACGCCGTTCCAGGCGAGGTCCGGGCCGATGACGGCGAAGGCGTACACGACCACCCCGGTCCAGGCGAGGCGCTCCCCACGGCCGCCGTAGCGGGCTCGCAGTCGGCCCCCGGTCCGTCGGTCGTACGCCAGCAGTGCGGCCGCCGCCAGCGGGATGAGCAGCGTGTGGAACGCCGCCCGGTGGGCGCCCGTGACCACCAGCCCGAGGACGGCGTCCAGGTCAGCGAACGCACACAGCCCCACCAAGAGCGCGACCGCCCGCCGGTCGAGTTCGGGCCCCAGCAGCGCCGCCCCGAACAGCCCCGCCAGCGCCATGTGGACGAGCGTCGATGGCATACAACGCGCTACCGGCGCTGGGACATGTGCCTTCCGTCCGGGGCTGGACGGGGACCGCGGCTACAGCTCGTCGAGCTTGCGCAGCAGCTGGCCGCGGTACTGCTCGTCGGCGATGACGCCTTTCATCTCGATGACGTTGCGCTCCAGGCGGTCCAGCGCCACCCGGAACGCCGACTCCGCGCCGTACCCCTCGCCGGAGCCGGCCACCTGGCCGCGGTTGGTGCGCATCCGTATCTGACAGCTGATCAGCGGCGTCCCGCGGAGCTTCTCCTTGTGTTTCTGGAAGCGGACGTGGGCGTGCTCGACGTTCATCCGCTGGTACTTCTCGGCGGCGCCCTCGATGGAGCGGCGGATCTCCTCGCGGTCCAGCGTGTCCATCAGCGCGACGTTCGTCACCTGGACGTCCATGTACTCCTCCTCGGTGTAGGTGAGCGCCCGGAGCACGTCGGTCTTCGTGACGACACCCGCCACCGTCGTGTCGTCGTCCGCGGGCGTCACCACCAGCCCGGAGTAGTCCGCCTCCAGCATCCGCTCGGTGGCCGACCGAACGGACGCGTCGAGCGTGGTCGTCGCGACGGGCGCCTCCATCACGTCGTACACGGGGATGTCCAGCGGCCGGGTGATGTCACCCCGGCGCTCCCCGCGGGTGGCCTTGTCCGAGTCACGGACGACCACGTTGACGATGTCGTGGGTGGTGACCATCCCCGACAGCGAGCCGGTGCCGTCGAGCACCGGCAGCCGGGAGATGCCGTGCTCGCGCAGCAGGTTGATCGCCTCGCCCACCCGGGCCTCCTCGTCGACGGTGATCACGTCCGCGGTGTAGATGTCCTCGACCGTCAGCACGTCCAGGTTCTCCAGCACCGCCGCCAGGATGGCGTCGGCGGTGACGATCCCCCACAGCTCGCCGTCCTCGAAGACGGGCGCGACCTTCGTCGCCCCCTCGATCATCACCCGCGCCACCTCGCGGACGTCGTCGGTCCGCCTGACCCGCGGCGCGGGCTTGGCCATCGCGCCGACCTTCGTGTCGTCCTCGACGCGGGACTGCACGAGCTGGCGCTCCGTGAGCACGCCGTCGTACTCCCCGTCCCGGGTGACGATTACTCCCTTGGGGTTCTCGCGGTCGAACACGGACCGCACCTTCGACACCGGCTCGCCGGCGCCGACCGCGAGGTACTCCCGCGTCGCGATGTCTGCGATGTCCATACCGTTCAGAGGTTTGCCGCCGCCCGTAATCAACCTTGGCGAGGCGGAACAGCCGTCCCCCAGCGCCGGACGGCGGTTCGGTGTCGGCGGCCGAACGTTCAAACCCGGCCGGGCGCTACCGCCGGTATGGAGGAGACGCCCCGGGGGACGCCGGTCGGGGTGGACGACCCGTACGCGGTGGTCGAGCGCTGTGACCACCTCACCGACGACGGTCGCTGCCGGTTCGCCGCCGAGCGCGCCCGCCAGGACCCCGCCTTCGCCCGGGAGCGCCGTGCCGACGACCTGCGCTGTCCGGCGGCCGACCCCGACGGGGAGTGGGGCTGGGCGGACTGTCCCCACTTCCGCTCCCGCGAGCACCCCCGGGAGTGTCGCCGCTGCGGGCTGGCCGAGCGCCGTGTCGCCCACTCCGACGAGCGGCCCCTGCTGGAGGAACACCACCTCTCGTACCCGGAGGGGGAGACCGACCACGAGATAACGGTGGCGCTGTGCCGGTGGTGTCACGCGAAGGTGCACAACTCCTGGGCGCGCGTCGACGACGACGCCAGCCCGGACCCGGAGGCGGTCGCGGCCCGCGAGCAGCGCCGCTCGCGGGAGCTGGAGGAGCTCGGCTTCGAGTCCGCCGCCGAGCGCGCCGACCGCGACTAGAGGCCGGCCCGCTCCAGGGCCTCGGCTGCGAGCTCCAGGGCGTCGTCGTCCGGGCCGAGCGGCGATCCCGCGACGACGCTGTCGGCGTGTTCTGCCAGCGCCTCGACCCGTGCGGTCACCGCCTCGGGCGTGCCGGCGGCGGCGAACGCCTCGATCATCTCCCCGGTGACGAGGTCGTCGGCCTCGCCGAACCGGCCGGCGCTGATGGCGTCGCCGATGGCCGCCGCGCGCTCGGGGTCGAGCCCGTGGCGCTCCAGCACGGGCGGTGGCGACCCTGCGGCGACGAACGCCACCGGCCGGCGGGCGGCATCGCGGGCGCGCTCGCCGTCCTCGGCGATGCTCACCAGCGCGTACGCCGCCAGGTCGAACGCCCCCTCGCCGTCACCGTCTGCACGGTCGGCGACTCCCTCCTCAACGCGCTCGCGCGCCCACGAGAGGTCCGCCGGGTGGGAGCCGTTGTACAGCAGGCCGTCGGCGTGCTTGCCGGCCATCCGGCACATGTGGGGCCCCTCGCCGCCGACGTACACCGGTATCTCGCCCGGTACGTCGAAGTTCAGCCCCGCGCCCTCGGCGACGAAGCTCCCCTCGTGGTCTACGCGCTCGCCGGCCCACAGCCGCCGGGCGACCCGGAACGCCTCCAGCACGCTCCGGAGGCCTCGCTCGTCCGTGAGCCCGAGGTTGCGCAGCGTCGAGGGGTCGCCCGGGCCGATGCCGAACACGGCCCGACCGCCCGACAGCTCCGCGACGGTCGCGGTCTTGCCCGCCAGGGTGACCGGGTGGAGCTCGTAGGGGTTCGCGACCCCCGGGCCGAGGCGGATGGTGTCGGTCCGCTCGGCGGCCAGCGCCAGCGCCGCGAACGGGTCGCGGTTGTTGTAGTGACAGCTCGCGAACAGCGTGTCGAACCCCGCCCGTTCGGCGCGCACGGCGAGGTCGGCCACCTCGCCCGCGGGCCGGTCGGGGGTGAGCTCGACGCCTCTCATGCCGGGAACTCCCAGGCATCGAGAGCCTGCCGTATCAGGTCGTCCTCGTAGTCGCGGAACAGCTCCTCACTGCCGGCGTGGTCGCCGAACTCGAAGCCGCGCACCACGACCGCGGGCTCCCCCCCGTCGCCCTCGCCGCCGACGAGGTTCGCCGCCGCGGCGAGTTCGTCCACGACGGACTCGACGGTGACCGACAGCTCACGGCCGTCCCGGTCTGGCTCGCCCCGCCAGTCCCGGGAGGCGGGCATCCCGGCCCAGCCGATGGCGACCCCGCGCTGGCCGTGGCGGAACGGCCGCCCGCAGGTGTCGGTGACGATCACCGGCACCTCCAGCGCCTCGTGCAGCCGGCGGGCGCTGGCGGTCGGGTCCGTCGGCAGCAGGAGGAGATCAGCCCCCGGCACGTTCGAGCGGTCGACGCCGGCGTTGGGGGCGATGTGGCCGAAGCGGGTCTCGCTCAGGAGGAACGGCGCCTCCAGCACGAGGCTCTCGGACTCGGACAGCACCACCTCCGCGAACCGGGGGTCCTTCTGTTCGCCGGTGATCCGCTCCAGCCGCTCGGCGACGGCGATGGCCCGCTCGCCGGCGGTCACCTCGTCGATGTCCACCGTCCGCCCCTCCGTCTTCGAGACGACGGTGCTCGCGATACAGACGACGTCGTCGGCCCGCAGGTCGACCCGCTCTCGGATGAGTGCCGCGAGGTCGTCGCCCTCGCGCACCTCCGGCAGGTCCGGGACCGCGAACAGCTCCATACCCGCGCCAGGGGCGCGAACGGTTAAACCGACCCGGTACCGGCGCGCGCTACCGGCCCGTGAACTCCGGCTCCTCGTCGCCGAAGAAGGCGGCGTGCCCGCGGGCGTAGTCCTCCGTGTGGGTGGCGCGGGCGATGGCGTCGGTCTCGGCGGCCATCGCGTCGCCCAGCCCCCGGTCGAAGCTCTCGGCCAGCAGCTGCCGGGTCGCGCCCAGCGCCGCGGTCGGCCCGCTCGCGAGGTCGCTCGCGACCTCGTGGAACCGCTGCTCGAACGCCTCGGCGGGCACGCTCTCGGTGGCCAGCCCCATCGACACCGCCGCCTCGGGACCGACCGGCTCGTCGAGCAGCGCTATCTCCCTCGCCTTCCGCAGCCCCACCAGCCGCGGGAGCGCGAACGTGGAGCCGCCGTCGCCGGTGAGCCCGATGCGCCGGTAGGCGTACTCAAGCCGGGCGTCCTCGCTCATCACCACAACGTCGCCGGTGAGCGCCAGCCCGAAGCCGCCGCCGGCGGCGACGCCGTTCAGCCCCACCACCACCGGCTTCGGCGCCTGGTGAAGCTGGAGGACGGCGTCGTGGAGCCCGCTGGCCAGCCGGCGGATGGCGGGAGCGTCGCCGGCGTCCCCCTCGAACTGCGAGAGGTCCGCGCCCGTGCAGAACGCCCCGTCGGTGCCGGTCAGCGCCAGACAGCGGACCGCCTCGTCCTCGGAGAGCTCCGTGACGGCGTGGAGCAGCTCCTCGACGGTGTCGCTGTCGAGGGAGTTGAACCGCGGGGCGTCGAGCCGTAGCCGGCCGACCCCGTCCTCGCGGGTGACGTGGAGGCTGTCGTAGTCGGACATGGGGCCGGGTTCGCCCGAGACGAGTATAAACCCCGGTCAGAGCCGCAGCGGGTGGTCGTCGTCGACGCCGAACGCGCTGGCCACGCCGGCGCCGGCGGCGTACGCCAGCCCCCGGGCGCCCGCGCCGAGGCGCTGGCGGAGGGGCCGCTGTGGCTCGAACTCCTCGGGGAACGCGTCGGTGCCGATACCCTCGGCCACCCGGTCGAGCACGGCGTCCCGGTCGCCGAGCTCGTCCACCAGCCCCAGCTCGTGGGCCTCCTCGCCGAGGTAGACACGGGCCTCGGTCTCGCGGATGGTGGCCGGCTCCAGCTCCCGGCCCTCGGCGACCTGCTCGACGAAGTTGTCGTAGTAGTCGTCGACCAGCCCCTGGAGGTAGCTGCGGTCCTCCTCGTCGAGCTCCTTCAGCGGCGTGCCGGCGTCCTTGTACTGGCCGGCGGCGAACCGCTCGTAGCTCAGCCCCACCCGGTCGGCGAGGTCCTTGGCGTTCACCCGCGAGCCGATGACGCCGATCGAGCCGACGACGCTCGCCTCGCGGGCCCAGATTTCGTCACAGCCGCTGGCGATCCAGTAGCCGCCCGACGCGCAGGTGTCGGTGGCGTACGCCACCGTCGGGCCGTCGAAGTCGGCGGCCGCCGAGCGGATGTCCTCGCTCGGCACCACCTCCCCGCCGGGGGTGTTGAGCTTCACCACCAGTGCCTCGGCGCTGTCGTCCTCGTCGGCGCGCTCGATCTGCTCGACGATGTCGTCGGCGGGCGTCCCGCTCCCCGGGAGCGGCCCGAGGCTGCCGTCCCGGCTGATGGGGCCCTCGACGGCCACCTCCGCGACGTTGTACCCCGGGAAGATCGAGCGCGCGATGCCGCTGGAGAGCTGAACCCCCCCTGCCGCCGTCAGAACGGCCAGCAGGACACCCAGCACCGTCGTGTCGTCCGGCAGGAGCACGAACAGCAGGAACCCCACCGCCGTCGCCACCAGCGTCCCCACCAGGCCGACGAACACCCGCCCGACAACGGTCTCTGTGCTGTCTGGTTTCGGCATGGTCGGTCCTGTCACCGCTCGGTTAAAACCGTCCCGACGCCGGGTCGACGGCGCGTGGCGCTCCTGGCCGGTGCATCTATGCCGGTCGGCCGGCCAGTTGGCGGCGCATGCAGAAGACCGTCGTCCTGCCGACGTGGCGCGAGTCGCCCTCCGACGACCTCGACGGGCCGAACGACGCCTACGCGACGATCACCGACCACGGCACCCACCGGCGGGTCGTCTTCTCCGGCGGCCTCGTCACCGAGGGCGACCTCGGCGACCAGGTCCGGGCCGTCCTCTCGCACCGCCGCGAGGCGCTCCGGGACTTCGGCGGCAGCATGGACGACGCCGTCCGGACCCGCTATCTCGTCCGCGAGGAGCATCTCGACCGGGAGAGCCAGGCGACCGTCCACGAGGCCCGGGACGGGTTCTTCGAGCACCCCCACTACCCCGCGAGCACGATGGTCGGGGTCGGGTCGCTGCTGGCCGAGGACGCGCTCGTCGAGGTCGAACTGGAGGCGGAGATACCGGAGGGGGCGTGGGACGTCGAGGTCCTCACCGAGGAGGACGTCTGAGGCTCAGAAGATGTTGGCCTGCTGGTAGACGGAGATGCCCTCGCCGGTGATCTCGTAGGGCTTGGTCTCCCGGGAGTGGTTGGCGTTGCGTATCTTCTGGATCTCGACGGCCAGGCGGGTCTCCCGGAACTCCGA
>Ga0207797_1003635_pt1 | contig 10142 bp, 8 predicted proteins | sample PRCRCaboRojoPR_6_FD_187275 | JGI IMG/M metagenome (GOLD analysis project Ga0207797, IMG submission 187275) | Marine sediment microbial community from Cabo Rojo, Puerto Rico - PR CR 10% Liquid 1 (SPAdes) | ecosystem: Environmental > Aquatic > Marine > Coastal > Sediment | place: Cabo Rojo, Puerto... | reverse complement strand
AAGTGTAGCGGCCATCGCGGCAGAGAGAAAGTCGCTCCGGGGGCGGAACGACCGATAGAGGCGTTTCGCGTCGGTGCAGCCGCTGAGGACGCTGGGCGATGGCGGCGCGACCGTCGTGCGCTCAGGGGGCGAACAGCGAGGGGTCCGACTGGGTGAACGTCACGACGGGCTCCGTGGCCAGCGGGTGCAGGTGGATGCGCATCTCGCCGGCGTCGCGGGCCGCGCTCAGCATCCCGGTCGCCCGGGACGGGTCGTAGTACACCGGGAAGAGGACGACCCGGTCGGCGTCGGGGTCCTGCATCGCGACGAGGAGGTAGAGGACGCCGCCGCTCTCGGCGCGGTAGACCTCGCAGGCGTCGAAGCGGCTGCCCTCCGCCTCGACCCACGCCACGAGGTCGTCGAACTCGTCGTCGGCCACGAGCAGGTCCAGGCCCCACCTGTCGGCCCGGTCGGGCCCCAGCGCAACGACGTCGCCGGGGTGGAGCTCCAGCACGTTCCAGCCGTCCTCGCGGTACTCCGCGGCGGTCGCCTCCATGTCCGCCATCGCCCGGTCCCAGTGGCTCTGGACCCGCTCGGTCTCCGGCGCGACCTCGCCCGGGTCCTGTGGGGTCCTGGGCACGTTGTCCTCGTCGTCCATGCCCGACCGTTCGGTCGCCCGGGCAAAAAACCCGTGAATACGGATGTGGGAAGCTTTTTGCCCGACGACCCTCGATAGGGGGCCAGTGACCGATCTACTCTCCATCTCCGGGCTGCACACGCGCTTCGACACCGAGCGCGGTGTCGTGCGGGCCGTCGAGGACGTCGACCTCACCATCCGCGAGGGCGAGACCGTGGGGCTCGTCGGCGAGTCCGGCTCCGGCAAGAGCGTCACCGCCCTGTCGGCGATGGGGCTCGTCGACGACCCGGGCTACGTCGCCGACGGCGAGGTCGTCTTCCGGGACGGGGACCTCGCCCGCCAGTTCGCCGACGAGTACGCCCGGGCCGACGAGTTCGTCGACCTCGACGCGGGCACCGTCGACCTGACCGCCGCCCCCGAGTCGGCCCTGCGCGACGTCCGCGGCGGGGAGATGAGCATGATCTTCCAGGACCCGATGACGTCGCTCAACCCCGCGATGACCGTCGGCGAGCAGGTCGCCGAGAGCCTGAAGCTCCACCGCTACGGCGCGAAGCGCTCGGACAACTGGTTCAACGCGCTCCGGTCGGTCCTCCCGAACGTCCGCGACGGCATGGGCGAGGAGGTCCTCGAGGAGACCGTCTCCATCCTCCGGGAGGTGGGCATCTCCGAGCCGACCCGCCGGGTCGACGAGTACCCCCACGAGTTCTCCGGCGGGATGCGCCAGCGGGTGCTCATCGCCATCGCGCTGGCCTGCCAACCCCAGCTGCTGGTCGCCGACGAGCCGACGACGGCCCTGGACGTGACCATCCAGGCCCAGATCCTCGACCTGATCGACGACCTGCAGGAGGAGATGGGGATGTCGGTCCTGTTCATCACCCACGACCTGGGCGTCATCGCGGAGGTCTGCGACCGCGTCGCGGTGATGTACGCCGGCAACATCGTCGAGGAGGGCCCGGTCGAGGAGATCTTCGCGAACCCGAGCCACCCCTACACCTACACCCTGCTTGAGTCGATTCCCCGGGAGGAGCAGGACCGCCTGACGCCCATCGAGGGCAACGTCCCCGACCTCATCGACATGCCTCCCGGGTGCCACTTCGCGCCGCGGTGCCCGTGGGCCCAGGAGGAGTGCCGGGCCGGCGAGATCCCCTACCTCCAGCACGGGGGTGCCGACGTCGACCACCGCTCGAAGTGCGTCCTCGAGACGTTCGACGAGAGCGAGTACGGCGCCGACCGCGAGGGGCTGGCGGCCACCAGCCACGAGGTCGGGGACACGCTGATGCAGGTCGAGGGGCTGAAGAAGCACTTCAACCGCGCCGACGACGTGCTCGACCGGTGGCTCGCCACCGAACCCCAGACCGTCAGGGCGGTCGACGGCGTCTCCTTCGACGTCCGCGAGGGCGAGACCGTCGGGCTCGTCGGCGAGTCCGGCTGCGGGAAGTCGACGACCGGCCGGACCATCCTGCGGCTGCTGGAGCCGACCGACGGGCGGGTGCTGTTCGCCGGCGACGACCTGGCGGAGCTGTCGGGGGCGGACCTCCGGGAGGCCCGCAAGGACATGCAGATGATCTTCCAGGACCCGATGTCGAGCCTGGACCCGCGGATGACCGTCCGGCAGATCATCGAGGAGCCGCTGAAGATCCACGACCTGCCCGAGGAGGCGCCCGGGGACGGCACCTCCCAGCGCGAGCAGCGCCGCCAGCGCGTCCTCGAGCTCGTCGAGGCCGTCGGACTCTCGCGGGACCAGGTCGACCGCTACCCCCACGAGATGTCCGGCGGGCAGCGCCAGCGGGTCGGCATCGCACGTGCGCTGGCGGTCGACCCCGACTTCATCGTCGCCGACGAGCCCGTGAGCGCGCTGGACGTCTCCGTGCAGGCCCAGATCCTCAACCTGATGGAGGACCTCCAGGAGGAGTTCGGGCTCACGTACCTCTTCATCGCCCACGACCTCTCCGTCGTGCGCCACGTCTCCGACCGGGTCGCCGTGATGTACCTCGGCGAGATCGTCGAGTTCGCCGACACCGACGAGCTGTTCGCGGACCCGAGACACCCCTACACGCGGGCGCTGCTGTCGGCCATCCCCGATCCGGACCCGACCGCGAGCGACGAGGACCGCATCATCCTGCCCGGCGACGTGCCGAGCCCCATCGAGCCGCCCAGCGGCTGCCACTTCCACACCCGCTGTCCGGAGGTCATCCCGCCCGCGGATATCGACATCGACCAGGGTACCTTCCGCGAGGTGATGGACCTCCGCCAGCGCGTCGCCGACGAGAGCGTCGACGTCGAGGCGGTCCGCGAGCGGGCCGGCCTGGCCGACCAGGCGGTCGCGGACGGGGGCACCGTCGAGGCGGCCCCCGACGCGGTCGTCGACGCGCTGGTCGACGAGGTGTTCACGACCCCGCCGACCGGCCGGAACCGGACGGTCGTCGAGACGGCCCTGGGGCAGGTCGCCGCCGGCGAGTGGGCGGCCGCCGAGGAGACGCTCCGGGACCGCTTCGAGAGCGTCTGCGAGCGCAAACGCCCGGCGCTCGACGATACGGCCCACCCCGCGGCGTGTCACCTCTACGACGACGCCGAGCCCGGCGCCGTCGACCGCACGGAGTGAGGTCCCACCGCCGGGTTCGTCGCCCCCGGGGCGCCGCCCGTCGCTCCACGGACCGGGCCGACTCCCGTTCGGGCACTCGCTACGGAGACGGGTCACCGGACCGGGCCGGGGCCCTCGTGACGGGTTTCTGTCGTCCGACATTCGGTATTATTATAATCCATGCCGGTAACCTTTGCCACATGGCGTCTACTGACAGAAACGTTGACAGGCGGAGCTTCCTGAAGGCGGCGGGCGGTGCGGCGGCCGCCACGACGCTGGCCGGCTGTGGCGGCAGCCCCACGGAGACGGCGACGGACGAACCGGCCGACGACGACACACCGGCCGGCGACGACACCCCGACGGACACCCCGAGCCCGACGGAGGGGGGGATGGAGCCCGAGGGGACGCTCGTGTTCTCGCGGGGCAGCCACTCCCAGACGCTGGACCCCCAGCAGACCACCAGCGGCGAGGACGTGAAGGTCACCAACCAGATGTACAACCAGCTCATCCAGTTCGCCCCCGGCGGCGGCGGCAAGCTGGAGGAGGGCCTCGCCTCCGAGTGGAGCCTCGAGGGCACCACGGCGACGCTGACCCTCAAGGAGGGCATCAGCTTCCACAACGGCGAGGAGTTCACCGCCTCGGACTTCCGGGCGACCTTCCGCCGGTTCACGGACTCGGAGTACGAGTACTACCTCGGCGACGCCGCCTCGGGGTACGCCGGGTTCACGCTCGGCAGCTGGATCGACAGCGTCGACGACTCCAGCGACTACGAGCTGACCATCGAGCTCACCCAGCAGTACGCCCCGTTCCTGCGGAACCTGGCGATGTTCGCCTCCTCGGTCATCTCGGAGGCCCGCATCGAGGAGCTCGGCAGCGACCAGGCCCAGCTCGGCCAGGAGTACGGCGGCGCGGGCACCGGTCCGTTCCAGCTCGACACGCTCGACAACAGCAACGAGCGCATCCTGCTGACGGCCAACACCGAGTTCTGGGGTCGTGGCCCGTTCGTCGCCGAGGTCATCTTCAACACCATCGGCGAGAACTCCACGCGCGCGCAGTCGCTCATCAACGGCGAGAGCCACATCATCGACGGCATCGGCGCGCAGGCGTCCCAGCAGATCCAGGACGCCGGCTCCGCGGAGCTCCTCCAGAAGGACGGCATCAACATCGGCTACATGGCGATGAACCAGGCCAACGTCGAGCCGTTCCGCTCGAAGGAGGTCCGCCAGGCCATCAGCTACGCCATCAACACCGAGGCCATCGTCAACAACATCTACGAGGGCTTCGCGTCCCAGGCCGACCAGCCCATCCCGCCGAACGTGCTGGGCTACAACGACGACCTGGACCCGTACCCCCAGGACAAGGACCAGGCCCAGACGCTGCTGGAGGAGGCCGGCTACGGCGACGGGTTCTCCTTCGAGCTGGCGACGTTCAAGAACCCGCGCGGCTACAACCCGAGCCCCATCCAGACCGCCGAGCAGGTCCGCTCTGACCTCTCGGACATCGGCATCGAGGTCACCATCAACCAGCAGTCGTTCGGGCCGTTCCTGGACTACACGCTGGCGGGCAAGCACGACGCCTGCTTCCTGGGCTGGTACACCGACAACGCCGACCCGGACAACTTCTACTACGCCCTGCTGCACCCGCAGGTGGGCGAGGACGTCCTCGGCGACAGCGAGTACATGACCTGGGACATGGAGAACATCAACGGGCTCAACGTCGCGGCGTACGCCAACCGCGAGTACATGACCCTCGTGGAGGAGGGCCAGCAGACCTACGACGAGGCCGAGCGGCGCAGCAAGTACGAGCAGGCCGGCCAGATCGCCCACGACGACGCGCCGTGGGTATTCATCGACTACGCGAAGACGCTGGAGGGCATGAACACGGAGGTCGTGGACCCGGACACCTACACCCTCTCGTCCATCGGCGGCCCCTACGTCAACACGATCCAGCTCAACTGACGTCGCCGTCCTCCCGAAGTACGAACCTTTTTTGGTGGCGCAGTGCGCTCGTACGCCCAGATGGTATCGAAGCGGTTCATCCTGAAACGCCTGCTGTTGCTGATACCGGTGCTGCTGGGGGTCGGGACCCTCGTGTTCGCGGTCCTGCACCTCTCGCCCGGTGACCCCGCCCGCGTCATCCTCGGCCAGCGGGCGTCCGCCCAGGAGGTCGCCGACCTCCGGGAGGGCCTCGGACTCAACGACCCCATCTGGATCCAGTACCTGCGGTTCCTCTGGGAGGCCGCCCAGTTCGAGTTCGGCGAGTCCTACAAGATCTTCCAGGGCCAGACCGTCAAGTCGGTCCTGGTGGACAAGCTCCCCGTGACGATCGAGCTGGCGCTGTACGGCCAGATCATCGGCATCACCCTCGGCATCCCGCTGGGCATCCTCAGCGCCGTCAAGCAGGACAGCGTCGTCGACCACGTGACCCGCATCGGTGCGCTGACGGGGATCTCGGTCCCCATCTTCTGGAGCGGACCGCTGGTCATCCTCCTGTTCGCGACCTACCTCGACTGGCTCCCGACGAGCGGCCGCATCGGGGCGACCATCTTCCTCGACGACACCTGGATGCCCTTTACCTTCCTCCCCGAGGGGTTCTCCCAGCAGCTGCCGTGGTTCGGCGGGCCGGTCGTCATCTCGAAGGCCACGGAGTGGCCGCTGACCGGCATGGTCACCATCGACACGCTGCTCCTCCAGAACTGGGAGGCGTTCATCTCGGCCGGCCAGCACCTGCTGCTGCCCTCGGCGGTCATCGGCATCTACTCGATGGCGCTCATCTCCCGGATGATGCGCTCGTCGATGCTGGAGGTCGTCCGCCAGGACTACATGCGGACCGCCCGGGCGAAGGGCCAGGGCGCGAAGATAACCATCATGAAGCACGGCCTCCGCAACGCCTTCATCCCCGTCGTCACTGTCATCGGCATCCAGTTCGGGACGCTGCTGGGCGGCGCGGTGCTGACCGAGACCGTCTTCGGCATCGGCGGCATCGGCGTGATGCTAGTCAACGCCATCGAGGTCAGCGACTACAACCTCGTGCAGGGGACCGTGCTCACGTTCGCGCTGCTGTTCACGCTCGTGAACCTCGGCGTCGACATCACCTACTCCTACCTCGACCCACGCATCCAGCAATGAGCACCCAGACCGAATCCGTCGAGACGACCTCCCGCGACCTCGTCGACAGGCTGCGGGCCTCGCCGTTCCTCTCGAGCCTGCTCGCGAACCGCCTCGCGCTCACCGGACTCGGGATCATCCTGCTGATGGTCCTGATCGCGGTGTACGCGCGTCTGTTCATCGCCGGCCCCTTCGGGCCGGGGCTGGAGAGCATCATCTCCTCGCAGCTGGGTTCGGCCCCCGACAAGATCGCCCCCGGGTGGACCCGCGGCGAGCCGCTGACGTACTTCTTCGGGACCGACGGCCAGGCCCGCGACATCTACCCGCGCGTGCTGTACGGCGCCTGGCTCGCGCTGAAGTTCGGCACCATCACGGTCGGCGCCTCGACCGCGCTGGGCGTCTCGCTCGGCATCGTCGCCGCCTACTACAGCGACGTCGTCGACAACACCATCATGCGGACGATGGACGTGCTGCTGGCGTTCCCGTCGCTGCTGCTGGCGCTGGCGCTGGTCGCCATCTTCGGCTCGGGGCTCTGGAAGGCCGTCATCGCGCTGACGCTGGTGTACACCCCCCGGTTCGCCCGCGTCGTCCGCGGGGCGGCGCTGAAGGTGCTCGAGGACGAGTACATCGACGCCACCGTGGCGCTGGGCGCTCAGGACCCGCGGGTGCTCGCGCGCCACGTCCTGCCGAACTGCCTGGCGCCCATCACCGTCCAGTCGACGCTGAACTTCGGGCTCGCCATCATCGACCTCGCGGCGCTGTCGTTCCTGGGCTTCGGCGCGCAGGCCGGGACCCCCTCGTGGGGCCTGATGCTGTCCAACGGCGTCGAGAACGGCCTGCTCAACGGCATCTGGTGGTGGTCGTTCTTCCCCGGGCTGTTCCTCGCTATCACGGTTCTGGGGTTCAACCTCCTGGGCGACGGCATGCGGGACGCGCTCGACCCGCGGATGCGCGAGGCCGTCGACTGATGGCCGACGAGGGGCCCACGCTCGCGGCGGCGCTCCGGCCCCGGGTCCGGCTCGTCGGCCGCGCGGCCGCGCTCGGCGCGGCCCTGGGCGTCCTCGCCTTCTTCGCGCTCGTCGTCTACGAGGGCCCCGTCTTCGCCGGCCGGAAGGCCTTCGGCGTCGGGGCACTGCTGTTCGGGTTCGCGATGCTCGGCTGGTCGGGTTCGATCCTGGCTGGGAGCGGGATCGAGGCCATGCAGGAGCACCTCGCCGTCGGCGGCGGGTGGACCGAACGGGACTCCCGGCGGGCGATGGCCCGCATCGGCGGCATCGGCGCCGGCTGGATGGCCGCCGTGGCCGTCGTCGACGCGCTGGCCTAGGGTTTAGTCGCCGGCGACCCGTACTACGGGACGTGACCGGCACCGACCTCGCCGACCACGTGGCGCTGGTGACCGGCGCGACCGACGGCATCGGTCGGGCGACCGCCGTCCGCCTGGCCCGCCGGGGCGCGACCGTCCTGGTCCACGGCCGCGACGAGGCGAAGGCCCGGGCGGTCGTCGAGGCGGTCCGGTCGGCGAGCGACCCCGCCGACGGCCGGTCCTACCGCGCGGACTTCGCCGACAGGGCGGCGGTCAGGGACCTCGCCGAGCGCGTCCGCGCGGACCACGACGGCCTCGACCTGCTGGTGAACAACGCGGGCACCTGGCAGGGCAACCACCGCCGGGCGGCGGGGTGGGACGACGTGGAGTACACCGTGGCGGTCAACCACCTCGCGCCGTTCCTGTTGACGAACCTGCTCGCGCCGGCGCTGGTCGAGCGGGCGCCCGCGCGGGTCGTGACGGTCAGCTCCGGGCTGCACACCCGGGGGGACGTCTCGGACCTCGAGGCCCTGTTCTTCCCGGCGACGTTCGACGCCCGCGGCGCCTACGCCGACTCGAAGCTGGCGAACGTGCTGTTCGCGGTGGAGCTGGCCGACCGCCTCGCCGGGACCGCCGTCGCGTCCCACGCGGTCCACCCCGGGACCATCCCGTCGACGTCGCTGGCCCGGGACACGGGCGGGCTCTCGCGGGCGGTCTGGACGCTGATGGGCCTGGTTCCGGGGCTGACGGCGTCACCGGCGGACGGCGCCCGCGCCGTCGAGTACGCGGCGACGGGCCCGGACCTCGCTGACCGGTCGGGCTGCTACGTGGTCGACAGCGGGACGCGCGAGCCGGCCCCGGCGGCCCGGGACGCGGCGCTCCGCGAGCGCCTCTGGGAGCGCAGCGCCGCGCTCAGTGGCTGTCCGCCCGATGGTCCGGCGGTCGACTCGCCGCGGTCGTAGCCGGGCCGGCGAGGCCCACGAACAGCGCCATCGCGGCGGCGTTGATCGCCACCGCGACCGGCGCCGCCAGGACGGCCCCCAGGGCCACGCCGGCGAGCCCGAGGTTCACCACCACGGCCGTTGCGACCACCGAGAGCACCGCCCCGCCGACCAGCAGCGCGACGAAGAAGCCCGCGTAGGCGCCGCCGCCGAGCGCGAGCCGGTAACTGTGCCCGAGCGCGTCGACCAGGCCCTCGTCGGCGCTCACCACGAGGTAGGGCGCCCCGTAGAACAGGTAGCCCACGACGAGCAGCACGGGCAGGACGACCAGGAGGAGCGGGGACGCGACGTCCGCCACCAGCACGAGCGCGAGCACGACCCCCAGCTGCAGCACCTCGAAGGCCACCAGCGGGAGCCCGTACCGCCGGACGTTCCCGGCGAACGCGAGCGACCGGCCGGCCAGGGCGTCCCGGATGGCGCCGAGGTAGCCGGCCGCGAGCAGGCCACGGACCGCGACGTAGACCGGCAGCAGGACCAGCGGGACCGCCTGTGGGCCGTTGATCCCGGTCTGAGGGATGGACACGAACGTCCAGAGGTCGAGGATGGCCGACGGCATCGGGAGCTTCAGCCCGACGTGCATCCCGTGGAAGTCGGCAACGCGCTCGATCTTGTCGACGGCGAGCAGGCTGGTCACGAACGGGACCAGGGCGAGGACGGGTTGGTCCGCGACGACGTCGGTGCCACTGTCGAGGAGCGAGCGGACGTCGGTCACGGTCAGCACCTCGCGGTCGGCGTCGACGCTTCGCTGGCGGGCCGCGAACTGGAGGGCGGGGACATGCCCGGACGGTCGGGCGAACGCGAAAAAACGCTTGCGGTCGACGCCCCGTCGGCGTCGCGTCGGGCGACGGTCGCCCGCCGGTCGACGTTCTCGCCGGCGTGCTCCGGGACGCTCTCGTCCGCCTACTCGCGGACGTTCTCGCCTGCGTGCTCCGGGACGCTCTCGTCCGCCTACTCGCGGACGTTCTCGCCTGCGTGCTCGCCGAAGCGCTCGTCGTCGCCGTCGCGCTCGTAGACCACCGCGCCGCGGACCAGCGTCAGCTCCGGGAAGACCCCCTGGCGCCCCTCGAAGGGGGTCCAGCCGCAGTTCGAGTGGAGGGCGTCGCCGCGGATCTCGCGGGTCGCGTCGGGGTCGACGAGCACGAGGTCGGCGTCGGCGCCGGGCGCGACCCGTCCCTTCCGGGGGAGGTCGAAGATGCGGGCGGGGGTGCGCGCGGTGACGTCACGGACCCGCTCGTGGGAGATCCGGTCCCTGCGGGCGGCCTCCAGCAGCAGCGGGAGCATCGTCTCGACGCCCGGGACCCCGCTGGGGGCGTCCCAGATGCTCGCGTCCTTCTCCGCGCGGGTGTGGGGCGCGTGGTCGGTCGCGACGACGTCGACGGTGCCGTCGGCGAGCAGGTCGAACAGCCCGCGGCGGCGCTCCTCGGAGCGCAGCGGCGGGTTCATCCGGCCGAAGGTTCCCAGCTCGTCGAGGTCCGCCCGCGAGAGGAACAGGTGGTGGGGCGTCACCTCGCAGGTCGCGCCCGCCTCGCTCGCG
>Ga0207797_1003634_pt1 | contig 10142 bp, 8 predicted proteins | sample PRCRCaboRojoPR_6_FD_187275 | JGI IMG/M metagenome (GOLD analysis project Ga0207797, IMG submission 187275) | Marine sediment microbial community from Cabo Rojo, Puerto Rico - PR CR 10% Liquid 1 (SPAdes) | ecosystem: Environmental > Aquatic > Marine > Coastal > Sediment | place: Cabo Rojo, Puerto... | reverse complement strand
GGTTCGGGCACCGATGGAACCAAGTCTGGCCCCCTTGACCCCGTCTACAATTCTACATATAGCCGCAAATTTGTCTATCTCCCTCTGAAAAGCCCCGGAATTCACGTCAAGTACGTGCTCTTCCGTCGTGGTAAAGGGAATGCCGTACTGGTGGAGATTGTTACAGGCCGACATCTTGCCGCAGAAAGAATCACGGCGGTTTTCGATATTCATGTTACCGAGTTCGTCGGGAAAGGCGTGAACCAGGACGGGCACATCGAGGTCCGACTCCCTCATCGCGTCGGCGATTGCTTTCTCGTCCCCAAAATTGGGCAGGGTGACGATAACTCCGTCAATTTCCTTCTTGTGTTCTTCAAATAATGCGGCACATTTCTTGGCGTCCTCTCGTGTTTCCACTGCGCCGTATTCCGTAGCTTCTTCGGAGAGGACGACCGTTTCGTATCCGAGCTCCTCGAGACGGTTTAGTACCTGTTTGCGCCCTTCCTCAACCAGCTTGTCCGGAAAGAACCCTCTATTGGCTACGATTAGGCCAAAAGTGATCTTGAGATCTTTTTGTTTCTTCATTTTCCCTCCTCTGCCAATTCGGCCAGCTTGTGCATGATCGACTTGTCGTTTTCGTAAAGCTCAAGGTAAAGTTCGTAGTATTTATCGTAAAGTTCCGTGTTCTCTTTTTTGGGTGAAATAATCTTATCTCTGGTAAACCAGCCCTCAACTTCAGAATAGTCTTCCAGAACTCCCGTGGCAACTCCGGCCAGCAGTGCGTCGCCAAACGGGGCTCCGACCCCTCCCGAAGGAACGACCAATTCTCTTCCGGTGACGTCAGCTATTATCTCGGTCCATAACTCTGATTTGGAGACTCCTCCGACCACGCTCGTCTCGTCTTTGAGCGGAATTCCGACTTCTTTGCCTACCTCTATATTGTGTTTCAGGCTGTAGGCTGCGGACTCGAGTAGGGCGCGGAATACGTGAGCTTTAGTGTGGTAAAGCGATAGGCCGGTTATCGTACCGGTTGCTTTTGGGTCCCAGATTGGAGAACGTTCGCCCTTGAAGTAAGGTAAGGCCAGAAGGCCGTCCGAACCCGGGGATATCTTCCTGGCTTCCATATCCAGAATTTCGAACGGGTCCAGGCCCGTTTTTTCGGCCATTTCCTCTTCTACCTCGCCAAATTGATCTTTGAACCAGCTGGCAAGAGCTCCGGTAGTTGCCGAACCACCGAACGTGTAAATCTCCTTTTCGGAGTTCGCTACGTGAGGCATTGAAACAAGCTTCTTTGTCAGACCTTCTCCTTCGTGAATCGTCCCCCAGCAGGTCGATGTACCCATCATGGCTACGTTGTCACCTTCGGAGAAAGCGCCGGCGCTCAGTGCCGCCATCGGTGCGTCTATTCCACCCGCAACCACCGGCGTGCCGCCAGTCAGCCCCGTCTTATTGGCTGCTTGATCCGTAATTTCTCCGATGACGTCGTCCGACGCAACCAACCTATCGGGCATCATATTTACGGGAATACCGAGCATCTCGCAGGCTTCCTTCGACCAGTCAAGTCTTTCCATGTCGAAGACTCCGCCGATGTTACCTGCTGATGAGTAATCCACGGCCAGTTCCCCGGTTAGTTTATACTCGATATAATTCGACGGTGGAACGAAGAGCGAAATATTCTTCCAGAGGTCCGGCCTGTTGTTTTTGAGCCAGAGTATCTTCGTGTAGCCGTAATAGGAGTCGACGTAGTTTCCCGTTATTTCGAATAATCTATCCAGGTCTATGTTATCTTTTACCCACTGAACTTCTTCGGTCGCCCTTCTGTCCATCCAGATCAGACAGGGATGGACCGGCTCCAGGTTTTCATCAACCGGTACGCCGGAACCGCCGTATAAACCGCTTATGGCTACTCCCGCAACTTTTTCCGGTTCGACTCCGGAATCCTCGACTGCCTCGTTGATGGCTTCGTACGTTGCTTCTTCCCAGACGTCAGGCCACTGCTGGGCCCAGGAAGGATGAGGTTGTTCCACTGAATAAAAGGCCGAACCGGAACCAACTACGTTTCCAGCTGAATTTACAACTACCGTTTTAGTACCCTGAGTACCTATATCGGTACCAATTAAATACTGTTTTTTCATTTTTTTACCCCTCTTGTCCATAGTCTTTCATGTATTTATCGTACAACCTTTTCCCTTCCTCGGCGGGAAGTTCGGCTGGGTCACCACCTGATTCCGCCACGTAAGAGACCTTTGCCGCGTGCTCGACGGTTACCGCTCCCTTGAGTGCGTCAAGAGGATTCGGTCCCGCGGAGAATACGCCGTGCTGTTTCATTAGCAAAGCCTTGATTTTACCTCCGGCGGCCTTTTTCGAAAATTGTTCTCCGATTGCTTCCTCCCCCGGAGGAACGTAATCTGAAACAGGTATATCCGAGCCAAACAGGTCACCCTGCTCGGTCAGGTAAAGCGGCACACCACGACCCATAGCGGCATAGGCTGTTGCATAGGTTGAATGAGTATGAATAACTCCCCCGAGATCCTCCGTGCTGTTATAGATATGCAGATGAGCCGGCGTGTCCACCGACGGTTTAAGTTCTCCTTCTAAGACGTTACCTTCGAGGTCAACCACTACAAGGCTGGAAGGCGAAAGTTCGTCGTAGGCCACGCCGCTGGGTTTGATGACGACACGATTACCCAGTTTTCCACTAGCATTACCGCTGGTACCCATCACCAAACCGTTTTCCGGGAGCCCCATGAGTGCGTCGTATACGTCACGCTTCAGCTCCTCAAGCAAAGCCGATCACCATCCTTTCTCTATTGGTTAAGTTTCCGCTAACTTAGATTGATTGGATAACTTCCCAGTTCCTTTACCGTCTCGTAAAAGGTCATTACGTTCTTCACGGGAGCATCGGGCTGAACACTATGTGACGGGCCAAGGATCAGCCTCCCGCCCGGTGCAACTTTTTTCAACCGAGAAATTACCTCGTTTCTCACCTCTTCCGTAGTGCCGAAAGGGATAGTTTTCTGGTTGTCTATACTGCCCCAGAGCGTCAGGCGATCTCCGAACTTTTCCTTTAACTCGTTCGGTGATAGGGCCTGGGGCTGAACGGGGTTTAGAATGTCGAGTCCTATCTCAAGGTAGTCCTCCACTATAGGCATTACGTTCCCGTCAGTGTGAAACGCGATATTCACGTCCGGATTAATTGCCCTGAACGTATCGAACAACTCCGCATAGATTGGCTTCAGAAATTCTCTAAATGTTTCCGGGGAAATCAGCATCTGATCCTGAGAGCCAACGTCATCTCCCATAAAGATTATATCCACTCCAATCTCCACCAGTTTTCTGCCGGCCGTTAGCGCCCACTCCTTAAGGTGGTTGAAGTAACCGTGAAGAAATTCTTTATTTTTGTGGAAATCCCCCAGTACCCGGCTAAACCCGCGCAGATACCAGGATAGTTCGAAAATCGTACAGCTGATTTCTCCGACTATCGCGTGGCTATCCCCGTATTCCTTGACGAAATGCCGGGCTTGCTCGTATCTTGAATCCTCTGAAAAGTCGGGGATGCTGAAATTTCCCGGATCTTCCAGGTCGGCGAGTGGATGGTGGTGTGGCTCCGTATAGCTTCCCTTGCCGTAATCGACCTTTCTCCAGCCGATTCCCCACTCGTCCTCGTAATAATCCTCGTCGGACATGTAGTAGCTGGCGGCGGGCCCGACCGTCGTCTTGAGCAGATCGTTGCCCAGGTGTAGCTGAAGGGGATCCGGTGCAAGGTTCCCGCCGGGATATTCGTTTTCGTCGAGCTGAAGGCTCCCTACCATTTTGCTTCTCATTTCCGGGGTATACCAGACGTCGATTGGTACCCTATCCGGTTCTCGGCCTGAAATCGCGGTCAAAACCCTTTCTTTTGAATTCACGCTAATCACCAATCCTGGCTTTATGGGAGAGTTTTAGTTCTTTTTGGGATCTAATAATCACGGTATTCGAAAAAAGTTTCGTACATTGCTTCGATGTTCTCCGGCGGCACGCCCGGCTGGACGTTATGGATTGGCGAGAAAACGTAGCCCCCGCCCTGCTTTAGATCAGTTATCCTCTTTTTTGTTTCCTGCCTGACTTCCTCCGGCGTGCCGTAGGGCAGGACTTTTTGAGAATCACAGCTTGCCCCCCAGAATACGATATCGTCTCCGAACTCCTTCTTTAGTCCGTCCGTTTCTCCCATCCCACCTGAATTTACCTGGACTGGCTGGAGGATATCGACACCTATTTCTATCAGATCGGGAATAAGACGCCGCACCGCTCCGTCCGTATGGTAAAATACTTTCGCATCAGTGTTTGTTTTTATCGTATCAAATAACTCCGCCTGACGGGGTTTGATCATTTCCCGATAGGTATCGGGAGAAATTAGCAGAGAGTTCTGCGAGCCGACGTCGTCCCAGTAGAGTACGACATCGACAAGATCTCCCACTTCGGCGAGAAAGTTTTCGGTGGCCCTTTTGTAAATTTCAGTCAGTCTTTCCAGAATATACTCGGCCGCCCGACTATCTTTCAGCAAAAGAGTTAAAAACTCTTCCAGGCCGATTATCCTCTCCGCCTGTTCGAGAATACCGCCGCCGAAGAGGGGGCTGCCGCAGATAGCGTAATCCGTCTGGTCGATGATCTCTTCCAATTCTTCGCGTAGTCCTTCCGTACGAGCGGGATCGTCGGGATCGGGCCAGTTGTATTCTTTTAGCTCCTCGATGTCTCCCGTGACCGGAAATTCCCAGTAGTCAAAGTAATGCCCTCCGCTTTTCGGCATCCGCATCGTGGTCCCCCACTCGTCGACGTAGGTGTAAGAGTTTTCCTGCTCTTCTATTTCCAGGCTCCAGCTACCGGCAGGGTTAGCAGAGAGCTGGACGAAATCTACTTCGAAATAATCCCTGAAGTTCTCACTTAGATAGGGAAGCTGCTGGACATGATCCACGATTTCCAGTTCTTCGGTCTTCAGTTCGAGGTAGTCCATCAGCTCTTTATAAGCTGTCTTGTGAATGCTTGAAACTATGGTTCCACCGAAGTCGTTCGGTACCCTATCCGGCTCTTCGTGGTTCAGTGCCTTTCTGGCTCTCTCACGGGATTTCATCGATGCTCTCACCCCCTCCTTCTTAAAATCGTATGGACGGTAACGGCGATAAGGATCAAGATGCCGTAAATAAACCTGGTCCAGAATCCGGAGAGGCCCGCCGCGACAATTCCCGCCTCAAGAGAGCCGATCAGGAATGCGCCCAGGAAAGTACCGTAGACAGTTCCTTCTCCGCCAAACATAGAGGTGCCGCCGACGAATACGGCGGCCATCGTCGTCATAAGATAGCCCTGGCCCATGGTCGGCCACCAGGTTCTCAGTCGGAAAGAATCGAGTATACCGGAAAAGGCGGCGAGAACGCCAAAAAGCATAAATACAAGTATCTTCGTCTTGGTTACGCTGATACCCATCATCTTTGCCGTCTCCGGGTTGTCACCGCTGAAGAGGATGTGGTCGCCGAACTTGTGTCGGAAGAGGAGGGACCAGATAATAACTGTGAGAACCAGGAACCAGATCGACTGCGCCGGGATGACGCCGCCGATTTCGCTCACCAGTACATTATAGATTGGTGTACCCGCTATTTGAGTCAGAGTAGTGGCTTTACCTGCTGCTATTATGTTCGTGGCACCCCGGATCAAGAACTGCATGCCCAGGGTAACTACTATAGACGGAATGCCGATCAAAGTCACCAGCATTCCGTTAAGCATTCCGACCATTGCTCCAGCCGCCATCCCTGCGAGAATCCCCAGGATGATACTGCCGGTAAACCCCATGGTTGCGGCAAAAACGTAACCGGCAAAAGCCATTACGGCGGTAAACGAGAGGTCTATCTCGCCGGAAACGAGTACCAGTGTCAATCCCAGACCCGCTATCCCGATGAACGGAGTGGTAGAGAGGAACGATATATAGATTCTCCCTTTGAGAAAGGTACCGGGTGCGGTGATCATGAACAGGGCGAGAATGAGGATTGCGATAAAAGTAAGCCCGAGCTGAGTGTTATAAGTCTTGGCCTTGTCTACTAGCTTTTCCATCTAGAGCTCCTCCTTCTGAGCTTCCTCTGATTTCTTGGCGTGATGGGTTAGTTCGTCGATCAATTCCTGCTCCGTCAGTTCACCTTTTTCGCGGCGATCAGCGACTTTGCCTTTGTCCAGAATGACAAACCTGTCGGAAACTTCGTAAATATGTGCTATCGTGTGAGAGATATAGACGACGGATTTCCCCTGGCGTTTTACCTCTTCGATGAAGTCCAGAACCTTCCCGATTTCTTTTACGGATAAAGCGTTAGTCGGTTCGTCCAGGATTATCAGGTCTGCCTCAAAATACATGGCCCGACCTATTGCTATACCCTGGCGCTCACCGCCGGAGAGGGTGCTTACCGTTGATTCCGGGGAAATTCCGGCCCCGGTAAAACCGAGGAACTGCTTCATGATCCGGGTGGTTTCGTTCTTTGCTTCTTCTACATCCAAATAGCCGAACTTGGTCGTCGGTTGCCTGCCGAGGAAAATGTTCCGCCAGAGGGCCTGTTTCTGGCCCAGAGCTTTCTCCTGGAAAACTGTCTCTATACCCATTTCGTGTGCTTTCTTCACCGAATAGTTTTTGGTATCGACTTTCTCTCCCCGGATGAAAATTTCCCCTTCGGTAGGTGGGTATAAGCCGCTGAGAATCTTCTGGAGCGTCGATTTACCAGCCCCGTTATCTCCAATCAACCCAATGACCTCGTTGTCCCCTACTTCAAAATCGACTCCGCGTAAAGCGACCACTCCGCCAAAACGCTTGTGGATGTTCTTCATTTCTACGAGACTCATAACCTAAGCTTATCCCTCCCTGAAAAAATTTAGACAGGCCGGGCGTGGCACCCAGCCTGTCGATTATTCTTGCGTCTATCGAATACCTTCTTCCGCCAGTGTTGCGATGGCGTCGATATTTCCTGCGTGTACCAGCCCGGCCCCTGTCTTGATGTGCAATCCAGAGAAATTGTACTTAGAGCTAAGGTAGATCTGGAAGATCGGCAGAAAGCCCTGGAGGAAAGGTTGCTGGTCGAGTACGAGGTCCGTGTAACCAGTCTCTATAGCCCTAACCGTAGCCGGCGAAAGATCGAAGCCGGCCCCATAAATTTCGTCCGGATCCAGTCCGGCTGACTTGAAGTACTGTTCCTGAGTTGCTGTGAGGGCACCGTGGTCGGTAACTACGAGTTCACAGTCCGGGTTGCTCTGCAGGTAACCAGTAATGACCGGTATTCCGGCCGAAGCGTCAGCATCGACCTCAGAAGAAATTTCGATGTAGTCAACTTCGATTCCCTTATCTTTTAGGGCGTCTATGGCTCCCTTGGTTCGCTGTCCTCTGGTCGGTTCGGATTTCAATCCCCATACCAAGGCTTTGTCGCCTTCTTCCAGTCCCGCTCTCTCGGCAGCCGCTTTACCTAATGTGTATCCGGAAGGATACAGCTCCTGACCGACGTAACCGAATCCCTTTGACTTGTACTTTTCTTCCAATTCCGGCAGGGTTACGTTCTGGCTGGTAACCACGATTCCTTTTTCTTCAACAGCTTTCTCGATAAAAGGCTTCAAAGCCTCCACTCCCGGGTGGCCCATCATGGCTATTCCGTCCGGATTTGCCGCCATCGCTTCCTGGAACTGATTGACCATTTTCTGCGGGTTCCAGTCTGACCATTTGTACCTAACCTTGACTCTGTCCCCGAGAATCTCTGCCGCCTCTTTTGCTCCTCTCTGGACTACGGTTGCAAAGGACCCGCCCGGACTACCGCCGGGAAAGAAGTAAATTTCTACTGGATCTTCGACGCCGTGGCTCGACGCAAAGGCCGGTGCCGCCAGTAAACCTATCAGTACCAGCGAAACTAATAGAAGTTTTAAATTGCTTTTAAACATCAAAATGCACCTCCTGTAAGGTGACTAAAGTTAGTGATTGAGTTAGACTCCAGCTCCGTTTTTGCGATAATTGCTGCACTATCACCTCCAAAAGAGCAATAGTTAAATTCTAGACAGGATTGAGAGAAAAGACTTATAGTTACCTCTGCAGTTAATTCCTTGCTCAAAGTTCAATATCCCCCCTGGCTCCTCGAGTTTCTTGAATCCAGTCTTCCGGTATACCTCCGTATTCTATAGCAGCTTCTCTGAAGGCGGTGATGTTCTCTTCGGAATAAGAGTAAGCATGGGCGGGAGCAAGCACGAATCCTCCCCCCGCCGACAGCTGTTTCACGCGTTTTGCCACTTCCTCTTTTACCTCCGACGGAGTGCCGTAATCCAGAACCCTGGAACCCACCGCACCGTGAAAGGACAGCTGGCCCCCGAACCTCTGTTTTACTGCCTGGACATCATTGCATTCGGGCTGGAGAGGATTTAACAGGTCCAGACCCATTTCAATCAAATCGGGAATGATTTCTTCTATATGGCCATCCGCGTGTTGCATTACCAGGCGATGGTTTTCCGTGCAGACGTTGTAAAGCCTCGCCTGTTGCGGTTTAATGAACTTTCGCCATAATTCTGGCCCCATCATTAGTTCGCTTTCGCCACCCCAGTCGTCTCCGTATCTTATCCCGTCCACCCCAACTTCCTCGATTAACCTTTCGGATATTCGTAGTTTCACTTTAGCTATACGTTGCAGGAGTTCTTCCACTGCTTCCGGCTCCCTGTACATCCACATGAGAAATTTGTCCATTCCGACCAGGATCCAGGCTCTTTCGAACAGACCCCAGCCATTGTCACCAAATACGACGGTCTTATCTCGATCTACCGCGGAAATCGCCTCCAGGGCCGTATCCATTAAACCGGGTTTGTCGGGATCTGGAAAAGGGTGACTTCCAACGTCACCCGGAGACTCTATTGGGTGAGTTATCGGTAATCCGGCTCCCGCCTCTTCCTCACCCTGTTTCCACTTGACCCCCCAGTCGTCCCAGCCGCCACCGGCCGGATACTCGGTGAGATCGTGAGTCACAATGGTCATTGACCCGTCTATCATGGGAGTTGGAAGCCAGTCCGGTTCTTCGTGGTTTATCGCTTTGAATAGATTTTCTTTCGGGTTCATTTAATCACTTCTATCAAGAGTTAGAACTTTTACTAAACGAGCAAGCCGGGAGAATTCTCCCGGCTTGCATGCTCTACCAGTTATCGTAAACCCTTTTCCACAAGTGGTGCTATTTCATCAATGTTATTGGGCCCGACTAAGCCAGATCCTGTTCTTATGTGAAGTCCACTGAAGTTGTACTTTGCGCTCAAGTAAATTTGGAATATTGGCAAAAAGCCTTGCAGATAAAGTTGTTGGTCAAGTGTCAGATCAGTATAACCACTTTTAATAGCCCTTACATGTCCTTCCGAAAGGTCAAGGCCAGCACCAAAAATTTCGTCTGGCCCAAGGCCTGCTGCTTTAAAGTACTCTTCTTGAGTAGCTGTTAGGGCTCCGTGGTCTGTTATGACAAGTTCACAGTCAGTGTTACTCTGGAGGTATCCAGTGATCACCGGGATTCCTGCTGCCGGGTCCTTGTCAACTTCGGCGGATATTTCTATATAATCCACATTAATCCCCTTTTCCTCAAGGGCTTTAATCGCCCCCCGGGATAATTGCCCCCTAGTTGGTTGAGATTTTAAACCCCAGACTAGAGCTTTGTCACCTTCTTCCAGTCCGGCTCTTTCAGCGGCTGCTTTTCCGAGGTTATATCCAGCAGCAAAAAGCTCCATCCCGACAAATCCGAACCCTTTAGATTTGTATTTTTCTTCAAGAGCTGGAAGTTCAACATTCTGGCTGGTGACTACTATTCCCCTATCTATTGCCTCGTTTACAAAAGGTTTAAGGGCTTCAACTCCAGGGTGTCCCATGATTGCTATCCCGTCGGGGTTCGCTGATACAGCTTCCTGAAACTGGTTAACCATTTTTTGAGGATTCCAATCGGACCATTTGTATTCCACATTTACTCTGTCACCCAGAATTTCTTCAGCTTTCTTTGCCCCCTTAAACACTTTGGAGGAAGCTGTGCCTCCTGGACTACCTCCAGGAAAAAAGTATATTTCAATTGGTTTTTCCGTGTTTTTATTCTGAGCAAGAGCTGGTACCGCCAATATCCCTATTATCACCACAGAGACTAATAACAAATTTAGTACGTTGT
>Ga0207797_1003633_pt1 | contig 10143 bp, 13 predicted proteins | sample PRCRCaboRojoPR_6_FD_187275 | JGI IMG/M metagenome (GOLD analysis project Ga0207797, IMG submission 187275) | Marine sediment microbial community from Cabo Rojo, Puerto Rico - PR CR 10% Liquid 1 (SPAdes) | ecosystem: Environmental > Aquatic > Marine > Coastal > Sediment | place: Cabo Rojo, Puerto... | reverse complement strand
GAGGACACCCGCGAGGCGAAAGGAGACGCAGAGCGACGCCTCGGCAAGGTCGTGCTGCGCGGCAACAACATCGTCAGCATTTCTGTCCAATAGGGATGCCAAAAGTATATAAAACGCCGGCATCTTTCCCATTCAAATGAATATATCGAACATGAAGCTGTCCTCCATCGAAGCGCGCCGCTATTCCGAGCCGCAGCAGCGTCCGCAGAACGTGCGCATCGACCATAACAGCACCGTCACGCTTTTCTCCGCCAGCGGTGACACCGATGCATCGGTCGAGTTTCAGTACACGGCCAGCTACGGCCCGCTCGGTCTCATCAAGCTCTCAGGCGATTTTCATTTCCAGGCGGACAACGCCCGGGAGATCGCGGAGCAGTGGAGCCAGGACAAAAACATGCCCGAGGAGGTGGCCTCCCGCATCCATACCGCCATCATGCATTTTTGTCTCCCCGAGGCGGTCATGGTGTCCCGGGACCTCCGGCTGCCGCCGCCGATTCCGATGCCGCAGGTCAAGTTCGACAAGGATCAGGGTGCCCAGCAGCAGGGCAAGGGCGGGTTCAGCCCCGAGGTTGCCTAAACCTTTATGCTTTACAGCCTGAACAAAAGTAATAAATCCCGTCCCGCATTTCTCTATACATGGCATTCCAACTCCAGGTAACGAAAAACACGCCGCTGACCGGCGAGGACGACTACGAGACGGTGGCGCTCCAGTTCCTGAAACAGATCGGCTACCTGTCCACGGGCAGCGACACCTCGTCGATTCCCTACCGGCTCTTCGAATGCTTCCTGCTCCATCCTGCAAAGGAATGGCAGGTCGACGAGATGGCCGTCGAGCTCGACGCGACCAAGGCAACTGTCTACCGGCATCTCAACAAGCTCAAGGGGCTCGACATCCTCGAGGAGGGCAAGACCGGCGAGGGCACCAGGCAGCGGAAAACATACCGGCTGCGCTACGGCAACCTCGCCAAGGCATGGAACTTCGTCGAGGCGCATGTCAAGGTCGCCATGGACAACTACGGGGAAACGGTCGCGCATTTACACCGGCTGGTTGAACGGAGGGTGCTCGATGGACGAGATTGAGCTCACCGACGGCTCCACATGTATCGTTCGCTCCCAGGACGGCAGCGAGGAACCGCTCGAATCAGTCGGGGTGCTCGAGGGCTTCACCTACATCGGCAAGGAGGAGGCGCTGTGCATCCGGCTGGGCGAGGAACACGAGGACATGGCGGACAAGCTCCGGGTGATACCCGTCGGCAACATCATCTGCATCGACCTGCTCGACCACGAGGAGAAGCACAGCAGCACCGGCAAGCCGGACCACTATTTCGGGTGACAGCATGAGCATGCAAATCGGTATCGTAGGGAAGCCAAACGTCGGCAAGACCACGTTTTTCAACGCCGCCACCAACGCCGGCGGCGAAATGGCCGCCTATCCGTTTACCACCATCGACGCCAACCGCGGTGTCATGTACGCCCGGACGCGGTGCCCCTGCCAGGATTTCGACGTGACCTGCAACCCGCACAACGCCATCTGCACGGACGGCATCCGCTACGTGCCCATCGAGGCCATCGACGTCGCCGGGCTCGTCCCAAAGGCACATGAGGGGCGGGGGCTGGGCAACAAGTTCCTGGACGACCTCCGGCAGGCGTCCTGCCTCATCCACATCATCGACGCATCCGGCTCGACCAACGCCGAGGGAGAGATGTGCGAGCCCGGCCAGCACGACCCCCGGCAGGACATCGCGTTCCTCGAGGAAGAGCTCGACCACTGGATCCACGGTATCATCACCCGGGACTGGGACCGCGTCAGCCGGAAATGCGCCCTCGAGGACAAAAAAGCGAGCGCCGCCCTGGCCGACCGGCTCACCGGTCTGGGTGTCAGCGAGGCTGACATCACCCTGGCGATGCGGAAAACTGGCCTCGAGGGCAACCCCACCTCTTGGAGCCAGGACGACCTCTTCCGGCTCGCCTCGGCGATACGGCAGGCGGGCAAGCCCATCCTGCTGTCGCTCAACAAGGTCGACAAGGCGGATGACGCGCTCGTCGAAGAGATGTCCGATGATACATCGATACCGACCGCGGCCGAGGCGGAGCTCGCGCTCACCCATGCAGCCGAGCACGACATGATCGCCTACAACCCCGGCGACGGCTCCTTCGAGATATGCAGCGAGGACATGAGCGAACGGCAGCGTAAGGGGCTGGAGTACATCCGGATGCATGTGCTCGACAAATATGGCGGCACCGGCGTCCAGCGGTGTATCAACCAGGCGGTGTTCAGCCTGCTCGACCTCATCGCGGTCTACCCCGTCGAGGATGAGACGCATCTGACGGACAAAAAGGGCAACGTGCTCCCCGACGTGTTCCTGGTGCCCCGGGGCTCGACGGTCATCGACCTCGCCTACAAGGTCCACACCGATCTCGGCGAGGGGTTCATCCGCGCCATCGACGCCCGGACGCAGCGGGTCGTCGGCCATGACCATGAACTGCAACATGGCGACATCATCCGCATCGTCGCGAAGAAATAGGTTGCTTTGGTGCATCCTGTAGCGGTTCGACGACTTCCCGATATGCCGCTTGGTTGTTGATGCAGCCGGGGTCTGCGGCCAGGTAGTCTCCGGTGTAGCCGTAGGCTCGTGCCCGGCAGCCGCCGCAGTAATACCGGTATTCGCAGTTGCTGCATGCCTGCATCCGGTCGCGGTCGCGGAGTCGGTGGAGCACCTCGCTGTTTTTCCATATCTCCTCGAAGCTGTCGGTGCGGATGCTGCCGACCGTGAGAGGGAAAAACACGCAGGGCTGCAGGTCGCCGTTGGCCTTCATCGCCATGTAAAACCGGCCGGCGCCGCATCCGCCGATGAACTCGGCGAGGTCGGCGAGCTGTCCGCCCAGCGTCGGGTTGTAAAAATGCGTCGGCACGGTTTTCTCGTCGGTGTCGCCCTCCATCTGCAGCGCAACCCGTGCGAACTGGGGTGCCGTTGACAGCACGTTGATATCCCGGTCTTTTTTGAGTTCCCGCCAGAGCATGTGGAGCATCTCCTCCCGCTGCGATGGCGACAGGTCGGTGTCGGCGATGTCGCTGCCTCGGCCGGTGGGCACAAAGTTGTAGGCCATGAACCAGTCGGCGCCGAGTTCCTCGCTATAATCGATGATGTCGGGGAGCTCCCGGTAGTTGTGGCTGGTCACCGTGGTCGATATCTCCACGAAAAAGTCATTGGCGACGGCGGTTTTGATGCCCCGGACGGCGCGGTCGAAGGCGCCGTCGACGCCCCGGAACGCGTCATGGGTTTCCGCGCTGACGCCGTCGAGGCTTATCTGGAGAAACCGGATGCCGCTGTTTTTCATCCGTGCCGCCATCTCCTCGGTGATGAGGGTGCCGTTGGATGCCATGGCCACGTATATTCCCTGTTCGGCTGCATGGCTGACGAGTTCGAAGATGTCATCGCGGACGAGCGGCTCGCCACCGGAAAAGGCGATGATGGTGACCCCGGCACGGGCAAACATGTCGATAGCCTCGAGTGCCTCCCGGGTGCTGAGCTCGTCGACGCCGCGCGCGCCGGCGGTAGCATAGCAGTGCCTGCAGTTCAGGTTGCAGGCGGTGGTGACATCCCACACGACCTGGAAGGGCGCCCCGGGTGTGAACGGCCGATGGACGCCGAATTCGGCGATGCCCCGTATCGTCGAGGCGAGCCCCTTCGCCCAGTAGCCATCGCTGAAGGTCTCCCTGAGCTGTTGCTCTTCGACGTCGAACGCCATGGCGCCCCTGCGGAGCACGCCAGCGATGACCTTTTCCGCCATCCGGCAGGCGAGGCAGGCGGTGTCCCGCTGGCCGGTGTACAGCTCAACGGCGACCTCCAGCCGGTTTTTACCGTCTTTTTCACAGTACACCGCCAGGTGCCTGAGGAGCGCTCTGGCGGCGGGATTGCCAACGGTGTTTTGCAGCAGCCGGACCGTGGTCTGTGTTTTCATGTCTCCCCTCCCGCGGTGTTCTCGAGGAAACGGATGGAGCGGTGGACCATGTCGAGCACGTCGTCGATGCGCTGCCGCCGCTGCTCGTCGAGCTGCTGGATGGAATGCGCCGTCTGCTTGAGCAGGGATACGAAGCGGTGAAGCTCGGCCTGGATGATGCCGGTCAGGTCGGTGGCGGGATAGTAGATGTTTCGTCTGCCCCGGCGGTGTTTGCTGACATGGCCGAGCCTGATGAGCCGGTTGAGCGCGTTGATGGTCGTCGAATACGCGTAGCCGATGCCGTCGGCTATTTCCGTGGCGGTCATGGGCTCGCCGGCGAGCGTCAGCGCCGTGTATATCGACGCGTCGATTTCATCGAATCCGCCGTGGCTGAGCACGTCTTTTATGTTTCGTTCGACATGCCGCATCTCTGCCATGGGTACCTCCCTGTCTCCCGTACAGGTCAGAGTATGACGGTTATCATACTCAAAATAATTAAACGAATGTATATTATTTAAATGCTTTGATGCCGACAATTTTGATGCGGACGCTAGGCCTCAAACACGATTTGCTGGGTGGGCTCCAGCCGCATCTTTGGCTCCGTGGGCTGCTGCTCCCGCACCATCTCGTTGTAGGCCATCTCGCCTCCCGCCTCCTCCAGTATCGTCTCGCCGGATGCTATCTGCTGCTGGACGTTGGCGTTGACCTTGGCGATCGTCCCCGGCGCAACAACATGGGCAAGCTTCAGCAGCAGGCCCAGGCCATAGGGAAATGACTCCAGGTGCATCACGGACTCGGGATGGGGATAAAACCACACGCCGATGGAATCCTCGCCGAACCTCGTTATCGGGATGCCCGTTGCAGCCTGCCGCTCCGGTGTCGGGCCGACGTCCACGACCTCCCATGAGCCATCGACATAGGCCTCGCCCTCCCCGTGCAGCATGAAATAGCCCATCGCGTCATACCATTCCTGCATCATCTCGCCCACGATGAACGTGTCGCTCCACGCCTCAATCAGCTCCGGGGCATACAGCTTGTACCGTGCTTTGATGCCGGCGGCGCGGCACAATGCCACGAACACCGATATCTCGTGCAGACACGTGCCCGTCCCCCGGCGGAGCGTCTCCGGCACATCGTTCATCGGGACCATCTCCATCGTCAGCTTCCGCTTCGTAAAATCAAACGCCCGCCGGGCAAACTCCCGGTCGGACACCTCAAACGCGCCGAGCTCGTTCGCCAGCGCCACCACCTCGGGGGCATGCGAGTTGCAGTACAGCGTGGGCCGCAGATACCGCTCATCGCGGTCACAATACGGCATGCTCTCGTCATACGGCGGGAGCTCGTACCGGCGCTGCGGACGGACATAGCCTGCATCACCGCCATCGCTTTCCCGGAGACGCGGGAGCGCATCCAGGTTCGAAAGCAGCACCCTGGCCAGCGACGAAAGTCCCTTCACCATGAGCTGCACATACGTCCTCGACGGCACGTACCCCTTTTTCTTCATTTCTCTCAGAGTGGTCATGAGCTGTCCCTGCCTGTCGCTACGATATGCCCATTAATGATGGGTCAATTATAAATGTTGCCTCCGTGCCTCAGTCGCTGTCCCGGTAGGTATAGTTTATCTCCCGCTGGATGGACCGATAGAGCTTTGCGCCCTCCTGCAGGACATGGCGCTCCATGAGCACCTCAAGCGCCTGCTCGCCGACGATTTCCATCAGCTCCCGGATTTCCTCGGGATGGGACTTCACATACTGCACGATGTTGTCCACGCTTTCCTCATCGAGCGTAATTTTCATAGGATTACCTCACGGCAATCAACGCAACCGGGCTTAAAGCTTTTGTGCCCGCCGCTCAGCGACGCCGAGCCCGAAATATCACGAGCACGGCAGCAAAGCAGCCGAGCGCGAGAAGCACCGTGAAGCCCGGAGTGCCACCATTTCCGTCATCGCCGCCGTTGCCGCCGTCAAGGTCGGGGGCATATTCCTGCGGAGCCCAGTCTTGCCAGTACTCGCCGGAGGTCGCTTGGGTATACCCGGACGCCGCCCAGCCCCAGAACGATGCCGTGGTGTCGGTGCCCAGCAGGTCTACGGTTCCCGTTATCATGTCGCCAGCGGCGGACACGTTCCCGAAGCTGAAGTTGTTTGCACCGGTGCCCATGCAGGTGCCGGACCCGTTGACATAGTTCATGTAATAGGTCGCCTCGGTGGTATTGTAATATGCCCAGTACCATACATCTTCGGCGTCCTCGATGTCTCCGCTGACGCTCATCGTCAGCGTCAACGTGTTTCCGCTGACATCATAGGACATCTCCGTTATGTCGATGTTGGGCTTATCGGACACCGCATGCGCCCAGGAATACCTGCCCAGGTTGTCGCTCCACTGCCAGTGAAACACGTCGCCGGTGTCATCGTCAACCGATGCGGCATCCGCAAAACCCGTGCAGCATATCGCCATCGCCGCCAGTCCACACACAAAGAGCATTTTTTTCATATAGAGCCTCCTGCCCCTGTATAGCTATTGACATATATATAGATTACATAGACTTTAAAAATGGAAGGCGAAGCGCAGCAGCGACGGCCGCCGTTTCACCGCCTCCACCGCTGCCCGCGAGGGAAAATCAAGGTCGCCATACCTCGTGACAACATCCATTACTTCCTCATCAACCGCCCCGGCCAGCCGGTCCAACACCCCGTCGGAAAGACCAATAAACCGGCGGTGCAGCCACCGGCTCTTCCGCAGCTCGGCACCATACCGGGACATATAATTCCGATGATAGTCAGCGGTGCCCTCATCCATCATCTCAGCCAGACAAAAAGCGGCAACAAGTCCGGGATACAGGCCGCCGCCCGACGTTGCCTTAACCTGCCCCGCGGCATCGCCCGCCAGCGCAACATCATCCCGGCAAAACCGCCGTCGCATCCCCAACGGAATCAGGCCCGCCTGCACCTCCCGCGGTTCAACGTCAAGCCGGTGGAGAAGCCGCCGGAAATGCCGCATCACGCCCGCCCCCGCCGTGACACCCACCCCCACGCGGACGACGTCACCCGCCGGGATACGCCAGGCAAAAAACCCCGGTGCAACATTCGAGCCAACCCAGACATCCACATCGTCACCATCGCCATCGGCAGAGACAGCGGTCTGCAGGGTCTGCACGTGCTCCCGCTGCGGCGGAAACCCAAGCAACGATGCCACCCGGCTGCGGACCCCGTCGGCGCCCACCAGCCACCGGCAGCGCACCGTGCCGTCGCCGCTGACAGCAAACCCATCGGCAGACCGTTGTATCCCGGTGGCCTTCCAGGAACAGCGGAGCTCCGCCCCGGCCGCCACCGCCCGCTCCGCGATATCCCTGTCAAAAGCACGGCGGTCGATAGCCAGCGCATGCGTCCGGTCACCGCCGACATGCAGCGTGTCCCCGCCCGGGGTATGGACCACGGCGCCGGATATCTTCTGCCTGACCACGTCGTCGTCCACGCCGGCAAGGTCGAGCACGCGGGACGTGACCAGCCCGGCGCAGCGAACAGGCTCGCCCACCCGGGAATGCTCCTCGAGCACGATGGTGCGAAAGCCGCGCCTGGCGAGCAGCCGTGCAGCGGTACAGCCGACAGGACCTCCTCCGATGACCGCCACGTCGTAACGCATCAGGTTTAAGTATTCGCTCCCTATTTATATCTTCGTCGCTATGATACCCGTGGCATGTATGGCGCTGCTCGTCAACCGAAAAAAAGCCCGTTCGCTGCTCTCCCGATTCGTCGTCGACAAAAACGGCGACCGCGTCGGAGAGAGCATCTCGGTACACCGGGACCTGCTCATCATCAAACGGGAGGGCGACTTCTACGCGGTGCCACTCAAACACGTCGACGCATCCGGCGAGGAGCTCAGGGTCAAAGGAATCGTCCAGTGGGAAAAAGCCGCTGAGATGGCAGAGGAATGGAAACAGCATGTATAAAATGGCCATCGTGACACCCGAGCTGTCGATATCCGACGGCAAGCTCGCGGCGCAGGTCGCCCATGCATCGGTCGAATGCGCGCTCCGGCTCAACAAAAAAAACCCGTCGCTGCTCCAGAAATGGCTCAGGGAGGGACAAAAAAAGGTGGTGCTCACCGCCCCCGAAGAGGAGCTCACCCGCCTGCAAAACAAGGCGTCATCGATGGGGCTCTGCACCGCGCTAATCAAGGATGCAGGCCGCACCGAGCTCCCTCCCGGCACCGTCACCGCCCTGGCCATCGGCCCCGGAAAAGAACACGACATCGACCGTATCACCGGGCAGCTATCCCTGAAATGAAACAGGAAATCCGCATCCTGGGCGTCGACGACATGCCCTTCACCTTCGATGACGAGCACGTCGGCGTCGTCGGCGTCGTCATGCGCGGCAACCATTACATCGAAGGAGTGCTCCACACCGACATCGAGGTTGACGGAACCGATGCCACAGAACGGCTTATAGAGCTAATCACCTCGTCCAGGCACGCCGGCCAGCTCCGCGCCGTCATGGTCGACGGCGGTGCCCTCGGCGGCTTCAACGTCGTCGACGGCCAGCGGCTCCACCAGGCCACAAATATTCCCACGATGACCGTCACCGCGAACGAGCCCGATAGGGAAGCGCTCGTCGCCGCGCTCAAGCAGCATTTCGATGACTGGCGGCACCGATGGGACATCATGCAGAAGGGCGAACTGTGCAGGGTGCCATTGCGCTATCCCCTCTACGTTAAGCCCTTCGGTCTCACGCTCGAGGAGGCAACGGAGATGATCAAGCTCAGCATCATGCGGGGAGCGCTGCCCGAGCCGCTGCGCGTCGCCCATCTCATCGCAACGGGAATCAAAACCGGCGAGTCCTACGGGCGGCGGTGACATCGCTCTGGTCAACCCGGTAATACAGGCTTCCTCTTTCCCGGTGTGATGCTTCGCAACGCAAACATTTTTCTACTATTCCGGGATGTCACATATGGGAGGTTTGATATGAGCCATTTAAGAAAAACGGCGGGAGTCCTGTGTATAGTCATCATGGTGAGCTGCCTGTTTTTGATGCAGGCGGAACATACGAGCGGAAACGGAACAAGAGACCCGGTCACAAACACCGATACGGGTGAAGGTTTTGCCAGCATACAGGCGGCCATCGACGACGCTGACACCCTCAAAGGGCATACCATCACGGTTGCCCCGGGGACCTATGTCGAGCACGTCACGGTGAACAAGCAGATAACAGTTCAGTCAACATCTGGAAACCCGGCGGATACAGTCATTGTCCCGGACGCCCCGGATGTCGCCATCGTTACCATGACGGCGGATAACGCAACGCTTTCAGGGCTCACGCTGCAAAATGCCATGTCCACCCGTCAAAACATACGAGGGCTGTTTTTATCTAACGTAGACAACTGCACGGTTTCCAGTGTTGTCATCAGAAACGTAACGGCCCTCTACAACGCGACCATTAACCACTACGCATATGGCATCCTGCTCATGAACAGCCATCACAATCAGTTTGCCAATGTCACGATAGAAAACATCAGCGGGCACGACAGCAGCGCCCTGGGCATCCAGGCCGGGGCGAACGCCAACGGAAACACGTTCACCAACACCGCGGTAATGAATGTAACCGGGAACAACAGCGCCTACGGCATCCAGATTGGCTCCTCCTCGGACAACAACACCATCATCAATGGCACGGTCGCTGGCATAAACGGGTCATGGTCAAGCGGCATCTATGTGACCGGGTCATCATACACCGCAATAACGTCAACACAGGTCGAAAACGTGAACGGTGACGGACTGTATCTCACGTATGCAACCGGAAGCACCATCGATTCAACGCATATCGGGGACAACACCGATGAAGGCGTCTACATGTACCAGTCGTCAATGACCATCATATCATCCTGTAGCATCTACGACAACTCCGGTGAAGGTGTCCTCCTCTGGGATGCAGACAACAACACCATTACGTCCAGCCACGTACATGGAAACGCGGGCTCCGGCATCTATCTGCGACGTTCCGGTTCCGTCAACAACAGCATACTGGCGAACCATGTCTACGACAACGAGGAACACGGCATATACGTATACGAACGAGCGGACTACAACACGGTTTCCTCAAACCGGGCGGACAACAACAGCGACCACGGGATTTATATCAGCGGGTCAGACCATGTCGTCGTCGAAAACTGCACCTGCTCGTCCAACCGGGGCAGCGGCATAAGCCTCTA
>Ga0207797_1003632_pt1 | contig 10143 bp, 11 predicted proteins | sample PRCRCaboRojoPR_6_FD_187275 | JGI IMG/M metagenome (GOLD analysis project Ga0207797, IMG submission 187275) | Marine sediment microbial community from Cabo Rojo, Puerto Rico - PR CR 10% Liquid 1 (SPAdes) | ecosystem: Environmental > Aquatic > Marine > Coastal > Sediment | place: Cabo Rojo, Puerto... | reverse complement strand
CTCGCGCACCTGTTCGTGGGCGTACAGTTCGGCGGCGGAGTACTCGATCGGGCCGCCGTCGTAGGTGGCGTCGAGGTCGGTTTTGACCACGTCGGCGACGGCGGCCTGCCTGTCAGACGGCAGGGTGTCGTAGGACTCGTCGTAGCGTTCCTGCGCGTAGTAGTCGCGCATGTGTGCGACTTTCAACGCCAGCGCGTCCGCGGTGTAGTCGACGCCGTAGTACGCGCCGTTGCCGAGGATCGACCCGTGGTTCATCAGGCCGTTTTGCTGGAACTGCCGTTTGCCGTCCCGAATCTGTTCGTCCGTGACGATCGTCTCGCCGTCCGGGCCCTCCACTTCCTCGGGGATGGGCGGTGCCTCCTGGTATGCCAGCCAGGCACCCGCACCCATCACGATGAGGTTGAAGATGAAGGCGACGGCGAGCGCTTTCGCGATCGTCGAGCGTTTCACTTGCATGCGTGCGGAGGTCGGCTGCCGAGCCGTATGAACCGCCGAGCCCGTTCCTGACCGTCGGCAACGCGTACGAACATGTTAGGCAGAACCCTCTGTGGGTGGGTGTGCGTGTCTCCGAGTGGGTGGCCGTCGCCGTTGCGTGCCAGCGCGGCGGACGCAAACAATAAAGTGAGTCTGTCTGGTTGGTACCACTACCCACATGCGTTTGTCCGGGGTGCTCGGCGGTGACGACTACGACAGCGACCGACGAAAGCGACGGCTCTTCGAGGTCGCGGGTGCCGTGGCTGTCGTCCTGTTTTTCTGTCTCTCTTTCGTCGCGCTGTTTTCCGGCCTGAAGTTCGGCGTCGTCACCGTGCTTCCGCTGGCCGGCTACCAGCCGACGTTTTCGAGTGGCTGGCTCGTTGCCGTCTCGCTCGTCTCGCTGACCGTCACCATCTGGACGACCTTCCGGCTCTCGGACGTGCTCCAGCGAGCGAAATACCGGTATCTCGCTGACTAGACGCCGCTGCCTTCAGCTGTCGGTCAGCCGTACGTACTCGTCGTCGGTCAGCTCGATGCTCGCCGCGGCGACGTTCTCTTCGAGGTGGTCGACGCTGGACGTGCCGGGGATCGGCAGCGTGACGTCGGAGTGGTGCAACAGCCACGCCAGGGCGACCTGATAGCGGGTGGCGTCGTGGGCGGCAGCCACGTCGTCGAGCGTCTCGCCGACCGCGCCCAGATTGCCCGCGCCGACCGGGAAGTAGGGCATGAAGCCGATGCCGTACTCCTCGCAGGCCTCGAGGACGGCCTCGTGCTCGCGGTTGCCGACGTTGTACTGGTTCTGGACGGTGACGACCTCGACGTGGTCGCGCGCGGTCTCCAGGTGGTCGACGTCGACGTTCGAGATGCCGACGTGGTCGACCAGCCCCTCGTCTTTCAGTTCGGCGAAGGCGGTAATGGCGTCCTCGTACGGGACGTCCTGATCCGGGGCGTGGTACTGGAGGACGTCGATGCTGTCGACGCCGAGGCGGTCGCGGCTGACCAGCGCCTGGTTGCGGATGTAGTCGGGGTCGCCGTGGCGCAGCCAGTCGCCGTCGCTGTTGCGGAGGAGGCCGGCCTTCGTCGCGACCACGGCGTCGTCGGTGACGCCGGCCTCGCGGATGAGCCGTTCGCTGACGCCGGGACCGTACGAGTCGGCGGTGTCGATGAAGTCCACGCCGATGTCGATCGCGTGGCGGAGGAGGGCGCGCGCGGCGTCCTCGTCGTCGGGACGACCGATGATGTTCTCGCCGGTGATCCGCATCGCGCCGTAGCCGAGGCGGTGGACTGTCCTGTCGCCGATATCGAAGGTATCGCTCTGGTTGGTGACCATCGTCTCACTTCTCGGGCGGCAGCGGCAAAACTCCACGGTAGCCGGCCGCGACGGACGAAACGGCTAATGCGGTTCCGAAGTTACGTCGAGTAGATGGAAGTCGCCTTGCTGACCGTCGGTGACGAACTGCTCGCGGGCGACACGGTGAACACGAACGCCTCGTGGCTGGCCGAGCGCCTCAGCGAACGCGGCGTCACGGTCGCGCGCATCCTCACGATCCCCGACGACCGGGCGCTGATCGCGCGGTGGGTACGCGAGTACAGCGACGCGTTCGACGCCGTCATCGTCACCGGCGGTCTCGGTGGCACGCCCGACGACGTGACCATCGACGCCGTCGCCGACGCCTTCGACCGCGACCTGGTGGTCAGCGAGCAGGCACTCGCCGCCGTCGAGGAGACGCTTTCGAACATCGGCGACGCTGTCCCCGACCTGGACGTCGACGCCGAGGCGGAGGCGACCATCCCAGAAGGCGCGCGCCCGCTGCTCAATCCCCAGGGGCTGTCGCCGGGGTGCGTCGTCGAGAACGTCTACGTCTTTCCGGGGATCCCCAGAGAGCTAAAGGCGATGTTCGGGACGATGGCCGAGGAGTTCGACGGCGACGCCGTCTCGCGATTTCTGTACACGACCGAACCGGAGGCGAACATGATCACCGCGCTGGAGGACGTCGCCGAGGCGTTCGACGTGACCGTCGGCTGCTATCCCGACCGGGAGGCGCGACACAACCGGCTGAAGATCACCGCGACCGACGAGGAGACGCTGGGCGAGGCGGCCGCGTGGCTCCGCGAGCACGTCGAGGTGAGCGAGACGCCGATCGAACGCGACTGGAGTCGCGGCGAAGAACTGGGGAACTAGACGTAGTCGAACCAGTCGTCGTACTCCGCCGGCGGGTCGTCGAGCATGTCGAAGAACGCCGTCTGGATCTCGTCGGTGACGGGGCCTTTCGTCCCCGCGCCGATCTCGTTGTCGTCGACGCTGCGGATCGGCGTCACCTCCGCGGCGGTGCCCGTGAAGAACAGTTCGTCGGCGGTGTAGAGTTCGCTGCGGGAGATCGTCGCCTCGTCGTGGACGGTGTAGCCCAGGTCCTCGGCGATGGTGATGACCGACCGGCGGGTGATGCCGTCGAGGATGGACTCGGCCAGCCCGGTCGTGTAGATCTCGCCGTCGCGGACGAGGAAGATGTTCTCGCCGGGGCCCTCCGCGACGTTGCCCTCCTTGTTGAGGACGATCGCTTCCGTGTAGTCGTTGCCCTTCGCCTCCAGCGAGGCCAGCACGCTGTTGACGTAGGCGCCGGTCGTTTTTGCGTTCGTGGGAATCTGGCTGGAGGCGTGTTTGCGCCACGAGGAGACGGCGACGTCGACGCCCTCCTCCAGGGCCTCCTCGCCGAGGTAGGCACCCCACGGCCAGACGGCGATCGCCACCTGGACGGGGGAGTTGCTCGGATTCAGGCCGAGCGGGCCGTAGCCGTAGAACGCCACCGGGCGGATGTAACACGAGTCCAGTCCCTCCCGGCGGATCAGTTCGTAGGTCGCCTCGGAGATCTCCGCGGGTTCGAAGGGGATCTCCATGTCGTAGGGCTTGGCGGACTCGTAGAACCGGTCGAGGTGTTCCTGCCAGCGGAAGATCGCGGGGCCGTTGGCGGTGTCGTAACAGCGGACGCCCTCGAAGACGCCGGTGCCGTAGTGGAGTCCGTGCGTGAGCACGTGCACTTCGGCGTCGTCGAAGTCGACGAACTCGCCGTCCATCCAGATGGTGTCGACGCCCTCGTACATCTCCGGGCGGTCGCTCATCGGTGCCACCTCCCGGTGCGCGTGCGCACACCTGCTGCGGCCTCGTTCGCGTGAACCATACCCGACGATCCGTGGCCACGGTTAAGAGTCTTGACGGTTCGTCCCGTCTCTCACCCGGCGGATGCCAGTCGGTCAGCCGAGCGCGGGGGACAGGCGACCCGCTGTTCGACGCGATACGACTGTACACACGTGCGAAAATACTCGGCGAGCGCCGTCGCCGGCGATGTCTGGCCGGGTTCCCGCCCGTCCGCCGCTCAGCCGAACCGTTCCAGCAGTTCTGCGCCCTCGACGTATGGGATGTCGCTGCGCTCGGCGTAGGCCTGTGCCGTGGCCGGCGGGAGCGCCCGGCCGGTCTCGTCGTCTAACATCTCACAGACGACGACGGCGGGCGGGAGTTCCGCGGCGTTCGCCAGCGCGATGCCCAGTTCCGTGTGGCCCTGCCGGTCGGCGAGCAACCCCGGTGCCGCACGGAGCAGGTGGACGTGACCGGGCGCGCGGAACGTCTCCGCGAACGCCGCCGGGTCGGGGTCGGCCACCGCGGTCGCGAGTTCGGAGATGGTGAGCGCGCGGTCTTCGTCTGTGATCCCCGTGTGAGTCTCGCGGTGGTTCACCGTGATCGAAAACGACGAGCGGTCGTCGTAGGCCAGGTCGTGGTCGGCGGCCGTCGGGTGGTCGAGCACGTCCTGGACGAACGGCAGATCGAGTGCCGCCGAGACGCCGTCGCTGAGGGCGACACAGACCAGCCCACCGGCGTCGTTGCGCATGCGGGCGACGGCGTTCGGGGTCACCGCGCCGGCAGGGTAGACGAGGTCGGTCTCGCCCTCTCGGTCGGCGGCGTCGTGGATGCAGACGGGCCGCCCGCGGCGGAAGGCGTCGATAGCGGCGCCGACGGAGTCGGTCGTCCGGGACATGTCACCGCTGCTCGACATTGACAGTCACCTCGTCACCGTCGTCGAGGTCGAGTGCGTCTCGCAGTCGGTCCGGGGCGATGACCTCCAGGTGGTCGTCGCCGTGGTGGGTGCGTTCCGGCGTGATGACGTGGGCTGGCTCGTAGCTCTCGCCCGCCGCCAGCGTCGCCGGGTAGCAGTAGGCGGGCCCGTAGGTGCGCTCCTCGTCCTCCCAGCCCTCGATTGTGATGGGGTCGATGGCACCGAGTCGGGCACGCGTGCGAACACTCTTTTCGGTCAGGTCGATGTTCAGCGTGCCGGCGAAGGGTTCGTAGCCGAGTTTGTCGACGAACTGCTCCATGTAGCCCGGCAGCGTGATGTAGTGGCGACCCTCGCCCATGCCGCTCGTGATCGTCCCGGTCAGTTCGACGGTGCCGTCGGATTCGAACAGCCGGCGGTAGTCGGCGTACTCCGCCTGCAGTCGGCGCTCACCCTCCGGTGTGAGCTGTACCCACTGCCCGTCGCTGACGATCTCGCGGTCGACGTAGCCGCCGTCGTCGAGTTGCTGGAGGCGCCGCGAGGCCGTCTGCGTCGAGGCGTCGAGCCGGTCGCCCAGCGCCGAACACGAGAGCTTCGCCTCCCCGTCGAGCGCTCCGACCAGCGCGAGCTGTTTCAGCGTCGCCAGCCCGTCCGCACCGAGCGCTCGCTGTGTCTCTGTCATGATTCAGCGTTAGCGGCCGTCCCGGATAAGTATATCGGAAATGGGACGCATCACATATTTGTGATGGGGGCGACCTGTCTGGGTTCAGACATCAGGGTGGCGTCGACATAACGCTGTCGGGGAACGTGCTGTCAGTCCCAGCCCGAGGAGGGTTCGGACCCTTCGGCGTCGGTGATCTCGCCGGTGCCATCCTCTGTGGGCTCCTTGAAGAGTTCGGAGACGTCCGTTTCTCTGGTTTCACCGAAGCCAGCGCTGAGAACGCGCGTGAGCGCTTCTTCGACGGTCTCGTTCGTCTCCTCGTACTCGCCGGGTTCGACCTCGATCACGAACCCGGTGGTGATGTTCGGTGCGGTCGGCAGAAAGAGCAGGTCGCGGCCGTCGTTTGTCTGTTTCCCGGTCTTGAACGCGGTCATGCGGAGCCCGTTCCAGGTGTTGACCTTGACGGGCGTCTGGAGTTCGTCAGTCCCGGAAAGCGCGGTTTCGGCCGCCATCTTCGAGGCGTTGTAGACGACCCGAAGACCGGGCAGCCGATTGATCATGTTGTCCAGCGTGCTCTCGACGACCGCACCGACGGCGGTACGCATCAGAAAGCCGACTGCCATCACGAGGAGGACGAAGACGACCAGGGTCAGCGCCACGCGGAGCCAGGGGGGCTCGACTTCGATGGGGATTCTGGCGAGTTGGTTGAAGATCCAGGCGACGACGAACAGTGTCACCAGTAACGGGGCCAGAATGACGAGCCCGCTCGCGAAGTCACGCTTCCAGGAGGCCATCGTGTTTGATTGGTGATGGGGAAGTTATGAGTCTGTTCGTTTACCCCGAGAGCAGCGCACGCACGACGAATTTGGCGTTGCCGACGTTCTCGGAGACCCGCCGGTAGAAATAGGACAGCCACCTGCTCCCGTAGGGGACGTACTGCCAGACGTCGCGCTGGCGCGCCAGGTCGCGCTGGGCCGCCTCGCGAACGCCCATCAGCATCTGTATCTCGTAGTCGGTGCCGTTCTCGTCGTGTAACGTCGCCGCCTCGGTCAGCATCGCCGGGTCGTGGCTCCCGACGGCGATGCCGCCGTCGAACTGTTCGAACATGTACGCGAGGTGGTCGCGGTAGGCCTCGTCGACGGCCTCGTCTCCCTGGAGGGCGATAGACGTCGGCGGGTCGTAGGCACCTTTCACGAGGCGGACTTTCCCGGGCAGCGGCGCCAGTCGCTCCAGGTCCTCGCGCGTGCGTCGCAGGTTCGCCTGCACGCAGACGCCCACGTTCCCGTGCTCGCGGGCGTGGTGTTCGAAGGCGTCCAGGGTGGCGTCGGTCGTCGTGTGGTCTTCCATGTCGATCCAGACGAACGACCCCGTCTCGTGGGCCCGCTCGACGACCGCTGCCAGGTTCTCCCGGAAGACCCGCTCGCCGACGTCGAGACCGAGCTGGGTTGGTTTGACAGAGAGCACGACCCGGAGGTTGGTGGTCGCGATGTCCGTCAGCAGCTGACAGTACGTCGCCGCGTCCTCGTCCGCGGGGGCGCGCTCGTCGTAGTGTTCGCCGAGCAGATTCAGGATCGTTCCGACGCCGTCCTCGTCGAGTTGTCGCGCGTGTTCCAGCGCGACGGCAGCCGATTCGCCAGCGACGAATCGACGCGCCAGCGGGGGTAACATACTCGCAATTTTTGCGCCCCCAACTAAATGGATATCGCCACCACCGGCGAGGCTGTGCGATCGGTCGGAAACGCCTCCGCTCACCGGCGCGACGTTCGAATCCGTCAGGCTCGGCCCGGAATCCCCGCTGTTATTACGGGGGCGAGAGAGCCTGCGGGTATGGGACTGTTCGCTGTCGTGGTCACGGCGCTGTGGGCGATGCTCCCCGCGTACGTGCCGAACAACGCGGCCGTCGTCTTCGGCGGTGGCCCGCCGATCGACGGCGGGCGGACGATGGGCGGGCGTCGACTGCTCGGCGACGGGAAGACCTGGCGCGGCACCGCCGCCGGGTGGGTCGCCGGCGCGGGAGTGGCCGCGGTGCTCAACGCCGTCCGGGATCCCGTCGCAGATGCACTCGGCGTCGTGCTGCCCGTGTTTCCGTTCGCCGCGCTGTTGGCCCTGCCGCTGGGCGCGATGCTCGGCGACATCGCCGCCTCCTTTCTGAAACGCCGGACGGGTCGCGAACGCGGCGCACCCTTTCCCGGCGTCGACCAGCTCGACTTCGTCGCCGGGGCGCTGCTGGTGACGCTGCTGGCCGCGCCGGGGTGGTTCGCGGAGACGTTCACGCTGCCGGTGCTCGCCGTGGTCGTGGTCGCGACGCCGCTGTTACACGTCCTGACGAACGCGATCGCGTACGTGCTGGGGCTGAAAGACGAGCCGTGGTGACTCTGGTCGGAAGTGGTGTGCTTTTCACCCCTGCCCGTCGAAGTGGTGGTAATGACCGAACGCGGCACGACGCTGCGCCTCGCAACGCGGGGCTCAGACCTCGCTCTCCGCCAGGCCAGCACCGTCAGAGAGGCGCTCCAGCAGCGCCGCCTGACGGTCGACCTCGTCGAAGTCGAGACCACTGGCGACCAGCTCCGCGAGGAACTCATCCACCGCCTGGGGACGACCGGCGCGTTCGTCCGCTCGCTCGACGAGAAAGTGATAGACGGCGAACTCGACGCCGCCGTCCACTCGATGAAGGACATGCCGACCGACCAGCCCGAGGACCTGGTCGTCGCCGGCATCCCCGAACGCGCCGCCGCGACTGACGTCCTCGTCACGCCCGACGGCCGGTCGCTGTCCGACCTGCCCGCGGGCGCGACCGTCGGGACGTCCAGCCTCCGCCGCGGCGCGCAGTTGCTCGCCGAACGCGACGACCTGACGATCGAACCCCTCCGTGGCAACGTCGACACGCGCGTCGAGAAACTCCTCGCGCCGTCGCTCACCCGCGAGTACACGACCCGTCTCGACGCGGCGGAGGCCGACGAGGACGACGAAACCGAGGCGGAGTACCCCGACTACGACCAGACCGTCGAGGAGTGGTTCGACGGCCTCGCGGAAATCGAACGCCGGGCGCTCGAACGCGACGTCGACATAGAGTACGACGCCATCTGTCTCGCCGAGGCGGGGCTCGACCGGAGCGGCCTGCTCCATCACGTCGCGTCCCAGCGACTCGACCCCGCCGAGTTCGTCCCCGCGCCGGGGCAGGGCGCTATCGCGGTGACGGCGCTCGACGGCGAGACCGCCGAGACGATCCACGACGTCGTCGACCACCCGCCGACGCGCGTCGAGACGACCGTCGAACGGACGATCCTCGCCGAACTCGGCGGCGGCTGTGTCGCACCCGTCGGCATCTACGGCCGCCTGCAGGGCGAGGTCGTGACGACGACCGTCCGCGTCCTCTCGAAAGACGGGGACGAGGAGGTCACCGCGACCCGCGACCTGCCCGTCCAGCGCCACGCCGAGGCCGCCCGCGAGTTCGCGGCCGACCTGGCCGAACAGGGTGCGAAACGCCTGATCGAGGACGCTCGCCGCGAGGAACCCGACGCGGCCAAACGCGACCAATGAGCGGCAAAGTGTATCTGGTCGGCAGCGGCCCCGGCGACCCCGAACTGCTCACTGTCAAGGCCCGCCGCCTGCTCGAAGAGGCCGACGTGATCCTCCACGACAAACTCCCCGGGCCGGATATCCTGGCCGATATCCCCGAGGCCAAACGCGAAGACGTCGGCAAGCGCGCCCACGGAGAGGGCACGTCCCAGCAGTACATCAACGAACGATTGGTCGAACTTGCCCAGGAAGGCAACACGATCGTCCGGCTCAAGGGTGGCGACCCGACGGTGTTCGGGCGCGGCGGCGAGGAGATGGCGTATCTCGCCGACCACGGCGTCCCCTTCGAGGTCGTCCCCGCGGTGACGTCGGCGATCGCCGGGCCAGAAGTCGCGGGGATCCCAGTCACACATCGGGCACACGCGTCGTCGGTCACGTTCGTCACGGGCCACGAGAACCCCGACAAGGAGGAGTCGGCCGTCGACTGGGCGGCGCTTGCGGCCACTGGCGGCACCATCGTCGTCCTGATGGGGGTGACGCGACTGCCAGAGTACACCGCCGCGCTCGTGGAGGCGGGCATGGATCCCGAGACGCCCGTCGCGATGGTCGAGCGGGCGACCCGCGACGGCCAGCAGGTCGCCACCGGGACGCTCGCGACGATCGTCGACGCACGCGACCGCGTCGGCATCGAACCGCCGGCGCTGACCGTCATCGGCGGCGTCGCGGGCACGCGCGATCGCGTCGTCGACTTCCTCACCACGACGGAGGCCGAGCGATGAGCGCGCCGACAGTCGCCGTCTTCCGGCCGGACGACGACCGACTGACCCGCGCCGTCGAGACGCTGGAATCCCTCGGGGCGGAACCGGTTCCCGACCCGATGCTGGCCATCGAACCGACGGACGCGGCCCCGCGGACGGACGCCGACTACGTCGTCCTGACGAGCAAGACCGGCGTCGAACTGGCCGACCGACACGGCTGGCAGCCCGGTGGGGCGACGGTCTGTGCCATCGGCGCGGCGACCGCCGACTCGCTCGCCGACCACGGCTACGCCGTCGACGTCGTCCCCGACGAGTACTCCTCGCGGGGGCTGGTCGACCGACTCGCCGACGAAGTCGACGGCGAGCGTGTCGAGGTCGCACGCAGCGACCACGGCTCCCCCGTGTTGCTCGACGGCCTGGAAGCAGCCGGTGCGTACGTCCACGAGACGGTTCTCTATCGGCTGGTCGTCCCCGACGGTGCCGGCGCGTCGGTCGATCGGGCGGCCGAGGGCACGCTCGACGTCGCGCTCTTCACCTCGTCGCTCACCGTCGAGAACTTCCTCGCCGTCGCGGCCGAACGAGGCGTCCGCGACGAGGCACTGTCCGGCCTGAACGACGCCGTCGTCGGCGTCATCGGGATGCCCACGAAGGAAACATCTGAGGATCTGGGGATCGACGTGGACGTCGT
>Ga0207797_1003631_pt1 | contig 10146 bp, 12 predicted proteins | sample PRCRCaboRojoPR_6_FD_187275 | JGI IMG/M metagenome (GOLD analysis project Ga0207797, IMG submission 187275) | Marine sediment microbial community from Cabo Rojo, Puerto Rico - PR CR 10% Liquid 1 (SPAdes) | ecosystem: Environmental > Aquatic > Marine > Coastal > Sediment | place: Cabo Rojo, Puerto... | reverse complement strand
CCCTGCCCCTGATGGCTGGGCCACGCCTCCGCCTCCACGAACACCCGGCGGACCTCCGGGAAGCGCGCCTTGATGGCGCGGTTCAGGGCGGTCACCGCGGCCTCCACGTCGCGGGCGGCGAGGTCGTCGCGGAAGTCCAGGGACAGGTTGACCACCACGTGCTCGGGGCCCATGTGCAGGGTGACCAGCTCGTTGATCCCGGCCACGCCCTCGGCGCCGCCGGCCAGCTCGCGGATGCCCGCCCGCACCCGCGGGTGGGCCGCCTCGCCGATGAGCAGGCCCTTGGTCTCGAAGGCCAGCCATACCGCCACCACCGCCAGGATGAGCCCGATGGCGACGGTGGCCAGGGCGTCATAGACCGGATTGCCGGTGACCTGGGCCATGGCGACGCCGAACAGGGCCACCAGCAGCCCCAGCAGGGCCGCGCTGTCCTCGAACAGGACCACGAACAGGGTGGGGTCCTTGCCCTCGCGTACCGCCTGCAGCGAGCCCATCTGGCCCTTGGCGGCGGCGAAGCCCTTCCAGGCGAACCACCAGGCCGCCGATTCGGCGACGATGGCGATGCCCAGGACCACGTAGTTGACCGTGGGGTCGCCCAGCTCCGCCGGGTGCAGCAGGTGGATGATGCCCTCGTACAGGCTGACCCCGGCGCCCACGGCGAAGATGGACAGGGCCACCACGAACGACCAGAAGTAGACCTCCTTGCCGTGGCCGAACGGGAAGCGCTCGTCCGGCGGGCGCTTGGCGCGCGCCAGACCGAACAGCATGAGCACCTGGTTGCCGGTGTCCACCACCGAGTGGATGCCCTCGGCCAGCATGGCGCTGGAGCCGGTGACGGCGGCGGCGGCGAACTTGGTCACGGCGATCACCGCGTTGCCGACGAGGGCGGCGACGAGCACCGTCTTGGATTCGGCGGCCATGGAGCCTCCGCGACCGGAGAAGGGGCGGCAGCAAAAAGGGGAAGGCCGCGGCCTTCCCCTGCGCGCCGGCGACGGCGGGTCTAGAAGGCGCCCAGCTCCGAGGTGGTGGCGCCGCTGCCGAAGTCCTTGAGCGTCATGACCTGTTCGTCGTCCTCCAGCTGCCAGCGGAACTTGACCACGCCGCCGGGGACGCGGTCGCTGACGTACCAGTGCACGGTGCCGCCCTGACCCGGGTGGCTGGTGCGCAGGTGGTCGGTGGTGAAGGTGCCCGCCGGCACGGTGATGTCGCTCACCCCCACCTTGAGGCCCTTGTAGCTCTCCGCGGTGAGCGTCCGCTGGCTGTGCAGCACCCAGCGCCGGGAGTCCTCCTCGGTGATGGGTACCTCCTGCGGCTCCTCGTCCGGATACCGCACCCGCAGGCGCAGGACGCGGCGGTTGCCGGCGTCGTCGGCGGGGGCGAACAGGGCCTCCATGGTGATGGTGTCGCCGTCGTTGTGGGACTCCAGGCGCCACCACTCGGCACCGTCATCGCGGCGCTTGAGCAGGGCCTTCTTGAACCAGTCGCCGGCGCCCATGCCGCTGGCCGTCCAGTGCACGTACTCGCCCGGCTCGAAGTCCTCGGTGGCGAGGTTGTAGCCGCCCTGATAGAACATGGCCTGGAACAGGGCCATGCTGTAGCTGTGGATGGCCATGGGCGGCGGCGTGCCGCCGCTGGGCGCCGGCGCGGCGCCGGCCTGGGCGCGCGGACCGGTGAGGCCATACACGGCGGCGTCGGTGGCGGAGTCCACGGCGTCGTGGACGGTGGCGCAGGCGGACAGCAAAGCGGCCGCGGACAGCGCGGCGGCGGCGCGGATCGGCAGTGGCAAGGCCATACGGCTCCCCCATTCCATTCCTGGTGCCCGGGATGTCCCCTTTGGGGGCAGTATAGGCAAGCGGACCGGTGGGGGAAAGCCGGGGGCCGGGAGCGGTTGGGGGGCGGGGGCCGCTGGGGTATGCTGAGCGCCTTGCCCCTGAAAGGAGTGCGGTCTTTGACGGACGGCAACGGCGCCTCCCCCCTGTCCATCCCAAGCTCCCGGGACCTGGTGCGCTGGTTCCGTGAGCGCAATGTCGGCGATGTCTTGAGCGCTCGCCACCATTCCGCGGACTTCAAGCAGGTGCGCGCGGGCACGGTGTTTCGGCGGGTGCGCATCCTGGCGCTGGCGTTCGCCCTGGCGGCGCCGCTGTGGCTGCCGCTGGACTGGTGGTTCCTGGACGGCGACCGCTTCCGGGCCTTTTCGGGCCTGCGGTTGGGCTGGACCGCCGCCTTCCTGGGGCTGGCCCTGTGGGCCGCGGGGCGGCACCGCCTGGGCCTCATGCGCCTGCGCCTGGCGGTGCTGGTGGCGGTGCCCGTCGGGTTCTACGTGGGCTCGCGCGTGATCCTGGGCGGCGGGGCCCCGGCCGACGGCGTGCTCATGGGCTACGCCTTCCTGCCCCTGCTCATGGCGGCGCTGCTGGCCATCTTCCCCCTGACCGTGGGCGAGGGCCTGGTGTGCCTGGCGGCCCTGATCGCGGCCGTGGTCGGCACCGATCTGGCCTACGGCAGCCTTACCCATATCCTGCACCTGCGCGACCTGTGGCTACTGGCTCTGTTGGTGGTGGTGGCCCTGTGGGGTCAGATCAGCCAGCTGGGCATGCTCCTGCGGCTGCACCGCGAGGCCACCCGCGACCCCCTGACCGGTCTGGTCAACCGCCGCGTGCTGATGCGCACCCTCGAGCGGGAGGTGGCGGGAGCCGGAGGGCGGGGCGGCTCGCTGTCGGTCCTGCTGTTCGACCTGGACCTGTTCAAACGGGTCAATGACACCCACGGTCATGTCACCGGTGACCGCGTTCTGAGCCGGTTCGCCCGGGTTCTGGAGCGCCACCTGCCGGAGGGCGCGGTGGCCGGGCGCTACGGCGGCGAGGAGTTCATGGCCATCCTCCCCGGCTGGACGCTGGAGGCCGCGCGGGCGCGCGCCGAGGCCGTCCGGCGCACCTGGGTGGGCACCCCGGTGGAGGGCGCCGACGGCGAGAGCCTGCGCCTGACGGTGAGCATCGGCGTGGCCAGCCTCCAGGGCGCCTCGGACAGCGCCGAGGCCCTGGTGGCACGGGTGGACGAGGGGCTCTACGAGGCCAAGGAGGCCGGCCGCAATCTGGTGGTGACCACCAGTTAAGGCGGGATGCCCTCTGGCTGGCAGGTAGGGCCGCGTATGGGCTTTCGCTGCGGCTCCGCCGCCTACCCCGGCCTCCCCACCGGCGCCGCCGGTCTGTCATACTTGGGCCCAGGCCGCCCCACCTCCGAGAATGCCCCATGCCCCGTCCCGGCGTCTCCGATCGGTCCAAAGAGAACAGCGCCGAGCGCCTGCTCGAGGACATGCGCCAGCGTTTCCCCGTGATCGCGGATTTCCTGCCCCTGATCAGCGGTATCGAGGAGGAGCTGGGCCGCCACTATCCCGATGTCCCCAATTGGCGGATCATCGCCGCCCTGCGCCGGCATGTCCACGATGTCCGTTACCTCAAGGCCATCCTGGGCCACGAGCAGCGCCACAACCTGCTGGGCGACCCGGCGGGGGAGGTCGCGGCGGGCGAGCGGGCCTTCGCCCGCGAAAGCCTCAGCCAGTATGGCGGCGCCGCTGAGGGCGCCGACGCGGCCACCGATCCCCTCGCCGACATCAAGCACGGCCAGCGCTTGATGCTGGGCAAGCTGGTGGCCGCCCGCTTCGGCGAGGACACCGCCAGGGCCAGCCGCGCCCTCCTCAATCAGCTGGACCACGAGGACCCCCTGGCGGAGGTGGGGATCGCCCTGCTGGACTGTCCCGACGGCGACTCCTGGCTGCAGCTGCTGCGGGAGCGGGTGCCCACCCCGGTCGCGGGGGCCGAGCCAAGGCCCTAAGGGAAATTCCGGATTTTCCCGGGCGCAATGGCTGTGGAACCCTGTGTCCTTGGCCATGGCCGGGAATGTCCGGGGGGAAGCTGGTGCGTCCGTCGCGGGGCCACCGGGGCCCGTTGCGGGGATCGCCAAGCCGGCGGGCGCGGTCCCCGCCCCTGGCGGCCGGCGAGGTGCGGACAGCCAAAGAGGAAAGACCGTGGCACGCAGCCGCAACCACGACCGGGACGGGGGCAACAGCACCGATCAGCTCCTCGACAACATCCGGGAAGCCTTCCCGGTGTTCGCCGAATTCCTGCCGCTCGCCCCTGGCATCGACCAGGAGCTCACCGACCGCTACGGCGCCACCGACAACTGGCGCATCATCGCCGCCCTGCGCCGTCACCGCAACGACATCCGCTACCTCAAGGCGCAGCTGCGCTCCACCGAGCGCTACAACCTGTTCGGCGACCCGGTGGCCGAGGTCAGCGAGGAGGAGCGCGCCTTCGTCGCCCAACGCCTGCGCCAGCGGTTGCAGGAGGGGGAGCGCGAGGCCACCGAAGAGGACCCCCTGGACGATTTCAAGGACGGCCAGCGCCTGCTCCTCATCAAGCAGGCCAACTACCGCTTCGGGCCAGAGATCGGCCGCCGCGCCCGCGCCATGCTCGGGCAGGTGCGGCACGAGTCGGTGCTGGAGTCGGTGGCCCAGGCCTTGATCGAGTCCTACACCCCGGAGGAGTGGCTGGACGCCGTGGAGCGGCACCTGCCCAGCCCCGACAGCGGTCAGTACTGAGCCCACGGCCCGCGCTGGGCGCATCCCCCGCCGTGTTTTAGAATCCCCGTTTTGCCTTGCCGGCCCGGCCGCCCGTCGCGCCGGGCGGCGCGCGCGGCCGGTGGTGGGTTGCAAGGGCAGACGGCGTCCGAGGGGATGACGGCATGGACTGGAATCTGGCGGCCAAGCGCATCCTGGTAACCGGTGCCTCGGGCGACCTGGGCGCGGGCATGGCCACCGAGCTGGGCCGACACCCTCAGCATCAATCTGCGCGCCCCCTACCTGCTCTCCCGGTGGGTGGCGACCGCCATGATCGAGGCCGGGCCGTCCGGGAGCGTCGTCCACAACACCTCCATCCACGGCCACCGCTCGGTGCCCCACTTCTCCGCCTACGCCGCGTCCAAGGCGGGGCTGGAGGCGCTCATGCAGGGCCAAGCGCTAGTGCCTTGCCCCCCATCCCGCTGGGGCGCTACGGCGACCCCGGCGACATCGCCCGCCTGACCGCCTTCCTGTGCTCGGAGGCGGCGGGCTGGGTCACCGGCCAGTCCTTCGTCGCCGACGGCGGCCCCCTGGCGCGCCTGGACCTGCCGCGGCGACCCAAGCCGCCCGCGCCGCCGGCCCCGGAGCCGGTGGCCCCCGCCTGAGGTCGAGCGCCGCCGTGCACGATCCCGTCCTGTTCGCCCTGTTCCTGATCTTCGTGGGCGCCGCCCTGGCCGCCACCGGGGCGCTGTACGCGCGCCAGTCGCTGCTGGTGGGTTACATCCTGCTGGGCATCGCCCTGGGGCCGTCGGCGCTGGGCTGGGTGGGCAGCCCCGACCTGATCAAGGAGGCGGCCTCCATCGGGGTCATCTTCCTGCTGTTCCTGCTGGGGCTGAACCTGCACCCGCAGAAGCTGGTGCAGCTGTTCTCGGAGGTGACCCTGACCACCCTGGGCAGCTCGCTGGCGTTCGCCGCCTTCGGCTTCGCGGTGGGCTGGGGCTTCGGCTTCACCCTGGCCGAGGCCCTGGTGATCGGCGCCGCCACCATGTTCTCCAGCACCATCATCGGCCTCAAGCTGCTGCCGGCCACCGCCCTGCACCACCAGCACATCGGCGAGATCGTCATCGGCGTGCTGCTGCTGCAGGACCTGCTGGCCATCGTCACCCTGATCGCGGTGCAGGGCCTGGGCGCCGGCACCGCCGGGGCGAGCACGGTGGTCTGGGTGGTGGTGGGCCTGCCGCTGCTGATCGCCGCCATCTTCGCCGCCGAGCGCTACCTGCTGCGGCCGTTGTGGCGGCGCTTCGACCAGGTCCAGGAGTACGTCTTCCTGACCGCCATCGGCTGGTGTCTGGGGGTCGCCGAGCTGGGCAAGGTCATGGGGCTGTCGCACGAGATCGGCGCCTTCCTGGCCGGGGTGGCGGTGGCCAATAGCCCCATCGCCCGCTTCATCGCCGAGAGCCTGCGGCCGCTGCGCGATTTCTTCCTGGTGCTGTATTTCTTCGCCCTGGGGGCGGGGCTGGACCTGTTCATGCTGGGCGACGTGCTGCTGCCCGGGCTGGTGCTGGCGGGCGGGGTGCTGGTGCTCAAGCCGCTGGTGTTCCGCGGCCTGCTGAGCCTGGTCCGGGAGAAGCGGCCCCTGGCGGCCGAGGTGGGCTGGCGCCTGGGGCAGATGAGCGAGTTCGCCCTGTTCGTGGCGCTGGTGGCGGTGGAGGGCGACGTCATCGGCGAACGCGCCTCCTACCTGCTGCAGTTCGCCACCGTGGCCACCTTCGTGGTGTCGTCCTACGCCATCGGCCTGCGCTACCCCTCGCCCATCGCCGGCACCGCCCGCCTGCGGCAGGACTAGGCGTGGCCGGGCGCCGCAGCGGGCCTAGGACAGCTTGGCGGTGAAGATCTCCAGGCCCACGCGGTAGCCGTCCGGCGCCTGGCGGCAGTGGACGGTGACGCATTCGAAGGTCTTGCCGCCCCCGGGGTTGTCCGGACAGCGCAGCTGGGCGACCTGGTCCGGTTCCACCGGCGCCTCGGCGAGCACGCCGACGCCGAAGGCGGAGCGGTCCATCACGGTTACCGGTTGCTGCTTGCCGTTCAGGTCCAGCAAGGCCGACGCCCCGGCCTCCGGCGTCTGGCGCGAGGACAGCCGGTGCTCGCGCGAGCGCAGGAAGAAGTTGAGGCGCTGGCGGGCATTGTGCAGGTAGTGGCTGAGGGTCATGGGCAGGGCCCGTCCGGCCCGGGCGGCATCGGCCACCTCGCCGAACTGGGTCAGCAGGTCCTCGTTGGTACGCAGGACCTTGCGCCGCGGCGTGGGCGGCGGGTGACCCGGATTGGCCTGGCCCTCGAGGTGGCCCTGGATGCGCACCAGGCGCTGACGCACCGCCGCCAGCTGCCGGGCCAGGCGCGGATCGACGTCAGCGCTCCAGGCCGCCTCCACCAGGCCGTCGAGATGGGCCAGTAGCTCCCCGAAGCTCGTGATCTGCCAGCTGCTCACTGCCTGTCCTTTCCCATGTCCTCGGGGCCAAAGCTAGCCTCTGGCCGCGCGCTTGGCAAGGTGGTCAGGGTTGGCCCCAGTCCTGTCAGGAGAATCCAGGAGGAATACCCATTCCCGAGCTTACCGAGATCGCCGCCACCTTGCGGTGCGAGGCCGACGCCCTGGCCTTCGGCGCGCCCGTGACCCATGTCTACGACCCGCTGGACTACGCCTGGGGCCCTCACCGCGAGTACCTGGAGCGCTTCGGGGCGGGCGCCCGCGAGGTGCTGTTGGTGGGCATGAACCCGGGCCCCTTCGGCATGGCCCAGACCGGGGTGCCCTTCGGGGACAAGGATCTGGTGCGGGACTGGATGGGCATAGCGGGTGAGGTGGGCCACCCGGATCCGGAGCACCCCAAGCGCCCCATCCAGGGCTTTGCCTGTCCGCGCGGCGAGGTCAGCGGCCAGCGCCTGTGGGGCTGGGCGCGCGAGCGCTTCGGCCCGGCCGAGGCCTTTTTCGCCCGCTTCTTCGTCGCCAATTACTGCCCGCTGGTGTTCATGGAGGCATCCGGGCGCAACCGCACCCCGGACAAGCTCGCCAAGGTCGAGCGCGAGGCCCTGTTCGCGGTGTGCGACCGCGCCCTGGCGGCCACCATCGAGCGTTTGCAGCCGCGCTGGGTGCTGGGCATCGGGCGCTTCGCGGAGGCGCGCATCCGGGCGGTGGTGGGCGAGCGGGCGGTGACCGTGGGGGCGGTGCCGCACCCCAGCCCCGCCAGTCCCAAGGCCAACCAGGGCTGGGCGCCGCTGATGGACGCGGCGCTGGACGGGCTGGGGATCGCTCTGCCGGGGTGAGGGACCGGGCGGGTCAGATGCGGATGGCGAAGATCTCCAGGCCCAGGTGGTAGGCGTCGCCCTTGGGGCGGGCATGGGTGGTGAGGCATTCGTAGGTGGTGGCGCCGAAGGCCTCGCGCACCACCAGCCGCACCACCTGATCGGGGGCCAGGGGGGTGGCGATCTCCACCCCCAGGCCGAAGGAGGAGGATTCGGCCACCCACACCGTGTGGCTGGTGCCGGCGTGCTCCAGCCGGGCCTCGCCTTCCTCGGGCTGGCGGGGGGCCAGCCGGTTGTCGGGGACGCCGCGCTGGATGTTGTCCAGGCGGTGGCCGGCGTTGCGCAGGAAGTCCACCAGAGTGAAGTGGACGCCGGCCTCCTCGGCGGCGTCCAGCAGGGCGCGGAAGGCCTCGACGGTGGCGGCCGAATCCAGCGGTGCCTCGGGGTCCGGCCCGGGCGGCTCCTGGACCGCCTGGGCGGGCAGGAGGTGGTTGTGGATGGCCCAGACCCGTCGCCGGAGGTTGCCCAGATGCTCCACCATGCGGGCTTCGGCGCCGCCCTCGGCGGCGGCCGCGGCGAGCCCGTCGAGCCGGGCCAGCAGATGGGCGAAGTCGCGGATGGGGGCTTGGCCCATGGGATCCCCTTTTCCCGAAAAGCCTGCTACTGCTTGATGGCGAAGATTTCCAGGCCGACGTGGTACTGGAAGCGCTGCTGCTCGCAGTAGACCACCAGGCATTCGTAGCGGCGGCGCCGGCCCTCCTCCTCGGTGGTGATCTCCACCACCGTGTCCTCCGACAGGGGGTTGGTGGTCACCACCCCCATGCCGTAGGCGGAGCTGTCCACCACCTCCACCGCCATCTGCCCGTGGGCCCAGCGCAGCTGGGCCTCGCCGGTGCGCTCGTCGCGGCTGACGATGCGGCGGCCGCCCTGGCCGCGCAGGGTGAAGCGCAGCCGCAGGCGCGCGGTGTGCAGGTAGTGGGTGATGGTGGCCGGCAGGCCGGCGCCCCGGGCGGCCTCGGTGAGCTGACCGAACTGCTCGATCAGGTCGTCGGTGTCGCGCACCGCCTTGTCCCGCGGGGGGGTGTCCGGCTCGGCGTCGTAGGGGCGGTTGTCCACGTAGTTGTGGATGCGGACCAGGCGCCGGCGGATGGTGGCCACGAAGTCCACGGCCTCGCGGTCCACGTACGTGCGACGGGCGGCATTGACCAGCCCGTCCAGATGGGCCACCAGGTCCTCGAAGCGAGTAATCCCAAGCGTTTCCAAGGCCCCTCCGGGGTTGTGGGGGATCGCGCCGGGCCTCGGCGGCCTCCCGCTGGGCCCCGTCGCAGCCGGCGCGCGCGGGAGGGTCGGTCGCCTCCGTCGAACCATAGCGGCGCGGCCGGCGCCAAGCAAGGGGCGCGTGTCCGCAGCGTCTAGAGACGCGAGCGCGCCAGGCAGTAGCCGCCCATGGTCTTGGCGTCCACCTCGCCGGCGGCGATGGCCGCCTCCAGTTCGTCCGCCGACAGCAGCACGGTGTCGATGTCCTCGTCGGCGTCCTGAGCGGGCGGCACGGCCAGGGCCGCCAGATCCCACGCCAGGTAGGCGTGGATGTACTCGTCGGAGTAACCCGGGGCCAGGGGGAAGAAGCCCAGTTCGGACCAGCGCCCGGCGCGGTAGCCGGTCTCCTCCTCCAGCTCGCGCCGGATGGTGGTCTCGGGGTCCTCGCGCGGTTCCAGGGTGCCGGCGGGGAACTCCAGCAACCAGCGCTCCAGCGGGTAGCGGTATTGCCGAACCAGCACGAAGCGGCCGTCGCCCAGCATGGGCACCGCCATGGCCCCGCCGGGGTGGCGAATGGTCTCGAACTCGCCCTCGGCGCCGTTGGGCAGCCGCAGGTAGGCGGCCTCGAAGGCGAATTTGCGGCCCTGGTAGCGCAGGCGTTGGGCGAGGCGGTCGGGGGGCTGGCGGCGGCTCATGGGACTCCCCAGGCGGCGGTGGGCCGGGGCCTGGGGCGGCCCCGGCGGGTCCGTCACCAAGGGTAGGGCAAGCGGCGGGGGCAGGCAATCGCGCGGCCCGCGGGGGGCGACTAGCGCAGCAGCTCCGGACGGACCATCCAGGCCACCTGCCAGCCCGCCTCGCCGTTGCGCTCCAGCGCCACCGCCGTGCCGGGATGGAAGGCCACCGGTGGCCGGTCCTCGGCCCCGGCCACCAGGGCGCCGGCGAGGCCGCCCACCAGCGGCAGGTGGCTCACCAGCATGACGCTGCGGTGCCACTCGCCGATGCGGGCGGTGACGGGGCCGGCGGGGTCGGTGGCGGCGAGCCCC
>Ga0207797_1003630_pt1 | contig 10147 bp, 9 predicted proteins | sample PRCRCaboRojoPR_6_FD_187275 | JGI IMG/M metagenome (GOLD analysis project Ga0207797, IMG submission 187275) | Marine sediment microbial community from Cabo Rojo, Puerto Rico - PR CR 10% Liquid 1 (SPAdes) | ecosystem: Environmental > Aquatic > Marine > Coastal > Sediment | place: Cabo Rojo, Puerto... | reverse complement strand
AGACAATAAATAAACTGGAACCAATTATCAAAAAATATATTTAATGATCGTTCAAGACGACCAGGAAATTCAAGCGAGTGATGATGAGAATTTATTATGTATGAACAAATAGACAGCAAAAGCTTACCAAAACGTGAAGAGAAAATATTAGAGTATTGGAAAAAGCACGATATTTTCAATCGCAGCGTTGCGGAACGCCCGAAAGATAATCCCTTTGTTTTTTACGAAGGTCCACCAACGGCAAACGGCCGTCCCGGCATCCATCATGTCATTGCCAGAGCCGTGAAAGACACAGTGTGCCGCCTCAAAACCATGCAAGGCTACCGGGTCGAGCGAAAAGCCGGATGGGATACGCATGGTTTGCCCGTTGAAATTGAGGTAGAAAAAGAACTTGGCCTCGACGGCAAAGATCAGGTCGAAGAATACGGCATTGCGGAGTTTAACAAAAAATGTCACCAAAGCGTTTGGACCTACAAACAGGAATGGGATAACCTCACCCGGCGTATGGGCTACTGGATTGACCTGGATCATCCATACATCACGTATACCAATGAGTACATTGAAACCGTGTGGTGGATCATTAAAGAATTCTGGAAAAAGGGTCTGGTTTATCTGGGTTTCAAAATCCTGCCCTATTGTCCGCATTGCGAAACCCCGCTATCCGGGCACGAAGTTTCACAGGGCTATCAGGATGTCAAGGACCCCTCTATTTTTGTCAAAGCTAAAATTAAAGGCGAAGAAAATTCCTACTTTTTGGTATGGACAACGACGCCCTGGACGTTGATTTCCAATGTGGCATTGGCTTTTCATCCGGATATCACCTATGTTAAAATTAAAATTGATGATGAACATCTCATTCTCGCTGAGGACCGGCTGCTTGTTATCGAAGAAGAATATGAAATTGTGGAGAAATATTCCGGCAGTGAGCTTGAAGGTACAGAATACGAGCCCTTTTTTAGTTTCCTCGACCCTGATAAAAAAGCATATTATGCCCTCAATGCCGATTTTGTCAGCATAGCAGAAGGTACAGGCATTGTTCATATCGCTCCGGCTTTTGGTGAAGATGATTACAAAATTGGCCAGGAATACGATTTGCCGGTACTAAATCCTGTCAACAAAAGCGGCAAATTCATCGACGCGGTCACAAAATGGGCCGGTACGTTTGTCAAAGACGCAGACGTCGATATTATAGTTGATTTAAAATATCGCGGATTGTTATACCGCTCAGAGAAAATTACGCATAGTTATCCGCACTGCTGGCGTTGTTTGTCGCCGTTGTTGTATTATGCCCGAAAGTCCTGGTATATCAAAACAACGTCTTTTAAAGACAAACTGATCGAAAACAATAATAAAATAAACTGGTATCCCAAAGAAGTGGGCACAGGACGATTTGGTGAATGGCTAGAAAACAACGTCGACTGGTCGCTTTCACGCGACCGGTTCTGGGGCACACCGCTGCCCATTTGGCGGTGCCAGGAGTGCGACCACCAGGAATGTATTGGTGGCGTAGAAGAATTACAGCAAAAAGGACAGCATGTTCCTGATGAATTGGACCTGCACAAACCGATGGTTGACGATATTGAGCTAAAATGCAAAGAATGCGGCAGCACGATGAAACGCGTTCCGGAAGTCATTGACTGCTGGTTCGATTCCGGCAGCATGCCGTATGCACAATGGCACTATCCATTTGAAAATCAGAAAAAGTTCAACTCGCAATTCCCAGCGGATTTTATTTCTGAAGGCATCGATCAAACACGCGGCTGGTTTTACTCGATGCTGGTTCTCGGTGCGTTTTTGTTCGATCAACCCACATACAAAAGCTGTATCGCACTGGGCCACATTTTAGACAAAGACGGCCAAAAAATGTCCAAATCGCGCGGAAACGTAGTCAATCCATTTGAGTACATGGAAAAACTGGGAGCCGACACTCTGCGTTGGTACCTTATCACTGTCAGCCCGCCCTGGCTGCCCACGCGATTTGATCCTGAAGGAATTGCTGATGTAAACAGAAAATTTTTCGGCACACTGGTCAACACCTATAACTTTTTTGCCATGTACGCTGATATTGATCAGTTTCAATATCAAGAATCTGAACGCATTGCTGTAAAGGAACGAGCTGAGATCGACCGCTGGGTAAGCAGCTCGCTGGCCAGTCTAACGAATCAGGTTAATGATTATCTCAGCCGCTTCGATCTGACTAAAGTAACACGAGCTATCTCTGAATTTGTTATCGATGACTTGTCAAACTGGTATGTGCGACGTTCGCGCAGACGTTTCTGGAAATCGGAAATGGGCGATGACAAGCTGGCGGCGTTTCAAACACTTTACGAGTGTCTGATCACAGTTTCTCAGCTCATGGCACCAATCGCTCCGTTTCTCTCTGAGGATATTTACTGCAATTTGACCAAAAATCAAAATGATGCACCAAACAGCGTTCACCTTTGCGACTATCCGATCAGCGGATCGGAACCGCTCGAATACCTTGACGAGCTGCTTGAGGAACGTATGAACCTGGTAAGGCGGATTGTCGAGTCCGGGCGTTCGGTTCGAAATGACACCGGTTTGCGAGTTCGACAACCCTTGTCCGCACTTGTTATCGCTGCTCCCAATGAACGCCGCAAACAATTACTGCAGGGTATGGAACATCTCATTACTGAAGAACTGAACGTCAAGCAAATCAAATTTGTCTCTGATGAACAAGAGCTGTTATCCAAAAAGGCTGATCCTGTATTCAAGAGTCTCGGACCAAAATTTGGCAAGCAGGCAAAGAATGTAGCGAAACGGATCCGGGAATTGGATGAAACTGATGTTAATCGGATTATCAATGACGGTCAAAGTGAGATCAATATTGATGGGCAAACATTAACAATCACCGCTGATGACATCAACATCACAACAGAGAACAAAGCCGGGCTGGCTGCCACGTCGGATGCTGACTTGACAATAGCCCTGGAAACGGACATTTCAAAAGATTTACTGCACGAAGGATTAGCCCGCGAATTTGTCAATCGGGTTCAAAAAATGCGCAAAGAAGCAGGTTTCGAGGTCATGGATCGAATTCACATTTATGCAGACGCGACCTCTGAAATGCAATCTGCTATCAAACAAATGCAGAACTATATAAAAAAGGAAACCTTATCCCTCGCCATTTACATGGACGAGGTTAAAGGAGATTACACAAAGGCTTGGACAATCGATGGACAAACTGTAGATATCGGTGTGGCCAGGGCCTGACTTTTCGAGCGAAATTTGAATTATTGTGCTCGTTTTACCATCGGAGGTTATTTATGACAAAGGAAAAACTCGAATACTTTAAAAATTTGCTACTGAGCAAACGCGAAAATTTACTCAAAAGCCTTGATCACATGAAATCGAGTGGCTTGAACAGTTCAGTGCGCGACGAATCAGGAGATCATTCTGCCTATGCTTTTCACATGGCAGATCATGGTACGGATACGATGGACCGGGAGCAGCAGTACATGTTTGCCTCTCGTGAAAACAACTATCTTTACCATCTCAATCTTGCTCTCGAACGAATTGAAGAAGGTGATTTCGGTGTGTGCATTAACTGCGGTAAAGACATTAATGATGAACGTCTTGAAGCCGTACCGCATGCTCGTCTGTGCATAGAGTGCAAATCAAAAGAGGAACTGACAAAAGGTTAAATTTTAATAATTTATGAAAAATCTTCGCGTTCTGTGGATTAGTGCTGCTGTTTTTATTCTGGACCAAGTTACGAAAATATATATCAGTCGCACAATGGATTTGTATGACTCTTATCGGGTAATCGGTAATTTTTTCCGCATTACCTATGTTGAAAATACCGGTATGGCCTTTGGATTTCAGCCTGAACACGGCGACTTGTTAACAGGCATCGCCGTTATTGCCAGTCTTTTCATTTTATATTATCTCTTTCGAGTAAAAGGTGAACGCCCAACAGCTCGCCTAGCGATCGCTTCGATCTTAGGCGGCGCCGTAGGTAATTTGTATGATCGTATTGTTCACGGCTCAGTGGTCGATTTTTTAGACGCTGAATTTTTTGATATTACCATACCGCCTTTTGAATTTTTGTTCATCGATTTTGGCGGCTACTCGTTGCATCGATGGCCTGTTTTTAATGTAGCTGATATTGCTATCACTCTCGGTATGTTCACCTTGCTATTTATCGTTTTAACTGAGAAAGAACACACAAGTGAAGAGTAAATAAATTGATCTGACGATCTGGGGAGTGAGTGGCTTTCCTATCCTGACCATAAGCTAAGAGAATAATAAGGTAGGTAGATTGGGGGAGTTTTAGTAAAGCAGTCGAATCTTTGCTTTACGTGTTTCAATTTAAATTTTTGTGTTTTCCTGATAAAAAAAAGCCGGTTTTTAACCAGCTTTGTGCTCCGGTGGTAGGATTCGAACCTACAGCCTAGTGGTTAACAGCCACCCGCTCTGCCGTTGAGCTACACCGGAATCAAGTCTAATAAGTTACTATTTTCAGGTAAAAATGTCAAGATAAAATTCTATCGAGTTGCTTTTTCGGCAGGCTTTCCGTCACCAAAATAGAAGAAGCGATTCATGAGTCTAACGTAATTACTCCATTTTTTGCCGGGCTCGTATTCTTGTTTGTAGATTCTTCCGAACGCGTTTAGTTTCGAGTCGATTTCATCAGCATAGTAGAGTATCAGAGCCTCACGAGTCATCGGGTCCACAGGCGAACCATTATCTCGTTTGCCTTGATGGGAAAGTATGAGGTGCAATAATTCAAACTTTAAGCCTTCGGGGAAATTATCGACTTTATCAATGAAACTTTTCACAATACCATAACCAATAACAACATGGCCGAGAAGCCGACCCTCATCCGAGTAATCTATAAATCCATCACATTTAAATTCCCGCATTTTACCAATATCATGTAGCATGGCGGCTGTTATTAAAAGATCTTTATTGATTTCAGAATAACTCTCAGCCATACCTTTACAGATGGCAGCCACCTGGGTCGAATGGTCCATCAGGCCACCTTTGTAATTATGATGCCACAGTTTTCCCGCCGGAGATTCTTTAAAGCATGACTTGACTGCTTTGTCATTAAAAATGAGATCAACGAGATCCCGCAAATGTTTATCCTCGATGTGTTCTTTCCAGCTGAGAAATTTCTTAAAAAGTTCGTCAGGTTTCTCTTTTGCTTTTGGCACAAATTCGTCAGAATCCACACCATCTTCTTTACTGACAGGTTTAATACTGTCAATCGATAGATGCTGCCGCCCCTTCCAGTCGATGACCGTGCCTTTCACATGCACAATTTCTCCAATGGCAATGCTGCTGTTCGTTTTATCCACATTATCCCATAACGAACCAAACAGACGTCCCGAAGAATCGCCAAGCTCAACAGAAAGATACTTGACGTTAGAATCTTTCTTGGCCCTCAATTCTTTGTTTCGTAAAACAAAGTCATTGAGAATTTTTTCGCCCGATTTAAAGTCAGATATCAAAATGTTCCCCTCTCTGATAAATGGGTTTCTAGAAAAAATAATGAATGGATTACTTTGTCAGGTATGAACCTTTATGTAAACTATAAAGGATAACGATTTTTAAGATACAAATATTCAATAAATTTTGACATCATTCTCTTGAAGATCGAGATGATGATTTACGATTCTGATCGGAGTTTTTTGACGATTTGTGTGTTGATCGTCTCTTTGTTGTACGACGCGTATCTTGTGATTGGTTAGATGTGTTATCGTCAGAACTGGATTTTTTGCTCAACCTGGAAACCGCAGCCGGCTGAGAAGTCACTACAGTCTCCGGACGGTTCGCTTGTCTTCCGCTGTGTGCCCTTGGCCATGTTGCGGAGGATTCGGACGGCACACCATGCTGAAAAGACCGAGAAACACCGTTATCATGCCACCATGCAGAATTTGCATAAAATTGCCAATGGTAATCATCATAAGCTGATTCAGGCAAAATTCCTTCCGGAGCAATTGAAGAGCTGTGACATTCGTAACAATTATCAGCTATTGTTAAGTGACTTTTGCTGCTTTCAGATACAGCTTTGTGACTTAGTCGGGTATAACACCCCTGTCCCAGCAGAAGTATTCCTAAGAGAAATGTAATCGAAATTCTCGGTTTTGTCATTGCAGCACGTTTCCATGATAAGTAAGTCTTAGGATTCGCCTAACGTCACTTTCACCGGTGCCGGATTTTAAAATATTTTGAAAATTAAATTCAAAAAACATATTTGGTGAAAAGGCCCATCGAAAACCGGTATTTAAAAGACCTCTGGGATATTTGTTTGGATCGTCAGTGGCAAAATCATATTCAAACAAAATGCCTAAATTACGTGACAAATGCATATCTGTTGCAAGGAATAAAGTCGGCGCTCTCTTTTTTGATTCGGATGAATATTCCAGACTATAGCTCACCCCGGCATGCAAACCGACTGAAATTAGCGAAGCATAACCTTTTGACACCACGCAATAAAATCCGCGTGATTTAAAATAATATCGTCCGGGATAATTTTCGTTGTAATCCGGATCGTTCTTTTTTTCGGGAAAGTACGGTCCGTATCCTTGCGAATCAAATCCAACAACCATAGCCGGATACCGCAAATTTTCTTCGATCAACCGGTAGACAAAGTGAATTCCAGGTACAGAATTCCAGTCAATTTGTTGTTCCCGGCCAATAATATGTAATCCACCATAAGATACACCGAACATGATACGGTCAGAAATACCCACAGACAATCGGCCAAGCACCCCACCCTGTTCAAACATTCTCAGTGAAGCAGAGAGATCTCCACCGCGCAGAATGCTTGCAGTGGGATAATTGATAATATTTGTGGGTTTGTAAAAATAATTGTCATTCGCAATTCTGCCAGATTCCCCCGTCGGACGCTGGGTCAGTTCACGATCAGTGAACTGACTGTAAACGGCAGTTGTCATTGCAAGAACGAGTATAACAATAATTCTGATCATGAGTCTCATACACCATGCCTCATAATTCAACGGCAATTTTGCAGTAATGTACGATACAAAGGTTGAAAAATCAACTTTATTATTACTCAGATTAAAGTTTTGTAAAAATGCTGAATCCCATCGTCATGGTAAGCATACCCCATGGATCCTCATGTTCCGGACCTGCGGCGGTATTATAAATGTATTGTATTTTCGTTCGCAACAATGTTAATGATCCCATCCTGGAGTGTGTTCCTATTCCCACAGCCAGAGATGGTCCGCTGTAGACCTTTTTCTCACCTTCAATATCAGCAGAGTCTAACCAAAATCCTGCACCGGCCGATAAGAAAATACTTCCCGTGGTTCGCGCCATTTGTTTATCTCTTGTGTATCCGCCATAGCGATCATAATTCGTCATATCGATAAGACGAACTGAAAAGTTACCCAGAAAATGAGAATTCACGTCAATCTGATTTTGGTGAATTCGGGCACCAATACGGGGTTCAAATTCCATCAGCATATCTTTATTAAAATAATAGGACATTATTCCTACCAGGTCCAATTGGGACAGGGAGGAATCACTAACAGATCCCGACCAAAAGGAAATCGCTCCACCAAGTTCTTGAGAACCTTTTCGTTGTTGTGCTTCGGAAGGTAATGATATGAGGAGAAAGAGAAATCCTGCAAAAATTATTTTTCTAATCATGTGCTTTTCCTTTGCTGCTGTTCATTTTTCTCACAAGATTTACCAAAAGAGCAGAAAATTGCAGAATGATAATTAAAGAGGACGTTTATTTTTCATAAAGTGAGCGAATCTTTTCGTATTGTTCATTTTGTAACGCATTTTGTCGTTCTTCAAGAACTCTTAAAAGATCCAAATGCTCACGGTTCATCCGATCAGAGTTGAAAGATTTTACCCGGATGCGACCTTCAGCTCTGACCAGGGCTGTTAATAATTTTTGCTTCACATCTTCCGAGTAAGGGGTTTCCGGATATTTATAAAGAAAATCGTCAAATACAGCAAAGGGGGCCGGAACCACATTCCAAAACGGATTCCAAACCTCTTTTATTTCAGAACTAATAACACGTTTTATGACTCGATTAATGCTAGGATTACCGAACTTTTCGCAGTATGTCAAAAGTCCCACGTAACGTGCAATGAGCTTTTTTTGAAATCGTTGGCGCCGGGTGGAATCCTCTGCTGCAGCAATTTGTTTTTGGTAATGTTTTACATCCTGAAGCCATGTATCGCGTTCAAAGGGCAGTTCGGACAAACGATACCGAAGCAATAATTTCGTCCACGAGGCAATCTGGTTTTCATCCAGCAACGCCGGTTTGAATGAAAGATCATGTGCAAACCGGTAAGCAGCACTGTCGAGCTCGGCATTGCCGGACGATTCCACAATCTTGACATGCTGAGGGGTTCCATCCTCTTCAACATAAACCGCCAATAAAACATCTCCCTCTATCCTGTCAAGCTGAGCAGACAAAGGATAGTCGAGAGGCTGGTCTGAGATGACTTTGGGGCGTTGAAATTTCGAGGAAGAGGCGCAAGACATCAGTCCAACGACCGAAATGATTGCAAGGAGCAACACGATGCTCCCTGCACTTGTGTTTTTATTTAGAATCGTATTGATACTGTCCCCAATAATTTCTGAACCTTTTTATCTTCCATTGTCGGTGCATTCGTCAATGCATCAATTGTTTCTTCCTGCCATTGTCCGCGTACATACGCGAGATCGACCATCACCTGTTTATCCAACATTAAACTGGCACCCGCGGAATAAAATTGCTTGTCTTCTGTAGTTTCCGCATATTTGTAAGGCGATGGCTCGGTAAAATAACCGGCGCGCACTTTGGCACGAACAATAGGTATGTACATCTCCGCACCAAGATGGAGTTTCTGAACCGCTTGCAGTTCCTCCTGAATCCGAAAATTTGTATTGGCTTTTGTCATTCCGGCAACGGGTGGATCGGTTTTGAATTTTGCCTGTGACCAATCCTGGAATTCCATATCAGCTGAGAACAAAAAGTTTAATACTGTTAACGACGCACCGAATCCAAAAGCATAGGGTTTTTGAATTTTATAATCATATTCTGATGGTTCAGGCGGCGTCTCAAATGTGGTGCCGTCGTCATAGGTTTCAACCCACTCGTCACTCCAATTTTCCTTAATTTGAATAGTTGTTGGTGTCACAACAGTTGCTCCAAGACGCAACATGCGGCCCATTCTGTAAAGAGCACCTAACTTTACGTTTGTGGCTGAAAACTTTGAGATGATGTTTTGATTGTAAATCCAGTAATCCAGGTCAGCAATATGAGTGTATCCTTCATCATCTGTATAAGGCGGCGTATTATGCAAATTGTTACGATCGTGTTCTTCAAATTGCATATTGTAATCATCTTTTCCGCGGACAAAGTTTATGGAGGCGCCAAGGAAAAAATCCTTTTGCATTTCCACTGAACCGGAAAAAGAATAATGGTTAAGGCCACCTTCTTCGTTAATCGACTGAACCTGATGAATATTATCAACGACATCTGTCACTTCATTTTCTGGGGCGACCTGATCGAAGAAATCCGGAAACGCGGCCCAGTTTTCATTATAACCTTCGAACTGCAAAATATTATCAAAATCTCGAACCTTGTTCAACCCGACTCCAAAAACCAGACTGCCCTGATAGGTGGGAATCGGAAAAACAAATCCAAGTGAATTCAATCTTGAGAAGGAATTGCTGTTCTCCGTTTCATTACCCATAAATGTGGCATCATTGTTCAGCGTGTTATGAGAAAAGCCGAGATTAAATTCCATTCTCCGAATTTGACCCAATCCGGCAGGATTCCAATACGTGGCTGTATAATCATCAGCAACGCCAATGTATGCGCCGCCCATCCCGATAGCCCGGGAGCCCACGCCAAGTTCCCGGCCCCAGAAAAACACACTTTCCTGAGCCTGCACTGTACCGCTAAAAAACACGATCAGCGCCACAAATATCAAAATTATTTTATACATAATTATTCTCCCTTTTCAACTCATCACGCCCAGTTAACGACGGCTTCGTGAACTTCTCGATGAGCGGCTTGACGACGAACGGCTGCTGGATGAACTGCTTGAGCGGCCTGCGCTGCTCGAACTGCTACTGCTTCGGGATGAACCGCTGTAGGACCTGCTGCGTGACCGGCTCGATGAGCTGCTCGACCGTGACGAAGAC
>Ga0207797_1003629_pt1 | contig 10149 bp, 7 predicted proteins | sample PRCRCaboRojoPR_6_FD_187275 | JGI IMG/M metagenome (GOLD analysis project Ga0207797, IMG submission 187275) | Marine sediment microbial community from Cabo Rojo, Puerto Rico - PR CR 10% Liquid 1 (SPAdes) | ecosystem: Environmental > Aquatic > Marine > Coastal > Sediment | place: Cabo Rojo, Puerto... | reverse complement strand
GCTCGACATACCCGGTGTCTTCCGAAGACCAGTCGTACGTGCCGTCTCCGTCAAAATCCCACTCATACTTCACGATCGTACCGTCGGGATCCCTTCCACGCCCCTTCAAAACCACTTTCCTGCCCGCCGAGGAAACCACGTCCTCGCCGGCACGCGCCTCGGGGGGCTCATTGTCGACAATCACCCGTGCCGTATCGGAGCTGACCTTCCCGTCGTCGGTCTTGACAACGAAGGAAATCACATACTCACCCGCGCGCCTGAACGTGTATCGTGTATCGGCCTCTTTGGACGACGACCAGTCTCCCTTGCCGTCACCGTCGAAATCCCACGAGTAGGAAACAATCTCGTTATCGGGATCCGACGCCTTGCCGGAAAGGGCAACCTCGGTATTCACCTGGGTCCGATACGGTCCGCCGGCATCAACCGTCGCGGGCGCATTCGTAACGGTGATCGTACGTCGCACCACGGCGGTCCTGCCGTCCCGGTCCGTGAGACGACACGAAACCGTGTACCGCCCGTCACTCTCATAGCTGTGCGCCAGTCGCGGCAGGTCCGTCTTACGGTCGTAAAGATTGTCACCGTCGAGATCCCACTCGTAACCGACGATCACCGATTCGGCAACCGCCGTGCTGCACCGCAGCTCAACGTTGCCGCCGACACCCACGGTGTCGGGCCCAAGCAGGGAATCGGCTCGAAGCTTCTCGGTAACCTCGACCACAACGCCGGTATCCGCCAGGCTGCCGAAACTGTCGCGCACCTGCAACCGTACCGTGTACGTTCCCGTAGAATCCCACGTGTACTTGACTATCTTGCTTTTGGTAAAAGCGGATTCTTCGGGATAGTCCCATGCCGTATCGCCGTCAAGGTCCCATCGCACGGTCAGATTCTCACCGGGATCATAGCCGTCGCTGCTCGCCGATGCATCAAGGGTCACCTCGGAACCCGGCGCAATCACCTCCGGCTCGATGGTAAGCCGTGCAACGGGAGGAGCATTGACCAGTATCGGCTGGGAAACACGAGCGGTCTTGCCCTCCCGGTTCTTCAGCTCGACAACAACCTCCAGCCGGCCCCTCTCGACCTGGTAGGTGTGCCCAACGACAGCGTCGGCACCAAACGTGCCGTCCTTCGGATACTCCCATGTCCCGTCACCGTCGATATCGAAACGGTAGGTCAGGCCTTTCCTGCCCGTTATCGGATCCCGGGAGCCGGAAGCATCAAACGTCACCGGCTCATGCGGGAGCGTCTGTTGCGGGCACGTCAGCACGACCCGCGGTTCCTTCTGCGTTGCCGCCTCGACAACAAGCTCGTAACGCACGTCGGCCGACGCTCCCTCTTCATCCGAAACCCGTATCAGAACCCCGTGGCGCCCCTTGCGTTTCGGACGGTACATAATGACGCCGGAAAGGGAATCGATTCGCATTCCCGCGGGACCCTCTACCAGTTCGAAATGCACGGCCGTGCTTTCCGGATCGTAGGCCCGAATCGTGTCGTGAAACACCGAGCCCGCCTCACCCACGGCCCTGGGTCGGTTTTCCCACAGGGGTGGGAAATTCTCCGCCTTCGCCGGCTGCGCCGAGCACCCGGAGGCCCGAAGTGCGGAGGCGATATTGCCCCGGCCCACCCACCTTCGCAAATGCTCCAGATCGTCCTCGAAAATCGACTCCGCCCGGCCGCTCCCGCCCTCCTCGCGGATAACATGTTTGGTGCAGGGGCCGAAAGTCGTCGTGCTGCCCGCCACCATTGCCGTAACTTCACCACCCAGCACGGTCACCACGGTTGTTCTTTCACGGTGGCGCACGGCAAACCGGGACTCCACCCCCATACACGTCACCAGAGGAGTGGTGATCGAAAGAATCTCCTCCCCCGCCGACGTGTCTCCGCATAGTGCATACACCTCACCGGCGGCCATCTTCAAACCGGGTGTCCCCACCGCGCGTCGGTTGTCCGCGGCCTTAACGGTAAAATCGGTGTTCTGGTTGACATATACAACGCTGCCCCAATCCCCCACAAGCTTCACCTTCGCGGAACCGCCCACCGCAACTCCCTCGCCTGCCGTCAACCGCGTCCCCTCACCAAGATCCTCCACGTTCCCCTCGCGGTCAATACGCTTCGCACCACCCACGACAATGACGGCCGTCAGTGTCGGGCCCTCACCCTTCTTACGACCGGCACAGCCCGGCAACACCGATGCAATCAGAAGACCGGCAACCAACACCTGAATTCCAACGCCCCTCCTGGATTCGATCATAGAGCTTCACTTTCGCAAATGAGTTTCAGATACGCCGTCGTCGCGGGCAGATCAGGAGTGCTAAATATACGCCATTGTAAGGCGGGAAAAAAAGGCCGGCACAATGTGAAAACGCACTGCACCCCCTGCTTCGCGTGATACCGAGACGCACATCGGACGGTTTCCGCACGAAGCCGCGAAACCGGACGGATATCAGGATCGTAAGTCGAACGCCCGCGCGAAATCGTCACTGAGCTCTTCCGTCACAGCTTCGGAGTTGTAGTAACCCGTGCGCAGTCTGGATCGAGCCAACTCGACCTTGTCCTGTCGAATCGCGCCGGAGGAGGAGGGCTTTGAGGTTGAATCGGGTGGGACGGGAGTCGGCTGCCGTCGTCCACGACGAAGAGGCTCACGATTGTGCGGTGCCTGGTATGCCGAAATCCCGTGTATCATGTGCTCCCGCCGCTCAAGTAGTGTCCGAATCCTGCCGATATTTCACCATAGAGAGAAATTGCCGTTTCTCTTCCCTGATGGAACGGAGAGGGCAGGGGCCTTTCACCCTTGCCTTTTCTTTTGGCCCGCGGGTTCGACGGGCTTTGCCTCCACCATCTCCTATTATTATATCGGTCGAATAGAGAGAAACTTGAGAATATTTGAATGCATCTTCCACGGAAAAACGCACATGCTTTTCCAGAGATGACCGCAACTCGTTGATATACGGCCTGTTCCTGAACCTCCCCGGTCTCCCCGCCTTCGTCCCGCCCCGCGGGATAACGCAACTTCACCCCGCGCCGGCGTCCCGGCCGGCAGCAATGCACTGAAGCCGGTTCAGACGCACAACCGCTTCCGATTCGGGACAGGATATATACAGGTGGAGGCGCTCTCAGCGGCCGCTGCTTCCGAACCCTCCATCGCCTCGCTGCGTCTCTCCTACCTTCCCGGTCTCCGTGAAGGCCAGCTCCGAAGCGATACGGAGGGCAACTACCTGAGCAATACGATCACCGCGGCGAATCGTGAAGGGGAGACTGCCGAGATTGATAAGAATGACTTTGACTTCGCCGCGGTAGTCCGAATCGATCGTTCCCGGAGAATTGAGTACCATCACGCCGTGCTTGACCGCAAGACCGCTGCGGGACCGCACCTGCACCTCGTATCCGGGCGGAATCTCGTATCGGAAGCCGGTTGGTATCAGGACCCGCTCCCCGGGCGAAATCACAATCTCTCCCTCCACGGCCGCGACAACGTCGCAGCCGCTCGATCCGGGAGTCATTCGCACCGGAAGAGGCAATTCCCCGGCGTGGGGAAGCCGCTCCACGCCGATTGAGGCCGCTGGGGAATCGGGTTGCACCGCCGGGGAGTCCCTGTGCTACAAGAGTGCTTTGCGGCTGAGCCTGATCTTGCCGGAGCGATCGAACCCGATAACCTTCACTCTGACCGTGTCTCCCATGGCAAGCACGTCCTCAACCTTGTTCACACGGTGAGGCTCAAGCTCTGAAATATGCACCAGCCCCTCGCGCCCCGGCAGGTACTCGACAAAAGCGCCGAAATCGGTAATCGACTTCACCTTCGCGTCGTATTCCTCACCGACTTCCGGGTCGCAGACAATCGCCTTTATCTTCGTCAATGCCGCGTCCTTCTGAGCGGCGTCGGCCGCGTACACCTTCACCGTACCGTCGTCCTCGATGTTGACCGTCACGCCGGTTGTGTCCTGGATTTCCCGGACAACCTTCCCTCCGGGACCGATCAGGTCGCGAATCTTGTCCTTGTTGATCGTGAGTGTCGATATCCGCGGGGCCCAGCCGCTCAGGTCGGTCCGCGGCTTGTCGACCGCCTCATCCATCGTGTCGAGGATTTTCAACCGCGCCTCACGAGCCTTGCCCAGCGCTTCCTTCATCAACTCAGCCGTGATGCCCTGAATCTTGATGTCCATCTGAAGCGCCGTCACACCCTCACGCGTCCCCGTTACCTTGAAATCCATGTCGCCCAGATGGTCCTCGGTACCCAGGATATCGGTAAGAATCGCCACTCGTTCACCCTCGCTGACAAGCCCCATGGCCACGCCGGCCACATGCGATTTCACCGGAACGCCCGCCGCCATCAGCGACAGAGACCCTCCGCAGACCGAAGCCATGGACGATGAACCGTTGGACTCGAGTATCTCCGAGACTATCCTGATCGTATACGGAAAGCTTTTCTCGCTGGGAAGAATTGGCGCCAGGGCTTTTTCCGCGAGATGGCCGTGGCCGACCTCCCGCCGCTTAACCGCTCCCAGCCGCTTCACTTCGCCCACCGAAAACGGCGGAAAATTGTAATGAAGCATGTACGACTTGCTGTACTCGCTCTGCACGTTGTCGATACGCTGCTCATCCAGCTTCGTCCCCAGCGTGGTCACCACCAGCGCCTGCGTTTCACCCCTGGTGAACAACGCGGAGCCGTGACATCTGGGCAGCACGTCCACTTCACACGTGATATCCCGTATCGTTTCCAGGTCCCGGCCGCCGATCCGCTCTCCCCGCTCAAGGATCGTTTTCCGGATATCGTCTCGCTCCAGTTGTTTGAAAACGGTCTTGATCTGCTTCTCCTGCTCCGGGAATCGCTCGGCGAGACGTTCGGTAACTTCACCCCGCAATGCATCCAGCCCCTGATACCGCGCGCGCTTGTCGCCCTCGAAGCTTACCGCATGAAGTCGATCTCCTACCGCTTCGCGCACGGCCTGCCGCAATTCTTCGGGAGGCGCTTCATCCGCGACAAACTCCTTCTTCTCCCGACCAGCCGCGGCGACCAGCTCATTCTGCGCGGCCACCAGCTTCTTGATCTCCTCGTGCGCCAGAAAAAGAGCTTCAACGAGCGTATCCTCGCTCACCTCCGCTCCCGACCCCTCCACCATCACGATAGAGTCCGCCGTTCCCGCCACCACCAGGTCAAGAGCACCCGCTTCGGTTTCCGTCAGCGTCGGAGAAACCTTCAACTTCCCGTCAACCATGCCCACGCGCACACCGGCTACAGGACCCGCAAAAGGGACTCCCGAAAGACTGAGCGCGCACGACCCGGCCGTCAACCCCAGCACATCGGCGTCATACGTCTCGTCGGCGGAAACCACCGTGCAAATCACCTGCAGCTCGTTGAGATACCCCTCGGGGAACAGCGGCCTCACCGGCCGGTCAATCAGCCGGGCGCTCAACACTTCCTTCTCGCTGGGCTTTCCTTCCCGTTTGAAAAATCCGCCGGGAATCTTGCCGGCAGCGTACGTCTTCTCGATGTAGTCGACCGAAAGCGGGAAAAAATCCCCGCCCTCGCGCGGCTCCCCCACACAAGCCGTGGCCAGCACCATTGTATCGCCCATGCGGATCATGGCCGCACCTTCCGCCTGTCTGGCCAACCTTCCGGTCTCCAGCTCTACCTTCAAACCGGCTACTTCCGTTTCCTTACGGTGAATCGTCATGTGTCACTACTCTTTCCGGACGTTGCGATTGCTCCCGAACCGCCCCCCTCACGAGGCACCGGCCCGCCGGCCCGCAACGACCCTTGACGGCATTACTTGCGAATGCCCAGTTTCTTAATCAGACTTCGATACTTCTCCACGTCTTTTTTCATCAGGTAGTCCAGCAACGCCCTGCGCTGTCCCACCAGCTTCAGCAACCCGTAACGGGTATGGTGATCCATCTTGTGGATCTTCAGGTGCTCGGTCAACTCCTTGATCCTTTCGGAAAGCAGAGCAATCTGCACTTCGGTGTTGCCCGAGTCGTTCTCGTTCTTTCCGAACGTCTTCGTAATCTCCTTCTTCCGCTCCTTCGTAATCGTCATGTGTTCTCCTTCAGGAAGAAACGCCCGGCTTCGTCAATGTCCTGTTGTATCCGGCCGGCCAACCTGTTCTCGTCGTCAAAGTTCATCTCTTCACGTATGAACCGGTGAATCCAGAGGTTTCCTTCTTCTCCCGACCGCGCTTCCATGGACCCCGGCGGGTCCTCAAGCGCGTGAAACTCAAAATGAAGATCTCTTCGTTCAAAAGTCGGACACTCTCCGACGTAGAGCCCCCCTTTCACCGCTGTCCCGTTCATTTCCAGCTCCGCGGCGTAGACGCCCGCGCGCGGAATAACCTTCGGGGGAAGAGGCGCCGCGAAATTCATCGTGGGAAACCCCATCTGCCGTCCCTTCCCACGGCCGCTCACCCGCGGAGCCCTTACCAGATAAGGGTGACCCAGTTTTCGCACGGCCTCAGATACCTCGCCGCGGAGAAAATGTTCGCGTATCTCCGTAGACGAAATGGCGCCCTTGCCCAACGATGCCGGCCGAACGGCAAATGTACTAAAATGGTTCTTGTCCACCCGCGTGCGCAAAGCCTCCAGGGTGCCGAGCCTCCCGCGACCGAACATGTGACCCTCTCCCATGATCCATTCAACCGCTCCCAGCCTTCCGATAAGCACCTTTTCGACAAAATCCTCAGCCGACATCGAAGCCGCCCGGCGGTCAAAACGGAGACTGATCAGGTAGTCCACACCCAGTCGGCCGGCCAGCACGGCCTTCTCGTCGGTCGTGGTCAGGACCGGCTGCGCGCCCCCGTCACCAACTACCGCTCTCGTATGAGGACTGAACGTCACCGCCACGCTCGGAACCCCCCTCGCGGCGGCGCGACCAACCAGCTCGGTTATCACACTCACGTGCCCGCGATGCACCCCGTCGTAGTTACCCACGGTTACGACACACCGGTCGAGCGTGACGGCAAGGCCGGAACGGACAACCTTCAGGCGGGAGCCGCGTGCGGAATCCAACCACCATCGAGCCGCTGCATGAGGGGGTTCTTCAATCATCTGGCGCAAAACACTCGTACCGGTTTGTACGTATTCGGCCCGCTTCCGGCAAGCACCGCCGCGACCTCGCCGTCCCGGTCAAAAGCCACCACATTCCCCGCCCCCGCATTATCCACCCGCAGCATCACCGATCTCCCGTGCGAAACCGCCTGCTTCTGGAGATCCGTAAGCGTAACGCCGGGACACCCCTCGAAAGCGTCCCCGACCGGAATCACCGCATCGCGAATCGATGCCGGCCCGGCGTCGAGGGCACGGGCCTGATCCAGGGTAAAGCGTCCCACCGCCGTGCGGCGCACCGAAGAGGCATAGCCGAGGGTTCCCAGCGCACGGGCCATGTCCCGGGCAATCGAGCGAATATAAGTACCGGTCTCACAGGTAATCGCAAAGCCCGCCTCACCCCGGAGAGGATCGTACCTCGTCTGCTCCAGAGAAAAGACCTCGATCTCCCGCGGCTTCATCTCAAACCCCTCCCGTCGGCGGGCCCGCTTGTACGCGCGTACCCCGCCGACCTTCACCGACGAAAACTTCGGCGGGACCTGGGCGCTCTTGCCGATAAACCGGGCGGTTATTGCATTGATCTCCTCCTCCGACGGAATCCGTCCACCGTCCTCCACCACCTCCCCCGAAGCATCGAGCGAGTCGGTCTCCGCACCGAACGCCACCGTGAAGAGGTATTTCTTGGGACTCACCGGCAGAAACGGAAACAGGCGCGTGGCGTTTTCCAGCGCAACCACAAGCAGGCCGGTCGCCGCGGGGTCCAGCGTCCCGCTGTGACCCGCCTTCTTAACCTTCAGGAGCCGACGAAGGGTCTTCACGACCGCAAACGACGTCATACCGGCCGGCTTGTCGATACAAACGAATCCGTTCACGGGATTCAGAGCGCCTCCCGCAAAATGTGAAACATCCGCTCCCGTGCCTGCTCCAGGGGAAGCTGCATGGTACAGCCCGCGGCGCAGGAATGCCCGCCTCCCCCCCTCACCTGCTGCGCAATCCTGCCCACATCAACCCTCCCCCGCGAACGCAAACTGAAATGCGTCTCCCGATCGTCGTACTTGATGAAAATCCCCACGTCGACACCCTTCGCAAGAATGGTACAATCGGCAACGCCCTCCGAATCGCTGTAGGCCGCCCCCAACTGCTCAACCAGCGCCAGCGGAAGCTCCATCGTGCATACCCTGCCGTCGAAATGGAAGCGAAGGGTGGACCAGATACGCGACCACAACATGAGCCCGTTGGTGGAGTGGGAGTCGAACGAGGCCTCATAAATCTTTGCGCACTCCGCCCCCCGTTCGGCCAGGTCCGCGCAGATCCGCAAGACCTCTCCGGTGGTATTGGAAAACCGAAACCCCCCGGTGTCGGTCAGGATTCCCGCGTAGAGAGCCTCGGCCACCGTTGCCGGATAGTCGACTCCCGCCGCCGCGAAAAAGCCATGAATGAGCTGGGCGGTAGCGGCTACCGAGCGATCGACAATATTGACGTCGGCGAAGGAGGTGTTGTCCCGATGGTGGTCGATGTTGACCATCCGCCGGACCGACATCTCCCGGGGCTCCCATCCCAGCCGCGAAGGATTGGAGCAGTCGAGTATCATGAGGACATCGAAATCCCGCCGGGGCCGCTCCGAGGTTATCGCTTCCCAGCCGTGAAGAAACCTGAATTTTCCGGGCACGGGATCGCGATTGTAAATAACCGCCTGCTTGCCCAGCGACCCAAGATACCATCGCATCGCCAACTGAGAACCCACGCAGTCGCCATCGAGCGAGAGATGCGAGGATATGAGAAACGAATCGTTGTCCGCCACCAGGCGCTGAAGTTCAGTCCAGATCATCCTGAATCTCTTTGAGTAATTCGTTGATCCGCTCGCCCTGCTCCAGCGACGTGTCGAGCTTGAAATACAGCTTCGGAAAATGACGAACCGAGACTTTCGACGAGACTTCCCGCTGGATAAACGGGGCCGCCCCGTTGAGGGCGCGCACCGCAACCTCTTTTCCCTCTTTGGCCCCCTGCAGGCTGACGTAGACGGTCGCATTACGGGTATCGGGCGCCAGCTTCAGGTCGGTGATCGTGACAACATGCGGCACACGCGGATCGCGCAGCCGGTTGGCCACGGTCCACCCGATCTCCCGCTTCAGATCGGCCGTTACCCGTTGAAGATGAAAGCGTGAGCCGGCCACCGATTACCTCCTCCACCGCGACCGGGCCGCACACCGGGAAACGCCCGGCGGTCGCCTCGCGGCGCGTACCCCGGAGCACACCGCGCTCCACGGCGCCGCAACGTCGCCATTGTGCACGCGCACGCTGCATTTCCCTGTTGAATTCGTTGTCGTCGGCATGGTTGAAGACGGGGTACGTGTGATACGTGTGAGGAAAGCGGCGACGGCCTCATTGCCCTTCGGTGCGTCAACCCTCCTTCGTCGCCGGGAACCACGCGGGAAAATCCCTGTCTCCCCGTCTCCGGGATGAGCTCAGGCAAGCTTGCGCGCTACCTCTATTTCCTCGTAGGTCTCTATCCTGTCACCTTCCTGAAAATCGGAGAATTTCTCAAGCGCGATCCCGCATTCATACCCGCTCTGCACTTCCCGCACGTCCTCCTTGTGCCGCTTGAGCGTCCCGATTACCGTGTCGCCCAATTCGACATCGTCGCGGATCACCCTGGCCTTGGCCCCCCGTCGTATCGTACCCGAGATCACCCTGCACCCCGCCACCTTGCCCACCTTGGAAACCTTGAATACTTCGCGCACTTCCACCGCGCCGAGCACGTTCTCCTTGATCTCCGGAGCAAGCATTCCTTCCATGGCGCTCTTGATCGCATCGACCGCTTCGTAGATCACTCGATACGTCCTGATATCAACGCCCTCGCCGCGCGCGAGTTCCCGGATCTTTGAATTGGGGCTCAGGTGAAACCCGATCACGATTGCGTTTGAGGCCGCGGCCAGCATCACGTCGGCCTCGTTGACCGCCCCCACTCCCTTGCGGATTACATTTACCTTGATCTCCTCGGTGCTCAGTTTCGCGCACGACTCCGCCAGGGCCTCAACCGACCCGTCCACGTCACCCTTGATCACCAGGTTCAGGGTCTGCACGCTGCCGGCCTTGATCTGCTCATAGAGATGGTCC
>Ga0207797_1003628_pt1 | contig 10152 bp, 9 predicted proteins | sample PRCRCaboRojoPR_6_FD_187275 | JGI IMG/M metagenome (GOLD analysis project Ga0207797, IMG submission 187275) | Marine sediment microbial community from Cabo Rojo, Puerto Rico - PR CR 10% Liquid 1 (SPAdes) | ecosystem: Environmental > Aquatic > Marine > Coastal > Sediment | place: Cabo Rojo, Puerto... | reverse complement strand
GCAAAGTAATCGTCGATGGCCATATTCTCATTTCCCCTGCGTTTCTCGTAGGGGATAACACGCCAGTCGTCGGGAGACATTACCCGATAATCCCCCGGTCACTCTTTTCAATAAACTCAATGATGTGCTTGATTTCTTCAGACGGTTCGAATTCGGACTGAATCTTTTCAATCGCCTGGGATGTGTTGAATTGGGAGCGAAATATCAACTTGTATGCCCGCTTAATCTGCTGTCGTGTTTCGGAAGAGAATCCGTGACGTCGCAGGCCCACCACGTTTAAACCGCCAAACGAAAGCGGTTGAGAGCTGGCGAGTATATACGGCGGAACATCTTTCGATACGCGGAAACCTCCGCCGATATATGCATATGCACCGATATTCACAAACTGATGGACCGGCACCAACCCCCCGAGACTGGCGTAATCTTCAATTGTCACATGGCCGGCGAGGTTGACAGCATTGGCGAGAATCACTTTGTTCCCGATCCGGCAATCATGTGCAATGTGCGCATAGGCCATCACCAGGCAGTGTCGGCCCACTACGGTGGTAATCCGATCTTCTGTCCCCCGGTGAATGGTGACGAATTCCCGAATAGTGGTTCCTTCGCCGATTTCGGTGTAGCTTTCTTCGTTGTGATATTTCAGATCCTGCGGGATTTCTCCGACAACAGCACCATGGAACACCTGACAGTTTTTATGAAGGGTGGTGTTTTTCCCGATCAGAACATTTGCATGGATTGCGCATCCATCCTCAATCACCGCATTTTCCTGTATAATAGAAAACGGCCCTATGGAGACATCTTTTCCAATCCGGGCCGTTTCATGAATAATCGCAGTCGGATGGATTTCACTCACGGATTTATTCGTCCTGTTCCACTACCGAGGCACTGAGTTCCGCTTCCGCCGCCACCTCACCATTCACATAGGCCTTGCCTTTCATTTTACACAGAGAAAGGCGGAACCGGATTAATTCCAGTTCCAGTTGCAGCTGATCCCCGGGAGTAACTGTCTTTCTGAATTTCACATTATCCATACCGGTGAAGTATACCAGCTTGTTTTCCGGATTATCTACCGTATTGAGAAGGAGGATTCCTCCCGTTTGTCCCATGGCTTCCAGAATGAGGACTCCGGGCATGATTGGCTTCCCTGGAAAATGTCCCTGGAAGAAATGCTCGTTAATCGTCACGTTTTTCACCGCCGAAACGCGTTTTTGCGGTTCCAGATCAAGGATGCGGTCCACCAGCAGGAACGGATAGCGGTGGGGCAAAATCCTGCTGATCGCGTTAATGTCAAAAAAGAAACGGGTATCCTTCTCACCCTGATATTTTTCCTGTATCAGCTGGCGTTCATACTCTTTCTTGATCTTTTTTACCAGCTCGACATTGGCGGCGTGCCCACTCCTGGCAGCGATGATGTGGCCTTTAATCGGCATACCGAGCAGTGCAAGATCTCCCAGGAGATCGACAACCTTATGTCTGACAGGCTCATTGTAGAAGCGCAGATCCTTGCCGTCCAGAATCCCATTGTTCCCCAGAGTGACTTCGTCCTGAACCCCAAAGAGCTCTTTAAGTCGTGAAAACTCGGAATCTTCGATTTCCCTGTCGACAATCACAATGGCATTATCAACCGTGCCGCCTCTGATAAGGCCGTGCTCTTTCAGGTCTTCCACCTCGTGCAGAAAGCAAAAGGTCCGGGCCGGGGCAAAATTGTCGGCGAACTCGTCTTCAAGGGAATACAGGGCAGTATACTGGGTTCCCAGGGTCGGATTCTTATAATCAATCATAAAAGTCACCCTGAGTCGGTCTGACGGCAGCACGTGGATGTCCACTTCGCGGGCGGGATCCGAATAGGTGACAGTCTTATCGATTTCCAGAACATGCCGCTCTTCGTCTTGTTCCCGCAGACCAACTTCCAGCAGGGCATCCACATATGGCTTCGCGCTTCCGTCGATTACAGGCGGCTCCGGTCCGTTCAGCTCTATAAAAATATTATCCAGTTCCAGTCCGGAGAGTGCTGACAGAACGTGTTCTACAGTATAGACTTTTGCACCGTTTGCCTGGATAGTTGTCCCCCGGGAAATATCCACCACATGGTCGATATCCGCCTGAATGGCTGGCGCACTCTCCAAATCGATCCGTCTGAACTGATATCCCGTATTCACGGGAGCGGGTTTGAACGTCATTGTGCATGGTTCACCAGTATGTAAACCTGTTCCGTTTATAGCAATGGACTTCTGAATAGTCCGTTGTTTTCTCACTTTCGTGATTCTCCCTTACCCAATGTATCTTCCAGCGTTTTTAAACGCTTCATAATATCCGGAATCCTGCGGAGATATACCTCCCGTTTCCGGGCCTCCCGGTGAGGGATAGCAGGATACCCGGATACCGTCTGTTCCGGTTTGACATCCTTGGTTACACCCGATTGCGCACCAATGCGCGCTTTCTCTCCAACAAAGATATGACCGGCGAGTCCGGCCTGTCCGCCCACTGTCACATAATCACCCAGTGTGGTACTTCCCGAAATACCCACCTGGGAAACAATCAGACACCCTTTTCCGATTTTGACGTTGTGCCCGATCTGAATCAGATTATCTAATTTGCTCCCTTTCCCAATGACTGTCTCTCCGATGGTGCCACGATCAATGGAGCAATTCGAGCCGATCTCCACATCATCCTCGATTCGCACAATCCCCACCTGCCGGATCTTTTGATGTCTCCCTTCATGGAAGGTAAAGCCATACCCGTCACTCCCGATGACACTCCCGCTGTGGATAATCACCCGGTCACCCAACCTGGTGTTCCGGTAAAGGGTCACATTCGGATATAATCGGACCTCTGAACCCAGTACACATTCCTCGCCGACGCTGACGTTTTCATCAATGCGGCAATGGTCTCCGATAACAGCACCCCGTCCCACAACCGTATTCGGCCCGATTGTCACATCCTCACCGATTGTCGCGGCAGGATCTATCTGTGCGCTTTCATGTACTCCCTGGAATTCAGATGGTGCAGGCGGTCGGAAGTGATCGATCAGTATTTTAACTGCCAGCTGGGGATTGTCCACCTGGATCCGGGGCTCAAAGTCCCCGTCGTAATCTTTCGGCAGGACTACTGCGCCTGCGGATGTTGATTGTAAATACTTGAAATACTTCGGATTGCCGACAAAAGAAATCTCGTCAGGCTGAGCGTGCTGGATTTCGGCAATATCCAAGAGAGTGATATCAGGCGAACCCCCATGGAGCTCGCCGTCAATCATTTCGGTGATCTCTGTTAATGGTGTACCCACTGATGTGCTATCACTACCGGATTACTGGTTCCCCTGCCCCTGGGACTGGGGTGAAGAGGTTCCTCCTCGTCTCAGTTCGTACAATACATCCGCAGTGATATTATGTTTCTCCTCAGCGTATAAGAGATTCCCCCCAACCGAATCAAACACAAAATCGTACTGACCGCTGGAAGCCACCTCTCTGATCGCCCGGTTGATCTCATCAAGAACCGGTCCGAGGATCTCTTCCTGTTTGGCATAAATCTGGCCTTTTGGTCCTACATTCTCCATCTGGAATTGCTGTATCTGCTGCTGTAACTGCTGTAATTCCCGCTGCTTCTGCTTGCGACGCTCTTCGCTCATCACATACTGCTGTTGCTGAAACTGGCGGGACAGGCTGTCATATTCTGCGACCATTCCCTGATACTGCTGCTCCAGTTTTTTCGCTTCAGCATCCAACTGCTGCTGGGCTTCCCTTGCCTTTTCATACTCCTGCATTATCCGATCGGAATTAACGTAGGCGACCTTTAACTGTGCAAATGCCGGCATAGTAACACCCAGGCACAGTAAAAAAAGAACGCCATAGATTACTCTGTCCTTCACGTAGAGCCTCCTTATCACTCTCTTGGTTTAAAGCATACTTTAAGTACAGTTAAAATGGCTGTCCAAAGATAAAGTGCGTGTTCCAGCCTGACGGCTCGCCGCCGGGTTGCAGAGAATCCAGACCATATCCGATGTCGAAACCCAGCATGCCCAGCATCGGCATGAAGAGCCGGGCACCGAATCCTGCCGATCGTTTCAGATCAAACGGATTCAATGAGACAACATCTGCAAAGGTATTGCCGCTCTCCACGAATCCAATGCCATAAACCGTTGGATTGTCTGAAATCTTCAACCGTAATTCAAGAGAATATTTTAACATGGATCTGCCGCCGATAGGATATCCGCTGGAAGTCGGGCCGACTGAGCGTTCCTGGTAACCCCGCAGCGCTGTTCCGTATGTCATACCGGATCCTCCCATAAAGAAGTGCTCTTCATAGGGAATGACCACATCGGATTCCAGCCCTTTCATTGCACCGAATTCAAAGTCAGAGTAGAGTACAAACCGCCAGAACAGCGGAGTATACCACTCGATTTGCAACTCGTGCTTGTGGTAATCTTCGTTTCCGCCCAGCGGCCCACCGGAGAGTGTGGAACGCAGAGTCACCCGGGAACCCTGGGTCGGGAATTCCGGACGATCCCGGCTGTCCCTCCGGATAGTCTGAGTGAACCGGACACCTCTGGTGGGATTGGCGCCGGTGCGATTCCAATTCTGATAGGTCGTGGAGTCCTGGATATTTGAATAGTGTTTCCTGTCTGCGTAAAGCGTCCAATTGGAGCGAAAATAATTATCCGGCCATTGGAAACGGTGCCCAACGGAAATCGAACCACCGATCTGTGTCAGATCAAACGGATAGTAATACCGACGGTTTTGCCCGCGCTCAGTGTAGAACAGATTGAAGCCAACGGGATTAGGCCTGTTCCATGGCCATGGCTCGTTAAATCCTGCACTGAACTGCTGATAATACTGACTCTTCTGCAGGTTCAGGGTAATCTGCTGACCATTTCCCAGGAAATTATTAAACTGCAAACCGACACTGCCGATCAATCCGTCCCTTTCACTATAACCAATGGAGGCATTCGCCCGGTCGGTCTGTTTCTCCTCCACTTCTATTTCCAAATCCACCTGCTTTTCATCCACCGGAACCACATCGGGTACCACATTCGAGAAATAATTCAGAATGAAGATTTCCCGCTGACTGCGCATGAGCCGCTCCCGACTGAACACGTCACCCGGGAATATTCTCAGCTCACGGCGTATCACATCTTCCTTGGTCTTCGTATTCCCGACGATATCGATCTTCCGGACACTGACCTGGTAATTTTCCTGCAGATCAAACCGGACTTTCACACTGTCCTTCGCAACCGGGATTTCATGCGGAGCGATGTTGAGATAGAGATATCCCCTGTCCATATACAGACTTCGGACATTCTCCAGTCCCCGCTGGAATGCCAGGTAATCATATCTGTCCCCAGGTTCCAACCCAAGCGTATGCTGTAATTGTTCCCGATCAAACAGGGTATTTCCCTGCCATTCAAATCCGGCGTAGCGATACCGGATCCCTTCCTCAACCCAGAGATCGACAAACATCCGGGTTCGCTCCTCATTATAATAGACCGAATCCCGTACCACCTCGGCATCGCGATATCCCTGGCCCTTGTAAAATTCAACAATACCGGTCTCGTCTTCCAACAGGTTTTCCGGGGAATATTCCGAATCCTGAAAGAACTTCCACCACCGTTCTTCTTTCACATGCTCCATCTGTCCGCGGAGTTTGCGCTCCGGGAACGATTCATTCCCGTGAATGGTGATATCCCACAACTTGACCTTCCTGCCCTCATTAATCTTGAAAATTACATTTACATAATTTGTGCGATTCTCAACGGGAACGGTTGTGGAGGTGATTTCCGCCAGGAGAAAATTTTTCTCCTTATACAATTCCTTCATCTTTTTCGCAGCGTTATGGATGTCCTCCTGACTGATCACCTGCCCGGGAATAAACTCTAATTCTTCATCGAACTTATCATCATTGATCTTCTTGTTTCCCCGGTACATCACCTCATTCAGCCGGGGACGCTCTTCCACCTGAATCACCAGATATACTCCGCCCGGCGTTTGCCGATCCACCAATATCTGGATGTCCGAAAACAATCCCAACCCCCAGAGACGATCAATGGCTTTTTGAATCTTTTCGGCAGTCAGCTCTTCATCAATCTGCAGACCGGAATTCGCCCGGATAACTTCCGCGCTGGCTGACTCATTCCCCTTCACCGACAATCCCAGGAGATTGAACTGCTGCTGGCCGGTCTGCTGAGCAGACAATACACCCGCCTGGAAAAGCACTATCACTAAAATAATCACCGGCTTTACAGCGGACAGAGCGGAATGAAGTCGATGTGATAAAAAAGGCATACTACTCAGGAGTGCTCCGCAAGAATGGGTTGATTGTTAATCTGTTCGCTGACTTTTCCGTATCGCCGTTCCCGGGACTGATAATTTAAAATTGCTTTATACAGTTCCCGGCGACGGAAATCAGGCCAGTATATTGATGTGATGTATATTTCGGTATAAGCCAGCTGCCAGAGAAGGAAATTACTCAGTCGTGATTCACCACTGGTGCGAATAAGCAAATCCGGATCGGGAAAATCCGCCGTATACAGGTAGCGTCCGAATTTACTCTCGTCTAATTCATCCAAAGTCAAAGATCCGTTCTCCACGTCCCGGCAAATCCGCTTCACAGCTTCCAGCAGCTCCATTCTGCCACCGTAACTCAACGCCAGGTTCAGATTCAGACCCGTATTGTCCCCGGTTTTCTCAATTGCTTCCTCCATGCTTTTCCGGGGTTCAGTCGGGAGATCGTCCATTGCACCGATTACATCAAGCTTTACGTTGTTTTCCATGAGTTCATCCACTTCGCGGCGGATCGTCTTGAGCAACAGCTGCATCAGCGCAGAGACTTCACTTGGAGGTCTGTTCCAGTTCTCCACAGAAAAAGTGTAGAGCGTCAGCACTTCCACACCCAATTCACCACATGCTCTCACAACTTCCCGCACACTATTCACACCTTCATTATGTCCTGCCAGTCTGGGTAGATTTCTCTCCTTCGCCCACCGGCCATTTCCATCCATAATCACCGCAATATGTGCAGGGATGTCATTGCTCTCGAGTATCTGCTGTTTTAGGGTTCGCAACTCGTCTGTCATAATTAATTACTCTTCCGTAGATATTCTACCCAATTTATTTTCCAACTGCATCGAAATCAAGATAAAGGTCCCACCTACTATGTCAATAGAAGAATCTCCCCGATTCATTTTTAAAGTACCTGATTGTTAACGGTTTCCGGCTCTAATTGTTCTCTGGTTTTTCGCGGACGCGAGCTGTACCACCGGGCCACCAGGAATGGGCGCGTATCAGGCTTCCACCATATCGGAAACCCGCTGCACCAGATTATCGGTAATCCGGAAAAAAGCCTGTGCCGACGCCGTGTCAGAACGACTGATCACCACAGGTTCTCCCTGATCCGAAGTTTCCATAACCGCGGACTCCAGTGGAATGGCTCCCAGAAGTGGAACACCCAGCCTGGTGCTTTCCTTTTCACCGCCACCCCGGCTGAAAACGTCAGTCATTTCACCGCAATGCGGGCATTTGAAATAACTCATATTTTCCACAATACCCACTACCGGGGTATCTACCTTCCGGAACATATTCGCCCCTTTTTTTACATCCTGCAATGCAAGATCCTGGGGCGTAGTGACGATGACAGCCCCCGTAACATCAATTTTTTGTACCAGCGTTAACTGCACATCACCGGTCCCCGGAGGCAAATCGAGGATGAGATAATCCAGCCGGCCCCAATCGATACCATTCAATAACTGATCGACCATTTTAGCCACCATTGGTCCCCGCCAGATGACAGGTGAATCATCCCCGAGGATATTGCCAAACGACATCATTTTCATACCGTACTTCCGGAGTGGTACGATCTGTTCTTCCTGGGTGAGATAGGGTTGATCCGCAATTCCCATAATGGTCGGCAAACTTGGCCCGTAGATGTCGAGATCCAGAAAACCCACCTCAAGATCTTTCTGCTGAAGTGACGCGGCAATATTGGCGGCAACGGTGGATTTCCCAACTCCACCTTTTCCGCTGGCAACTGCAATCACATTATCGACATTCGGGATTTTGTGATGATCCGCCCATGGATCCGAGCCGGATTGACCCGCCTGCCGGCCCGCCGGATGCCCGCCACCGGATTTTTGCTCCTGGGTCGGATCCACCAGTGAAACCGAAACCTCAGTCACCTCCTCCCGGGAACCAAGCACCTCACGCACTTGCCGGACTACTTGCTGCTTCTTCTCCTCATCACTGGAAGCAATGCGCAGCTCAACCTGAATCTTCCCATCATCAATTTGCACATCTCCCACCATACCGAACGAGACAATATCCCGGCTAAATCCCGGGTATGAAACCTCCCCCAGTGCTTTCTGAACTTCTTCACGATTCATCCCTGCCATATATTACGAACTCCTTCCTTTCTGCAATGGTCGTCCTAATTCGGATTCAACACTCCGGACTTTTTCCCGGATTTGGTTCTCCTTTTCTGTGTTATAATCGACCTTTATGGTCGTTGATATTCGTCTGCAATCTTTCTCTAAGGCCTGGTGGCATTGTGAAATTACATCCATTACCTGAGACCATGGGCCTTCTAGAATTGTTCCCATAGCGTGCAACTCGTAGTCCACCTCACTGGAATCAACCACATCCAGCGCCCGGGCAACATACGGCCCAAGACGGATTCCCTTATCCATAGGCGACATACTGAATTCCAGTATAATATGTGTGTCATGCTCCATATTTATTTCACGCGCTCCGTTTCTGTTCCTTCGCTGTGTAATTAATTATTTGTTCTGACAGTCCTATCGGTAAAATAAATCTATACTCTGTACTTCAATAGTACATATCCAGCCAGGAAGAACGTACTGATGCCGAGCAGGAACAATCCGGCCAGGAACATGGTCTGGGAAACAAAGTATCCCCCGGTGGCAACCAGCAACGCAAGAGTGAGCCCCACCCATCCTGCCCGAAAAGGCGCGGGATAGCGATACTCGGATTCCATGGGGAGATCCTCCGGATGCCCGGACTCAGCCTCCAGCAAAGCATAAGCGCTTCGTGGTATTTCCGAGAGCATAGACATGAGATAGGTCATTAAAATCCAAGCGCCTATCCCCAATAATTGATGAATTCCGGCGCGACCGCTCGGATAATTAATGGTAATGTCAAATCCGATGAGAATCGTCAATAATAATCCCAGGAAACCCAGGATTATATAAGGAAGCAATCCCTGAGACATTCCGGATTTCTCATCGGTATCGCTCTGAAACTCACTAAGCCTGGGTATACTATACCCATATCCCAAAAACCCCAACAGTACTATTACGCCGCCGATCATAATAAAGGTGATCTGCCAGAGAGACATGAAGACTATCAACACGAACGCTCCAGCCAGCCACATCCAGGCCGATCCTTTCAGAACGGGTATGGATTGCAGAATGGGTACGTTCCCTCCACGGAGCGCCACTCCAATGCCCAATAATCCAATAGTACCCCATGCCACCAGACCGGAGTGAATATGCGCCAACCGGATATTCTGGGACACGGCATTACTCAAATGCACATGGATGAGATATCCGCCGAATACCACTGAAACCACTAAACCCACGGAGGCGATAAGTCCGAATAACATGGCACCGTTCCGGTGGGATGGGACCAGCCGGATATACCAGCGTACGTAATGAAAGGCCCACCAGAGGACGGCATACACAACTGCTATGGCACCCAACACCAGGAGCGGCCAGAATCCGAGGATGAATCCCAGGGCTAAAATGATAACCCCTAAATTGAGAATAACAAATATCATACGCAGCGCCCATTCGGGAAGATGCACTGACTCAACATCAAACAGTAGTCGGAAGTATAGCCCGAATAATCCGGTTGTTAATGCGCCAAGTGTCCCCAGATGCAACAGGGCAATACTGTAATCACTGTAGTGATAATTACTTACTATCTGGAGGAAAACGAGAATTGCAGACAGCAGTGAGGTAACAGCAAGATAACCAAGTGATGTTCGATAGTATTTGAGCAGGAGATTGTGCCGGGTTAAATCATCCATGTTCCCTCACGAATCTTTGTCTGAACTTCGCATTGTATCGAAATTCCTGAAGGGTGTCAACTTAAAAAGTACCTGTTGCAAGGATTCACAATTGGCTGTGTACCTGCTGCACGTCGAATG